>Ga0137389_10002148_pt1 | contig 11898 bp, 10 predicted proteins | sample 15con2h14BmetaG_FD_104645 | JGI IMG/M metagenome (GOLD analysis project Ga0137389, IMG submission 104645) | Vadose zone soil microbial communities from Angelo Coast Range Reserve, California, USA - 15con2h1.4B metaG | ecosystem: Environmental > Terrestrial > Soil > Vadose zone > Saprolite...
ACGATCGCTTTCAAATGAACGAGTGAATCCACGCGTTCCAGAACCGAGACGTCTTGGATCAGCAACTCCGTCCGGACGCGCGCGAGCTTGTACGTTTCAATCAGTTTTTGCTCAGCACTTTCCCTGGCTACTCGCGCGCGTAAGGGCGCCGACATCATTGCGAGTGCCTTTGGCCACGCTGTTTCAATCGTTGACGAATTCACCGCCAACGCCACGTCAAGAAAGTCGCGAGTGAAGTGGAGCACGGTCAGGTCGCTCGGCTCTTGCTTCTGATCCGCCAAGAAGCGCAGGAGCGGCTCCCCGGCAATGTTTGGCGTCAGGTACGTGCTCTTTCCGTCTGGCGCGACGACCACGATGTCCGGCGGCTTTTGCGAGAGCCGGAGGTTCGCCAGGATGAGCAGCGCTATTACGAAGAACTGAAGAATGAGGACCCAACTCTTCCAGGCGCCTTGGCGAGCAAACGCAACCCAGATTGCGGGGGGACCGAGACTCGACCGTGCATCAGCAAGATGGCGATCGGCCTGCCCTCCCATAACCTCCTGAGCCTTCGTTTCACTCTCCCGCTGAAGTGTCGGGAGACGACGTCATCTGAAATTTCCGAGGGCCGCGGCTCGGAACAATTACCCGGTGGATGGATCGGAGACGAGCGGTTGCCGCGTCGAGTCCCTGCTGGGCAATGTTTTTGATGGTACCTCCGACCAATGCGGCCGCGAGCCAGGGTGTCACCACAGCAGTGGCGATCAGCAGTAGAGCAGTAACGACAGAAGCAAAGGCCGTTCCAACGCCTTCCAAGGCCATACCTTGAGCACCGACGGAGAGCCCAATGCTCAGGATAAGGCCAGAGAATATCGGCCAGCTCAAAATGGTCACGAACATCCGGAACCAGCGCCCTGCGAGGTCCGACGCTCTGGGAATGGAAAAGACCAGAGCCAACGGCCCGAGGACATAGAAGAGAATGCCGAGCACACGGGCCAGAAAGCCCATTACCCAGTGGGCGGCCTGGCCGATCAGCACAAGCGCGCCGATCAAGCTATCGAAGACTACTCCCCCCAGAATGCTGCCACCGATGCTCGCACTCTCCAGCGCATGCCTCATGGCCGCATCGTTGTCGCCCTTGGCGGCGGCGTTCTCCGCGGATTCATCGGCCGCGGATTTCTGCTTCCATAGCTTCTGAAAATGTTGAGCGTGCGCCGCCGAGAAGCTGCTCCACACGCCCGGAGGCGTCACTCGCGTCGCGAGCCCTTCGGCGAAGTTGACAACGCTGCCGAAAACAGTTCCGTAGAATTTCAAGAGCACGACAACGACGAGGAGACGGAAGCCGTACCCTGCATAGTCGCGCGGTTTGGTGGGCGACTGACCGAAGACCTCAAGAAGCAGCCCGAACAAAAAAGAAGGGACCACCAGAGCCATTGCAACCCCCAGCGTGTTCGCTAGAAGCTCCTTGGGCACCCCCGACCTGAGGTCCAAAACAGCGGGGCCATTGGCCGCGAATGCGACCGGTGCGGCGAGGAGGGTGCAAAGAAACGCAAGCCTACGCATGCTTAGGTCCCCTCGGCCTCGAAAACATCGAGCCCTTCCGCCCTGAGCTGCGGAGGACGCGGTGTCATGTTCTGCGCCGCTTCGAGGATTATTTCCCTGCGCTCGATGGATTCTCCTATTTCTCTTTTTCGCTTCGCGTTCTCTTGCGCGAGCCGCAGCGCTTGCAGTCGGTTCAACTCTGCGACCTGGTCCGTCAACTCGGTCGATTGTTTGAGGGCTTGAATTTGCGCAAGGCTCCCCGCCGCCTGGCATGCGGCGAGGTTGCCGTCGTCCGCGTCGCCGGTGCACTGCTCTTGCAGATTCTCCGCCTGGGCGCGAGCAATCTGATCTCGCCCAATCTGTGACGAGCTGGCAGCCACCGCAAGCCCGGCTTCATCGTCGATGGACTTCATCTCGATATAACCGGCGACGGCAGTCGCCGACCCAAAGACCGCGGCGATGTTGTTTCGAGCCTGCTGCAGCGAGAGGGCTTGCTGAAGTTCGACGCATTGACTTCCGCTCCTTCCCGCGAGGCAATAACTGAGTAGGCGACCCAAGCCACCCGAGCCATCGATTTGCGGGCCGCTGCTCGCTTCGCGCCGGAAATAGGCAATGTCCGGGTACGCGTTCTCGAATGAGCGCGTGACATCGTCCCTGAACATCTGGGAGCTGTAGCGCGAGAAATGCTGGTAAGCCTTGTATGCATCGTCTGCGTACGACGCGACTCGCTTGGCGTCCTCGTACGTTTTGCGCAGAGTAGAGAGCGTCTCTGACAGCTTCGTTAGTTGCTGGGCAGTGTTCGTCACGATTGCAGAGAGCAGTGACAAGTCGCCTCCAAACAGATCGGCGTAAGCCGTTTGTACCCCCAAGCAGAACACAAGAGCTCCTGCGATAAACGAAAGCGAGCCTTTCTTCTGCGACATGAAATCTCCAAAGCTACGCAGTCTTAGCTTTCTGCGTGCGGCCGTGTGCTCCATGAGGGTAGTGGCTAGCCAGTCCAGTCAGAAGCTGGAGCAGTTCCATCCCGGAATTCTTCTCGGCAGCGCGTTCAATCAGGCGGCGGTCGTCCGGATCGGTGGTCAGAATCCAATACGCAAGTGGATGCAGTGCAAGTCTCACCGTGGTCACCATCTGTCCGTAGAGGAGGAGGAAGTCCGAATAATGGCCCGGGCGCATGGCCAGCTGGCGAAAGGCATTTGCTGCTCGTGTGGAAAGCTTGAAGTAATTGACAATGGTGTCGTGGTTCCCGTCATGACGCAGGAAGATTTTGATTTTGGAATTATTGACGATGGCGTCCACGGCTTTGCATTTTAGGAAGTCGTTGAAGCTCTGGGAAATCATCCACATTGCGAAATCGAACTTGCGCATTTTGCGCCAACACCCGCCAAGAAACCGTTCGCCGACGTCATCGGCGCCCAGGAGTTCGTGTCCCTCGTCGATTTCGACGAGCGTGCGGCGTCGTCGTTTGGCGGCTCGATCGGAGATGACTTTGATGATCGTAGCCATCGCGACCATTTTCGTCTTGGGATTCTTCGACACGTTCTGTAAGTCGAATGTCAAGAGTCGTGCGTCGAACCGGAGTTTGGAGGGGCGATTGAGAAATTCGGCGTAAATGCCGTCGCAGTAGATGGAGAGGCGACGGGACACATCCTCGGAGATCCGCCTGTCGTCGGGGTGTGTGGATGGGAACTTGGCTATGGCATCACGGAAGTCCGAGATGAGTGGGCGCGCGGAGGGCCTGTCCCTGAACTTGGTCTCGTAGCAGTGGCGAACCGCCTTGGAGACGAAATCCATCTCGAGGTCGTCGAAGGTGGGTCTGTTTCTGTCCTGAATACAGACTCCGATGAAGTTCACCACATCAGCGACTGCGTCGTTGTCCAGCTGGCCTTTGTCGTCGAGCATATGCGGGTACTCAACGAAAGGGCTGATGCTCGTTTTGATGTCAACTGGGACGTGAAGGCCCCCGACCAGCTCGGTGAGGGGCCTCCAGCTGTTCCCGTTGTCGATCAGAATGGCGTCGAGCCCGGAGGCAAGCGCATCGAGAGTCAATGCACCGAGGCTGACGGATTTTCCGGAGCCTGTGTCGGCGATGACTAGGCCGTGATGCGCCGTAGCAAGGCTTTTGTCGAACGGATCGAAGCGAAAACAGTCGCCCGCTGGTGTGGACATGACGCTGGATGCTCGAGCACAGCCAGGCCACGCGGCAAAAATGGGGAGGAAATCGGCAGCATTTCGGGAGGTGCAGGCTTTCTTGCGAAGCTGATATGGGCCGCTTCCAGGCAGCATGGACAAGAAGGCGGGGAGCTGAGAGACATCCTCGACAAGCAACTCGGAGTTGCCGGCCGCGTTGAACGCAGCCTTCGCAGCCTCGGTCTGCGCGTCGAGTTCTTCCAGTGTGTTCGCTTCCAGTAGGACGCTGGCGGACAACGAAACAATTTTCGAGCTCATTGAATTGAGCTCTTGAAACAAGGCGCCGATGGACTGCTGCTTGGCCAAGTCGGCCTCGTCTTGTGCCACGCTCTTGCCTTGAAGAAACGGGATGGCATGGCTGAGCGCGTCGACGAGTCCGTGCTGCTTGTCGAGCCACCAGCGCGCCTTACCTTGAGCCTTCACGTTGACGGCGACGGCCAGCGTATAGGCGAACGGCTCGGGATCCGCGGATGCGCCCGGGAGGGAAAGAGACAAGAGCGGCTCCGCAGAGAAGTAGTCCGTTCCGGTTTCGGGCAGAATCTTGAGCGTCGCTACCCTGCGGTAGATGTTCCCCTGACGGAAGTGGCCTCGCGCTTCTTCGAGATCCTCGAAGCAAAGCTCTTCGGCCTCAGTGTACTCCGAGAGATGGTTGCCTTGGTGGCGGATGGTTTCGGGGCTCCACAGACAATCTCTCAATGAAACGTCCGGCGACAACAGTCCGGCGGCCGCTCGGTTGGGGTTGAGAACCTGGTAATACAGCGTCCAAAAGTCCTTGGGGCGAAGCTCGCGCGCGGAGATGTGAAACTGGGAAAGACGCGCGACCACTCGGTCGCGCAGCACGGCAAGTTTTTTGAGGCGGATTTGGTGCTCTTCCAGAGACAGCTTGGACGCATTGGCAAACAAAAGTCGTGTTCCGAGCTGGCCGCGCGTGAACACGCTTCCCGATGTTGGTTCAAACGAGAAGAATAGGTAAAGGCGCACCCGCCGCAGGCGCTGTCGACGCAGCCACGCAGCGCGCGAAGTAACATAATGTTTGAGAGCTGATGGCTGCGCCTGTGCGCAGACCATTTCGTACTCGTGTGCGTCCTGTTCGCAAGTTGAGGCGACCCGGTAGAGAAAGAGAAGAGAGCATCCGTCGTCGAGCGAGCCGACGAAGCTACGCAGAGCCTCTCCGAGCGTGACGACGTGCTCCTCCTGAGCGAATCGGACGTCGAGAGGAGTCAGCTCAAGCCCACCGACGTAGTCGAGCGCGGGCGTCACGAGGGCCGTGACCGCTTCCTCGCGCAGTGTGCGCCACAGCGGCACGAGGTCTGCCAATGGGATGCTACTCATCGCGCTCCTTCGGACTAGCGTCTCGGAACTGATAAATGCCGAACGGAAATTTGGGGCATCGAGCACGAGCGGCGGCGCTCAGATGTCCTCTTGAGAGCAGCTGCCGGGCTTTCCAGGCGATGAAGTGCTGCACGAAGGCTGGGGCTCGGCCGCGGTTTACCAGGCGGATGGCGGCGTAGACGGCAAGGCTGCTGATCGCCGAAAAGAGTGGAGGAAGGATCAGCACTGCCAGCGATCCAAACGCCATCATCACAAGTGCCTCGGTTGGAAATGCGAGGCCGAGAACCGTGCTGGTCGCCTCGATGTTGCGATACACCGGTGCTCGCATCGGCTTTCCAAGCTACTGGAGTGCGCCCATCAACGCCGTGCCAGACTTGATGAGAAACACGACGACGCAAACGGCGAAGCCCGTCCAGAGGGCTGTCTTGGCGAACTCAGGCTTGATGATCGCCGCGATCGCGCATGCGATCACTGCCACGAGGCCAAGTGGCAGGACGATGTTGTCGGACGCCCATTTGAGGAGATTTTCCCCCACGTATGCGTGGGCCGATTGCGCGACGAAGACCAAAGCAACGCACAGCGCTCTCGTTGTCCGTCTAAGGACGTTGATGGCGGTGAATTCACATTTGCGATTTATGGGCACGAACATGCTTGATTTCTCCTTGCAGTTGCCGCAGGGCAGCTTGGTAATGGAATTGTTGTTGCGCGGGCCGGTGCGAAAGCGGTGCCAGGTACGAGCGCGGCTGCAGAGAGTACGGGCGCTCGATGCGCAAGAGGCAGGCCAGCCCGGCGGGAAACGCCGGAAACCTGAGCAAGTCAGGACAATTGCTACTTCTCGAGAGCTGCGTGCTGCAGAGCGGATCGAGAAGTGCAGAGCAAGGGGCGGGGGTCGCGAGCGCGCTCGTGCTCCGAAGCGAAGCTATGAAGCATTGCTGAGCGCGTCGACGGAGAAGGCGGAAGCGTGGCCACCGGCGAACCCACGGCCCTCCCCGTACGAGCTGTAAAGTTAGCGCTTCCCGCTTCTTGCGCCCGCGGCTCGCTCCTCGAGGAGCGTTTGGTACCGCAGCGCCAGTAGGTGGCGAATGTATTCGCGGTGCGTCGGAAGTTTCAGGTTCCTCATGTCGGCTTCCAACACTTCCACCTGAATTCGCGGCAGCCCGAACATGGTCCGGTAATCGTCGATTAGCTCCCGGACAAAGGCGGTCGTGCTCCCTAGGCGCTTCGCCTCTTCCTTGATGGTGGCGGCTTGCTCGGGTGTGAAGCGGAAAGACTGTGCGAAGTAGTCGTCTCTCGCGGGCGTTTTGGGCATTGGGGTCCGTTTCCTTTCGCATGCGGTGCTGATCTAGCACCGGTTAAGGCTCAAGTCAATCTCAAGAAAAACTCAAGTTAGCAATTGATGAAGGCGTCCCCGTTTATCGTGGCTTTTCCTGTTCCGCAAGTCTGCTACGGAATACGTTGTGAGCGCCCTGTTTCGAGATGGATCCGCCAATCATCATGGACGAAAGAAGGGCGGCCGTTAGGGCCGCCCTCGTTGTTGGAACTCACTTTAGATGCGCCAAGCGCTATGCAGTGGCGCCAGGTAAGCCGGGCTTGGGTTGCCGTCTGAAGACGCCAATCTGGACTTCCCTCTCTCCCTGCTTGAGGTAGAGGACGCCGCCATCACCGCCTTCGCGGATGAACAGGGTTCCCCAGTTGGTCCAAACCTTGTTGCCGTCCACGATTTCCGATGTTGCCAGGTTGTACGTCGTGCCCTTCTTGTTGCTCGCTGTCATTTTCTGACTCCTTTTTTACGAGGCGGCTGAAGCGCCGCTCTCACTTGCCCTTTGAGCGGCGCGGGCACGCCGTCACGGCGAGTCAGCTCGGGCCTTGCCAACGACTGATCTCGGCTGCAAGCCAGCAGCGACCGTGACAGACCAGGCAGTCTTGGACTGGCAAGGGCGAGTGCATCGGTCGGAGGCGGCTGTAGCGCCCCAGCTGAGCGAGCCGTCAGGAGGCAGAACATGGCTGGGGCGGAGACTTGCCCGCATTGAGCGCTCGAGCGGATTCCCTGCTCAAGTTGCCTTGTTAGTGATGAATCGATCATACAGTCGCAGTCCCCGCGAGCGGGCTTGATCTTTTCTCGGCAAAGCGTGATCGGAAGAGAGAGGGGGCAGCATTCCATACGAGACGGGCCGCAGGCCCTCATCGTTGAAAAGGTAGCCCTGGCCGCACCGAGCGAGGCTCTTGATGGCGTTGGGATGGAGTTTGTACGCCTCGACCAGCTTCGAGGAAGCATCGCCCGTCGCGAGGGACGTGAAGAGTGCTCCCTGCTGCATGCGGACCGTTTTCTCCACCACCTGGTGCGTGCCGATGCTCTTCGCCAATTTTTCGCACAGCTCTGGATTGTCCTGGTTGAGAATGTCCTTCGTCCGCGTGTTGTCCCAAACGGCGGTAGCGAACTCTTTTGAAACGAGTTCGAGATCCGCCAAGGACTGGTGGGCAAGTGTAAATTCAAGGTTCGCGTCACGCAGCTTGTTGAGGCTGTCGATGATCGATAGGTCGGCAAAGTTGTAAAACTCATCCACGACGACCGAGAAGGGCGTTTGATTCCTGGTGCGGAAAACTTGGCGCAAACTGCCCTCTTGTTGCACGTCCATCAGGATAGCTTTGCCGATCGCTGGTGCCTGAATCTTGAAAAGATTCGCCGGGAGCTGAACGTAGACGATGCCGTTTTGCTGCAAGACGTTTTCGAAGACGATGTCCGGGTCGTAGGCATTGACGAGTGGCGATTGGAATTTGTCGATCGCCCCCACGATGCCAGAGAAGCATTTGTGCACGTCTTTGCCCAGTCGTGAGATGTGAGATGCGATCTCTCGGGCAACGTCGCGATCTAGCGACTGCTTTCGACAGTACCTTAGAGCCCTGCCGTGCCGACCGGGGTTCCCCACACCCTTTAAACAGACCGCTAGATCGCTAATGGTGAAGGGCAAGCCAAAGCCGCGGTCGTCCACCATTCCATGGAGGAGCTTGCAGAGATTGACAAAGAGAATTTGCGCCTGCGTGTTGTAATACTCGTTGTCGCCCAAGGAAAGGACCGAGAAAACCCGCTCGGCCATAGGGACCGGGTCGCCGCCGGGATCCGTCGGAGTCCGTGGCCGCACCTGAACCATGTTGTAGGTATGAGAGAAGAGGTGAGGCTGATTCCAAGCGGGGAGGGAAAATACTCTGAGATCTTTCTCCCTCCCGGTCGCAACAGCAATTGCCTTTATGATGGAGATGTTTTCCTGGGATCCCTTCGCATCCATCACGAGGATGCCCTTTCCATCGAGAGCATCCTGTAGCACGCTCGGCCAAAGGACGCTGAGTGTCTTCCCAGAGCCCGTCTTACCGATGACGTGCCGATGCATCGTCTTTTGACGCTGCGAGATGTAGAGCGGTCGCCAGCGCCAGCCGAAGGGGCCCCGCCGTGGGGTGAGGCCAACGAAGTGCATGCCCTTGGGACGGCGGGCGATGTGGGAAATTACGTCGACTCTGCGCGCGGGGAAGCCTTGGACCTCCGAGGAAAAGTGCGTCCCTGAAAGTCGCGCGACAATTTGGTTGTGCCAGACGAGAAGCGAGGCTCGGGCGAGCGCGAGAAGAAGGACTGCCAACGCAAGAAAGCTCGCCGCGGCGAGTCCTGGATGATCGATCGCCCAAGTGCGGATGGGCCAATAGTGCAGTGCCACGTTGACAAGAGTTGGGCGCAAAGAGCTTCTTGCGAGTTCCCGTGTCGGGCCGTGCTCGGAAAGAATGTAGAGGCTGGCTTCGCCGAGCGCGGCCAAGAGTAGGAACAGCGCCGTGAGGCGCGGCAGAATCGGAATAGTTTGGCGGGGCCGGCCGGTAGCAGTTTGTCCGTTCATCCGAAACACCAGGCTAAGTTTGTTGCCGGGCACCGGCGGACTGGAGCCGCTCGATCAGTGCCTGGACGTCCTTGGTGTGTGGGGGATAGTCGGGAGGAACCTCGTTGCGATCGCGTGCCTTGGCCCGCGCCGCCTTCAGAGTGATCACAACGCCGTTGTAAAACCGTCGTAGCGCCGTCAGGTCTTCCGCATTCAGCGGTATGCGAGATGAGCTTGCGGTTGCCGCGCGCTCGTCTCGCGAGAGCGAGGCGATCTCGCGAAGAGCTGCGCTAAGCTCCAGACTTGCATCCTTGAACGTCAACGCTCGAACAGCAAGATCATGGCTACCCCTACCTTCGTGCCAGCGCTGAATGGCCCGATTGATGGATTGCGCCCGCGACGCGCTATTGACCACGAAGAGAACCTCGGGGGTCCAGCCGTCTGAGTATTTTTCCTTGTAAAAGGTTCTGGTGGCATCGTCGTCGGCGAAATCCCTTAGGAACGACTCGTAGCGTTCCACCTTGGAGAGAGTGGCGCCGGGTTTCCCATTGCCCGTTGCTATGATCGAATGGGTTCCTGTTTCGCACTCGAGAAAGAGGCGCCGCTTGAGGCGCGGAATTTCCAGGATCGCGTCGGGTAGCACGACGCGCTCCAGGGACCGATCTTCCGCTGCGGCGTATTCCTTCCAGGGCAGGCGGACGCAATCCGACGAGTGCCACCGAAAGGCATCTTGCTTGGCCCGGGCATAGCCCTTGGCGGTCGGAGCATACAGAGCGACCAGCAGCTCGTTGAGCGTGATGGTGTGTTCGCGAAAGGCCGCACCGATATCGTTTCGCGACATTTTGAGTTCTGTGCCGAGCAGGCTACGGGCAGTCGCGTGGCCCCTGGGCGCGGTGGCCCAAATCTCGACGCGCTCGCCACCTGCGTACGCGCGGTAGAAAAGGCGGCGCAGATACGGCGGTCGAAACGGCAGGACTCCTTCGCCAGCTAGGCGCAGGAGCCGCTTACGCATCGTGAGGGGATTTCGCCCGGGGAAGAACAGCTTCGCGAGTTGCTCGTTCGACAAGTACCGCGCCACCGCGAGGACTCCCATGACCTGACGGTCTCGATCCGTCAGTCGAGCTCTGGTCGTTGCGGTGTCTGGACCAGCGTTATCGGCTTCCGCCTCAGACTGATCCGGCTGAGATGTCGTGGTTTTATTCCTGTGAGTGGTCATTGCTCTGCCCAGGTTGCTTACTTGATGTTGACTCGATTTGGTTGCCGTTGGTGCCCCGCCCCTGGCCAATTCTGGAGAGTTTCACTGGAGTGTCCCGACCCCGGCATCCCATGTGATTTTTGCAGTGGTTGGGAGGGCGGGGTCGGGACACGAAGCGGGGTGTCAAACGGTGGTTCCATCGGATCAGGGGCGGGGCAGCAAGGCCTCTGAAATATTGAGGATCGGTTAGGCTTGCCTCACCACGAAAGTCGCAGCGAAAGTCGCAGCGAAAGTAACAAACTACGAAGTGAGTTTTGCTGCGTGTTTGATGGTGAGTTTTCATGTGAGTTTCGTCGGCGCTGACGGCGGCTGCTATCTGGGTGTAGCGCTAGGGTTGGCGGCGCTATTCACCACGTCCAGCCGATCCATTTCGTCGAGAAGGAACTTGAGCTTGAGGCGGAGCGCTTCACGCTTTTCAGGAGAAGCCGAGGCCAGCCGCGGCAAATAGATGGTGAGCCGCTGCGAGTCACCCAAAAAGACGGGGTGTTCGGCTGTTAGCTTGGCGGTGCCTGAAACAATCGCTTTGACGTAACCTTGAATCCGTCGGAGGGACCAAGTCTCTTCGCGGGCGCGATCGATTATCCTTCTGATTTTCTCGTCCGCTTTGGCCGGCGTATTCGCTGCGAAGTATTTGTGCAGGCGGGAGAACTCCAGCGCAGCATGAAGGTCTATAGTCTTCTCGCCCTTTGTTGATGTCTTGACTACCGCGAGGAGGGCGCCATCGCTGTTGTCGTTCTTTGCAGGTAGGCGCTGCCCAATAACGCCTTCCTTTACGACGTCGGCTGCCTCGTGGAACCGGAATAAGCGGCTTACGCGTTGCTCATCTTTCTTTCCAACCGCGTCGGCTACCTCTTTCGCGGTGGCTTCTCGACCCAGGCGTTCGGAGAGAATGTCCCGGATTTTGGTGAGCGCAGCGGCTTCGTCGACAAGATTGAGCTTTTCGCGTTTGTCGTTCTCAATGAACGCAGTGGTAGCCATCCTTAGGTCATCAAGAGGTCCTTTCACGATCGCGGGGATCGCCTCGTACTGCCGCTGTCTATCCGTTCCTTTGGTTCGCTCGTAGAGGCGTTGAAAAGCGGCGACGCGTCTGTGCCCTGCCACGATCTGGTAAGTGCTGTCCGACGTTGGGCGGACCGCTATCGGCTGAATGAGCCCTTCCTGGAGAATGGCGGTGATGAGCTCTTCGAGCTTCTCTTCATCGGCAATAGAGCGCGGCTGGGAGGGATTGCGCTGTAGTTGATTGAGCGGGATTGCAGTGAGCTGCTCAGCAGGAGCCTCCTCAGGCTGTTGCTCCTCCTGCGGTTCTGGTTCCTCAGGCTGGTCTTGTTGGGGTTCGGGTTCCACCTGATCGTCCGTCGTCTCATTCGTTGTCCGACGGAAAGCCGAGAGGATTTTCATCTTTGAAGTTCCCACGTGCGCTACCTCCTTGATCGAGTTCTATATAAGTCTAAAGAAAAATTTAAATAGATGTCAAGCGGGTGGTGTGGAGGTCACGCAGACGAATGGCAAAGGGAACCAGTCAAGACATCGCTGACAGTTGACTGTAGGGTGACGGGCATCTTTTCGCGTTTACAGGGGGGCTGACAGGTAGTGACGCCTGTCGTTCGGGCGGAGGTTGACGGAGTTCTGTTGGCAGACTTGCGTTTGCCCCACCAGCGCTGACTGCAGAGCCCAAGGGAACGATTTCGATCGTGCCGAGGTCGACGTCGAAGAAACGCGCTCGCCAGCGCAGCAATCCTTCCTGCT
>Ga0137389_10002154_pt1 | contig 11892 bp, 9 predicted proteins | sample 15con2h14BmetaG_FD_104645 | JGI IMG/M metagenome (GOLD analysis project Ga0137389, IMG submission 104645) | Vadose zone soil microbial communities from Angelo Coast Range Reserve, California, USA - 15con2h1.4B metaG | ecosystem: Environmental > Terrestrial > Soil > Vadose zone > Saprolite...
AGTTTCACGGGTTGCTCCCTTTCGGCTCCTGCCCCGCAAGTAGAGCGAAATCTAGCACAAACTGGCCATTCTTTTGCGTAGTTCTGAGCATATGGTGCTGCGGGCTGGGTCAGAAAAAAGCCGCCGATTCTGGATGGATGGTCGGCAAACCTTACCTTGGGATTGCTTCCTGCTTGCCCGTGATACGCTCGCCATCGGTTTCTCGAATCGGCTAAACTGCATCGGCCAACCACTCTCTTTGTTGCATGATAAGCAGGTCCTTTCGACCTATCCGCTGAAGGACGAACCGATGATGAAAGCACTGATTCGCGACCGATACGGTCCGCCCGACGTGCTCGAAGTAAGGGACATCGAACGGCCCAAACCAAAGGAACGCGAAGTCTTGGTGCGGGTGCATGCGGCCTCTATAAACGATTGGGATTGGCAGATGCTTCAGCGGCCGATGGTTCCGCTCGGCTTCAATACGCCACGTGTACGGATTCTGGGTTCCGACATCGCGGGACGGGTTGCCGCCGTCGGCAGCGGGGTTCAACGTTTTACGGTCGGAGACGAGGTCTACGGTGATCTGTCTCGCTTCGGCTCTGGCGGCTGGGGCGGATTTGCGGAGTATGTGTGTGCGCCCGAAGTGGCGTTGGTACGGAAGCCCTCTCGAATGACTTTCGAAGAGGCCGCCGCGCTGCCGCAAGCCGGGCAGCTCGCAGTGCAAGGTCTCTTTGCGGCCGGACCGCTGAGATCCGGCCAGAAGATCCTCATCAATGGGGCGGGTGGCGGCGTGGGCACGATTGCCATTCAACTGGCCAAATCGCAGGACGTGGAAGTCACGGGTGTCGATAGCGCGGTGAAGTTCGAGATGATGCGGGCCATCGGCTTTGACCACCTGATCGATTACAAAAAGGAGAACTTTGCCAGGAACGGGCGGCGCTACGACCTGATCCTCGATACAAAAACGACTCGTTCCCCATTCGCGTACACGCGCTCGCTCAGTCCCGGAGGAACATATGCCACCGTCGGTGGCGACTTGTCCCGACTGTTCCAGTTTGTAATTTTCGGATGGTGCATTCGGCAAACCACAAGCAAAACCGTCCGCTTGGTCATGCTGAAGCAGAACCAGGACCTGCCATACTTGAACGAACGATTTGAAGCCGGACAGCTGATCCCCGTGATCGATGGTCCTTATAAGCTGAGCGAAGCGCGGGAAGCCTTTCGTCATTTTGGCGCAGGCACTCACAACGGCAAGGTCGTCATCACGATGGAGTGAAAGTCGATCAGTTATTGCAACAGCTTTCTGGCGCTCTATTGCGGGTGAGTACTCGGCGACTGTTCCCTAATTGGATCGTTGAAGAGTAGCCCGTCATACGTCCAGAGTCGATGAGAAGTACAGAGATCACTTCCGACAAGCGGGCTTCCAAGGAGCGAACTCTTAAGGCGTGCGGTTCTCGACCGTATAGTGAGCTTGAAGATACCGGATGATTTTCTGCGTAGTGTCCTCGGGGATCGCTGCGCCATAAGCTTTGTTCATCTTGTTTACCTCGGCTTCCCACGTCGCAGCGGGTAATGGCGGCTGCATGGTGACGTAGATGGGGCTGTGGCAGGTGTTGCAGTAAGTCTGGACCTCCTGGCGGCCATCCCCGGGGACGAGATCTGCACCAGGCACTGGGTAAGCAGAAACCTGGTAGTTCGAGTCCGGCGAAAGTTCGATGAGCGCCGTCTGTCGTAGGCTTCCGAGTTCTGCTGGACGATAGTAGCCTTTTTTCAAATCCGCGAATACAAGAGCGACCACCATCATCAGTCCGCACATGACAAGAAAGATCGCGAGGACTCTCTTCTTCATCACCGTTCTCCCGTTAGCTTGCTTTTCCGACCACAATTTCCTGCCGCTCGATCATGTTCCATTCTCATGGGAAACTGGAATTGAATTGCCGACACTCATGGACCTTGAAAAGATGGTGGACGAGAGGGGAATCGAACCCCCGACCTCCTCATTGCGAACGGGGAATCACTAAAGCTAAGACGCGTCGCCACAATCAGTTAGCTTTTTGAAAAGGCCGTGAATTGCCCAACTCGCCCAACCGCCTCTTCTCTCCGTTGTGGGTTGCCGAATCTTTTGGAAGTCTTTGTCTGTTTGTGCTGATCCGTGAACGAGCTATCGGCTGGTGGAATCGCACAAACGCTGGACTGGTAGGGCGAGGGTCGCGGGTTCGATCCGTCGCCACTGCCACGAATTCGTCCAAGTGTCAGGGCTCTTCGGCGTCACCCGGTCTCCACTTGCCCGTATAGGCCCATCCTCTGCCTCCTGTGCGACGGTCAGCAATTTAGTAAGGGCGCGATCTCCTTAACCGTAGGCGGCCTTCGAGAAAGGATCTTGGTAAAAACGGCAACCTCGTTGCGACGAGTCCCAAAGAACTTCCCGCGTCGTACATTTTGTTGCATAAGCTAGTATGTAACGTCAGTAAGCACGAGACGGCGACAGTCACGAGGATCGCCGCCTCCACACGCTGAGTAGGGATACGTTACCAAGACATTAGGCGAAACTTAGATGGGAACCGAAGTCACGCCGGCGCTGGTCGAACTGGCGCTGTCCAACTCGACGGACAAGCGGGTGCCAACACTTGCGGACGGGAACATACCCGCCCTTGCCTCACTCCTCGCGCCACACATAGACGGAAAACACGGAGAATTTGAACTTCGGTATCTGGCGCCTGGTAAATCCGGCGCTTTCGTGGTGCTGGTTGTTTTCAGCGACGCATTGTCGCGCGTCATCAAAGTTGGTCCAAAACATCTGATCGAGCAGGAAATTCGCAACTATGCCGACTTCGATCTCCTGAACCGCATTCCCAGCGAATTTATTCTTCAGTTCGTAACTTCCCCCTTCGCTATCGGCGATAGGGCGTCGGTAGCATTCCATTGGGCGGGTGGATACAGTGGCGTAGCCACATTTCGCGAGTCCTTGTTCAAGCTACAGGCCTCCGCCGTTGAGAGACTGCTCTCCGAGCTGGCGCACAACATCTTTCGTTGGCAAAAACCTCGCCACTCAGCATCTTCGCCAATCGATCAGTTCAAATGGCAGGCTGAGGCTCGCGCAAGAATTGTCGAAGTGCTGCGTTCCTTAGCCAACAGTGAACTTACGTCCGCGCTAGTGAATTTCTTGGAAGATGACAGCACGTTGAGGAATCTGATTCAGCAGAAGACCTGCTCGCTCGGACTAACACATGGAGATTTACACGGAGGCAACATTCTCGTTCCCGGCGACTCGTTGTCGCCGACGCACCTCCGAGTGATTGACTTTGCCAGCGTGCAACCTGAAACGTGTCCTGCGCGAGACTGGGCAAAGTTGGAACGCGACGTGAGATTCCGATGCCGTCGATCAATGGCGGAGATTCCTTTGAAAAGTTATCTCGCCGAGCTAGATGGGACGGCAAGCGACTTCGATGACGAAAATCCCGATTTGCGAACGGCGCGCGCCGCGGTTGCCACGATCCGCGACCGTTATAGAGAGTATTGCTTCAACGCTTCCGGGGAATGGGAGTTCGAATACCTCTACTGCCTTCTTTGTTGGAGCCTGAACGAGCTTCATTCCAATCCGGAAATCAGCACAACAGAGGACCGAATCGCTGTGGCGACTTCGTGTGCTGCGATTTACGAATCTCTTTGTCGCCATTCCGCCTCGCTTAGTGGAAGGGCACCCACCAAACGTCGGCACGAAATAGATTCGAGCGTAAAGGCTTTCCTTGCAGACACGCGAATTGCGGGATATGTCGAACGTGAAGACGGAAGTGAACGTCCTCTCTATCTCGATCACGGATTATACGTGCCGCGACAGGCTGCAGAGGAGCAGATCGACGCCATCATCGAACAGTACGCGAACGACTCGCTGGGGAGGTGGGTGAGTATTTCGGGCGACGCCGGACATGGCAAGACGTCACTTATGTGGCGAACGGCGGCTGCCCATATGGACGGGCAGCTAGGACTTCGAGCGATTCTCTGCCAGCAACTGGGGGCTAATGCCCTGGCGGACTTAGCCAAGTTACTGGAAGCAGCTACCGGCTATCCGACGATCGTGCTCCTCGACACGCTGGACCTACTAGTTGGCATTGACGACGCGGCACTTGGGTCGGCACTCAACAAGGGACGTTCGTCGGGATTGCTGATTATCAGCACTTCGCGACGACAGGAAGCTCAACAACTCGCAAAGTTTGTCCAGTGGAATGAGAGCGTTGACCTGACTAGGTTCAGTCCCGAGGAAGCGAAGCTAGCTGTTGCCAGGTACGTTGACGCGGTGTATCCCGATTGGTCCGAGGGTAGGCGAGCCGTACAGTTTTCGATGGTGTGGGAAATTCTTGACCACCAACGTCAATTCCAAGACCTCACTTTTGAGCCGCTAATTCTTCGCATGATCTTTCAGGCTTACGTTCCGAACGAGATTCCTCGGGACGTAAATACGCAGCGCGTCTACGACAAGTTCTGGGAAGCACGTGTCCTTTACGATCGATCCGTTAAGACGCCCAGTGATTCCTTTAAACGAGCACAAGCCTGCGAGCTGCTTGCTGATTTCATCGCTTTTCGTGAAGGCAAGCAGACCGACACCGCTACGACCGGCGAGGCGGAGAAAATACTTCGCATTGTTGGCAATCAAAATCCTTTTGAAACTATCGACTCGTTGATTTCGTCTGGAGCGATGCGCTCAGCTAGAGGAAAATCTGCGGTTGCATTTTTCCACCAGACCTTTTTTGAATATGCTGCAGCAAGGGCGGTCCTTTATAGTGAAGACGAGCGCACAAGGAACACACGCATCGAATGGTTGTTGAAGGACCTACGCGAGTCCCGGTTGTTCCGGCTTCCTGTCCTCAAGCAACTCGCCATACAAGCATATTTTGCCAAGGACCGCATCTGGCCATTTCTGGCTGCCAAGATCGAGGTGTCGGGAAATCAGGCAGCCGCCAAGATAGCGCTGGAAGTAATCGGGAAAATTGGGCGCGACGAAGAATTCGTCGAACGTGTACTTCAATGGGCGGAGCGAGAGAAGAACCTGTTTCAGACGGTCACACCCGATATCGTGCGGTCTTATCCTGCAGCCCGTTTCGATGTCGCGTTTCGCTTGTTGGAAAGCCAACTCCGCGGCGAGCGGGAGCGGGATATCTATTTCATTGTGGAAAAGAACTTCGCGCCCTTGGCGCCAGCACAGACCCTTGAGTTTCTCAGGAAGGCTACCGACCGCGTGAGAGACTCGGACCACGAAACCAACGCGCTGTTCCGGCACGCTTTGATGGCCGTTTTGCGGGAAGGACAAGCCGAGGCCCTCGCGGTCCTTGCCGGCGTGTTCTATCGTTTTGGAAATGGTTTGCAGGACGCCGTATTGCAGGAAGTCTCTGAGCTCATAACTGCGGAGAACGCGGAACTCGTCGCCAACCTTTTATCAACTGCGGCCGATCCCGTGATTGAGAGACGGAAGAAGCTTGTACCCAAGAGTTTCTTTGATTTGCTCAGAAGTCTGCATGTCAATTTCCCTGCACTGGCCGAGGCCGTGGTATCCAATATCGTCCGGCGTTGCGCAGATACCACTGATCTCGATGTGGCCATTCTAAGCTCAAAATCGAGAGGGACTCTTCGCCCCACGGATGAACAATTGGCGAATGCCTTAGACGCTCTTGCTTCTGCAGATCACTTGGTTCGCCTTTCCACCAGTGAATTCTTGGGGGAACTCGCCAGGCACCACGGAGACGAATTGCTTGAGGCTATCCTCGCGAAGGCCGGTAGCCCCGTTTGGGAGCGAAAGGATGCAACGAAGTCTTTGCTCCTTACGCTCAGAAATGTACGAATGTCGGATCCTTTACGGTTATTGAAGGTTCTGGACCATTGGCCGTTTCCGGAAAGAGGTGCGGGGATTGCTTTCCGAGCAATCTTCGAGCAGTTGGTTAGGGCCGACGCAGCTGCGGCACGAGAATGGCTACTCAAAGATGTGGTCGGAATGCGATCAGAAGCGGACGTTCGGAAGATCATGATTGGAGTGCAGTTGGTTTCGGAAGTATCCCCGCTAGTGATGTCCGATCAGGACGTCAAGAGGTTCATCGAATTCGGCATGCATCACCAATTCGCCTCTTTTGACACGAGGCGGATAGCGTGTGCCGCACTCGCGGGGTTCTATCCCGTCACACCGGATTATTGTGCGAAAACAATCGAAAAAGTCTTTGCGACCGGAACTCCGGAATGGATCAGCGCCATTGTCGGCGCCCTTAAGAGTAAAACTTGGACAGGTCTGCCACTTCTTGTAATGCGGATGATTCTTGCGAAACGCGCGAATAGGACCCGTGACTTGTTCCTTGGGTCTTTTCTCAAGGCAACGGCTGGATTGCCGTTACTAGCGAAAGTTGACATTTTGGAAGAACTATCGAACTGGACGTCCACCGTGTTGCCGACGGTTAGGGAAGAAAGCACTCTACTGGAGATTCTGATTCTGGCAAAATCCACCGCACAATATGATCCGAAGAAAGCACTTGCCGTAGCCAAATCCCTCAAAATAGCGAGTCCAGCCACACTGGGGAATCTCTGTTCCGTGTACGAAAACATAACTTTTGTTTCGTCCGACGCGGCGATACATCGCCAAGCGCTCGACGAACTAATTCAAATCGCTCATCATCGACAGCATTTCATCCGAAATAGTCTTCGGCGAATTCTGCCCCGAGTTGAGGGTGTGCTGGGACCACGTGTCGCTGTGGATGCAATCAAAGCGGCCGTAAAGAGCAATCCTAAATGGGAGGAGAAGGCTCTAGAGGAATTGATGCAGGCGGCAATCTTAATTCCCAGCTGGACCAGCGCTGACTCGGAGGAACTCCGTGCCTTACCACTGCCACGTAGCGTGTCTGCTATTCTCTTACACTTTAAGTAGAACCACGGACCCACTGACTGTGGATCCCACAAATCCCATCCGTGACGAATGCCATTGAAATCAGCGACATGCGGAAGGGAACGGGAGGCTGGGATAAGAAGGCGACCGGGAAGTAACAATGTGATGTTTGACGGGAAACCGCTGGATGGAGTTTTCGTTATGCACAGGTGCCGGTGAGCGCCTATTCGGCCGGATAAACGACACCCTTCGTGAATCCGTGCTCATGGCCAGAGGCAGAAACCTCAATGGGGAAGCGCTTTTGGAGACTTGTCGCGCAGGCCTAAGGGAGATTTTTCAATAGGGCAAAAAGGAACGGATGTGCCAACTGCAGAGACAAAGAGAGCTGTGGTGTGCCGGCCGGCATTGCGTAGCGAAAGGGCAAACGCGACACCAGATGTTCATACAACGTTTCCTGGATTTTCTTGTTCCTCAATCGCCATCTCCAACGCACCGACAAGTTCGGGCTTGATCGAATAGTGCCCAATAGGATCATGGGTGACGAGGTTGGTGTGAAATTCAAGGGAGTTGAGTGCTCCCGACAAGTGTTGAAATCCGTTGCGGACGAGGTACCCCGCTGCATGGGCCTCGTCCATCGTGCCCCTGATCATCAGTTCGCGAAGCAAGGGTTTCTGCCAGGGTTCCTTGAGACGTGCTAGGTCCTCCCGGGCGAGTTTCAGTCGATCGTTCAGATATTTGTCCCGTGGCAATGCCGGCATGGCAGCGATTTGGAGCCGCAATCGTTCCTCAATTCTGCTCGACAGTTTAGCTCTAGCATCTCGGCGTTCGGCATCGGTCGCGGGGGGCCGTAGTGCATATTGAATCGGATGCCGGAGATGGCCCATATCAAAGGGCAACTCCCCGGGTGGACCGAAGGCCGTATTCATGATGGTGATGATGGCGCTATGCGTTTTTGCAAGAAGCGCGTAGCCAAACTCGGCCATCACATTTGGATTGGGAACATACTTACCTGCTTCCGTGCGCGCGACAAATGTCACGTCAGGAATGAAGAGATCGCAGTCTTGAATCTTTTTGAGAATGGTCTCGGTGACGGGCGGCGTTCCTGGAACACCTTCGGTATCTGAGTCGATGTGGATTGCGACTGGGAGCGACGGGTCGTCGGTGATCCGGTGGGCAGCGTCTTTGAGCGCGATATCAGTGAAATCGCGATTAACGTTTCGCGGGGTGTCGCTTTGCCACGCGTAGAAGGCGGTAATCTTTTTCATCTGCGGCTGTGCTCCAAGGCGCTCGGGGGTTACGCGATGCCTTCGTTATCGTCGTACTTTTCTTCGCGTTCTCCGCCATGCGCGCGATATTTCTTCCCATTCGAACAAGGCGTATCGGATGACCGCCGCGCCGGTCGCGATCACGGCGACCACATTCCTGAACAAGGTTTCAGTGTTCATTTAATCGCCTGCGCCGGTTTTTTGACCGGCATGGGGACAACGGCCGGCTTAAGTTCAATGAGAGGCAAACCCATGATGTCGAGGAGGTCATTTGCGTCTTCGAGATCGTCGATGGTGATTTCGTGGAGCTCAAAGAGCCGCTCGAGCGCGAGTCGAGGATCGCGCAGCAGATAACGTCTCGTGCCGCTATCATTGTGGACGCGGATGAGTCCTATCTTCTCGAGGCGATTTATCGCCTTGCTGACTGTCCCCTTGGTGTCGACACCGGTGCTGCGCATAATCTCCTCATACGTTGGATAGCAGATGGATTGCGGACCACCCCTGGTTAGGAGATAAATCCACACTTTCAGTTCGGCCCCTTTGAGGTGGCGCAGCAGCTCACGGGAAATGTAGGGTAGCGGCGCGAAGCCACCGCCTTTGGGCGCAAATACTTCCTTTTCGGCACCGGGGAAGCACCGGTCGCGATATCTTTGGTCGCGATGAGGTCTTCTGGTAGTCATGACAATCTCCAGCGTTCAGGTGGATTGTACGGTTAGTCGAAAATGTGGGCAAACCCCGCCCACACCCACCCCTGGGTCAATACGGCAATACACCACCCCAGTGCAACCCAGGTCAACACAGTCAATACACAGGCCCCTAGGCGGAGCGCGCTCCCAACCGCATCTTTACTGCTTTTCGCGACTTGGCAGCGCGGGGCGAGGTTTCCTCTAGGACTCTGGATGGCGATGTGCAGAGAAAGGAAATTTGAGGGCAGACGAGCCAAAATAGTCTCTAACCTCCGGTGGCCCCAACAACTCCAACCCCCGACGGAGAGGATCGTGTCCGGAATCATACTTACCATGGAGCAATTAATTGATTCTGGCGCGTATGCCGATATTTTTCGCGCCTCGGACGGGCTGGTATATAAGCTATTTACGAGCGGCTCACATCGTACAAATTCGACGCAAGGATTAGACCGTCCACAAGACGACGAGCGTCGTCGCAAGATATTTCTGTCGGAATGCTCAGCGTATGATGTGGCCACCAAACATGCATTTCTGAGCGAGCACGTTCCGGCGTTCTTTGGGCGCCGTGAGATCCGTGATGTGATTGATTCAAGGGTGAGTGTTGCCCACTGCTACCGCTTGGATCTGTGCTACGCGATGGCGTATGTCGAGAGTACTCCAGTGAAATTGGGACCCTACCTCCACGCAGCGCTGCCAAGGCATATCGCTAGTGCTCTCCAGGAATTTGTGAATCTTAATATTTGCCACTACGTTGATTCCTCTGTGTTCTTTTTTGATGACCGCAGTCGGTTCAAATTCATCGATTTTGCGATGGAAGAATTTCCTCCCACAGAGTAAGTCTCAGCGTCACACGAGTCTCTGGAGGAAAGTGGAGTCAAGCGTCGGACGGGCTTATAGGGGGACGCCGAGCCAGTGCACCCGACTCGGCGTCGATTCGACTAACGGCGGTTGAATTTAGCGACTTGAATGAGTGTTTCGAGTGTGGGTCAATCGTCGATTGTCCGGGAGCGAGAGTACCAAAAATCCATCACGTCGATCGGCAAGAACGCCGACATAGCTCCCTTTAAGATTTGATTTTGGTCTGAAGTGATCGATGATAGGACGTGGTACCCGTGTACATGACCGTGACCTGGTTAGCCGGCTTTGCCGGCCGGGCGGTTGCGGGAGATGAGATCCGCGGCCAAGGCCAGGTTGAATAGCCCAGCGAGAGCACCGGACGCTGTAACTAGCCGCGAGGCTCCCTGCAAGTTCTAGCGTCGGAGGGGAATTCCCGAATCTAGCAATTCCACGTCGTCGAATCCGTGCGTCCGCAACAACATTTCAACCGCCGATCCAGTAGTGCTTTTGTCGTTTGTAGGGCCAGACCGGATGCGGGCAATCAGCAAGAGCGGCAAAGCCATCGTTGCGAGAATTCCCCCCGAGCGCATGCTCACCGAAACAGACGGACCGTTCTCTAAAGCGAACTCTCGCACTACTGTTCCGAGCGACGTCGAAGTCGTAGAAAAGTATTTGGGCATCTTGTGGGGCTTGTCAAAGGATGAGGCCAACAGCAAAATCAGAGCGAACTGTTTGCAACTCGTATCACCTTTAGGAGTGCAGGAGTCCCTTTCGACAGGACGAAACACTCATGGAGCGGCATAAGCCGAATTTAAGGACTGCGAGTGTTTCGATCCCTGAGCGTGAGTCCCGTCCGCACCTCGTTCGAAAGTCCTTGGCAGAATGGAGTCGCAGAGCGTTGGGTAGGGAGTTGCCGTCGTGATGTCCTGGATCACATCATCGCAGTTGACGAACGCCACCTGAAACGCCTGCTCTCCCAGTATATTCGCTACTACCACGAGGATCGCACGCATCTGGGACTCGGGAAGGGAACGTCAGACCGAAGAAATCACAGCATAGCTTCAGGTCGCGTCCTTTCTCATGTGCGACTGGGAGGGCTGCACCACCGGTACGATTGGGCTGCCTAATCCGAACGAACGGCGTCCGCGAAAACGTACGGGTTCGTGCGTCCTTAATATATACAGGTATACCGCGCGGGCGTTCTTCTGGGAGAGATTCTTGGCGCTCGAATGAAGGGATAATCTAGATGGGACAGCCGTCGCGGCAGGGAAGCGCGCTATTTTCAGTGCGCTTAGAATTGTGGCGAAGCACAGGGCCGCCCGGGCCGGACCTTGAGCATTTGGTGGACGAGATGGGATTCGAACCCACGACCTCCTCATTGCGAACAGTGGGGAAAATAAGCTAAGGCAAGGCGCCACAATCACTTAGCTATTTTCGCGGGGCCCTGAATTGGCAAACCTGGCAAACCGGTTTTCTCTTTGTCTTTTCAGTGCAGGTCGACAGTGAGAAGCCGCTAGCGGCAAGGCTTTAGAGTTTTAGGTCGTGGGTTCGATCCCTGCCACCCTTCCTCTCATCTTCGGGTCGCAACCAACATGTCCGCTTTGTGCGTTTACCCGGCATGTGGATTAGTTTCGCGCCCCTCAACTGGCAGAACGACGTCCGACTGCCCCGTGATCCTGACAAAATCGGAATCCGACCTCTGCGGTGCCAGTTGGCCTTACAATGACAAGCGATTCGGGCAAGGCGCTTTTGGCAGGTCGGCCCAAACAAGTGTGTGCACACCTTTTGCGCCTTTTGGTGAACAGGACAATGCTTGATCAAGTACCCGGCGAATTCGTTGCGAGTCTACTGGCAGAACTCGGCGTTAAGGCTGCAAAGGGCGTCCTTGGATACTTCGGGACCCGCGATGCCACGTCAACGAAGTCGCGGAAGAACACACCAGATTTGACGGCGGAAGAAGTCGGCGTAGAGCCAGCGGAATACAGCGGCGAAACCCAACAGTTTCTCGCACGCCAGCGGCTTCACCATCGCATCGACTTGGCAAAGGCAAAGTGGGCTTGGCTGGTTGCGGCAACGTACTATCATCCGACGCGCGGTCGCACACAAGACATTGCCTTGGAATGGCATCCTCGCAAGATAGCGGGGCAGTTCACTGTGTCCGACTTTGCCTCTCGCGATCTGCCACACGAGTCGTATATCGGCGAGTCCGCCCCATCAGATGTTCGACTCAGCATCATTCAAGGTCGGATCACTATTGCCGCCG
>Ga0137389_10002157_pt1 | contig 11889 bp, 12 predicted proteins | sample 15con2h14BmetaG_FD_104645 | JGI IMG/M metagenome (GOLD analysis project Ga0137389, IMG submission 104645) | Vadose zone soil microbial communities from Angelo Coast Range Reserve, California, USA - 15con2h1.4B metaG | ecosystem: Environmental > Terrestrial > Soil > Vadose zone > Saprolite...
ATGGAAAGAGCGATACAAACAGAAGTTCCGCCGCCGAGCTGTTGCGAGGATGAATGCCTGCGAGAACATCACGAGGCTATCGCGGAAGCTCGGCGTAAGCCGGGGTCTACTGTACACCTGGCGCTACCGACTGGAGCCACTGGATGCTGAAGTTGAAGGGACAATATCGAAACAGAATTCCCGCGAAAGCAGACTTCGTAGGGAGGGTCAATGAGCTAAAGCGATTACTGGCGGACAAAACGGTGGAGGTGGATTTTTTCAGAAGTGCCTTGCAGAAAGACGAGCCCTCGACGTAAAGGTTGGACTCTTTCGGGATTGACGCTCCCGGATATTGAAGTCCTTGGCCACCAGCGTTCCCGTCTTCGCTAACGTGTGCCTTTATGCGCTCATCCGGCAAGCGACGATGGCAGACCATCCGCCCCTCGAATGTCCGACTACGCCGACATGATTGGTGTCCAATCTTTGCAAGAATTGAGAAGCCCCATTCGTTGGTACCTACCAGAAAACGCCCGCTTGTTGGGTTCCTCGCTCGGGAGCAGATCCAAGCAATCATCAATGCGCCTGCTCTTGACACTTGGAGCGGTCGCCCATTGCCTGCCCGCCGCTCACACGTTATGCTCGCTCGCCGTGAGTTGGCCGCAAGGTCCGCTCCCGGGGAGGTTTCATGCTTCGCTCATTTCGTCTTTCTCTGGTTTCCCTCATCATCTTTGTGTTCCTGCCATTCTTTGCCACGGCTCAGCAAACGTCTTTCGCCGTCGGCACTGCTTCTGCCGCGCCTGGCCAGAAAGCGACCGGTTACCTCGAAGTCCCTGCCGGCGTCGATGCCGGAACAAACATTCCCGTGGTCGTGGTGAATGGCACCAAGCCCGGCCCGGTCCTTGCGCTGGTGACCGGTGCGCATGGGACGGAATACGTTTCCGTCATTGCTGTCGAAAGATTGATCGTCGATCTCGACCCCGCCAAGATTTCGGGCACGGTTATCTTGATTCCTCTGGTTAACATTGCTTCGTTCGAGCAAAAAGTCCCGCACGTCAATCCGGTAGATAACAAGAGCATGAACCGCTTCTATCCAGGCAAAGCCGATGGAACGCAAACGGACCGCGTTTCCTTCCTTATTACCAAACAGGTCGTGGATCGCGCGGACTACTTGATTGACTATCACGGTGGCGACCTCGACGAGAGCCTCCGGCCCTACGCTTACTGGGGACCCACCGGCAAAGACTCACAGGACCATATCTCGAAGGAGATGGTTCTCGCTTTCGGCCTGGATCACATCATTATTTGGCACGACCGCCCATCGGATCTTGCCGTCAGCCGGTACCTTGACAACACGGCCTCTCTCCGCGGGAAACCTTCGATTGTTGTAGAAGCCGGGTATGCCGGCACAGTCGAAACCGATGATGTGGCACTCTTGGTCAACGGCACTCTAAGCACCATGCGCGCCTTGAAAATGCTCCCTGGCACGCCGCACTACATCGAACATCCAGTTTGGCTGGAAAAGATCGCTGACATCGTTTCGGACGGCCCTGGCATCTGGTATCCGCTGGTCAAGCGCGGCTCGTACGTTCAGGAAGGCATGAAGCTAGGATATGTCACCGACTATTTCGGGAAAGTCATCCTCGAACCACGCGCTCCCGAAGCAGGCGTGGTCCTTCACGTGAACGCTGTTCCCTCACTGAAAAAGGGCGATAACATCGCCAATCTCGGCGTCGTAGCTTCGAAGGCGCCGCTATAAAATGTGAATTCTGCTTGCATGGGACGGAGCCAAACACATCTTCAAATAATCCACTACCTCGCCGTCGGTTGTCATTTCCCAGCCGCGAATGTGGTGAATGGAAGCCAACGACATATCCCAACCGCCGTCAACGTAGATAATAAATCTCGGTAATGCCCGTGCATCGCCTCAGGGATCGACGCTTCCTTGTTCTTTTTGACATCGCGCAACTCTTCGAGAGCGTTCCTAACTACGAATCGTTGTCGGGGAGTGACTTTGTATTCGGCTGGAACAGTTTTGCCCGATGGGTGCTCTTGCCTAGCCTTGAACACCGTTGCCCACGGGTATGCGCTTTCCATTCCAGTCAATCATGTAGAGCCATTCTAACGCGTGCAGTCAACGCTGACCCTCGTTAAAAAAGAGAACCTCTTGAAGGCTAGGTTTTGCTTGGGACAATCCTTGGGTCAATCAAAAGGGGCAAAAACGGAGGGAAATGTAGGCTAAGTCCTATCGAATCATTGAAGTTCGCATGAGCTACACGCCCACAGCACTGACAGTGTTTATTTTAGAGCATTTATCGCCATTACGAAAATTGAATCGCGATTGCTATTCTTCCGACTAACGATGATCGCGTTCAGTGTTGCGGTTTAGCAACGAACTGGTAGCCCAGTCCGCGAATCGTCAGCAAATAGCGCGGTTTTGACGGCTTGGGCTCGATATATTTGCGCAGCCGAACGACAAAGCTGTCGATCGCTCGAGTGTCGGTCTCTTCGTGCAGATTCCAAACGTCCTGAAGGATAGCCTTCCGCGAAACCGGGTGTCCGGCGTTCTTGATCAAGTAACGCAGCAGATCCGTCTCCATCACCGTCAGTTGCACGATCTTTTCACCGGCGCGCAATTGCAGGTTGCGAAAGTCCACTTCCTTGTTGTCAAAGCGGAAAATATCTGCCGGCTCAGGATCTTGCTGCGATCGGCCCGCCGTCACATTGTTCACGTTGTGCGCCCAATTCTTGCGGCGCAGCAGACTTTCCACTCGCGCAATCAGAATTGCCAGGTTAAACGGCTTCGGCAAATAATCATCCGCGCCCGCTTCGAATCCCTTCAGCACATCTTCCGGCCGGCCACGCGCCGTCAGCATCAACAACGGTATATAATTTTTCGCTTCGCGCAATTCTCGTGCCACCTCAAAACCATCCTTGCCCGGCAGCATCACGTCCAGCACCAGCACATCAAACTTTTCCTTTTTCTCCGTTAGGCGTGTCAAGGCGTCTTCGCCGCGGTCCGTTGTCTGCACCGTGTAGCCTTCCGCCTCAAAATTAAAGCGCAGTCCCTGTGCCAGGTGCGCTTCGTCTTCGACAATCAATATCCGGCTCATGCGCGGTAAATTCTCGGCAGCCGCATGGTAAACGTGCTGCCCAGCCCTTCTCCTTCACTCTCGGCGTATGCGTCGCCGCCGTGCCTTCGTGCAATCGACCGCACAATGAACAATCCCAGGCCCGTTCCTTTAACCTCCCGGCTCATCGGATTGGGCGCCCGATAAAAACGCTTGAAGATCCGCTTCAACTCTTTTGCTTGAATGCCGACGCCGTGATCGCATACGCGTAGCGACACCGTATCGATGTTGGGCGCCAGAATGTCCACGACAATTTTCTTTTTTTCGCCGGAATATTTAATAGCGTTATCGAAAAGATTGAACACCGCGGTGCGCAATTCTTCTGCGTTGCCCATGACCGTGATGCCATCCGAAGGTTCGCTGCCGAAATACATCGCTTCGTCGGATAAATGTTGCCGCACGCGTGCCAGTCCCAGCGCATCGCGCACCACTGCCGCAAACTCCACTTCTTTCCAGTTCTGCCGTGCGTTTCCCTGCCGCACTTCGCTGGCTTTGAGGACTTGCTCGACTGTCCCCAGCAGCCGGTCGGTGTCTTCCTGCATGATGTGGTAAAACTCGCGGCGCTTGGCTTCATCCAGCGGACGGCTTTCCAAAGTTTGCAAATAAAGTCGAATCGAAGCAATCGGAGTTTTCAGTTCGTGAGTGATAGCGTTCAGAAAACTATCTTGCTGTTCGTTCCGCCGGATTTCGCGCACCAGAAAAATCGTGTTGATCACCATTCCCGCGATCAGCAATCCAAAAAGAATAATGCCAAGCACCAGCGGCACCACTTGCCGCCAATGAAAAATAATCCAACTGACGTTGAGCGCAACCGCTAAGCCGACCAGGCACACGCCCAGCCCAATAAAAAACGCCATGGCCTTCGTGCGGCGTGTAATGCGCATGCTGTGTAGTTTATGTCAGACTGGCAGTTTCTGTCAGAGGTGAGCCAGCGACGCGGTACTTATATTGAGTCGCCGAACTTGCCCTTCTTTCCAAATCCTGAAAAAGACGCGAAAACTAATCGCCAGCAACTACAGGCGCAGCAACTTCCGTTGCCGCTTCGAATGGTCGCGCGGAAATCCCGCTGGCTGGCACCGGTTCGGTGTGTGCTGCTTGCGTCAACTTCGGCAATTTAATGTCCCATGCGAGGCCCAGCGCCTTGAGCGCGCAGATTCCGTACCAGTTCACGTCAATTTCATACCACGCAATTCCGTGACGTGCTGCCTGTGCATGGGCATGGTGGTTGTTGTGCCAGCCTTCGCCGAACGTAAGTATCGCCACCCAAAAACTATTTTTTGACGTGTCATTAGTAATGAATCGCCGCGACCCCCACATATGCGTCGCCGAATTCACCAGCCAGGTAAAGTGCAGTCCCAAAACCGTGCGCACAAACAATCCCCACAACAGTACTGGCAACCCGCCTATCGCCAACAGAAGTACTCCCAGCACCGCGATCGGTACCCAATGCCACTCGGTGATCCACACGTGAAATTTATCCTTGCGAAGATCCGGCACGAAATGCAAAAGCTCTTTGGCTTTGTTGTGCATGGCTCGGCCAGTAACGATCCAGCCCATGTGCGCCCACAATCCGCCTTCGCGTGGTGAATGTGGATCGCCTTCCACGTCCGTCAACTGGTGATGCACGCGGTGCGTCGCTACCCACGCGATCGGCCCGCCTTCCAGCGCCAATGTGCCGCAAGTGGTCAGGAAATATTCCACCCATTTTGGAGTTTTGAAACCGCGATGCGTCAGCAACCGGTGATAGCCCATGCCAATCCCGAGACTGCCAGCCACCCACCACAGAACGAACGCAATCGCGAACGCCTTCCAGGTAAAGAAAAATAGTGCAACAATTGCGCCGACGTGGAACGCGCCCAGAAAAAATGAAGTCGTCCAGTTAATCGGCTCTTTGAATGTTTTATCGTGTACCAATACGCTCATGATCTTTTGTCCTCAGGGCTTCTACTGCTTACAAACCCAAAATTAACACGCGCCTCTCGCGCCCTTTGTAATACTTGTGTAATCCCTCCGGATTGCGTCGCGAACCTGCAACTGGTACGAAAGAACAGGCGCAATTCAAATGCGTATTGGCGTTTTTCCAGACGCGTATGATGGTGATTGTTCTCTGCGAAAGAAAAGTTATCTCGTAAAATGCCTTTCGTAGGGCACGGCCTTAGCTCTTTTCGAGTGGGTCACAAAGCCGCCATTCCGAAGAGCGCAGCGACGAGGAATTTCTCTTTGTTCTTCGATTTAGCGAGGTGCCCGATGTGTTCCCGTTTTCTCTTTTTTCTTCTCTTTGCGTCGGCGTGTGCGGCGCAGCAACCCGCCGTTTCCGATCACGACATGTCCAAGATGCAACATGGCCACACCCACGACGGATTCATGCAGGGCGGAATGCATCACGCCGTCGCGCAAGGCGTCACGCTCGACGCTAAGTCCGATCAGACTTCTCACGTCATCACCCTCCGCGTCGGTCCCATGAACCTGCCAGCCAACACTTCGCACATGAAAATGCCCCAGCCGCCCGATCTAGTCTGGACCATCCCGATGACCGGCTGGCTCCTCGCGTATCATGCAAAATTAGTAGACGCCGCCGGCAATTCCGTTCCCGGTGTGGTTCTTCATCACGTGGCTTTCTGGAATGAAAACCGCTCCGATTTTCTCTGCCCCAACAAGGAAGAGCACATTTTCGGAGCGGGAGGCGAACTCACCGACTGGGCGCAAATTGCCGGCTTCGGCTACCGCGTGGAGAAGGGCGACCAGATCCGCGTCGAAACCATGATTCACAATCCAACCGTCACATCCTACGAAAAGGTCTTTCTGGAAATTTCCATTCCCTACGTCGACGACGCAACCCCCGCCCCCGTCAAGAATTTTTATCCCGCATGGATGGACGTCGCCAGTTGCGGCAACTCCAGCTACGACCTTCCCGCCGGTCCCAGCAAAAAAGTTGGCTCGGTTCCCGTAAAATATTCCGGCATATTGCTGGGCGTAGGCGGCCACATGCACGACTATGCTCAACAACTCACGCTGGAAGTTTCCGGTGTCGCACGCTCCGAGGTTAAAGTGCCGGAGGCGGAAACTTCACGAACGGAATTTGCGCTCGCAAACAAACAGGTCGCGGTTCTGCCTGCAAAAGTGGACAACCAGGGCCACCTCCTCAACATCCCCGTCGTCACTTTTTTCCAGACTGGCGGCTACCCAATCGCTGCCGGCAACAAATTCACGGTCACCGCTACTTACAACAATCCCACCGGCAAACTGCTGCGCGACGGTGCCATGGGCATAGTCGTAGGCTACTTCGTCCCCCAAGACCCCGCCGCCTTAAACTCCCTCCGTCACTCCCCATCTTCATCTCCCCAGGCACACCATTCCCATTCTAACCAGCACTGATACTAGGAGCCTTGCCACGCATATATTTGGAATATTTTTTGTGTAAACTATTAATTTTCAATGACTTACATGGGCACCCGTCGGGTAACCCAAAGCGTCTAACCAAGTGGAGGTATCTATGTTCCTAACCAAACGCAGTTATCTCCTGATGGGGGGAGCCGTCGTCCTGGCCGCCGCTCTCGTCACAGGTGCAAGGGTCTACGCCGACAGGCCGGATCTCCTGACGGTTCCGGAGCAGACACCGATCCACATCACCCTGGACCAGACGGTCGCCAGCGACCAAGCCAGGTCCGGCGATCACTTTCAGGCGACGGTGACCGAACCGGTCGACGTAAACGGCAAGACGGTCATTCCGCAGGGCGCTCACGTCGAGGGCCTCGTGGTGGATGCGCGAAAATCAGGACACTTGATGGGCAGGGCGCATCTTCGCCTAGTCCTTGATGCTGTTCAAGTGGATGGCAAGACCTACGATTTGCGCACCACGGCTGCGCTCCGTACTGGCGGCACCCACAAGAAGCGCAACCTCGGCTGGATCGCTGGCGGCGCTGGCGGCGGCGCGTTGATCGGCGTGGCCGCAGCCGGTGGTGAAGGAGCACTCATCGGCGGCCCCGTGGGTGCCGGCGCTGGAACTGCCGTCGCCTACTTCACAGGTAAAAGGAATATCCACCTCCGGGCCGAAACTCCTCTTACCTTCCGGCTCGAGCAACCAGTGACCATTGACGTGAACAAGAGCTAGCCGAAACACTGGTTCACGCGAGTGTTCAAATTTGCGCGTGTTTCGTGAGGCGCGGGGTGCAACCCGTGATCTACGGTCCCTAATAGATACGACCTGGAGACGGACGCACTCGCGCCTCGCGCTTTCTCCACAATCAATCCTTTGCTATACTTATTTGCTCTCGCGAATTCAATTTATTGGAAGAGTGTCGGGGTTTGTTTTGCAAACTCTGAGCGAACAGGACGAATCATGGCAATGAAGTGTGAATACTGCGGCAAGGGCCCAAGCTTCGGGAACGTAGTCAGCCACGCCAACAATACCCGGCGCCGCCGGTGGAATCCGAATCTGAAGTCGGTCCGCGCTCTGATTTCTGGCGCGCGTAAGCGTGTGAAAGTCTGCACCGCGTGCATTCGCGCGGGCAAAATCAAAAAAGCCGCTTAAGCGGGACAAACTCCTTTGCAAACTCTGCGCCCGAATCTCCTTCAGCAGCGCAACTCTGCGAGCAGCCCAGCGCGCAGTACCAGCGCGACACTGCCGCCGTTCGCCGCGCTGCTACTTTTTTTGGCGGTCATTTTTCTGGCGAACGGTTGCAAGAATGCCTCCGCGCCCGCAGCCGATGTCTGGGCGGTCGTGAATGGCAAGGAAATCAAGCGCGACGAAGTCGAAAAATATTACCGTACGCGCATCAGTCCGGAGGGCCAGGAGCCTTCCCAGGAAGAAGCGCTCTCGCTGAAACTTAACGTCATCGACGAACTGATCAACAATGAAATTCTTCTGGAACGCGCCAAGAAGCTGAACCTCGAAGCCAGTGACGGCGAAGTCGAAGACAAGTTCACCGAGTTCAAGAGTCCCTACACCGAGGATGAATTCCAGCGCCAGCTCAAAGAGCGTGGCGTCACCGTGGAAGACTTGAAAAACACCGTGCGGCGCGAACTATCCATCCAGAAACTGATCAATCGCGAAGTCGTCTCCAAGGTTGCCATCGTCGATCAGGACATCGCCGATTTTTATAACGCCAACCGCCCGCAATTCAATGTTGCCGAACCGCAATTCCGTATCGCGCAGATTGTCGTCACCCCGCGCAAGGATCCGCAAATCCGCAATCGCAAGAACGACGACGCCACCAACGAAACCGAAGCGCAGCGCAAAGTGAAGATGCTGGTCGATCGTTTGAACAGTGGCGCTGATTTTTCGCAACTGGCCATGGACTATTCTGAAGACATGAATTCGGCGACTACCGGCGGAGATCTCGGCTACGTCCCGGAATCATCCCTCAACCAGTCCGATCCCATGCTGAAAAAAATTGTAATGTCGCTGAAGCCGGGGCAAGTTAGCCCGCCCATCGTTCTGAAAGACAGCATCCGCATTCTGAAACTGGTTACCCGCGAAGCTCCCGGCCTGCGCGGGCTCGCCGATCCGCAAGTGCAGCAAACCATCCGCGACACGCTGCGCAACCGCAAGGAACAGTTGCTCCGGGCCGCTTATCTCGCCGTCGCTCGCGACGACGCACGAGTCCGCAACTATCTCGCCGAGCAAGTCCTCGAATCCAACGGCAAGCTTCCGGCCGCCTCGAAGTCTACGTTGCCGCCGAAGCCGGTTGTTCCGCAAAATTAACTCTTGGATATTTAGTAGTTGAGATTCGTCGACGATCCTTATCGGATCGCATCAGAATGACATCGGCTTTTCGTTTTGGCCAACGGATAAGACATCGCTTGTGAGAAAGCGCCGTTAAAGAGGGCGATTCATTCCACCCAGGCCAGCACATCACCCGCATTCACGGCGAGTCCTTCCCTAGCCAGGAGCTTTTCCACTTTCCCACTTTTTGGCGAACGGATTTCATTCTGCATCTTCATTGCTTCGACCACCAGCAAACCTTGCCCCGCTTCGACGGCGTCTCCTTCGCTCACCAGAACCCGCACAACTTTCCCCGGCATTGACGCCGTGACCTGCTGGCGGCCTTCCACCTCCAGCGCTCCATGCCGCCGGCCTCGCCACACGCGCGGATCGGTTACTTCCGCGTGATACTCCGCGAGTCCGGTGTGCAGGGTCAGCGTGCCGTCGGCTCGCGGCGCAACGCGAATCTGCCGCGACTCGCCGTTCAGCAAAACGCTAAATGTGTTCGGCGCTACTTCCGTAACGCTGGCGTCGAGCTCTTTTCCATCCAAAGAGATTTTCCAGTCGCCTTCAACGCGCGCCAATTCCACCAGGCGCGTTTTGCCGGCCAGAAGCACTTCGTATTTCACGACAGGCGCTCCAGCTGCCGGCGCCGGCCTTCGCGCTTCCATTCGGATTCCGGCACCGCATTTGAATTCACGAAATTTGTGCCGTTGTGCGTCGCTTGCCAGATTGCAGCCGCAATTGCGGCGGCGTCCGCACCGTTCGCGTCATCGCGCTCTGCTGGATGCGGGCGCTGCAGCAATTCGTCCAGCCATTTGGTGTGAATTTCCGCTTTCAGAAAATCTGGTTCGGCAAGAATTCTTCGGAACAGCGCCGTGTTCGTTTTGATTCCGGTGATGGAATATTCTTCGAGCGCGCGGCGCAAACGCGCGATGGTTTCTTCTCGGCTGTTGCCCCACGCTATCAATTTACTGAGCAGCGGATCGTAGTCCATCGGCACGGTCCAGCCTTCGTAGACGCCTTCGTCCACGCGAATCCCTGGCCCGCTGGGCTGGTGCTGCGAGAGAATTTTCCCCGGAGACGGAAAGAAATTATTTTCCGGATCTTCCGCGTACAAGCGTACTTCCATGGCATGGCCTCGCGGAGTGATGGTCTCCCACGCGAACGGCAAACGATGCCCGGCAGCAATCGCAATCTGCAGTTTCACCAAATCCAACCCGGTGACCTGCTCGGTGACGGGATGCTCGACCTGCAAGCGGGTGTTCACTTCGAGAAAATAAAAATCGTAATGCGCATCAACGAGAAATTCGACGGTGCCAGCGTTGGTGTAGCCGCCTGCGCGGGCAATGCGCACGGCGGCGTCCCCCATGCGCTTGCGCAATTCGGGCGTCATGATCGGTGAAGGCGCTTCTTCGATTACCTTCTGGTGGCGACGCTGCACGGAGCACTCGCGTTCGCCGAGCGAAACGACGCGGCCATGCGTGTCCGCGAGAATCTGAATTTCGATGTGGCGCGGTTTCTCAAGATATTTTTCCAGGTACACGCTGGCGTCGCCAAAGGCATTGAGCGCTTCGGAGCAGGCATCGCGAAAGGCAGACGCAAAATTAGCATCAGCCGTCACCACTCGCATGCCTTTGCCGCCGCCGCCGGCAACCGCCTTCAAAAAGACGGGATAGCCCATGTTGCGCGCGAGTTCCTGCGCTTGCTGCGGATCTTCGATGGGATCGTTGGTTCCAGGAACTGTGGGGACTTCCGCGCGGCGAGCGAGTTGCCGTCCGGCAGTTTTTGCTCCCAATGTTTCCATGGCTTCGGCGCTCGGTCCGATGAAAGTGATTCCGGCTCCGGCGCAAGCGCGCGGTAACGCGGCATTCTCTGCAAGAAAACCGTAGCCAGGATGAATCGCGTCGCAGCCAGCACGTTTAACGACATCCATAATTTTGTCGATGCGCAGATAACTTTCGCGGGACGGCGCAGGGCCAATCGGGTAGGCTTCACCGGCCAGGCGCACATGCAAGGAGTTGCGGTCGGCTTCGCTAAACACAACGGCGGTTGGAATGCCAAGTTCGCGACAAGCGCGCAGGATGCGCACGGCGATTTCGCCGCGATTGGCAATTAGAATCTTTTTAAACATATTCAACCCGGAATGCAGCGAAATTCTAGCATGCGCGCTGCTGGGCTAATTCGCGCCATTTCTCTTGCGTGTCCAATTGTTTCGGGTATAAGAGAAGTCTTCGCAGTAAAAGGGGAACTGTCACCATGATGAGGATAATGCCAAGAAAATGCATATTGACCGCGGCAATGCTGCTGGTTTTGCCGTTGTCGTTAGCTGCGCAGGAGGCAACAATCACGCCACCGGAGAGCATCGTGGCCGAAAATGTTCCTAAGATTCCTGCGTCGATGGCAGAGACAGCAGGCCGCTATGGTGCTTACCGGAGTGCAGGACTTGCGGATTGGAATCCTGCGAAGCGCGAAATGCTGATCGCGACGCGATTTGGCGACACGCCGCAGCTCCATCTGGTTAGCGCGCCGGGCGGGGCGCGCCAACAGCTCACGTTTTTTCCGGACGCTGTGACCAATGGACGATTTCATCCCAATGGCGGCGCCTACATTGTCTTCAGCAAGGATGTCGGCGGAGGCGAATGGTATCAGTTGTATCGCTACGATTTTAAAACGGGCGAAGTGACTTTGCTGACCGATGGCAAAGCGCGCAATCTAATGGGCCCGTGGTCGTCGAAAGGCGATGAGCTTGCGTATATGTCCACGCGACGAACGGGAAAAGACACGGATTTGTGGGTGATGAATCCCGCTGATCCGAAAACGGATCATCTGTTGACGAAGCTCGAAGGCGGAGAGTGGGAGCCTCTCGATTGGTCTCCTGACGACAAACGGATTCTTCTGAAAGAAGAACTTTCCGTCAATGAAGCCTATCTCTGGTTGGTTGATAGCAATACCGGAGAGAAGACGGCGCTGACGGCGCGAGAGAAAGAAAAAGTGTCGTATGGCGACGGCGAATTCAGCAAGGATGGCAAAGGCATCTACGTAACCACGGACAAGGACTCCGAATTCCACCGATTG
>Ga0137389_10002158_pt1 | contig 11886 bp, 10 predicted proteins | sample 15con2h14BmetaG_FD_104645 | JGI IMG/M metagenome (GOLD analysis project Ga0137389, IMG submission 104645) | Vadose zone soil microbial communities from Angelo Coast Range Reserve, California, USA - 15con2h1.4B metaG | ecosystem: Environmental > Terrestrial > Soil > Vadose zone > Saprolite...
AAGTCGCGAGTGTGGTCAAGGGCCATGATGACCATGACCAAGCCGCGCAATATATCGATGGAATCAATGCGGCCAAGGCGGGGAACTTCGTGACCGCTCATGGCGGCTGGGATTGCCGGCAGGGTCGAGGCCATGGCTCCTCCGCAACGGTTCTCTACCGTCGATGTGACGATGTGACGGTATGACGCTTGGAATGTTAGCAGGAGTCCCCGGTTTGGCTAGACGGAACGTGCGCGACGTTAGTCAGAAGTTTTGTAGTCGCAGGCGGTACGGCAGGGCTCGCAGTACATCAGGCCGTCGGCGCAAATGCGGACTTCGAGCACGGTCTGGCAAAGACAGCAGTATTTCTCGCACTCGCACTGGGTCTCCAGTTGTTCGCACTGGGCGCAGCGGTATTTGGCAGGACCAGTTCCGGTGGCCATAAAGTCACTGTAGCGCGTTGCGAAAAGGGTGGAAACGTGACGTTGGTAATGGCTTATGTCATTTGTTTTGCTGCACGTGGCCAGTCCGACGCGGCGGGCGCCATTCTCTGTGCCATATAATTCTCTGCAATGACCTTCCAACAGCTGCTGGATGGAGCGGAGATCCTCGCGCAAAGCGGAGACCCGGGCATCAGCGGTGTGGAATACGATTCGCGACGAGTGAAGCCGGGGTCGGTCTTCGTGGCCATGCATGGCGAGACCTCGGACGGAAACCGGTTTATCGATCAGGCGATCCAGGGTGGCGCGGTGGCGGTGGTCACGGATTCCGCAGCGGAGAAGCCTCGCGACGGGGTGGCCTGGGCATTGGTGCCCCAAGGGCGCCGCGCGCTGGCGCGCCTGAGTGCAAACTTTTACAAGAAGCCGGCCGAAAGAATCAGCATCACGGGGATTACCGGAACGAATGGGAAGAGCACGACGGCATTTCTGCTTGAGGCCATTCTGACCGCGGCGCGGCGAAAGAGCACGCTGATCGGCACCATCGAATACCACGTTGCGGGAAAGGTTCTGCCAGCGCCGCACACGACTCCGGAAGCGTTGGAGTTGAATCGACTCTTGAATGAGGCCTTGGGTCAGGGAGCGAGCGAGGCCGTTATGGAGGTTTCCTCGCATGCGCTGGCGCAGGAACGCGTATTTGGCGTGCCCTTTGACGTGGCCGTGTTCACCAACCTGACGCGCGATCATCTCGACTATCACAAGACGATGGAGGAGTATTTCGCCTCCAAGCGTGTGCTCTTTGAAGGATGTGGGACGGAACCGCCGCGAGTTGCGGTGACGAATATGGACGACGAGAACGGCGTGAAGCTGCAGGATTTCAGCCGCAAGCGGAGTTCGCTGGTGCTGAAGTATGGATGGCAGCAGGGCGACTTCCATGCGGAGAAAATCGACGTCGCGCCACGGGGAACGCGATTTGATATGGTCACGCCCAAGGAAAAGCTTGCGGTGTTCTCGCCGCTGATTGGGCGAGTGAACGTGTACAACATTCTGGCGGCTTCGGCAGCGGCTTATGCGCGTGGTTGCGGGATGGAAGCGATTGCCGAAGGGATCGGCAAGCTGGCATTCGTGCCGGGAAGGTTTCAGCGCGTGGACTGCGGTCAGCCGTTCACGGTGGTGGTCGATTACGCACACACCGATGATGCATTACGTAATCTGACCGCGCTGGCGCGGGAGTTTGTTTCGAGGGGCGGATCGAAAGGGAGGGTGTTGACTGTGTTTGGCTGCGGCGGGGATCGTGACCGTACGAAGCGTCCGTTGATGGGGGAGGCTGCAGGACGTTCGAGTGATTTCGTAGTGCTCACTTCGGATAATCCGCGGAGCGAAGATCCCATAAGCATTATTAATGACGCGCTGGTTGGTCTGCAGAAGAGTTCCGCAAAGTACAGCGTTGAGCCTGACCGGCGCAAGGCGATTGCGCTCGCGATCGGCGAGGGCCGGCCGGGAGACATTGTGTTGCTTGCGGGCAAGGGGCACGAGAAGGTGCAAGTCACGCGGGAAGGGTCGCGTCCGTTTGATGACGTCGAAGTTGCGCGTGAGGCTATGCGTGCGGCGGGTTACGAGTGTGACGCGGCGCAGGCTGGAGCGGGTAGTTAATGAAGCTGACACTTGCGAAGGTCGCGGAGTTCATTGCAGCGGCGGGGGAGTATTCGCGTGACGAGTTGGTGCAAGGCTATTCGATTGATTCGCGCACCGTGCGCTCCGGCGAACTATTCTTTGCGGTGAAGGGCGAGCGGCTGGATGGGCATGACTTTGTGGCTGTGGCACTGGAGAGCGGAGCAGCGGCGGCCGTCGTACGAAAAGATCAGCTGGAGCGCTATGCGGGGAAGACGCCGTTGCTGGTAGTCGACGACACGCTGGTCGCGCTGCAGAGTCTGGCCACGGCGGTGCGGAAGCTTTGGGGCAGGCCGCTGATCGGAGTGACAGGATCAGCGGGGAAGACTACGACCAAGGAAGCGATCGCGCACGTGCTCGGTTCGCGCTTTCACGTGTTGAAATCCGAGGCCAACTTCAATAATCATTTTGGATTGCCCCTCATGCTGCTGAAGCTGGAGCCGGAACACGATGTGGCCGTCATCGAGATGGGTATGTCGCATGCGGGAGAGATTTGCGCATTGGCGAAGATCGCTCAGCCGGAGGTAGGCGTTGTGACGAATGTCGCTCCGGTGCACCTGGAGTTTTTTGCGTCCCTGGCGGACATCGCGCGGGCGAAGTACGAACTGATCGAAGCGTTGCCGCCAAATGGAACGGCGGTAATCAATGCCGATGACGAATATGTTTCGCAGTTTGGACGCGGGTTTCGAGGACGAGTAGTGAGGTATGGTGTCTCTTCAGACGCAAATATCCGAGCGGAGAACGTTCGGTCACGCGGGGCTGCTGGGTCTGAGTTCGATGTCGTGATCGGAACGGCACGCGAGCACGCGCAGTTGCCGCTGGTAGGAGAGCACAACATTGTGAATGCTCTTGCCGCAGTAGCGGTGGGCGTGGACCGCGGATTGAGACCGGCTGACGCGGTCGCTGCGCTGGCGACGCTGACGCCTGCGGACAAGCGCGGACAGGTTCTCCAAGTCGGCAACATCACGGTGATCAACGATTGCTACAATTCGAATCCGAAGGCGCTGCGTGCGATGGTCGATGCCCTGGCTGCAATGCCGGCGAAGCGTCGCATCGTGGTCGCGGGAGAGATGCTGGAACTGGGACCTGCCGGTGAGGCGATGCATCGCGAGGCCGGACAGCACATCGCGGAAAAGAAGATCGATGTGCTGCTGGCGGTGCGCGGGATGGCACAGGCGATGGTCCAAGCCGCGAGCGCGGCGGGTTGTCGTGCCGAGTTCGTGGAAACGCCCGAGGATGCGGGTAAGTGGCTTGCCAGCGAGGCTCGCGACGGCGATGTGGTGCTGTTGAAGGCTTCGCGCGGCGTGAAGCTTGAGAAAGCGTTGGAGACCTGGAAAGCGCAGTGCGAAGTTTCGAGCCACTAAGGCATCCCAGATTTAGATTTGGGGCGTGGACGGAGGCTGATTGCTCTACTGGCTGTTGTTTGTGAAGCTGCAACATTACGTTCCGACGTTCCGCATCTTTCGCTATCTGACATTCCGCACTGCGTTCGCCAGCCTCACTGCTCTGTTTACCGCGCTCATTGTGGGGCCGCTGGTGATTGGGCGGCTGCGTGAATTCCAGATTGGACAGTACATTCGCGAAGAAGGCCCGAAGGCTCATCAGAAAAAAGCGGGCACGCCGACCATGGGCGGACTGCTGATCGCGATCGCAATAGTGGTTCCGACCTTGCTTTGGGCCGATCTGAGTAACCGCTTTGTGTGGATCGCAGTGTTTGCCACATGCGCGTTTGCTGCCATCGGATTCACCGACGACTACACCAAGGTGGCTCACCGGCGAAACCTGGGCTTGACGGCGAGAGCGAAGCTGGGATTGCAGATTGCGACCAGCGTGCTGATCGCAGTCATGCTGATCGCCATGCAGACTTATGGGATGTACTCCACCAAACTGATTGTGCCGTTCTTGAAACAGTTTCATCCCGATCTTGTGCTGGCGAATCTGGAGCGTTATCCACACCTGTGGCCGCTGGCATTTCTTCCCTTTATTGCGTTCGTAGCCTTCGTTATCGTGGCGTCGAGCAACGCTGTGAATCTGACGGACGGGTTGGACGGGTTGGCCATTGGCTGCACCGTGATTGCTGCAGGGGCATTGACCGTGCTCACCTACGTCAGCGGGCACGCTACGTTCGCGACGTACCTGGAAATTCCACGCATGCCTCAGGTGGGCGAGCTAACAATCTTTTGCGGAGCGATGGTCGGGTCGTCGATCGGGTTCCTGTGGTACAACGCGCATCCGGCGGAAGTGTTCATGGGCGACATTGGATCACTGGCGCTGGGCGGGGCAATCGGCACGGTCGCGGTGATGATCAAGCAGGAACTGCTGCTTCCATTTATTGGCGGCGTTTTCGTGATCGAGGCGGTGTCGGTGATTCTGCAGGTGGGGTCGTACAAGCTGCGCAAGAAGCGCATCTTCAAGATGGCGCCGATCCATCATCATTTCGAGTTGATGGGCTGGTCGGAGTCGAAAATTATTGTGCGCTTCTGGATCGCGTCGTTGGTGTTTGCGCTGTTCGCGCTGACGACGTTGAAACTGAGGTAGAAAGATTTTCACCACAGAGGCGCAGAGGCACAGAGAAAGCTAAGGGCTAAGAGCTAACGGCTAATGGCTGAACTTAACAACAAACGCGTGCTGGTGGTCGGCCTCGGGAAGTCCGGGGTGGCGTCGGCGCTTTTTCTGAAGGCGCACGGGGCGCGCGTAACCGTGTCGGACACGAAGAGCGGCGACGAACTGCGCAATGAGATTCCTGTGCTGCTGGACCACGGCATCACGGTCGAGACCGGCGGGCATGGCGAGCGGACATTTCGGGGGCAGGACCTGATAGTGGTGAGCCCTGGCGTTCCCGTGGATGCGGCGCAACTGGTGCAGGCGCGGGCACTGGGCGAATCCGTGATTGGCGAGATTGAGTTGGCGGCGCAGTTTCTTCCGGGGCCTATTGTGGCGATTACTGGATCGAACGGAAAGACCACGACGACAACTCTGACGGGCGAAATTCTGAGCGCGGGAGGGTTGCCGACGCTGGTCGGAGGAAATATCGGCACGCCGGCGATTTCGCTGGCGGAGCGCGCCAAGCCTGAGACGGTGGTCGTGCTTGAGGTCTCGAGTTTTCAGTTGGAGACAATTCAGAGCTTCCGGCCGAAGCTGGCGGTCGTGCTGAACGTCACGCCCGATCATCTTGACCGGCACCGCACGTTTGAGGTCTATGTGGATGCGAAATCGCGCATCTTTGAGAACCAGCAGGCGAGCGACTTCGCCGTGCTCAACATGGATGACCCGACATGTGTGGCGATGGGGACGCGGACGCGGGCTCAGGTGTTCTGGTTCAGCCGCCAGAAGGAAGTGGTGCTGGGCGCGTACGTGCGCGACGGGATGATCGTCTTCCGCGACGGAACCGGTGAGCGGGAAGTGTTACCTGTGGCCGAGATTCCGCTGAAGGGCGCGCACAATCTGGAGAACGTGCTGGCGGCGGTATGCGCGGGCGCCCTGATGGGATGCGCTCCGGAGAAAATCCGGCGGGCAGTGCGCGACTTCAAGGCAGTCGAGCACCGACTGGAGTTTGTGGCGACGATTCGCGGCGTGGACTATTACAACGATTCGAAGGCCACGAACGTGGATGCAACGATTAAGGCGCTGGAGTCGTTTCCGGCGAATATCCACCTGATTCTCGGAGGCAAGGACAAGGGGAGTGACTACAGCGTGCTCAACGACCTGCTGCGGCAGCGGGTGAAACGCGTGTACACGATCGGCGCGGCGGCGGAGAAGATCGAGTCGCAGATTAAGAATGTTGAAGTAGTGCATGCCGAGACTTTGGAGAATGCGCTCCGTAAAGCGAATGCCGTGGCGCAGGCGGGGGACGTAGTGCTCCTGGCTCCGGCATGCGCCAGCTTCGATCAGTTCAAGAATTATGAGCAGCGTGGGCAGGTGTTCAAGGAGGTTGTGCGTGCGTTGGGGTGAAAGCGCTTTCAACACAGAACGTCAAAAAAGCGGAAAACTAAGCTGAGTTTCTTTCGGAGGGCTGCAGGCAATGCCTTCTCAATACTAATGTGATACAATAGTACTGTGATGCATCAGTATGAGCACCCATGATCGCGAGTTTCCTCGATAAGGAAACGGAACGACTATGGCAATCGGGAAAGAATCGACGCCTCCCCGCCGATTTGCAGAGACGAGCGTTTAAGAAACTGGCCATTCTGAACGCCGCGGTGACACTCGACAACTTGAAAGTGCCACCCGGGAATCAACTGGAGGCGCTTCGAGGGAACCGCGCCGGACAACACAGCATTCGAGTCAACGATCAATATCGCGTATGTTTCGTGTGGCGAGACGGAAATGCTTTTGAAGTGCAGATTGTGGACTATCACTAGGAACCGGAGCGGCTATGAGGAAAGCGAGAAGAACTTTTGCGGTCCATCCGGGAGAGATTCTCAGGACCGAGTTCATGGAGCCAATGGGAGTGAGTGCTTACGCGCTGGCGAAGGCGCTCAACTTCCCCGGTATCTATGAAGTCGTCCGTGGAGACCGGGCCATCAGTGCCGACACTGCCATCCGCTTGGGAAAGTATTTTGGTTTGCCCGCGCAATTCTGGTTGAATCTTCAGAACGACTACGACCTACGAATTGCCGAAGGCAGCGGAATCGGCCGAGGGATCAAGCCTCACCACGTTGGAAATCAGGCTGAACTGACGGGGACACGCTAATATACCCCGCGACCTCCGAAGACCGGGCCAGGCCGGGAATTCGTGCCAAGACCTCAGGAACCAAGACAATCAACAATCAAAAATCAACAATCAAGCAATTCCCTCTGCCCGCCCACGTCTCTCCGTGGTGAAATGAACTTCCCATGGCGAAGCGGGTGAGCGTCGATCGCTGGTTGTTTACCGTCACAATGCTGCTGGTGTTTGTGGGGCTGGTGATGGTGTTTTCGGCGTCGGCGGTGATGGCGCGGGAGCGGTTTGGGTCTCCGTATGCGTTTTTGTCGAAGCAGTTGATGTGGGCGGCGGCGGGGATTGCGGCGATGGTGGTGGCGATGCGAGTGGATTACCGGCGCTACAAGCATCCGGCGCTGGTGTTTTCACTGATGGGAGTGACCACACTGTTGCTGATCTCCGTGTTCTTTCTGGACCGATCGCATAACACGCATCGCTGGATCCACTGGGGCGGATTTTCCCTGCAGCCTTCGGAACTGGCCAAGCCGGCGCTGATTTTATTTCTCGCGTATTTCCTCGAAGGCCGCGTCAAGACAATGGGCGACTTGCGGAATACGCTAGTGCCGGCGGCGGTGCCTGTGCTGGTTTTCTTGGGATTGATTGTCTTGCAGCCGGATCTGGGGACGGCAATCGCGTGCGCTGGAATCGTGGCGTGCATTCTGTATGTGGCGGGCATGGGAGTGCGGTATTTCGTGTATGCGTTTGGCGCATCGCTGGTGCCGCTGTATTTCTTGATCTTCCATGTGAGCTTCCGGCGCGACCGTATTCTGGCATTCTTGAATCCTTGGGCTGACCGGCAGAGAGCCGGGTTCCACATTATCCAGTCGCTGATTGCCGTGAGCACGGGCGGTGTGACCGGCACAGGGCTGATGGAGGGGAAGCAGAAGCTGTTTTATCTGCCGGAGCCACATACAGATTTTATTTTTGCGGTGACGGCGGAAGAGTTGGGGTTAGTCGGAGCCCTGTTTGTGGTGGCGCTGTTTGCGATCTTCCTGTGGCGTGGGATGCGGGCTTCCTGGCGGACCGAAGACGTGTTTGGAAGATATCTGGCGGTCGGGATCACGAGCATGGTGGTGTTGCAGGCGTTCATCAACATCAGCGTGGTGCTGGGCATGATGCCGACCAAGGGGATTCCCCTGCCACTGGTGTCGTATGGCGGGTCATCGTTGTTTGTGACGCTGGCGTGCGTAGGCGTGCTGCTGAATATTACGAAGCAGGCGGAGTGAAGCAAAGAACGCCACGGATTTCACGGAGTTTCTGAGGTCTTGTTGCCTTATCCGTATAAATCCGTGGAGATCCGTGGCCAGTTTTGCCGCTGGTTTATAGTCACCTCATGCGGGCCATTTTGGCGGGCGGCGGGACGGGTGGGCATGTTATCCCGGCGCTGGCCATCGCCAATCAACTCAAGGAAAGTTATGCAGCCGAGGTGCTGTTCATCGGGACAGCGCGCGGGATTGAGAACCGCCTGGTGCCGGCGGCGGGGTTTCCGCTGCAACTGGTGCGAGTGGGAGCGCTGAAGAATGTCAGCCTGGTGACTCGGGTGAAGACTGCGTTCGACTTGCCGCGGGCGATCTGGGATGCGGGACGGATGCTCAATGAGTTTGCTCCCGATGTGGTGATTGGGGTGGGTGGGTATGCGTCAGGTCCGGCGATGTTGGCGGCTCTGGTGAAGCATATTCCCACGCTGGCATTTGAGCCGAATGTGGTGCCGGGATTTGCCAATCGGATGGTGGCGCGGTTCGTGTCAGGAGCGGCGGTGCATTTTGAGGAGACGGCAAAGTATTTCCGTCATGCGGAGGTTACGGGTGTGCCGGTACGGCAGGCATTCTTTGAGATTCCGGCGAAGCGCGGCGGCACGCCAACTTTGCTGGTGTTTGGCGGCAGCCAGGGGGCGCACGCCATCAATGAGGCGATGATCCGGTGCTTGAGTGTACTGCGGCGGGAGGCGCCGGGGATTCACGTCATTCATCAGACGGGGGAGCGTGACTATAATGACGCGCTGGCGGCCTATCAGTCTTTCGGCGAGCCGGCGGAGATGTTCAAGTTCATCGAAGACATGCCGGCGGCGTTTGCACGGGCGGACTTGGTAGTGTGCCGTTCGGGAGCGAGTACGGTGGCGGAGATTGCGGCGGCAGGGAAGCCGGCGGTGTTTGTGCCGTTTCCGCGGGCGGCGGATGATCATCAGACGGTGAACGCGCTGGCGCTCGAGCGCATTGGCGCGGCCGTGCTGGTGGAAGAGTCGAAGCTGGATGGGGTGTGGCTCGCAGAGACGATTGCGACTTTGCTGGGAGATCCGGGCAGGCTGGAACGGATGGGCGCGGCGGCACGGGAGTTGGCGCATCCCAATGCGGCGCGAGATATTGCAGCGCTGGCGGCGCGGGTGGCGGGAATAGAAGAAGGCTAGCCACGGATTCACACGGATTTTCACGGATACTACTTCTTAGTCTCTTAGATATTTTAGTTTTATCAGTGTGAATCCGTGTAGATCCGTGGCAGGAGTTGACTTATGTTTGCCAAGATTCAGCGCATACATTTCGTGGGTATTGGCGGGATCGGCATGAGCGGGATTGCCGAGGTGCTGCTGAATCTCGGGTACAAGGTGTCCGGGTCGGATCTCAAGAGTTCGGCGGTGACGCAGCGGTTGGCGGGGCTGGGGGCGGCTGTTTTTGAAGGGCATCGCGCGGAGAATGTTGTGGGTGCGGAAGTGGTGGTGACGAGTTCGGCGATTGCGACGGAGAATCCGGAGGTTGCGGAGGCGCACAAGCTGCACGTCCCGGTGATTCCGCGGGCGGAGATGCTGGCGGAGTTGATGCGGCTGAAGTATGGCATCGCCATTGCGGGCATGCACGGCAAGACGACGACAACTTCGATGGTGGCGGCGGTGCTCGCGGCGGGTGGCCTTGATCCCACTGTGGTGGTGGGCGGGCGTGTGGACGCGATGGGGTCGAACGCACGCTTGGGGAAGTCGCAGTATCTCGTGGCGGAGGCGGATGAGAGTGACCGGTCGTTTCTGAAACTGTCGCCGATTCTGGCGGTGGTTACGAACATTGATCGCGAGCACATGGATTGCTACCGCAACATGCGGGATGTGAAGAAGACGTTTGTCGAGTTCATGGACCGGGTGCCGTTTTACGGGATGGTGGTGGCCTGCAACGACGATCCGCTACTGCGGCGGTTGCTGCCCGAGGCACAGCGGCGGACCGTGACTTACGGGACGAAGCGTGGGTCTGATTTTCTAGTTAAGATTCCCGCGTCCGGTGGAAGTCAACACCCCCACCCTGTCGCGCAGAACGCGACAAGGGCGGGGCACCCCTTGAACAGTTTTCAGGTTCGCTATCGTGGCGACGATTTGGGCGAGTTCACGCTGCACGTGCCGGGAGTGCATAACGTTCTTAATGCGACGGCGGCGATTGCGGTGGGCGTGGGGCTCGATGTTGGGGTGGAGGCGATCCGCGCTGCGCTTGATCAGTTTCGTGGAGTGGACCGGCGGTTCCAGTTGCGTGGGCGCGCGGCCGGCGTGAGCGTGATTGATGACTACGGGCACCATCCTACGGAGATCAAGGCGACGCTGGCGGCGGCGAAGACCTGCGGGTTCGGCAGGATTCATGTCGTGTTCCAGCCGCATCGGTATACGCGGACGCGCGACCTGATGGAGGAGTTCACTACGGCGTTCGGCGACGCGGATTCGGTGTTTGTGCTCGATATCTATGCGGCGAGCGAGGAGCCGATCGAGGGAATTACCGCAGAAGCTCTGGCGCGGCAGGTGAGTGAGAAGGGTGGGCGGAAGACGGAGTATGTTCGTTCCTTCGCCGATGCGGTTAGTGCGGCGGCGGGAGCGGCGCGGGAGGGTGACATGATTCTGACGCTGGGAGCGGGCAGCGTGTCGCAGTTAGGGCCGATGATTTTGGAGAAGCTCAAGGAGCGGGAAGCCGCCGCTTAGGTCTGCCCGGAAGGCTGAGAAACTTAAGTCATCAGCAGTCTTTATTGTTCTCAAAAGCAAACAAAGGCAACATGGTGAACGCATACTGTGTATCCCCGTCCACCCCGCGGCTTGGGGTCGGAAGTCGTAAGGTCCCTCACGCGGCTTCCGCCGCGTTCGAGATGACATTACTTCTTTGGGACAGACATTGATTCCTGGCTTCCTGCGGCCTGCCAATCTTCAAATTTTAGGGAACTGGGGTGAGAGTGGGGCCGTATCTTCCTTTGCTAACCGATTTCGGTTAGGTCCGTCCAAATTGCCAGATGGAGAGATGGCGATGACGAAAACTACAGCTGCATGGGGATGGCTGGCAGTGGGTGTTCTGGCTCTGGGCGTAAACGGATTTCTACACGACGAGGGCGCGGGTTTCGCGCGGCAGTTCGCGGACCGCGTAGTTTCCCGGTCCACGGCGGTTCTTGCGCTGGCTTCGGGACGGGCGAACGGGTTCCTGGCGACGGCGCGGTCCCTGATCGGGAGGGACCAGGCGACGGCTTGCCGGATGCAGGCGGCATTGGCGCGGTTCGAGTCCGGGGTTTCGCGGAACGACGTAAGAGTCGCCCGCGTCGATGTGATGTCGGCGCGCGAGCAGGCTCAGTTGGCGCGGTTGGAAGCTGGTCGGCTTCGGATGGAAGCCAGGCTTGAAGCCGAACGCGGCCGGCTGGAAGCGCAGACAGTGCGTCTTCAGTTTGCGACTGTGGCGTTCGACCCCGCGAAGATTCGGGTGATTTGTCCACGGGTGCGGGTGAATATTCCGCAGCCGATGGTGAGGATTCCGGCTCCAGTGATTCATGTGCGAACGCTGGGAGCAGGGCCGGTTTAAGTTCATCTCTCTCCCTGGAAGCGGGCGCGGAAAAACTGCCGCGCCCTTTTTTCTTGGGCCAGTTCGAGTAGCGCCGGCATCTTGCCGGCTGTCCTGAGGGCGTCCTCGCCCTCAGCGCGGCGGCTCTACGGTGCTGGCGAACTTCGCTCTCTTGACAGTCTTGCCTTCGAGCGCCCAGGGTTTCGCCCAGGGCCGGACAGCCGAGGCGGCTGTCGCCACATGAGTGTCTTTCTGTGCAAAGCGAACCAAGAATTTCTCTATCTCCTTTTGAGAAATCCGGCTATAGTGAAAAAGCTCT
>Ga0137389_10002165_pt1 | contig 11871 bp, 13 predicted proteins | sample 15con2h14BmetaG_FD_104645 | JGI IMG/M metagenome (GOLD analysis project Ga0137389, IMG submission 104645) | Vadose zone soil microbial communities from Angelo Coast Range Reserve, California, USA - 15con2h1.4B metaG | ecosystem: Environmental > Terrestrial > Soil > Vadose zone > Saprolite...
ATATGAGCACGAGTGAACATTTGAGCAATAAAAGTATTTCCTATGGGATACGCCTTTAAAGGAAGAAGAGAGAGAAGAAAAAAATGTGTAAAAGGGGCTTGACAATAGCGGCAACATAGAAGGGTTTTTCATATGACTTGATACGAAAAATTTCTCGACCTACTCGACTCACTCATGTACACTCTGGCATCGATATCGACACTCACAACCATGCTCGATACCCACAGTAAGATCATCGCTATGTCGTTTCAGGGGAAAGATTTTACTCCAGCCATGAAACAATTGGTCATGAACCTCAAACGCCATTTTGATGAGGAGAGGAAGAACCATAAGGAAGTATCGACCAGGAATCCCACATGGCGCACAGCCCAGGGCCTAGATATTGGGGAAATCACGGTCAAGAGCATTAGGGCCGAGTATCGTCACCATGGGCACACCCTCGAGGTCCAAGCTGCGACACCGCGCGGGAAACCTGATTATCGTGCTGCCGTGAATCTCCAACCCGTCATTCGTGCGTATGTACGGACCAAGAATTTCGCTGGCCACCGTGTCGGTGTGGGGCAACTCCGGCAGTATCTCCTCGAGCCCCATAATGCCGCTATCCCTTCCGTGACGCTGTGGCGGACGCTACAGCGCTGGGGCTTTACGTCTGGCACCGGGAAGCGACGTTCGGCCCTGAAAGAACGCGATGATGTTGTCCTCGCAAGACGACGCTACCTGCGGCAGAAAAGAGCCAACCGCACCCCCGATGGCAGCCTGCAACGGCCAGAGGTTTACCTCGATGAGACCTTCGTGAACCAGAACCATGCAGGGCAGTGTGCGTGGTATCTTGAAGAAGATGGGCCGTGGGTCAACACACCCTCTGGCAAGGGGCCCCGGCTGATTATGGTCCATGCCATGACGGTCGCAGATGGGGCCAAGGGGCAGCGTTGGTCTTTGAGGCCGCGAAACGGACAGGCGATGATCACGGGCAAATGCACTGGGAGAATTTCTCAACGTGGTTTGCCGAGCAATTGCTCCCGCATCTCCCGTCACGCTCCCGCATCATCTTGGACAATGCCCCTGACCACAATGTCTTGGTGGAAGAAGCGGTCCCCACGCCCCAGAGTCGTCAAGAACAGCTAGGCACCTGGGTGACCAGGAATGCTATGCCCTGGACGCCTGACATGTTAAAGCCAGAACTGGACGAACTCTGTAAAAAATTTGCTCCCGCTCCGGCATTTCGCCTGGACCAATGAGCTGAAGCCGCTGGGCATAGCCTTCTGCGGACACCGCAGTATCATCCGGAACTCCAACCTATCGAGACATGCTGGGGCATCGTCAAGAACCACATGGCTGACCATGGTGATGTTACCCCCCGCAACTTTCACCAACAGTTGCCGATTGCGCTCTCGAAGGTCAAGCCAAGCACATGTAGCAAACTGATCGCGAAGGTCGTCGAACAAGAAGAAAAATACTGGGCCGAAGATGCGCAACTCTACGAATACGATTGCGATGAAATTTCTGATGAGGGAGAGTGGGCTGCAGACTAAAAATCGTATCAAGTCATGTGAAAAAGTCTATAGGTACAACTTACGCCAGTTCGAAACCCATACAAATTGAGTCGTGCCCTGACACTAGTGCATTGTCACGTTGAAACTATCGGATAAAGTCTTCTCAATTTCACGCGTGCATCGTCTGTCGTAAACTGCCAATGAGCCTTGGCGTGCTTCTCGTTCCGTTGGGTGTTCCACGCCTGGACCTTGTTGATAAGTGTGGCCTTCGCCGCAATACGGCCCCTCAGACATTGACGACTCAGATGGCTCAGTTCGATCTCCGCCATGTTTAACCAACTGCCGTGTTTGGGGGTATAATGGATCGCTAATTTATCCGCGATTCTTTTCGCCTCCGGGGGATCAAATGCTTCATACAGCGATGCTTTGGTATAAGGTGTCCAAAAATGCCCTCTAGAGGGCATTTTTTATGCCCGGGATTTGGGCCTTATTGACTTCCCCCCTCCTTCAATATCTGGGCCAATTGATCGGGGTTTCCGCATAGAATTTGTACTCTTGTGGCGACCAGAAATCGCGGCAGTGCTGACAACTTTCCCAAGGTCCCCCATGCTGATCCTGATAATGCGAATAGCACATGCTAAAACGCTCATGCTCCACTTGACATCGCCCGCCGCCTCGAAATGATACAAACGCCGTATCACAACAGATCCACTACTGACAACATGGCGTTTTTACTAAAGGCGCCTGGGCATCGCCACAGAAGCGACAATGCGTGCCGGCAATCGGTTTCGCTTCCATCCGGTTGTACGTCATGAGGTCCCCTTATTCAGGAGGGTGAAGCGCAGGCTACCCTCATCGGAGATGCACCAGTGCATCCGGCACCCGACTACTCTATGCTTGCGGCTCATGCCCATGTCACCCTCAACCCTCACGTGATGGCCCGCGGCCATCGCGGTTGGGAGCCCACGTCATGAGCCAATTGTCGAAAATGACACACAGCCGGGAGCAATGGAAACACAAAGCCACACGGCGAGGCGATCGAGAGCGCTACCAGCGCAAACAGTACTCTCGCCTTGAAGCGAAGTACCATCAGACCGCCAACGCCCTCAAAGCGACGCAAGCCCACCTGCGTCAACTGGAGGCCCAACTGCACAGCCTCGTCAGCGTGCCCAAGGTCGAGGTGGTCCACGTGGCTTTGCAACTCTTTTGCGTCGCTCGTGTTGGCTTTCGCGCCGTCTCTCGCATCCTGACCCTTCTGGCGGTGCACCTGGGTATCCAGAAAGCGCCCTGCCCCCAAACCATCATCAATTGGGTCATCCGCCTGTCGATCGTGCGCCTCGAGTCGACGCGGGCGTTCCGGGGCGTGCCCTTGCCCCAGGCCCCCTTTACCAACGGTCTCATCTGGATGATCGATAGCAGTATCGGCTTAGGCCAGGGCAAGATTCTCGCCGTGTTGGCCTTGGATGCCCATCACCATCAGCGCGAACCCGGCGCCCCGGCTCTCCGTCATGTTCGCTGTCTCGCCGTGGCGGTGGCCGCGTCCTGGAACGGTGACACCATTGCGGAGTTCCTCAAGCGACTCATCGCGCAGATGGGCCGTCCCGCCGCCTATCGCAAAGATAGCGGCAGCGAGCTGCATAAAGCCGCCGCCTTCCTGGCGGAGCAAGGTCTCGGCAGCCCGTGCATCGACGATATCTCCCATGCCGCCGCCGGGATGCTCAAGCGGCTCTATCAGTCTCATCCGGCCTTCGAGAGCTTTTTGTCGGCCTGTGGGCGCGTGTCGGGCAAGCTCAAACAGACCCTCCTGGCGTGTTTGGCACCGCCGCGTGTGCGCACCAAAGCCCGCTTTATGAACGTGCACCGCTTGTTTACCTGGGCCGATCGGGTGCTCCAGCTGTCGCCACCGGGTGGGGCCAAGCGCGGCTCGATCTTAGCCCAACTGCGGGCGACGCTCGATGACCTGCCGGCCTGCAAAGCCCTCATCAAGCGGTTTCAAGGCGATGCCAAGGGGGTGCTTGCCTGCCAGCAGATGCTCAAAACCCACGGCCTTTCGCCCACCACCCTCGCGCAGGGTGAGCCGCTCGTGGGCGCCATGCCCACAGCCACCTTACGCCAAGAGTTGACACGCTATCTCAATCACCAACTCAAAACCGCTACAACCTTAGGGCTCGATCCAGTCGGCTTGCCGATCAGTTCCGATGCGATCGAATCGCTGTTCGGGGTAGGGAAACACCACGGGGTGGGCGAGACCCAGGACGCAGCGCGCATTGCCCTGCGCTTGCCCGCCTTTTGCGGCGTGCCAACTCGGGAGGAAGCCGAGCGCGTCCTCGATGTCAGTGTGGCTCAGCAACACGAGTTCAGCAGTCACTTAGCCTCCTTGACTCAACAGCGGCGCGAGGTGCTCTCTCACCCCGAGCGCCTTGAGACCTTGAGGCCCACTCCTGACTCGTCGTATGTCGAGCTGATACCGAGTCCCAAAAACCGGTCAAATAATAACATAAATATCAATATATCAACGACTTATAAAAATCTTCATGGGCCGCAGTTGGCGAGTCCAAAGGCACCCCTTATTATTGAAAATACGGGGCCACCCGACATCGACAAGATGGCCATGAACTCTTGAAGTCCAAAAACTGGTCAACGACGAAAAGCTGATTTGGACACCCTAGCTTTGGTATGGGTATTCAGATTGTCCATCACCAGACGAAGTTTTTCCACATGGGGATAATGTTGATCAACAAGTTCTCGGATAAAGTATGCCCAATCCACCTTTGTTCGCTGCTCAGTAACTTTGGTATACCGTTGGCCAGTTAATGGTTCAAAAGCCATAAAAATATTTGCGGTCCCATTTCTCTGATACTCGGTGTCATATCTCAGCGGCTTCCCAGGCTCAGCCGGGAGAGGAGCACGGACTTCACCAATGAGCTGGGTTGACATTTCATCTAGACACACTTGGGGCTCCTGAGGATCATACGGGCTTTTATAAATATCTAAGACTTCTTCCATTTGACAGACAAAGGAGGCATCTTACTCTGGCGGAATACACCATTCTTTCTTTTGCCATGGTTTAAGTTCATTTTTTTTCAATGGCCCGCTAAAAAGCTAGAATTCGGGATTTTGACGTATGAGAGTGTCAGTTAAATCAAAGATTTGCGAGCATGCCCAAGTGCTTTTTTAGCCTTTTACCGGCTCGTTGTTTTTTTTAAGGTCCGTCGGACAGAGGAGCATTCGGTGATTCTTACGCTTTTCGCAGACGCTGTTGATGGCGTTCAAATACCCGGTCAAAGGTGCCGTTATACTTCGCACAGCGAAGCGCCAACATCTGATTGCTGTTGAGCTCATACCACCACGCCCCTGAGCGCTTGAGCCGTACATGACAAATGAACTTGTTGGACGATTCAATGCCACCGCTACCGATCGGATAGCCCCCTCGACGGAACTGCCGATAGTGGGTCCGATTCCGGTGATCATGCAGATAATCTCAGCAATTCGCTATCGCTTTTGCCGCCTCCTCTGAGGCGGCCTTCATACGCTTCAACCCACCCAGCACCCACCCCACTTTGCCAAGGTACAGCCGAGTCAGGGTGGCTTCGACCCATTCCAAAGCCCGCTCGGATGACGCATATTGGACCTTGGCGACTTTATGGAGGTACTCCTTACAGTGATAATAGTCGAGCACCTGACGGGCACTGGGAAATAGCGACTTGATGTGTTTCCATATCCAAGAGGCTCCATCGCAGACGACACAAAGCCGCACGTGATCTTCCGGAATCACGCCCGCTTGTTTGACCTGCTCAAGGGCTTTGCCACGTTGCGCCTCCTTTTGCCCCTGATGCCAACTGAGCAGATGGACCATGGGCTCCTCATCCATCAGAGAGAGGCGAAAGCCCTTGGCATCGCGCCACTGGCCGCGCTACGATGCCCGTCGGGCCCGAGAGTGACGTCGCCCAGATCGGCGCTCCCGGGCGCTGTCAGGACGCGTGGGCACGTACGCCCCATCGATGCCCAGCACCAAGACCGGACGGCGAAAGCGGCCTGCCCCCATCTCCTCAATGCGACGCTCAATGGCACTGCGTGACGGCGCCACATCCAAGACGGTGAGCCCCTCAGCGGCCTGATGCGTGAACGTATGGAGGCGCTCGCTGCCCAGCTTCACGCCGGTGAGATCGCTGAATAACGTTTGCGCTTCCTCATAGGGCATCTCGATTGCCAGCTGGGCCGCGGCCTTTTGCACATCGAGTTGTTTGCAGCCCGGGACTAAATCTACTGCCTCATCAAAAGGATAAACGCCACCACATCCTGACGTGCAATAAAAGTAAGGCCGCTCAACTTGCACCGGGCCCACCATAGTCTCGACGGTACGCGGGACCAAAGGCCGCGCCCTCAAGCGCCGACCACACTGGGGACAATAGGCATACTGGCGGGTCCGTTCGCCAATGTGGGCCTGCTCAACAATGGTCTCGCTCAGGCCGCCCGTGAGGTCTTGACGCAGCTGCCACACGGCCTCGGTCACCTCGGCTAAGCTCGTTTTGGGATCGGGCAACTGCTCCTCCAACCGATCGAGCCACTGGTCAAAGCGAGCATGGAGTTCGTTGCGCAGCCTCTGCCACTGGGTGCTTGCGCGCACCTCCGATAACGAGATAACCTCTGCACAGCCCATCGGGAGTCCTTTCCAATAGGGTGATAGTCGAGCTTTCCCCTATTATAGAAAGAGTCCCGTTGGGCCGTAAGAATCACCGAATGCTCCTGTCGGACAGTCTCATGAGACACCGCGTCAACAATATCCAACTCCACCATTTTATCAGCGAGCATGCGTAAGGTCCATCGCTCATGCCCCTCAGGAGCTTGGCTACAACAGAGAGCTATCAAATGGGCTTCTTCATCGCCGGTGATTTTTCGACAGTAAGCATTGGTCACCGCTTTACGATACAAGGCAGCTTCAAACCCTTCTTCAACAAAACGTTTCTTGAGCTGCTCGACTTTTTTGGTGGAAACTTCATACGCCGCAGCAATGTCAGCGTTTGTCCAACCACAGGTTCTATCGGCCTTGAGTAAAATATAGGCGTTCATAATCGTACTTCTCTTGGCCTTGTTCTTTGAGATAATCTCTCGTAATGCAGCACGTTCAGTGTCTATCAAGTCCACGGCATATCTGATGGCCATAACCTCTCCCTCAAGTTGAGATTGCAATGGCCATATTTTAGGGTGTGTCCCACCTTTTACACATAGCGTTTTGAACAGGGCTGTACGGCTCATGATGCCCACCGTGAGCTGAAGTTCGCACATGCCCCCTCATGGGGACACATAGGTATTTATCCCAAATGAAATCAGCATGTTAGTGCTAAAATCTCAAAACCGTGTCAGAAGTCCGTGTAAAAGGTGGGACACACCCATATTTTAACAGAACTTTTCAGCATGACAAAGCACTAGACACTCACGAAGCCTAGCAGAGGAAAACCCATGATCTCGACTACCCCTACCCTCGTCCATCACTTCTTGGAACATAGCGCCCAGCAGTATCCTGATAAGGTCGCGCTGACTCACGCGGGCGTACGGTCCACCTATGCTGAAATTAACGCGCAGGCCAACCAATTGGCGCAGCTTTTGCTTGATTGCGGGGTGACATACAACCAGCGTGTAGTACTCCTACTAGAAAATAGTCTGGAGTATGTAGTGGCGTATTATGGTGCTCTCAAGGCCGGGGCGGTTGTGGTGCCATGCAGTAGCGATAGTAAGCCGGAGGGTCTGCAAGATGTCCTCCTGGACGTGGAACCGAGTGTCATCGTCTCCTCCACGAGATTTGAAAGACTATTACAGGCGACTGACCTGTGTGCGCCGGGCGTCAAGTTGCTCATTCTCAAGTCTCCTCAGTGTGCCTGGTCCTCTGCAGCGTTTCCGGTACATACCTGGGAGGATCTCATGCAAGAGAATCGTCGTCCACCTAATCCCCAAACCACTACCCGACAGGACAACTTGGCCAGCATTATCTACACCTCCGGCTCTACCGGCCGTGCAAAAGGCGTCATGCTATCGCACCGAAACATCGTGGCCAACACTGGCTCCATTTGCCAGTACCTGCGGCTGACTCACGAGGACGTGCAAATGGTGGTGCTGCCGTTTTTCTACGTCATGGGCAAATCGCTCTTGAACACCCATGTTGCCGTGGGGGCTTCGGTCGTCATCAACAACCAGTTTGCCTTTCCCGTCTCTGTCCTGAACGAGATGGTTGCTGAACAAGTCACAGGTTTTTCCGGTGTCCCTTCTACGTATGCCTATCTCCTCCACCGTTCACCGCTGGCCAAGTACCGTGACACGTTGACTACGCTCCGCTACTGCAGCCAAGCGGGGGGACATATGAGCAGGACCATCAAGGAAAGATTGCGCCAGGTATTGCCTGCTCATACCCAGATTCACATCATGTATGGAGCTACCGAGGCTGCTGCCCGGCTGTCTTACCTGGAGCCCGAGCGCTATGTGGAGAAAATGGACTCGATCGGTAAGGCCATACCGGGAGTCACTTTGCGCGTCGTTGATGCCAAGGGAGAAGAAGTTCCGCGCGGGCAAGCGGGAGAACTCGTGACCACTGGCCCAAACATTATGCAAGGGTATTGGAAAGACCCTGAATCAACCAGGAAAGTCCTGCATGAGAACTGGTACCGAACGGGCGACCAGGCTTATCAGGATGTTGATGGATATTTTTATGTCATCGGGAGACAAGATGACCTCCTCAAAGTGGGCGGACATCGCATCAATCCGAGAGAGGTCGAGGATGTGCTCATGGAGTTAGACCTAGTGGTGGAGGCTGTGGTTCTGGGCGTGCCGGACGCCCTCCTGGGGCATAAACTTATCGCGTGTATCGTCCCAAAAACCAATGATTGCAGAGAAAAACATATCTGGTTGCACTGCTCGCAAAGATTACCAAAGTACAAGCTGCCCAAAGAAATCAAACTCATTCAGTCGCTGCCAAAAAATGCCAACGGCAAAGTAGATCGCCTGAAATGTCTTCAGCTGTTATGAGGCTCTCCCCCGTGCACAAAAATCAAAGTCAGAATGGATGGCGGCGGGTGGCCCTGGGTGGGTATGCGCCAGGGCCTGACAGGGGGTAGTGCGTCTCTGGGGCAAAAGAGATTTCGTGGGAACCGATAGGTTTCTGGGTTGCTTCTGTATCTCTTATGTCAAGCAACTCTGGTTATCACGGTCTCTGTGGATCTTGCTAGACACCGCCCATCGAGCCAGAAACCAGTAAATCCTCCAGCCAATTATCGGCGTAGCGCTTGCCGTTAAGACGCTCGGCTGGACAGGCTTGACCAGCGTATTTTCGCACCGTCTCCGGAGACGATGGACAGAAGTTCCAAAGCAAAGCTCAAGCCCGCACTCGGCTCTCAACCGAGTCGGGCATGCCGTGGAAATATTGAGCATGAAAAAAGGCACGATCCAAAAACTTCATCAGCCGATCCACCATATTGCTGGTGCGATGTGCTTCTGGGTGACTATAACTCTTACTGAACTGATCGCGTTTAGCGCACAAGTCCAGGGGATGGCTCTTCATCACGCCGTCAGGGAGTGCCGTCTCGGCCCATGCCCTCAAGCGCCGCAGACGCTGGGAAAAAGCCCGTTTACTCGGAGCGTGATACCCCGCGTTCAAGGGGTTAGGTTGAACCACACGATTTTTGCTCGGGAGGAGAGTCCGCTATTGTAGGAGCCTGCATTCCGCTATGATGCTGTTGGGAGGACGCTACGAGAGGAGGTGCATCATGGCCATTGCAGTGCAGACGATTCATCCTGTGGCCCATTTGCCTTTGGTTCTGGGGGTCTTGCGGCGCTTGGAGGTGGCGTCAGTCATCGACGGCCTCATCCCGCCCCATCCAGGGCACGGGCTCTCGAGTGGGCGTGGGGTCGAAGCCTTGGTGTTGGCCATTCTGGATGGGCATCATGCCCTCTACAAGGTGGGGAAACGGCTGGAGGAGCGGGGGATGGTGACGCTACTGCAGCCGGGGCTCACGCGTGCCGCACTCAATGATTACCGGTTGGGGCATATCCTCGATGCCCTGTTTGCGGCCAATCTTAACAAGGTGTTTAGCGCGGTCGCCCTCAAAGCCTGAGAGGTCTATGCCATTCCGACACCCTGGCTGCATCAGGACACCACGACCATTATGCTCTACGGGGCGTATGAGGACGAGCCGAAGAGTCCGGAGGCTCCCCACCCTGCGTATGAGCATAGCAAAGATGGTCGCGACGACCTCAAACAGGTGCTCCTCAGTCTAGGGGTAAGCGGGGATGGTGGGCTGCCCCTACGTATGGGCTTGCGGGATGGCAACCGCAGCGATAGTGTCGAAACACCCCTGGCGATTGAGGAATGTCTGGCCTTGGGTTTAGAGGGGATGCGTGGGATCGTTGCGGATAGTAAGGCCTATAGCCGCCGCACCCTCGGCGTATGTCTAGAACAAGGGATTGGCTTAGTAACCTTAGTCCCACGCACCTGCGCCGTGCGTCAGGAACTCGAAGCCTGGGGGCAGCAGCAACCCGCCTTGCCCCTGTTGGTAGAGAAACCGGGGCGGACCAAGGCGGCAGCGCCCCGCTGCTGGCATGGGCAAAGCGTCATGCGGCAGGTGGAGGTGGAGTATAGTGATAAACGGGTCGTGCAGGAAGAGGTGCGCTTTGTCGTGGTGCATTCGAGTCAACTGGCGCAGCAGCAAGCCCAGTCCTATGCCGCTGCTCAAGTGAAAGAAGCGGAGGCCGTGGCCAACCACGTGCGGCAGGTGCACGCCCGGTGGTTCGCCTGCCGGCCCGATGCCGAGGCCGCCATCGCCGAGTATGAGGGCCGAGGGCAGGGCCGTCGAGGGCGCCAGCCGCGCCCCTGGCGGTATCGCACGGTCCGCTATAGCATCGCTACAGAGACCCGCCGCACCCGCCGTGCCCGTCGAGGACGTCCAGCGAAGACGGCCCCACCCCCGACCGAGTCAGGCTATCGCGTGGTGGTCGAAGTCGAAGCTCTGGGGAACCCAGAGGAAGACAATGGATGGACCGTCCTCGCCACGACGGTACGCCCTGAGGGAGGTACGGATACAGAGATTCTCCAGGCCTATCAAGACCAAAATACCACCGTGGAACCTGGTTTTCGTTGGATCAAGAATCCCGCGGCCATTGCCCCCGTGTGGCTCGAGAAACCCGAACGCATTGCCGCCTTGGCGATGCTCACCGTCATCGGCTTGCTGGTCTACAGCATCATCCAGCGGCAGGTGCGCCTCTCTCTCCACACCCATAACCAGCAGGTGCCGGGGAACAAAGGTGCGACAGCAATCCCAACAGCAACGGTCGTGTTGTCCTTATTTGCACACGTAGCACTGGTCCAATTTCTGATAGGTGACCAAGAGGGTGAGCAAGTATATGGTGTACAGCCCTATCACCTGCTGTGCTGTGACGCGCTGGGCCTCGATCACTCATGGTATGAGGCGCCCTCAGCGCACAAAAATGGTAGGTTCATCCAGACCCCTTGAACGTGGGTGATACGCCTCCCACACCCGCTTTTGGACCTGCGCAAACGCGTCGCCCAACGTTTTGGTGGCCCGGTCACGGAGTTTGAGAAACGCATGGAGAAAACACAGGATCACCGTGATCTGGGTGAACAGGGCCTTCCAAGCGCCTTGCGTCGCTTGCCAGCCATCGGTATTGACGGTCTGCGGTGCCTCATCGGCATCCACGACCTGCGCTTCGCTGGCACAAACGCCATACGCTTTTTCCAAGTCTCCCTGGGAGGCTGACGGGGCAACGGATGCCCCCAGGATACAGTCTTGCGCCGCAGTGGTGGCGATGTACACCCGCTCACCTTGCAACCAGCTCTGCTTTTCATCGGCCACCAGGTCCTTGGGTCATGGCTCGGGGCTCTTGACGGTCGTGCCGACGAGACTGAAGCGACCCAGACCTTGTTCCAGACGATACCAGTACATCGCCTCGCGGCCACACACGTGAGCAATGGCCCAGCAGGGCACATGCAATCGCCTCAAGAACAACGCCTGGTCGACATCTTGGGTACGCCCCGTCATGTCAGGCATGACAAAGGCGGGGGCGATCGTAAAGACCGTACGGCCTCGATCCAAACGAAGGCGGCGACACAGAAGTTGCTGTTTCATGGAGGGCTCTGTAGAGCCGAAGAAGGCATAGCCCCATGGAAACGCGTCAGGAAACAATGCGGCACATGCCTCGTAGAGTCCCTCAAGCCGGTCTTTGGCATAGGAGCGATCCGTGAGAAAACGGTCATACTCGGACTCAGCCAAGGGCAAACGGATCGTCCGGTACCCTTTTTTGGGCGGATGTACTACAGTGGTCATGCCTTCCTCGATGTGCGAAGATGTGGTTCGTGATTCAAGCCTAACATCTC
>Ga0137389_10002167_pt1 | contig 11860 bp, 7 predicted proteins | sample 15con2h14BmetaG_FD_104645 | JGI IMG/M metagenome (GOLD analysis project Ga0137389, IMG submission 104645) | Vadose zone soil microbial communities from Angelo Coast Range Reserve, California, USA - 15con2h1.4B metaG | ecosystem: Environmental > Terrestrial > Soil > Vadose zone > Saprolite...
ATCGGAGTCGCGGGGTTAAGCTGGATTCCCGGGCCCGCCGCTGGAGTCGCCGGGCTGACGGAAGGCAATGAGCTTGTCGCAGTTGCCGGAGTGGCCGCGCCCCCTGCGTTCGCCGCATTCGGGCTTGCGGCGGTCGCCGCGCTGGGCACAAGCGTGGTTGGCACCCGCTTGAGAAGTTCGCCAATCTGCAGCCAGTTTCCCGGGCATGTCTTCGAAGCGCGGATTTGATGGTGCCGGATCACATGCACATCATCCAGCGGAATACCCCAACGTGCCACGATCTGCCCAATCAGGGTCGCGCTGGCGGACAATTGCGCCTCCGGCCACACGTCATCCGGGCGGCCTTCGTGTTCGATTCCGATCGTGTAGAAGTTTGGGTTCACGCGCGGCTTCAACAACGCCCAGGTAGGATTGACCACAATTCCTGCGTGAAATGCAGTGTCCTTCTCATCCACAAACTGGTGGATTTCGCCGCTATGTGAGACGGCGTAGTGGGCGGACTTGTGAGTCGTGGGATCGCGGAATACCGATTCACCGGCAGCCAAACTCCCGTCGATAATGTGAATCACCACCGCTTCGGGCCGCAATCCGAACGGGCGTCCCTTGATGAAATTCGAATCCGGACAGCCAATCCAACTGGTCATGTCACCTCCTACACTGCTAGCCCACGGCCGCCAGATCGCCGCGCTCGCCGCTGAGCCAGGCCGGCTGCGACGGGGCCGTGCTGGGGTTGGCGGAGGAAGATGCAGTTGCGTTGTCCCCCGGCGCCGCTTGTCGCTGGGCCCGTTGCGCGTCATCCTTCTGCGAGAGGCTGGATCTTAGTTTAAGCAGGTCCTTGAGTGCGTTGTACCAGAACGGCGCTCCCAAGCTTATTAACAGAATGGACAGGAGCATCCCGGGCACTTTTCTCAAATTCAGGAGTTGATCGAAGTAACTGTGGTCGAGCGGCAGAGTTATCAGCGCTGTGCTGTTCAGAAGGTCGTAATACGGCTTGGGGTCGACCTTCGCGTTGGCGGCGTCGAAGGCGTTGGCAGGATTGTCGGAGAACTTCTTGGTCGCTTCGCTGACTATCGTGCTTCGGAACTGATCGTCGATCCAGAGGCGGTCGATCACTGCGATCATATCGAGTTGCACCACCACTACCACCCCCACCGCCACGGCCATCGTGATCCAGTGCGTGTAACTGGTGAACCTCTCACTGACGCGATCGATGGTCTGATCGAACCACGAGTTCACGCGTGCCACGAAGTCGCTCGATGCCTCGTGCAAGATGGCTAGCCCATCCCGCATCTGATTGGAGATTTCCGGATTGGAGGCTTCCAGTTGCAACGCCACGGCGCGAATGTTCTTGAGCGCCTGCTCAGGATCGCTGATTCCACCGTCGGCCAGAGCTTTCTTCAGCGCAGCCTCGGAATCGGCTGCGAGCTTCTGCACGCCGGTTCCGCTGGCCAGGTCGAGCAGGAGTTTGGTGAATTCTTCCCGGTGGATGACGGTGCCCAGGCTTCGCTTTCCCACCCTGATCAGCGGGTGCGTCAGCAGGCTGGTGGCGATACCTTGGGCGAGGTCCCCTGGGGGAATTCCGAGCTGCTCCAGCAAGTCTGCCAGCCCGGCTCGCAAATGCCTGCCTCGCCTGCCAGCAATACTGGTGATCGCCTGGGTGATGACCGTTACTGCCATACTGAACAGCAGCAACACCGTTGTGGCACCGATGAGGACGTCCAGCGTCTTCAGCATTGTTGTACCTCCACCGATTTATCGCGTAAGTAATAGCCAGCCCAGGCCGGATTTCAAACCTTTCACGAGGACAGATTTACCAGGGTCTGTGCCACCGCAATCTGCTCCTTCGGTGGCATGGCGCCTGCGATGAAGTCGTTCAAATCGAACGCGTGACCATTCTGGAAAGTAAGAATGTTAAGCATCGCCTGGGGCCGCTGCGTGCTCAAGTCAGGATCGATCGCGCGCGAAGCTTCCATCAGGACCATCGACGAAAGCGTGCGCAGCGCGTCATTTCCATAATCGGTCCTCAACTTGCGATTGAACGTGTCGGTCAAATCCGCCCCGAAATCCGCGAAGCGGCTGATGGCCTTGGTAGGGGCGGTGGCCACTGCGTCCAGCATTCCATTTACGTCATTCAGGGCCGCCGCGGCGCCACGGACGATCCCGGCCTCGGTGAACAGCAGATTCTGCAGCAGCGTATCTCCTATTCCGGATCGGGTCATGTTCTGGAAAGTTCCCGCTTGCTGCGCCACGAAAAACGCCGCGTTATGGTCGTCTCCCGCTTCTCGGAGTCTGGTTTGTACCGTCAGCATCGATGCCGCCAGGGAGGCCGTCGTGTGCGGGTCACTGGCCACCGCGCGCCTAAGATCGGTGTCGACAAAATTCCAGTACACATCGGAATCGGTGTTGAATCTCCGGATCTGCCCATCCTGAAAATCAATCGTGGTCGACACCGGCATGGCTGCCCAGACCAGCAACGCCGCCGCGGCGGGGTTCGAGCGCAATTTGCTCACATCCTGGAAGTAGCAGAACGGCAGCAGCGTCGGCAGTTTCGCCTGCAGCGCCAGCGACATCCTCATGCTGTCCTGTTTGAGCCGGTCTCTGCTACGGCGAATGAACCAGCTTCCCAGCACCGCACTGGGCACCGAAACTTGCATGTCCAGGGCCACGTCGCCGAACTGGTTGGCGCCATTGTGGAGCTCATTCTCGACCGTGCGATCCAGGTCAAGATAAAAAGTCTGCAGTGAACTCTCGTTCCCGGAAAACAACTGCGGCAGATATTCGTGAACAAACGGCGTCACCCGGTGTTCAAAATCCGCCAGGCTCATGGCCTTCTTCACCTGGCGCGATTGATAGGCAATGGACTGGGTACTGTCCGGCGTCATGGCCAGCTGCCCGTTCCGGAGCTGCAGGGATCCCAGAACCGACAGGTCGCTGCGGTAGCGGTTCTTCACCGTGATGCTGTCACTGGCATTCACCTCATAAACCAACACTCGCCCGCCCTCTTCTTCTGCCTTGACGTTGGCCAGGCTTTCATTCACGTGCTGACTGTCGAAACTGAACATGGGCATGTTCAGCTGTACCGTGCCAGTGCGCTTGATCTCATGACTGAGAGTAGCCATGTTGAGAGTCACGCCCGGAGTCTCCTGCACCAGCAAATGGTCGAAATCGCTGTCGTCCACCACCTTGCGGAACATGTCCGCCGCCTCCGCATGCTGCAGGTCGAAATTCACGTCCAGCAGCGCGGTGGACGTCGTGTTCTTCATGTAGGTGGCGGCAAACTCGAAATTGTACCGGCTGTTCAGAGCCTTTTGCGCCTTGCCGTAGATGTCCTGGGCCCTGGTCAAGACCAGATGGATCGCGGCTTGGACTTGCTTCAAGTCCTCGAAGTGGAGCTCCTTGTCAAAGAAATCGCCCAGGCGCTTGATGAGCCATCCGTCCACTTTGTCGAAATCGTTCTGGGTGACCGCGTCCCGGATCTTGGCAAGATCCAGTTTGCCCGCAATGAAGTCCTGGAGCTTCTTGATGATTCCTCCATTGAGGATGTCGAGGGTTTGCGCGGCCACGGGCTGCACCTTGTCGAGTTGGCTGGAAAGCGCAAGCAGGCCTTGGTCTGCCAAAGCCGCCAGCCATTGGCCTGCCGGGGTGTCGCCAAATGTGGCATCCTGCAGCGCGCCGATGAAGGCTGCATTCCTGTTGGCGGGGTCAGAATCCGCAAGAGCGGTGAGAAATGCCTTGAATTCCCCGGCACCGCTCCCCAGCTTGCTCAAGATATTCCAGGTTGCCGCAGACAACTTCTCGGGAAGAGCATCCCATTTCTCAAACTCATCCAATACGATCTGGCGAGCCTTGTTGAACTCTTTGGCGGCGTCGACGCCGGTCGCTGTGGTCAGTAGTTTCAGGCCGGTATCGTTCAGCAAGCGGGCGGCAGTCTGACCCAGATCGGCGTTCGGATCGGTCCATTGTTCGATCAGGTGCAGATCTCTGACCGCCTGCAGTCCATTCACTCCAAATACCGCCTTCACCAGTTCGTCGATGTCGGTGGGCACCTCATTCTGTCCGGTAATTCCCACGGAAAGATTCAGCCCAAAATTCAACCCCTTCTGGGACTGCTTGAAGAGCTGGAGGCGCACTGTATTCGATGAGTCCTCCGGCGATTCCCGTCCGACCACCAGCAGGTAACGCCCGCTTACGTCGAAGCCGAACGTTGCTTTCAGCCCGGCATCAATCTTGGCGCCCAGGTTCCGGGTGAGGCCGAGCAATTTCGCCTCACGCACCATGTTGAAGTCGTATCCCAACTGGGCAGAAACGTGGATCGCCAGCGAACCGTCTATCTCAGCGATCAACCAGCTTCCGGGCTTGAGATCGCGCGCTTGCCTTACCTGGCGTGGGAACCGCCAACTGCCTAAGGCATCGGCGATGGCGGTGCGCGCATCCGTCGTCGCCGGGAAACGGTGCAGCACGGCATAGATCGAGTCGCGAGCAGCCTCCGCACCAAACGTCACGCTGCCCAGCACGCCGATGGGATGCGATCCTGAGAAGGAACCCTTGACACCGTAGCTCCACAGTAAGACCAGGTACTTATCAGTAGAGCTTCCCGGAATACTAAGGGTCAGCTGTGGAGCATCCTCCAGTTGGAGAGAACCAATCGCGTCGGACGCGGCATTGAACACGCCCAGGCCGGTCTTGAACTCCGCCGAAGCTTTGAACCCGATCGTCGTTTGTCCGGCATTGAAAGCGAATGTCTTTCCTGTCTCAGCGTTCAGATCAATGCTTCCCAACTCGATCTTTCCCGCAGGCCGGTCGGGAAAGGGCTTGTTTTCGAGAATGGCATCCAAGACGTCGTGGTCGGTAGAAGCTCCGATGTCGACCGTGACCGAACCTCCCGGAGCGACGATCGTTTTATCCAGCTGGAATTTCGTGCTGTTGATTGGAATGACGATAGGGCTCGCCATTTTCTCCTCCAAAAAACGCTAAACCGAATCGGCAGGCCTGGGCGTCCTCGGTATGAGTGCCGACACTAATGCTGAGCTCGTATACTGGGGTCTCTCGTCTCAAGGGAAGCGGAGAGCTTTCGCTCTCCGGGGGTCGATACGAGGCATTATCCTCCCGGTTTGCAGATAGTCAAGTGCCCCCAAGAAATATAGTTAGTCGGAAATCCGACCAACCTACTATCGGAAATTATAGGTGTTGAATTCTCTGCTGTGCTGGACTACTCTTTTGCCGTTAACCCCCGGTACTTCCCCACAGTTTGACAAGTTTCCTCGCGGCGGCAGACAGAGGCGAGCCTGGTAAGAGGTTCTGCCACGTACGTTCACCGTCTGCTGAAGAGACATAACTCCCGGCAAGTGGGTCGCCCGCGGGGGGACTGCGAGAGCACCAAGGACTGAATTTTCTCGGCAGGACAAGATAATGATAACGAATCCTTACCAACCCGAGCTTCGGCTGCTCACCGTTGTAGGTGACCTTCACAACCCTACCGCAATTCTTTGATGAGCGAGGTAACTTATGAAATCTGATCCAACTCCTCCGAAAGTCATCGAGCACCGCGTTAAACATCAGGATGCAGCCATCGTCCTTCTGCATGGTTTCACCGGAACCAATACCGGGACTTGGGGTGAGTTTCCTGACTTCCTGCTCCAGCAGCCCGCTCTGGATTCCTGGGACCTGCTGAGTCTCGGCTATACCACCAGGTTTGCGCCGGACCTGAGCGGAATCTGGAGCGCAGACGCTCCCATCGACAAGCTCGCTACCCTGTTCCGGACCACCGTGAATTTCGGGCTTTCCACTTACAAGACGCTGGCGATTCTGGCGCACAGCATGGGCGGATTAGTCCTGCAGCGGGCCTTGGTAGACGATCCCGCCCTTACTGCCAGGGTCAGTCACGTGTTCTTGTTCGGCACTCCCAGCAATGGATTGACGAAAGCCTCGCCCTTCAGTTTTTTTAAACGTCAATTGCGCGATATGAGCCAGGACAGCGCTTTCGTGGTCGATCTGCGAAGCCGGTGGCAGCGTACCTTCGCCGCGAATTTTCCTTTCGTCTTCTGGACAGTGGCCGGCGAACGCGACGAGTTTGTACCCTCCACCTCTTCCCTCGATGTCTTCCCCGAGGACCGGCGCGCGGTAATTCCTGGCGACCACCTGGGAATCGTTAAACCCCAGAATAAGGATCACCTGGGCCTGCAGTTGGTGATCAAGACCCTGGTCGGGGATGCAGCTCCAGCCGGGCAGTGGAATTCCGCCAGCGTCGCCGTTGAATCGCGCGATTTCCGCAAGGCCATCCAGCTACTGGAAGGTCATGCCAGCGAACTGGACGAGCCCGGCCTGGTTCGGTTGGCGCTGGCGTACGACAGTGTCGGTAGAGGTAATGATGCCATCAAGCTCCTGGAGAGTCAGGGCAAGGGGCGAACCGACGCAATGGGCACCTTAGCCGGCAGGCTGAAACGGCGCTGGATGCTGGAACACCGCCAGGAAGACTACGATCATGCCCTGCAACTTTACTCCGATGCCCTGCTGCTTGCGAAAGATCTCCCCGATCAGCTCTACTACCACGCCATCAATGTTGCGTTTCTGAAGCTGGCGTCCGGAGACAGCCACAAGGCGAAAGAATTCGCCCAGCAGGCCCTCGACTATGCGCAGCATGGCGACGTGCTCCTGTGGAGAATGGCTACTCGTGGCGAAGCGTTTCTTATACTCGGCGACCTCGATTCGGCGGTGGATGCTTACGCCAAAGCGATGGATGCCGGCCCCACGGTGCGCGAAATCGAATCCATGTACAAGCAGGCCATGTGGCTTGCCGAGCTCCGTAGAAGCCGGGTCGCGGTCACGAAGCTCGATGATGTGTTCCGCCCAAGAATCGGGACGGCCCAGGCCGCCTAGGCGTCATGCGTATCGACGGGCTGTCACGCAAGCTGCGGGGCGATGTGTCTTCTTCGGAGGAGAGGGGAAAGCACTTCAGTGAAATGTCTATTGGTACCCGAACCCTTTTTGTGAAATTGTCATCGACAGGGTGAGGGGCGAAATTCGACCGGGCTACAGGCGGGGCTCGGCGTGAGAACCTCGCCGGGAGGTGAGTGTGAAACTTTTTCTTTGCTGGTCTGGGGCGCGAAGCCACGATGTCGCCGCCGCGTTTCGAGATTTCTTGCTGCAACTCAACGATGAGTTGTCGCTTCCCGTGCCGCTTCAGTTTGCACCTCCCTTTTTCTCGGAGAACATCGAAAAGGGGTTACCGTGGTTTCAAGCTGTGGAGCACGAGTTAGCGTCCACCGATGCTGCCCTGCTCTCCATCACACCGGAGAACGCAGACTCTCCCTGGATGCATTACGAGGCAGGCGCGATCGCCAACCAACTTTCGATCTCGACGACCCAGAGCAAGACCACGGGCACGCTCAAGGCCCGGCTTTTCACTTATCTGTTCGGCATGGAAGCGCGAGATCTGAAGGGGCCACTGAACGCTTACCAGTCCACCGCTGCAACCTTTACAGACACTCGCGCGCTGATCAGGCAACTCCTCGGCGTCGATACCATCAAGGGAACGCCGGACGATGACCCAAGACCAGAAACCCGCCTCAAGTGGAATGAGGACGCTTTCCGCCGGTGCTGGAACACACTGGCTCTGCGGCTGCAGCATTCTCGTTCTCAGCCCTTTTGCGAGGCGGTAACCGGGTTGGAGGACAAATTCCGTCGGCTGACCTTCGAGGAAGCGGTTGATTTCTGTCACCGCCAAGCTTGGATCGATCGTATCAAGGGCTGCCATGAAGTCCTCACCGATCTTGACGGCCACTTGGAGCGAGTCAAGGACCGCTGCCGGCCCTCCGAGGCGGAGCTCTATCAACAGTTGCTGGCAGCCCTCGACGGATACGAAATGACGATGCAGGCTTATCTGGTCAAGGAGAGGAGATTCGAGCTTGGCAAACAGGGTCTGCTTTCCATGGAGGAAGACGTCCGGTGGGTCTGTGAAAATCGACGCCGGATAGTCAAAGACGCTGTCGCCGCCCTGCTCGACCCGGGTCGCGCGCCGGTATTCGACGAATCTCCGGCATTTGACAAACTGGAAACCTTCGCCGAGAAAAAGAACGCCATTCACCGCAAGAAAGCAGCTATCCGCATCTGGATCGCACAGCACCAAGCTGTCGGTGATCCCGAAGGACTCTCGCCCCAGGAGAAGTATCCAGCCGACGCGCCTGGCAAAGTTCCTGACATTCAGGACTGGCAAACTCCACCCACGTTGCCCGCTGCCGCTGAATTCGGCCGCGCGCGCATGACTGACTGGGACTTTGATCGCATCGTGTATTACGCTACTCACCAGGAATGCCTACGTCAGGGTTTCCAGCCCGAAGGGGCAAATCAGAAGTACGGCATTTTGACGGGAAGCGCAGTTGAAGAGAATGTCTGCTCCTGGTTGGAAGATGAAGTTCAGAAGATTGGGGCAAGCCCTACCACGAGGGAGAGCCGGCTGCCTTTGTACTATGCGCTCAGTGTGTTGAAGCATCTGGTCGATCAAGGGGTCCGCGACCGAAATGGCGCCAGGCTGGAGTTCGACGCCTCAACCAAGCGCCGAGTCATCTCGGTGTTGAACGATATTGTGAAAATCGAAGGCGGTGTGAAGACTCAGGTGGTGCGGACGGCGGAAATGCTGCTGGGCTCGCTCACCGACCCGGCCACTGACGCTGCGGCGTAGTAGTCAAACTATGTCGCCACGCGCCCAATGTCCGTGACCGAGTCTCCTCATGATTTGTGCCTGCCCTTCAAAACCAGAATCAAGCCGACAATTCCAACAGCAGCTTGCAACGCAGTTGCTGGCGATTTGAGGGTTGCGGTTCCGAAAATACCCGCGACTACAGCGCCCACCAGTATCACTAGGGCTACGTCGGTGGCGGCCAGTCCGGCGTAAGCAGCCCAGAACAGACCTCCGGCAAGAATTCCGTTATAGATTCCAGCATTGTGCACAATGGTTGCACTCAATTCCTGCTGAGCGTCGAACCGGTCTTTCTGAGCCTTTGTTAGGGGCTCGTCAAGGGGAAATTTCTCCAGAGTTTTGCTGGCGACCTTAAGGGAGACGGGAACTGACCACGGATATAGCTCGCCGATCATGAAGGACAGGTGAAGAAGCGCAGCTACGATCAAGAACCATTTCATGGTAGTGCCTCCTAAGTGCTCTTGTTACTACCCGAGAAAGTGTGCCTAGTCTCGGTCCAGGCCCTTTGTTTACTGTCGCTCCCATCCCAAGTTTTCGGCTGGCTACTCTAGCAGACTTTTGTCGGCGGTCAAGCCTTCGTCCTCATCACGTTCCACAAGCAGAACAAGCAGTCTCCGGTGGCGGCCAACGACTTTTTGCCATAGAAAAGCGGCGATGGATCCGAATTAGCGTGAGAGACTAGCGCAAACGGTTATGGAGACGGCGCCTCAAGTTTTTATCAGTTATGCGTCGGCGGACAAGGCCATCGCCGACCGCGTCTGCGACGCTCTGGAAAAAGCTGGAGTGCCTTGCTGGATCGCACCGCGAGATATTCCACCCAGCGCCGACTACCCGGCCGCGATCGTGGAAGCGGTTCGATCGACACGTGTGCTGGTGCTGGTCTTGACTGAGCACGCGGCGGGTTCGCCGCACGTCCTCAGCGAGGTTGGCCACGCTTTCAACGGCAAGAAGCGAATTATTCCCTTCCGTCTTTCGGCTGCGCCCTTGCCGGAGGACCTGGAGTACTTTCTTTCGCTGACGCAATGGCTGGACGCACCCGACGGATGCACGGACGACAACCTGAAGCGGCTTACGGAGGCGACTCGAGGAGCGCTGGCGGGGGCAACAACCGTTCGCGGGCCTGTGCTGCTAAGACGAAACACACGCTGGCTGGCACTGGCGGTTGCGGTGCTGGCGGTGATAATTGGCACAGTCATCATTTGGCGCTCGCGTCGGGCGAGCATCAGGAACCCCACTCAGCCGGCCGCTGTCACGACCACTTCGTCCACCGCTGGGAACGGGGCTGCGCTCGAGATGCCGCCCGCCGCCGCAAAACCGAAAACCTGGGTCAATCCGATGGACGGGCAGACGTACGTCTGGATCCCACCCGGCGAGTTCACTATGGGATGCTCCGAAGCTGACAGCGAATGCACGGACGACGAGAAGCCCACGCATCCCGTGAGTATCGACAAAGGTTTCTGGCTTGGGCAAACGGAAGTGACGCTGGCCGCGTATCGGAAGTATGCAGATCGACATGGCGCGACCGTTCCGGAGGGTGCTGGCGATATGCCGGCCACGGAAGTGAACTGGGCCGAAGCCAAGACATACTGTGCGGCGGTGGGAGGACGGCTGCCCACCGAGGCAGAATGGGAATACGCGGCGCGCGGCGGCAAGCCAGGAGCATATTACGGCGTGGTGCCGGAGATCGCCTGGTATGCGGGCAATAGCGGCGACGCTCCGCATGCGGTCGGGAAGAAGAAACCGAACGCGTACGGCCTTTACGACGTTTTAGGCAACGTGCGGGAGTGGGTGTTGGACCGCTACTTCAACAAGTATGACGTAGCTGCGCCGGCAACCGGAGACGCCGTGGAGCAGCCTCTGGCGCCCAATGCCTCCACCGTGGCCCGGGGAGGATTCTGGGAGAGCGAGGCTGCGGCGATACGCGTGTCGCATCGATCGGCACTGGCGACCGACAGCGCGGATCCATCGATTGGATGGCGGTGCGCTAGCGATCATCGTTGAAGCTGCCGCAGTACTTGAGACTTCACCCGCCAGAGAAGATGTTAGCGCCGCGGAGACTCGAGTCCGCAGCTCTCCGGCAGAGCTACTTCGCGTGGCGTAGGGTAGCAATTTCAGTGACTGGGATCTTGCGTAGTTTCGCCTGCTCCAGAAAGTGCCCGGTGACATCGTCAGGGCCGCGCGTTTTTTGGTCCCAAACCACCAAAGCTTCCGTGGACGTGGAATATTTGCGAGCCAGCGCCTGACCTCGATCCAGGAGCCTCAAATTCGTCTCCAGGTATCCTTGCTGGCCTTCAGGTAGCTTCAGAACTTCCAACTTCGAAGTCTTCAACACCTGGTCATAGAGATGGCCCCAGTTTCCAGGCCGGTCAGTCACCGACGTCCTTCGAAATTCTTCCGGCTCCGAAGGCAAGAGCACATATCGCTCAACGTGCCGAGAGCCGGCAACCTCGAGAACTATGAGATCTGCCCCACAGGCTGCCGAACAGACCACCGCGCGAGGCTTGTATTGACGGAAAAGTTCCTGTATTTTTCGCCGAACCTCAGCCACTTCGGAGGCCGGAAACCGGGGAACCGTCGCATCAGCGGCATCCACTCGTCGTCCCGCAGCGATCAGGACCCGGCCGGACGAGGTTTTCTCGTTGCCTCCCATCAGCAATGCCTTCCCGACTAGCGCAAATCCAGCCGCTCCGAACAGTAACGCTCTACGGTCCATCGAATGCTCTCGCTCCACGCGCGCGTCTTTCCACTCCGGACGCGGCGTCCGCAGTCGTGCCCGCTTCCCGGGCATCGGAAGCGTCGATTCCCGTGGCTGCACCAGCTACAATCATGAACGAGTCCTATCCTTAAATCTCTATCCTTAATATAGGCCCCCGGAAACGCGGAAAGTTAGCTGGTCACGCGCTACAACTAAGGAGCCGAAAATGTTGATCTATCCCGAACGCTGGCATTCTTTGGCCCAGCGCTATGAGTCCGACGGTCCACACCGCATGCTCGCCTTGGACGGTGGCGGAATTCGTGGCCTGCTGACGCTGGGCATCCTGGAGCAAATCGAAACGTTGGTTGCCGCTAAGCTCTGTGAGTACTTCGATTATATAGCGGGCACCAGCACTGGCGCGATCATCGCCGCAGGTTTGGCGACCGGTATGACCACGGCCCAGCTAATCG
>Ga0137389_10002169_pt1 | contig 11849 bp, 13 predicted proteins | sample 15con2h14BmetaG_FD_104645 | JGI IMG/M metagenome (GOLD analysis project Ga0137389, IMG submission 104645) | Vadose zone soil microbial communities from Angelo Coast Range Reserve, California, USA - 15con2h1.4B metaG | ecosystem: Environmental > Terrestrial > Soil > Vadose zone > Saprolite...
GAAGCGCCACACGAAGAAAAGAAGGCCAAGCCTTCCGAGCGCCCCGACTGGTGCGGAATCACGGTGGAACAATACTGCAACCAAAGGCGATTACTGCCGGGCACGCTAACGCACCACTTTGATGTCAAGGAAGTCACAAAGCGCGGGAAGCCGGTGCTTGCTTTTCCTTTTTACAACGAAGACGGCAGCCACCGGCTGACCAAGATTCGCCTTTCGGATAGCAGCCACGATACGTACACGGAGCCGGGCGGCGTGGATATGTTGCCTTTCGGTTTGCGAAATCCGCTTGTGTGCTATGCGAAGGCTTACGACCTTTACATCACGGAAGGAGAGACGGACTGCTTCACTTTGGCAGGTTTCGGATATCCGGCCATTGCGATCTCTGGTGCAAAAGGATGGAAGTCAGAATTTGCGATGCTCACGGCTATAGAGCAGGCCCGCCAAGTGTTCATTGCTGAACAACAAGACGACGCTGGCAGGGCGTTAACCGAAAAATTACTTCTGGACCTGCCAGATGCCCTAGTGTTGCGGCCACTACACGGAGTGAAAGATTTCAACGAAATGTGGCTCACGTGTTTTGAACAGGGCGGCGAACACTTCGGGCAGACCTATTTCATTCAGAATATGGCCGCCGCTGCGCAGACGGCGCGATTGGAGCGCGCTTTGCGAAAGCCTAAGCAAGATGCTGCCCGCCCCAAAGGGATGCGCGAAGAAGCGTTCTACGGATTGGCGGGCAAAATCGTCCGGCTGCTTGAGCCATACCTTGAAGTAGATAGGGCGGCGATTCTAGCGAACGTCCTTGCCTGTACCGGTGTGCTGTTCGAGCGGAACAGTTATTTCAAAGTGGCGGCGGATTTTCACTATCCTATCGACTACTTTCTCATCGTCGGCGATACCGCAAAAGCACGGAAAGGAACCACAACAAATGCCGTTTTGGAACTGGCGGAAAGGGTTAGCCCAAAGTTCAAAACCCGCGTCCTGCATTCGCTATCTACCGGCGAAGGTCTAATCAACGCCGTAATTAAGGACAGCGAAGAGAAAAAGGAAATTGCCGATCCGAAGTATCCGGCAGCCTTCGTCAATCTCGGTGAACTGGCCGGGCTGCTCGCAGTGATGGCGCGTGACAACAATACTTTGTCATCCGTTTTGCGGGATGCGTGGGACGGCAAACCGCTACAGGTTAACACTAGGCACCTGCGCTTGTGCGTTGAAAATGTGAGCCTCGGAATAATTGCAAACGTGACGCGAAGCGATCTGGTGAAAGTCAATCCTGTGGACATCGGAAATGGTTTCATAAACCGGTTCATGTTCATCTGGTCCGAACGGGGCAAGCTTCTGCCAGAAGGCGCAAACATAGATGCCCTGTTCAAATCGGAAGCATGGTTTCTAGTGCTCAAAGAACTCCACGGGGCTTTAGTCGCTTCGGAAGGACTGGGCGAAGTGGTCCGCACAGAAGAAACCGCAGAGATGTGGAAACCGATGTACTTCGACTTCAACAAAGGCGGCGATTCGGTTGTGGACAAACTGGTAGCGCGAAACGATGCCCACACACTCCGCTTGAGCCTTCTATATGCCTTGCTGGACAAGTCGGCGGTAATCATGCCGCGCCACTTGGGAGCAGCACGCGCCGTGTGGGATTACAGCGAGCAAAGCCTGAAGTACATTTTCAGCGCCCCGGACACAGATTCTCAAAAGATATTGGACGCTTTGGAAGATGGCCCGCTCACTGGTGGTGAAATCAGGGTCCGTGTGTTCCGGCAGAACAGGGACGCCCTATACGTCGATACGAAGCTGGCCGTGCTGGAGCAAGCCCGGAAGATTCGCCGGGTAGAGAAGGAATTCAAAACCGGGTGCAAACGGGCTTGGGCGTTGAATTTCTAAAACTACGTGTATTACGTGCTATGTGCGTGTACTTCTCACACGAATAAAACTACGTAAAGTACGTAACCCTAGCCTCTTCCAGAACGATTTTGTTCGCGTACATAGCACGTAGTTAACGTAGTTCTGGGCCAAACACGCAATGGATTAGTACAGATGGCACAAACACTCCAATCGTGGATCGCACAGCATCCGGGCGTCGAAGTCGATGGGGATGGGCGCTGGCTTGTGTTCAAGCCCTGCCGGAATCGTGCCCGGCGATTCGTTAGCTATTTCGCGGCGCATCGAGTGGCGCTATCACATGAAGACTGAAAATGTGATGAATCGCATTTCGTCGTGGAACTAGAAGGGCCGCCAGTGGGCAGGTCACTAGCACGAAGTTTTCAGAAATGGGTGGAAGCAGAATGAGCTGGAAGGATAGAGTCGCCGCAATCATCCGGGGAAATCTGGCCGCTGCACCGATATCCGCGAAGCTCAAGGAAGAGATAGTCAGCGAAGAATTGGACAAGTTCGAGAATCCCCCAGCGCCGGAAGAAAAGAAACCGGAAGATGAGCCGCTGGTACGTGGCGAAAAGTTATCAGCGCTCAGGGAAAGAGCGCACAAGTGGGGCGGCTGGGAATCTTGGAAGTGATAGAAAAAGTTTGAGCGCTGGGGAATCTAGCGCCAAGGGAGAAAGTCGTGGTATCGAAACGCCTAAATATAGTCAAACAGCAAAATGATTGACCTAGTCCAGCAAGAAATCATCAACGCCAGAAAGCGCGGCAATCGGAAACCGTCCACCGCGTGGGGAAGATTGCGGGCACAGGCCCAGCGCCTAAGAAGGCTGGCACGGCGGCGCGGGCAGCAAGGCAAGCGGCACCTGTGCCTTGAGTATGGATTCCGTGCGGCCCGCCTAGAAGCCGATGCCGCGCAAGCACAGCGGGAAGCAAATCAGCGCCCGCGTGAAATCCCCGAGCACGTCGAATACTGAGCGGAAACTGGACCAGTCGTCCGCTGGACAAAAGCAAATCAGGTAAGCCGATTCAGGAAGGGCTAGAAGGCATGGAAGCCTGATAGCTGGTAAGTGCCCAGATGCACGCTGGTCCGGGCCGCCTGTGTGATGACTAGGCCATCTGGAAGGCCCTGTAAGCCTGTGGGGATTCTGGGCCGTTTCGCTGGGCCTCTTGCCTGCCTGTGGCCAGCCTAGCGGAGTACTAGTGGCTGCCTAAAGCCTTTGGACTCAGTAAAGCGTGGACTTTTTGCGTACTAGTGCCTGTTTAGTACCCTTGACTTTATGGTTATAAGTGCTTTGTTTTGAAGGGGGTAAGGGGAGGAGGACATCAAATTCCAAATTCCAAGAAACCACGCGCCAGTTAACAGCGCGGTCGCCGCGAAATTAGCTTCAAAAAGGTGTGACGTGTTGCCGCTTGACAGAACGATGAAACGAATCCGTGGACTTTCGATATCTTTGACAGCAGATTGGCCCGCCTTTAGGTTCCTTTCCGATTCCTTCCGCGCCGATTCCCCGCAATTGTCCACGCGAGAAAACCGTCAGTCCTCCCCGTAACAGCGCCCGATACCTTTGAGGCGTTTCAACACGGCCAAAGTGCTAGGCCGCCGCGAAATCCAAAACGCCCGCACCGCTAGGAAAAGTCATCATGCCAAGAATCAAATCCCTTTTGAATGGTGAAGTCAATAACGTGCGCGGCGATATCGCCCGCGAGTTAATCCGCATGGGAGTCGCTGAAGCACTCGACACGATAGAAGAAGTCACGCGAAAGGGCCAAATCTCCGTGTCCACAGATGGCACGGTCGCTCCCGACGGCGAAGCAGCCTACCGCCTTCCCCGGTACGGCGACCACAAGCCTGCCGTGCCGCGTTTCTATGTGGACCTGTACGAAGGCAAGTACGTGTCCATCTTCCTTGAAATCGGCGGCGTGATCCGCCACTACAGGGGCGACCCGGATTGTATTCACAACCGCCGCGACCACACTGGCCGAGAATTCTGTTCGGCCCTAGGATTCCCTGTGCCCGTGGAGATTCAAAAAGAATACTTACGCCAGTGGAAGAAAAATTCATCCCTCCGCGACCCGGGAGCGCCCGGCATCCACCAAGCCAATCAAACGTCGCGGCAAGACGGCCCAACGTGGATAGCAGATAGGCTGCCTTCCAACGAAACGATGGCGGCGGAAGTTTCTACTCGATATGAGCAACAGATTGGCACAGAGCAGGTGATTGCCGGAAATACGGAATTGCGGGGTGACAAAACAGTCATCGCGGAAGCCAAGCGGAAAATTAACACTTTGGAAAAGCTCGCGGGCGTGGAACCGACCAACTGGAAAAAGGAAGGCTTCTAAGCATGTCCGATGGGATGCCGGACGCGGCGCGACGCACTATCACTACCGCAGTCCGGAAAATCCTAGCGGTAGCCTTGGCCGATTCGGACCCCGAATCAGTGAAGGCCGCCGCGATCGTCAGCGAGCGCGCGCTATCGACTCTTGAACTGGAATACGCGGAAGAGCCGGAAGCCAGCGGGGACGAAGTGCAGGAAGAAAAGAAATCTGTGGTGATGTAAACGGTTTCCCCACCTGTTCCCGAATGAGTGCGGGGGAAATGTGGGGCAATGCGAAGGGGCTGGCCGCACGGGGGAATTACTCACCTCCTTAGAAACCCTCTGGCCCTTTCGCCGACTTTTTGAAATTCCGCCCTTGGCAAGTGGGCATCGCTGATACTTGCGGGCGGCGTAGTGGCGGCGGGGAAATTCAGCGAAGGTCTTGACAGCCTACTCCTCCCGGAACCGACCGCCGCTAAGGTTTTTGGAGGCCGTATCACGCGAAGGATTAAAGCAGGGACCGTCGTAAATCAGAATTGGAGTAATCGAACATGGAAGTCAGAAAACTAGTCATCGGCGCAGAGCTTCGCGCCGCATCGGATTTTTGCATCGTAGGGAAAGCTTTGTCGTACAACGTGCTTTCGCCCACTGGCAATCTCGGGCCGGGCAAGGCGGAAAGAATCGCGCCGGGCGCGTTCGCGCAGTCGGTTAAGAGCGACGATATTCGCTGTCTTGTCAATCACGATGCGTCGCGCATCCTTGGCCGCACGAAATCCGGCACCCTTTCACTAACCGATGGCACGGACGCCCTTCGCTTCCGCGTGCAGTTGGATAGGAATTCACAGGCCCACAAGGATACATACGCGGCGGTCCAGCGCGGGGATTTATCGGAGTGCAGTTTCGCTTTCAGCGTGGACGATGAAGATTGGAAGCCCGGCGTCGATGGCGACGGCGAAGCAATCCAGATTCGCACGGTGAAAAAGGGCAAGCTGTTCGATGTGTCGGTCGTGACCTATCCATTCTATTCGGATAACAACGCCACCAGCGCCGAAGCCCGCGCCGCCGCCGTGAATAAATCGCATGGCGTCCTTGCAGCGGTCGAGGTATTACGGAAGGCCGCGCAATCCGTTGCACGTATCATTTTCCGCGCCGATCCAAGCCCTGTGGACTTCGCTTCGCATTTGTCCCGCTGCCACGAACATACTGAAATGGCGTGCATGATGACCCAGCGGTGCCGTGAAGCAATGGACGACGATGAAGATGTGGACCCGGATGATGAAGTGTTGCGGGCAAACCTGCGCATGGCAGAATCCGGGGTAAAGCTCGCTTGCGATTACTTCGCGCAGGCCCGGCTCCGGCACGGAGCGAACTTGTCAAAAAGACAGCAAGCGAAGGCGCTCGGGCGGGGCCGCTGAGTCCCCACCACATTGAGAAACTGGCGGCAGAAGTCGCCAAGCTTTCCGCAAGGCTGGCCGCGCTGGAAAATAAAATTGCGGTGCTCGAGAAGTCCACGGTGCAAGTCGCACCGCATCTACAGAAAATTGAAAGGAGAAATACATGAGTGGAAAATTAGTTGAAAACATCGGCGGTGGCCTAGTTGTCGTGCAAACCGATAAGCGCACGGCGGCGGAAATCGCCCAGCAAGAATACACAGCGCCCGGCCCTGCCCGCGTGGTAGTGGGCACAGGCGGGAAATTACTCCGTTGGCCGGATGGCCACGAAACCGGCCCTATCGGTGGCGAAGCGCTCCGCAACGCATTGAAGCTTGGCGCTGTTGTCATCGGTGAAGAACCGCAGACAAATGAAGCAGCGGCGGGTTTGGATGCGTATCACGCTGCGACACCACGCCACTTCTAAAAAGTTTTGAACATCCCTTGAGGAAAGGAGGAATAAAATGCCTTCAGTACTCCCAAAACTAGCAAACACGTTTCCATCGTCCACGCATCCGGCAGATAACGCGGTTCGCGCAATCGAATACGCGATGCAGGAGCTTGTTTCGAGCGGCGTAACTACGGTACAAGTGGCGGAAGCAGGCGGACGTTTATCCAATGATAGTTCGCTGATTACGGCGATTCAAACGTCGCTGACCGCCCGCACGTCGTAATTTTCCCAACCGTGCCAAGGGCCGCCCTTTACCGGGCGGCCTTCCCAAAACATCCGCGCCTAAGATTGGCGAAGGCGGACGCGAGCAATCGTGGACGCTTCATGGTGCGGCCCGTACACGGCGGGCCGCGCCGTATCTCCGTTGTAAATCCATTTCAGCGAGCGAACATTGACTTCACCGTTTGAAACCGATTTTGACAAAGTGACTACCGCGAAGGGAAAGAAGTCGAAGCCCGCGCCCGATTATGACGGTTGGCTGGCACGAGGCAAAAAGCTCGCGGATAAGCACAGCGGCCATCAGTGGAAAATCGGGGATTGGCTTGTCGAAGGCGACGAGTTTTTCAACGCCAAGAATTTTATCGACATTCCCCGCCACATGCTCATTGGCCGCGCACGAATCGGGGCGGATGGGGAAACCGAGCACAAGGCCATCAAAGTTCCCAACTTCTGGAAGGAAATTAGTGACGTCATCGGGCTTGCCGTATCTACGCTCAAGCAGTACGCACAGGTCGCCCGCGTCTATCCTAAGAAACGCCTCAAGAATCTTGGCTGGTCCCACCACATGTTCGCCTGCACCTACGAGCGCCGGTATGAATACCTCCGGGCCTGCTTGGATGTGCCCGAAGGCCAGCGGCCACGAAGCGTCAACTGGCTGTACGAACTCATTGCCAAGGAGGAAGGCGAAAACGCAAGCGAAGGTGACATTAACCGGACTAAGAATTTTGTCCGCATCGCCATATCCGACGAAGCGTATGGGAAGCTAAAGGATCTCGCGAAATACTACGGCACCGACGTTGCCGAAATCGCCAGCGTGCCGTTCAAGGCGGCACTGGAAGTCTTTTTGGATGAGCAGAAAAAAAAAGTATCGCTTGACCTCTTTGGCGTGTACGAAGAGAAGGGCCGCAACAGTACGTGGCCGTTTGATCGGATTCAGACGCGCCGCCAGAAGGCTACCTTCTGGAAAGCCCGCCACTACAAACAGCGCATGATGGGTGACGACCTGAAGACGTTCAGCGAAGCACAGGCCCGCCGAGCCCGCGATTCGTGGGCCAAGCGCCGCACCCGCCGCGCTGGATTGCACATCACCCGGTTTGCCAAGCTTGGCCGCGTCGCCTGATATCGCCCGGTGGTGCATCTTCCAAAAGCCGTGGGAAAAGAAGTACACTGAAACTCCCTCCTCTACCTGCTTTGCAATTCTTTAGTGCGAGAAACAATGTCAGACGTGCGGGTGTGTATTGTGAAGCTGAACGATGAGCATGGCGTAGAGCACCGGGTGAAGGTCCAGGCTGAATCAGTGTATGAAGCCGCCCTGCTCGGATTGGCGCGGCTGGAGCGCGTGGGATGGGAAAGTGATGGTTCGCAGATCGGCCATGTAATGGTCGAGGTGTGGGAAGAGCCTACGCGGCACTATGTTGATGTGAAGAAGCTCTTGAGTTGGCTGAAAGCACCCGGAAAGTTCCCGTCGCAAGAACAGAGAAAGGTCAAGTTACGTAAGCTGGCCAAGTGATTGGCGCGATGGGCTTTTCAGTGTGGAGGCAACTCTCCAATCCGTTTACTCTTGTAGCCCTTTGATTGAAAGTGCGAATAACTGGATTAGCTTCACAATTACTTCATGGAAATTTTCACGAGTAAACGGCAGAAATTCGTAATCCCCCTGAATGCCGCCAATGCTCTCGACATCCGCTTCCTTCAGCAGGATTAGTTTGCGTCCTTTTCCGTAGGCATATGCCTTTTCATCAAGAACCCACGCACTGGTAGTCCAGGCATTTCTTCCCTCTAGCTTGTCGCGTCGGGTAAAAATCCCAACGAAAATGTGCTGGGCGTCGATCATTCGCTTCACTTTTTCGGAAATTCTGTTAGCTTTGGGTTTTTCGCCAGTGAGCACAGTAATGCCGAGTGCTTCAAGCGTTTCGGTTACAGCATGAACAAACGGCAAATCCGCTTCGCTGAACGAATGCCCAACAAAAGCCGTCGGGCGAAATGCTTCCGCCTCGGCTTCAACGGCCCCGGCAGCTTTCGCGGGGGCGTGCTGGGCGTTTCCTTGCATCAGGGGCACTACGAGATCCGGTGTGTAGCTCTCAAGAACTGCATTAATCTCCTCATCGTACCGTCTTCTTATCGTTGCTTTTTCCGTCGCGACAAGAATTCTTTGGAAGTGAACGTTCAAATCGCCTAAGTATTCCGGTGAAACATTTATGGCAATCTCTGGCCTCTGGGACAGATTCGCCAGCCAAGCTTCGGCCAGCCCGGACGCTTTGTCCTTGAGGTTTTGCGAAGTCACTTGTTGAGCGGTCTTCGGGTAGTTCTTCCGCAACGAAGTTTTTAGATCGCGCAGATCGCTGCCAAGTCGCCGGACTGCAAGAAGTAGGTGCTCATCAACCATTGAGAATAATCACCGGGTCTTAGGGCGTACAATCTAGTGCTTGCCTTTTCGTGAAGGCTTCTTCTTCGCAGGTTTTGGGGGCTTCTTCGCAGGTTTTGCACTCGTATCTGAAAAACTAGATTCGACGACTTCCAGCCCCTTAGAAGTGATGTAGGAATTGTCTCCGTCTTCGTGAATCCAACCCCGCTTCACAGCTTCAACGAAATCGCGGTCAAAATTGCCCGGCGGTGTTTCGCGGCTCATCGAGTAATACGCTTCAAGTGCCGTGCGGGAGAAAGTGGGGAGATTTTGGTGCTTTTCACGGTAGTAAGCGAACAACGTGATGAATTCCGGGTGAGTGCTTGGCTTCTTTTCTTGAATCAACTCTCTGATTGCGACCGGCCTTGCAGGGGAAGAAGGGGCTGATTTTGAACGCGATTCAGGCGGCCCGCCGAGAGGCGTGGTCGGTGGCTTCGGGGGCGGTTGAACTTCGTCGATCCCAAGCAAAGCATATACCGATGCAAGAACCCGCTGTCTTTCAGGAGCGCCAAGAGGCTTCAGCGCGGCGTGTACAGCTTCGAGGGCGGAAATCGTCGGGTCTTTTGCCATGCCTTCCTCTCACATCGAATAACTTGATTGGTGCGTTATGTAGCGGAAGTTTAGCAAACTTCCTAACATCCCTACAATGCCGGAGCTGTCGTAATTGCTCATGCAACAAAAAGGAAGTATTTTTTCTGGAAACCAGTTCGGCCCTTTAGCCGGGATGGAACGCCGGGCCACGCTTTACTCACCCACACTCATCGGCAAATTATATTCAATAAAGACCCGCCCGAATCACGGCGGCAAGAGGCAAGCAGTTAAACGAGTTTGTCCTTAACCATTCGCCAGTACTGAAAGCCGAGAGCCGTCAGTCGGCAAGACTTCGAGTTCATTGCGGCATAGTACATATGTTCCTCGCCAACTGGAACAACAAGGCCCACACTGGTAAATTTCTGAAGGTCCTTAAATATCCGCACTTTTACCGGATCGTTTCCCGCTGTGTCTTCGTAAGAAGGGTCGAGCTTATGCTCTTCGTTGGGTGTGGGAAAGTACTCAGTAAGTTTGCGAAGCTTCTCGTGTGGTACGGATGGCGTTATAGTCCTGAGCGAAGTGAATCGAGTCACGTTTGTCTTAAAAATCGGCCTCTGATCCCAAGGCCCAAGTGCTTGGTCAACGTAGGCGTAAATGCTGCCGGGCGTAATGTGCCCGCGCAAATCTGCTGCTCCGCCTTGGAGAGCGTTAATAACGAGAGCTGTGAAAACGCCACTGCCATTTATTTCAAGCGCGGATTCCGAATCACGACTCGCAGTTAGGACGGATAAGCCCTCTGCGAGTTGGGCGACGTTGCTGCCTGTTGTTGTCGGTGATCCAAACGCTCCGGAGTGACAGCAATCGAGGAGAACGATCTTATCCTTTGCTTTTGAACGATTCGCGAGACCCAATATTTCGTCCATTGAAACGCCTTCATCATACTTCTTGAAATCAGTTGTAACGATGTACCCGCCGAAGCTGTTGACGGTACCGTGTCCTGAAAAATAGAGCAGCGCAATCTCAGGGTCACCAGAAAAGAGCGCCTCGATTTCTCCCTTAAGCCTACTTCGTGTGATCGTCTCGGAGGGCGATGTAACCAGCTTTATACCAAAATTAGGTCCCCCATCGCCATGAGTGCCTAACACGCTTGCCATGCCGCTGGCATCGTTGACGCACCCGCGCAGCGGCGCATTCGGGTAATCGTTGATGCCTATGACAAGGGCTTTCCTCATTGTGTGATGCCTCACAATCCATCGACAAAGCTCGCGAGGTTATCCCAACTCCAAATGTTTATGCGCTTGCCGTTAATCAACGCCGGAAGGCGTGGGCGGTCGTCGTTAATCCACATGAGCATGATGGGCACTCCTTCCTCATAGGCGCACTGTATCTCCCAAAGTTCCCCGTCCGCACTGGCGGTGTTTTTTGAGATCAACGCGATAACCCCGTCGCAACCCTTAACCCGTGTTCGACAGTTTGTTTTCCAATTTGCATCCCACGGTTCCTTGGCTGACATATCAATAAAGTCGAACGGTGTCTTCGGATTTCTGGCGTGGCCTACAAGAAAATCTCGATACCTTTTGTCTGGAACCGCGAATGCAATGTAGACACGTTTGCTAGCCATCGCTTACCCTCTCTGATTGCCGCCTCGCTGTGCGAAGCCTATGTTACTCAATTGACGTACGTCAAGCGTCAATAACACTTCTATGAGAGCAGCGTGATAGAATCCGCTAACACGGAGGGCCACCCTTGAAAAAGACAGCCGTGTTTGTTCTTATCATTTTGGTGTGCGCTACTTCCACATCAGCGCAGAAGCTCGCCGTAAAAATAGTCGATCGGCAGGACAATGAAACAGATTATACATACGTCGTGCCAGCGCATTGGTATTCAAATTCAAACACGAATATAAACTGTGGCGGGAGCGACACCAACGTGAACTGTAATGGGTCAACCAATACCACGGGTACAATCATGCCCTCCCATCAAGTGTCATACCACGTGCGCGGAGCAACGTTCACTCTGCAATTGCCTGATGGCCGCGCTGCCATAGTCAATTGCGAAAGCAAATTTAAGGAACGCATGGCAGGTCCAGCGGGAAATCACCGAAGTTGCCGCATACCACTTGTGGAGAACATTGAAGCTGAGTTTCATGGTGACAAGGCAAAGCTGATTTGGGTCGTACGTTTAGACGGAAAGAAGATGCAGTCGGAAACATACAAGGTGCTGGCCATTCTGGACAAGCCCAAAGGCGACCAAAATTAGTGGGGTTCGACGATGGCAAATGAGTTCCGGAGCCAGTTTGAGCCGCACGTTCCGGGCAGGGGCCGGGCCATCGGGCCTAGCCCTTGGCCCGGGGCGGAAAGGAAATGGTGGGAACGGCGAGGCTTGAACTCGCAACCTAGCGGTTAGGAACCGCTTGCTCTATCCATTTGAGCTACGTCCCCATGTAAAAATCATACTTGGCGCGGTCTGGTGTTGTCCATCCGTCTGAATCAGTATTAGAATGCAACATCGTGTCAGCTTTAATTTGTGGTTACTGCGGAACTATCAACACAGACCCCGGCGGCGACCCGAAGCTACTTCGGTGCGGCCACTGCGGCATGCCACAACTTCAAAGGATTTTCACA
>Ga0137389_10002182_pt1 | contig 11817 bp, 14 predicted proteins | sample 15con2h14BmetaG_FD_104645 | JGI IMG/M metagenome (GOLD analysis project Ga0137389, IMG submission 104645) | Vadose zone soil microbial communities from Angelo Coast Range Reserve, California, USA - 15con2h1.4B metaG | ecosystem: Environmental > Terrestrial > Soil > Vadose zone > Saprolite...
AGCGAAATGGAGCAGGCGAAGGGCCACAAATCCCCCGTAACCACGCGAATTGTGCCTGGCGCGATGGCATATGTGAGCGCGAAAGCGTGCCCATTATAAAGGTTGGGCTGAGTTTGTTCCGAATCAGCCAGCGGCGCGATAACAGCGCCTAGACTGGTCGACGAAATGGGCTCGTTCGAGAAGGGCGATCGGGGGGCCCGGATCCTCAAGATCCAGACCCTGCTGCAAGGCAATCCGCGCGGTTTGACGACCGGCGAGATCGCTCGCCGCACCGGCGTGAATCCTCGGACCACCTATCGCGACATCAAGGCGCTCGAAGCGATGAACGTGCCGGTCTACGAGGACGACGGCCGGATCGCGATCGACCCGAACTACTTCATCGCTCCCGTCAAGTTCACCCTGCGCGAGGCGATGGCGTTGCTGATGGGCGTTCGCTTGATGCACCGCCACCGCGACCAGGCCGATCCCGACGTCGCCGATGCGTTCACCAAGCTGGCGGCGGTGCTGCCCGCTCCGGTCGCGGAGTACGTTCACGCCACGGTTCGTCAGATGGCGGACCGTCCGGCGAACCCGACCTACTCGCGGGTTCTCCAGACGGTCGCGCTCAGCTGGGCGGGGCACAAGGCGGTTCGTATCTGGTACCCGAGTGCGAATCACGAGGTGAAGCCTCGCGTGATCGAACCCTATTTTCTCGAGCCCTCCCTGATCGGTCACAGCAGCTACGTGGTGGCGCGCGATCGTGGACTGCGGGAGATGCGGACCTTCAAGCTGGAACGCATCACCCGCGCCGAGCAAATGCTCGAGACCTACCAGATCCCGGAGGAGTTCGATGTCAACAAGTACCTGGCGGGCGCGTGGGGAATCTTCCATTCCGGCGAGCCGGTGGAGGTGCGCCTGCGTTTCTATCCGCCGGCGGCGGCACGCGTGAAGGAGTCGATCTGGCATCCATCGCAGAAGCTCAGCGATGGGCCCAAGGGCTCGGTGAACATGACGGTCACCGTGACCGGTACGCTCGAGATCACGCCCTGGGTCCTGGGATGGGGCGATGCGGTCGAAGTCCTGGCGCCCGCGGACCTGCGCAAGAAGATCAGCGACGTCGGCACGAAAATGGCAGCGCGCAACAAATAGGAGGATGACGGTGAACGTCTATCAGGCGGTATCGGGCTTGAAGCCCGCGAGGATCTGGGATGGAGTGCTCGCGCGCGTCGTCAACGGCGACAGGGTCACGATTGGATTCGTCGAGATCGATCCGGATGTGCAGGTTCCGGAGCACCGACACGAGAACGAGCAGGTCGGGTTCGTGCTGCGCGGTTCGGTGACCATGGTGATTGGAAACCAGTCGCGCGACTTACGGGTGGGGGAGACGTACACCATCGCCAGCCAGGTTCCCCACTCCGCGAAGGCTGGCGCCGACGGCGTGTCGGTGGTGGATGTCTTCGCGCCCGTTCGCCAGGAGTGGAAGACCGCGCCCTCCGTCGATCCGTTTCCCGGTCGCTGGCCCTAGGTTAGAACAGGCCTCGATACTCTCCGCCGTCGACGGCCAGCGTGGTCCCGGTGATGAAGCTGGCGGCGTCGCCGGCCAGGAACACGACCGCGGCCGCCAGCTCATCGGGCCGGCCGTGCCGGCCGAGCGGGATGTTGCGGATGCTGCGGGCTGTGAACTCCTTCGGATCGACCCCGAGCTTGAGTGCCTGGTGCCGGTTCTCTTCCCTGATGCGATCGGTCTCGAAGCGGCCGGTGAGGATGGAATTCACCCGAACCTCGGGCGCGGCTTCGTTCGCGAGGGTCTTTCCCATCGCGACCACCGCCGGCCGCAGCGCGTTCGAGAGCACGAGATTGTCGACGGGCTGATGCGCGGCGATCGAGGTGAGGTTGACGACGGCGCCTCCGCCCCGCCGCAGCGCCGGGAGGGACGCGCGCGTGAGGCGAACGGCGCTCATGAACACCAGGTTGAACGCCTCCGCCCATGCCTGGTCGTCGAGCTCCGCAACGGTGCCGAGAATGGGCCCGCGCGTGTTGTTGACGAGTACCTGGAGGCCGCCCAGCGTGCTGATCGCCCAGTCGACGAGGTCGCGGCACTGGTCCGCTTGCCGGACGTCGGCGACATGCGCGACGACGTCATAGCCCTCGTCGCGTAACGTGGTCGCTGCGGCTTGGATGCGTTGCTCGTTGCTCGAGGAGATGGCAACTCGACAACCCTCGGCAGCGAGCGCCCTGGCCGAGGCGAAGCCGAGGCCGCGGCTAGCGGCGGTCACCAGTGCGCGACGTCCACGAAGTCCGGTTTCCACCGGCCAATACTAGAAGGGGGCGATGATGCTTAGGCGGCGACGCGCGGTTGCTTGCCGCACGCCGGGCAGGGTGTTCCCGCTTTCAGCTCGGCTCGCTTGAAGGCGTGCCCTCCGCAGTGCGGGCAGAGCGCACCCGGACGAAGCGGGGCGGCTTGCTCGGCTTTCTGCATGCGCTCGCGCAGATGACTGTCGTCTTCGTTCTCGATGAATCGCGGGTCGGTGGGCGTCTGCGTGCTCACGCGGCCTTCAACTCGTGAGGTTGGAACTGCTCCGGCCGTAAGCGGTCGCCGATGGCACGCCCGACGACCTCGGGATGCAGGTCGACGCCGCGCTGGAACGGGTTCACGCTGAGGATGGCCGGCACGGCTCGATTGCCCAACTGCACGTCGAGCACGCGCCCGTGCAGCGTGGTCATCGGAGCCCATCCATCCCAGGTTTGCAAGGTCCGCCACCAGAGGTGGCGTGCCACCGGGCCGCCCATGGCGACGACCAGCTGCGGGTTGATGCTCCCCAGCAGGCTCTGCATGTGGCGCTCGACACACTGGTTCAAGGCGTCATCGGTCACCAGGTCCGGGTTTCCCGTGGGGCAACGGACGGCCCAGGTGTGGAAGGCGAGGTCCATCACGTCATGTTTCTCGGGTTTCTGCCCGAGCCGGCGGCGCGCCGCCAACAGCACGGCACGCGCGTATTGGTAGTAGGGCTGCGGCGTGTCCGATGTCATGTGGTGCTCGAGTGCGGCTTCGTGATCGAGCCACTCGGTGAAGGCCTCGTTGCTGGCGCTCGCGGCATCGAGCGGGCTCGGGCTGATGAAGACGATCGGCGCCTGTGGGTTTCCGAAGCCGACCTCGGGCCGGCGCAGCGGCATGGCGAGTCGTTCGCACGGGCTGTCGGTGCCGCGGTCAGACTCCGCGATCGCGCAGCCGTGGAGCCGCTTGAGCGCGTCCGAGCCGAAGAACTGCAGGTATTGCTGGCCCTTGCTCACGCTGTGAAAACGACGCCGGGTGGCCGCCAAGCTTGCGCCCCTGCCACTAAGATTTCTCGATGGCTCCTGTCCCCGGCATCGACGTCATCCAGCTGCGGCAGCGACTCAAGGCCGAGCCGGCGCCCTTCCTCCTCGATGTCCGCGAGCCGTGGGAGTATCAGGCCGGCCACGTCCCCGGGGCCCAGCTGATCCCCCTGGGGGAGCTGGAGCAACGCGTCAACGAAGTGCCCCGCGATCGACCGATCCTCGCCATCTGCCACAGCGGGCAACGGAGCCTGGCGGCGGCAGGTTACCTGCAGCAACTTGGCTACACCTCGGTCAGTAACGTCGACGGCGGCACGGCCGCCTGGATCGAGCGCGGCTACCCCGTAGACAAATAACCTCCCAGCTCGGGGGAGGGCAGGGTGCGGCCTGCGACAGACAGCTGTCAAAACGGGCTGCTTGACTTTGGGTATGGCCCCTACCACCATTGATACGACCAATCGTCCTTTTCACGTCCTGAAGGAGTCCAAGTGAACGTCCTCGAACTGGTCCTTACGGTCCTGCTGGTGGCCACCCTGCTCTGCCTGGTCGCCCTCCTGATCCGGCGGCCAACCACGACCGGCCCATCTGACGCAGTGCTGGCGGCGCTGACCGACCTGGGAGCGCTCAAGTCTAATGTCGAGGCTGTCAGTAATCAGCAGAGCGCACTGACCCAGTCGCTCAACATGGTCCAGACAGCGGTCCAGGGAGTCGAGACCAAAGTGCTCGAGAGCTCGGCCGGCGTCCGAGACGCGATCGGGAAAGATTTATCCGATGCCCGCATCGCCATGGAGCGCCTGAAGGCCGACGCCGAGGAGCGCCGCCGCATGGAAGAGGACGTGCAGGCATCGGCCCGTCGAATCGAGACCGTCCTGCTGGGGAGCCGCACCCGCGGAGCGGCCGGCGAGAACATCCTTCAGGACGCGTTCCGGCAGTTCCCCGCCGAGATGATCGACATGAACTTCCGCGTCAACGGCAAGGTCGTCGAGTACGCGCTCATCCTCGCCAACGGCAAGCGGCTGCCAATCGACAGCAAGTGGCCGTCACCGGAATTGCTCGACCGCCTCAGCGACGGGCTACAGGAACCGGGCAAAGAGGCGACGATCGTGCAGGAGATCGAGCGAATCCTCCGCTTGAAAGTGCGGGAGGTCAAACAGTACATCGACCCCGCGGCGACGCTCGGCTTCGCGCTTGCCGCGGTTCCCGATCCGGTCTTCAACGCGTGCCGCCGCGCACACCTCGAGGCCTACCGCGAGGGCGTGATCCTGATGCCTTACAGCATGACGATTCCGTACGTGCTGGCCCTCTTCCGCCTGCATCTGCAGTATGCGAAGTCGATCGACCTCGAGAACCTCGAAGGCTACCTGCAGCAAATCGACGACAACGTCGCCTCGCTCGATCGCCTCCTCGAAAACAGCATCGCGCGCGGCAGCACGATGATCCAGAACGCCTTCACCGACGCCAAGCGCAACCTGGGACAGATGCGTGGCGCGCTGGCGGCCATGCGCGCGGTGCCACAGGCGGCATTGGGTCAAGAGCCGGAACTCGACCAGGCTGAGGAGCCGGACCTCCAGCTCTTGATCTCCCGTTAGGCGAGGCCCGGCGTCCGAGCGAGGCGCATCACGAGAAAGAGTAGGACGAGGACGCCGCCGCCGATGAGCATCAGCGTCGTGCTCGGGACCGTCCCGGAGTCGTCGACCACGAGCCTATCGGTCGACATGGCGGTGCCGGCTTCGTTTGTGACCTCGACCCAGTAGGAGCCCTGCGACAGGTTCTCAGGCAACTTCACGAGCAGGTGATAGGTATCGGGCGCCTGCACGGTCGTTGCCGCGAGTCCCCCGACGTGCACATTGCTCCCCGGAGTCAGGTGCTGGCCGAGGATCATGATGTTGGGCTGGACAGTCGGATTGACCTTGAGGGGGCTGACTTGGTAGATCTGCGGGGCAAGGACGGCGGTCGCCCTCACCGGAGTGGGTGGAGCGGCGGGACGCGTGGCAGCGGGCTTGGTGGCGGCATAGGCCGGTAGCCCGAGGGCAAGCGCCATCAGGCTTGCCAGACCAGCCGCCGCCAGGCGCCGAACTGCTGTCATGAAGTTCCTCTAGTAAAGGAAACGGTCGCGACGGCAGGCGGCGTCTGGCGAATCGGCCCATCCGAGGTGCGCAGACGGACGTAGCTGTAACCCCTAGCGCAACAAAAAGCCCCTGCCCGCCGGGGCAGGGGCTATGCGATCTTCCGGACTTAGCGGTTTCCGCCTCCGGGCCAGGTCTGCTCCGGGGGGCGCTCACCGATCTTGATTCGTTCCGCGCCGCCCGACGACCCGGACTCGGATTCGCTGCCCATCCCGGACTCGCTGCCAAATCCGCCGAACGATGGCATGCTCGGCGGCTCAGCCGGCCGCGCAACCGGACGCCCGCCGCCGGTGAACGACGGCTTGGGCGCCACTGGCGCTGCCGGTCGCGGTGCGGGGGCCGCCGCGCGGACCACCGGCTTGGGGGTGGCTTTCGGGGCGGCTGCCTTGGCGACGGGGCTCTTCCGCTTGGCGGGCGCCCGCTTCTACGCTATGGCGCGCTTGGCGGTCGCCATCTTGGCGCCGGATCGCTTCGCGGTGCTCTTCTTCGCGGTCGTGCGCTTGGCGGTCGACTTCTTGCCGCTGGCGCGCTTGGCGGTCGATTTCTTCGCGGTCGATTTCTTCTTAGTCGAGGATTTCTTCTTCGCTGGCATTTTTCCTCCCTCGGATGCGCGATGCAGAGTTCGCGCGTGGTTCATGCGGATGAGGACCCGCTGCTGCTACCTGCGATTTATAGCATCGGCTCTCCGCAAAGACAAGCACTTCCCTATGTGGTACATCAATAGCCGATCACGCTGCTGGTGCCCGGTCGCGGATCGCCGGCTCCCGTGAGCATCCCATCCTCGATCCGGATGACCTGGGCGGCGCCCCCGGCGGCCCAGTCGCCGATTGGCTGCACGGCATGGCCGCGGTCGCGCAGCGACCGCATGACGGCCTCTCCAAAGCGGGCTTCGAGGCTCAGGGTCGAGTCCGACCACGTTGTCTGGCCACCCATCGTCCAGCGGGGCGCATCGACGGCCGCCTGAACGGGCATGCCAGGGTCGATCACGTTCGTGATGAGCTGCAGGTTGGTCTGGACCTGCCAGAACGACCCCGGGGTCCCGCCGACAACCCGCGGTGCCCCGTCCTGCAGCAGCATCCAGGAGTTCAGCGTATGCACCGGCCGCTTGCCCGGCGCCAGCCGGTTGGGGCTGCTCGGATCGAGGCTGAAGCAGCCCATGCGGTTGTTGAGCAGGATGCCGGTCTCGCCCGCCACCACGCCGTTTCCGGCGTAGAGGCTGTGGATATAGGACACCACGTTGCGTGCCTCGTCGACCACGCAGAGGTACGTCGTGTCCGGGTGGCCCGCCGGTTCCTGCTGGAGCGCCGCCGCGCGCCTGGGGTCGACGCGCTGCGCCAGAGCACGTCCCCGCTCGCCTGAGAGCAAGTGGTCGATCGCGATGGGGGAGAAGGCGGGATCCGCAACGTGGTTGAGGCGCTCCGCCAGGGCCAGCTTGATCGCCTCGACCTGGAAGTGAACGCGATCTGTCGGGTCGGTTGAGGGATCGAGGGCCTCCAGAATCTTCAGCGCGATCAGCACGATGAGTCCCTGGGATACGGGAGGCTGCTCCAGGACGGTCCAGCCGCGGTAGGAAGCCTGGATCGGGTTGAGGACGTCGCTTCGATGCTCGTCCAGGTCGCGTTCGGAAAAGAGCCCACCCCCTCGATCCGAGGCTGCCACGATCGCCCGGGCGATCGAGCCGCGATAGAACGCCGCCGCTCCCTCCGCCTGGATGGTCCGCAGGGTGCGGGCAAGGTCCGGCTGCCGCAGCCTGAACCCTGCTCCGGGCGGCCGCCCATCAGGAAAGAAGACCGCCTTGGTATCCGCGAACTCGGCCGCGATCGCGGCCATCTCGGCGTTGTTGCGCGCCTGCCGGGCGGTGAGGGGAAAGCCCTCCTCCGCATAGGTGATCGCGTCACCAAGCAGAGCGCCCAATGGCCGCGTGCCAAAGCGTTGGAGGGCGACCTGCCATGCGTCGACAATGCCCGGGACGCTGGCGGCCAGCCAGCCGGACTCGGGAATTCGACCGAGCGCCAGATAGCGGTCGACACTGGCGCGATGGGGGGCGGCCCCGCTGCCGTTGATCGCCGTCACGGTCCCCCGCTCGCCGGATGCGACCAGCAGGAAGGCGTCGCCCCCGAGCTGACCACTCCATGGCTCGACCACGGTCAGCACCGCGCCAGCCGCAATCGCAGCGTCCACCGCGTTACCCCCGTCGCGCAGCACGCGGAGCCCGGCGGCGCTCGCTAGCGGGTTGACGCTCGCGATCATGCCGTGCGGCGCGCGCCGCGCCTCCTGCGCCGGCCAGCCGCCCATCAGTGAGCGTTCAGCCAATCCCGCACCATCGCGAACAGCGCGTCGTGCTCGAGGTCGACGGTGATGGCATGGCCCGAGCGCTCGAACCAGACCAGCCGCTTGTCGGTCGATGCGATCGTCTCCAGGATGTGGGGCGCATTGGCGACGTCGACGGTGCGATCGCGGCGGCCGTGAGTGATCAGCGCGGCGACGGTGATCCGAGGCAGTTCTCGGTCGACCACGCGCAGCAGGTCCATCAGGCTCTCGATACAGACGGTGGGACGGCGGGCGTAGCTATGCAGCAGGCGCACGGCGCTCGGGTCGCCGAGGTCGACGTCGTCGCCGGGCACGTGCCAGCGGACGACGTACTTGAGCCCGCGAATCGCTTTGATCCGCCAATCGCGGAAGTAGACCGGCGAGCTCATCGCCCCCATGGTGAAGATGCCGCCGACCTCCGGATGCGTGGCCGCCAGGTGGAGGGCCAGCGTCGCCCCGAGCGATTGGCCGCCCACGAATACTTCTGCGCAATCGCGCCGAAGCTCCGCCAGCGCGTGCTCGGCGGAGCGGACCCAATCGGGCCAGCGGGTTGCGGCCATCGCTTCGGGGGTCAGCCCGTGCCCGGCAAGTAACGGCCCCATGACGTCGTAGCCGCCGGCCGCCAGGAACTGCCCCATGCCGCGCATTTCCGGGGGCGTCCCGGCAAAGCCGTGGATCAGCAGGACTCCCCGGGTTCCACCACGAAAACGGAACGGCTGCAGTTGCGCGGGCTCAGCCGGACTGCTCCAGACGGATTTGGTGCCGATCGCCATCAAGTTCGCAGTGTATCGGCCCGCAAGTTCGCCGAGGTACCCCCGGTTATACGAGCCGGGCGGGAACTCGCCCGTCCGTACGACACCGCTGACCGAACTGGGGGGTGAACAGGCGCATGGCGATCGTCGGGTGGCTCGTCGCGTTGGCGCTCGGTATCGTGCTCGCCCTCTTTTCCGTGGGCAATCAGCAGCCCGCGGTGATCAACGTTCTCGGCGCGACGTACCAGGACATCCCCACATGGGTCGTGATGCTCGCCTGCGCCGCGATCGGCGCGCTGATGGTTCTCGTCATCAGCGTGGTTGACCGGGTGCGCTGGTTCATGGCCAGCCGCTTCACCAAAAAGGTCCTTACGGAACACAAGAAGATGATCATGCAGCGGGACAGTCGCATCAGCGAGCTCGAGCAGGAAGTGATGCGGCTCCGCGGAGCCGCCTGAGGCAACGATGACCCTGAAGGCCTGCCCGCAATGCGGGTACCGCTATAACGCGCCCGAGAACCAGACGTGCGGCAAGTGCAAGGGCTGGCTCGGTGGTCCCGCCGTAGCCACCGCCGTGGTTGCGCCGCGGCGTTCGCTGATCCCGCGGACGCCGACCGAGTTCGCCTGCTATCTGGCCGTTCCCATCGGGGCGCTCCTGGGTTTTCCCAACCCGATCGGCGCCGCCTTCGGCTTACTGATGGGCGCGCTCCTGATCAAGGTCGTTCGGCTCGAGATGGAGCGCTTCTCGAAGGGACTGTTGATTGGGATCGTGATCGCGGGCGTCTTCTTCGTCTACTTGATCTTCCTGCTGATCTTCGGCTTCATCTACACACTGCTTGAACCCGTCCTTCAAACGCTGCTAGGGCGAAGCTTCAAGCACTAGCGAGCGGCCCGCGGTGAGGCTTCTTCGCCGCCCGGTCCGCCCTGTCCTGGTCCTGCTGCTGGTGATCGCGGCGCTCGCGTCGGCGCTTGGCCCGAGCGCGGCGCGCCCCGCCGCCCAGGTCGCGCGCCCCGCGCCGTCGGTCATCGCGACCCCGTCACCGATCCCCGTTCCCCCACCGGTCCTTAAGCCCGAGGATCGACCAGCGCCGCTGACGCTCGACATGGCCGTCGGTCAGATGATGGCGGCAAGCTTCGGCGGTCCCAACATCACGGAGGGGCTGCGCCACCTCATCATCGACGAGAAGGTCGGCACGGTGCTGATCTTCAGCGACAACTTCACCGATGCCGCGAGTCTTCTTCGCTTGACGACGCAGTTGCAGCGGCTCGGTCGCGACGCCGGGCTCCCGGCGCCGCTCCTGGTCGCCGTCGACGAAGAGGGCGGCCGTGTGATGCGGGTCCACGACGGCGTGGCCGCGCTTCCCTCGCAACTGGAGCTCGCTGCCCGCGGCCCAGAGGGGGTCCGGCAGGCGGTGGCGGACACCGCGTCCGGTCTTCACGCGCTCGGCGTCCAGCTCGACCTCGCGCCGGTCGCGGACCTGCGCTGGAATCCGGCTGATGCCGTCATCGGCGACCGCTCGTACGGAAGCGATCCGGGCTCGGTCGGGCCGCTGGTGGCCGCCGCCGTCAACGGACTCCATGACGGCGGGGTCGCGGCGAGCCTGAAACACTTCCCCGGGCTCGGTGGTGCGGCGGGTGACCCGCACAGCATCATGCCAACCGACGCTGAGAGCCTGGGGCGCTGGGCCGCAACCCAGGCGCTCAGCTTCAAAGCTGGGATCGACGCCGGCGCCGATGCCGTGATGACCACAGCCGTTGTCGTGCCGGGCCTCGACCCGAGCGGGACGCCGGCGCTCTTTTCGCGGGTGGTCGTCACCGGCCTGCTGCGCGAGCGGCTACAGTTCCACGGCGTGATCGTCACCGATGGCCTTGGAATGGGCGGAATCACGATGCTCTACGGCCTTCCCGACGCGACCGTCGCTGCGGTGCGCGCCGGCAACGATTTGATGTTGCTGAATAGCGCGGACGCCGGCTACGAGGCTTCCGCCATCGAGGCGGTCAAGCAGCAGGTGCGCGCCGGCGCAATCCCCATGGACCAGGTGCAGGCGTCTGCGGCGCGGGTGATTGCCATGCGCGCCCGCTGGCCGGTCTGGGCGCCATCGCTGAGGGACATGGCGGCGGCGCCGCCGACGTTCGAGCTAGCCCTCAGCCGTCGCTGAGACAACTGGGACATTTCCGTCCCCCGCTTGCGGTGGAGCGCCGGGGTGGGGGTCCCCGTCTCGCACTAGCCAGTTCAGCGCGTTGACGTAGGCGGTGGCCGCCGCCTCGACGACATCCAGCGCCGCCGCGCGGCCGAGGACGACGTGCGAGCCCTGGCTCAACGTGACGACGGCTTCGCCCAGGGCGTCGCTACCTCGCGTTGCCGCCGCGAGGCTAAAGTCCTCCAGCTCCGCCGGCACCCCGGTCACCTGCTGGATGGCGCGAAAAACGGCATCGAGCGTGCCGTTGCCGCTGGCCCTGCCGGTCTTTGCGACGCCGCCTTCGATGAGAGTGACCTCCGCCGTACTGGAAACGCCGCTTTGCGCATGCACCTGGACGTCCCTGAGCGCGTACCGTCCGGGGGTGGCTCGGCCGAGCGCCTCATCGACCGCCAGCTTCAGGTCTTCCGCGTAGAGCACGCGCTTGCGTTCGGCCAGGCTCAGGACGAGCGAGTAGACCGATCCAAGCTGGTGATCCTCGAGCTGGATGCCCATCGCCACCAGTTCCTCGGCCATCCGCCGCCGCCCGGCGGCAGTGCCGACCTGCCCGTGCTGCGGCGCGTAACCAATGTCCTCGGGATCGATGAACGCGGGGACCAGTGATTTCGGCCGGCGTGGTGGAGCGAAGACGGATGTGGGGAACGCCGCTCGCACTTCTTCGATCCAGCGCTCCCACCCTGAGTAATCCATCGTGGCCAGCATGGCAACATAGGCGTCGAACCGGACCAGCAGCGCCGCGGGCTGGTCGTGATGTTTGATGATCAGAGTGGTGCCGCTTTCCTCCAAAGCCTGAAGAATGGGATCGAGATTGCGGGCGAGTTCGGGAGCTGAAATGACTTTGAGCACGACGCCATCGTAGACCGGCTTTTCGCGCGGGTCAAACGTGATCGCTGGTGGTTTTCGCTTGTCGTGCTGACGGCGATGGCCGGTTGTCAGCAGGCGCCAAAAGCAACCCCGACGTACAGCGCGACCCCAAGCGTTATTGCCTCGAGTCTGGCGGCCTGCCCCGCCTCACCGGCGGCGCCGGGTCCGCAGGTTCTTGCTCAGAATCTGCCGGCGCCCGATGACCTCGCGTTCGACAGCGCCGGCCGCTTGCTGTTTAGCGACATCAAAGCCGGAACGGTCTCAGCGCTGAAGG
>Ga0137389_10002183_pt1 | contig 11817 bp, 13 predicted proteins | sample 15con2h14BmetaG_FD_104645 | JGI IMG/M metagenome (GOLD analysis project Ga0137389, IMG submission 104645) | Vadose zone soil microbial communities from Angelo Coast Range Reserve, California, USA - 15con2h1.4B metaG | ecosystem: Environmental > Terrestrial > Soil > Vadose zone > Saprolite...
AGCTCGGCCAGACGTTGGCTGGCCTCCTGGCTATGTTCGTTGGAAAGGGCACTGACCTGCTGCTGCATCTGCTTCATGAGCGGATCAAGAGTAGTTTGGTCAATAGCGAGTACCCGCGCTTTATCGCCTGCGTCCGCAGCCTCGAACAGCTGGGATGCAGCGAGCAGGTAGCGCTGATGTTCAGAAAGCACTCGTGCCACTAGTTCGTGGTCCCTTACCGGGTCTCCGACCTCGTTGGAGGATGCCGCCTTGAGATCCTTGACCAGCAGAGCAGCTGCCATTTGAAATTGGCTCCGGACGTCGAGACTGGGCTCAAAGCTGTACTCGTGCTCGAGCGATTCCTCGGTGGCAAGATCAAAGTGTGCTCGCTCGTATAGATCGTTGACTGATACGGCTTCCCTGACGGCGTCGGAGAGTTCGAGTGTAATCACCGTCGTCCAGATGGCAAAGCCCGTAAGGGCAAGCAGGACAGTGATCAGGCCGAGCGTGGCGAGCCGACCGATCATGTTGGTATATCGTATCACCATGAAATGCTCATCTAGGATTCTCTTATGGTCCATTCACGCCTATCAGTATACTCTATGTTTGCACGTTTGTAAGGGGGAATGGTAGAAAGGGTTCCAGGTAGTGCCTGACAGTAGCGTGTGAAAGGCCGGATGCTCTGGCTATCTGAGCTTTGGTGACGCCTTTGTCTCGTGCTGCTCTTTGACTAGGATCATTTTTCTGCCACCTCCACAGTGCCAGGTATGGTAGACAGCACCAAACGGAAACCGTTCGGATAATGTTCCAGGTGCTTGCATGGTGCGTTTATCTCACGCTCTAAGTCTCTCTTCTTTTGCTGTGCCTCGTCTTCATCGGCAGCATAGATAACACGTAGTATGTCCGTGTATCCTACATCGAAGGTTGCCAGGTAAAGCGTCTTTTGCATTGAAGAAACCTCCTCGAACTGCCGATTCATACTAGTATGAAATACTATCAGCACAAGGTACCACGTTTATCAGGCTACTGTCAACCAGCACCTTCTGGTAGTATTGGTAAAAACACGGAGCGGTATTAAATGGCAGTGCGTCACAAGATACGTGAGGTTTCAGAGGCGAAGGGGTTTAGCCGTACGAAGCTTTCGAGGCGTGCAGAGATTAACTATAAGACTGTCAATGAGCTTTGGAACGATCCGTACAGAGTTATTGACACCAGGATACTAGACCGCATAGCCAAAGCGCTCAAGGTACCGATAGGTGATCTGCTAGTACAAGAGCCAGACAAAGACGAAGAGGCATAAGGCCGCCCTCTGTTCCTTGTAGGTTGGCTCCACTAAGGTTAGCAAAGCTCAGGGGTGCGGTTCATTTTTTGTGTGAAAGATAGGGAACGTGCTGAAATGTAGTGGCGACCCTTGCGGTCGCCAGGCTGCGTGCTGAAATGTAGTGGCGACCCTTGCGGTCGCCAGGCTGCGTGCTGAAATGTGCATTGTACCCCCGCAAGGAGTGGCCGCTGTATGTTGAGTCTACCATCTGGTATACTTGAGAAAAAAGAGAGAAGGAAAAGCAGAGATGAATCTCAGTGAAAACCTGGAACATCAAAAGGCATTATCACAGTTCGTTAAGGGTATTGATCGCAGAGAACAAGCCACACATAATTATGCCAGCAAGCATGAAGAAGATGTGGATCGTGTGCTGGCACTCATTCACAGTGTCTACGGCTATGAACTTCCCTTTGACCAGGTGGACAAAGCCTTGATCCATCTTGCGCTTAGCCCTGACATCCTCTACGATCAACTCTCAACAGGCTATGAAACGCAAGAGATCACAGCATTGACCGGGGAACTAGGCTTACCTCCTGGCTCATTGCATTGTAGGGAGCCCCTATTTGACGCTGTAGAAGTTGAGGCAGCCATGCAGGGGCATGTAGACGCTGCCGTGCAGAAACGGAGGCGGCAACCACCGCTACCAGCAACCAGACCAGCATCGAAAACGCCCTTCTACCAGAAAAACAGAGCTCAATGGTGGAAAGGAAAGAAATAGCCCAATGCAGTTTTGCTTTCCTGTCTAGAAAAATTCTATTAAGATCTTGAAGTGCTCAGTGATCCAGTCAAATATTTTTATTCCTCAACGATGGCTGCTCGCGCGAAGACCCGGTATCCGGCAGCAGCGGCCAGGCGCAGGGAGGCGGTATTCTCAGCAAGAGCGCTGTACAGTGGAACCAGCCCTTCTTGCATGACCGCGCGCGTCCACACGATAGTAACAGCAAGCGCATAACCCTTTCGGCGAGCTTCTGCTGCAGTATCGATTCCCAACTCGCAGGCCTCTTTTGTGCGGCGAGAGCTATGCGCGAGGCTCAGTAATCGCCCTGCGATGACCACTCCAATGAGCGGGCGCCTCTCCGGATGGAGATAGTAGTCGGAAGAACCTGGTTGGAAAACATCGATAAGCGAACGATCTCGCGAGGTCAGAGGGCGTGTTATGCTGTGGGCAGTTTCTATATCAAGCCTTGGAGATGCAGTCAAGCAATGAGCCACCTCCCGACCGGTACCCGCTTTGGTAGTGGCTGTCGGAGGTAAATCCAACGCTTCGTTCGCCCGCAGGCGCGGCGCTTCACGTTCCATCGCGTTGACATCGGGTCTCCAGATATAAACGCGGTCGCCAGTTATGTCTCCTGCCCAGAGCTTCCAGGACGGCCAGGCGCTTTCTGGGAGGAGTTCACCATCATTCTCTACTATAGGAGGAAGTCGCACGCCCCAAACCGCCTCGACGTGCAAACGAAGCAGTGTTCGATCTGTCGATACCATGACAATCCTTTCTGAAATGTTGGAGTCTATCACCATGGAAAGGCAAAAAAAGCCCCTGAAGGTAATTATTCCCATCAAAGACCTCCAATCGTTCAGATGAACTGTCCATACATTGACTACCAGTATCTTACTTCATTTCTTCCTTTTATCACAACAGGTACTCTAGACATCGCACATTCTAAGCTGATGAGCAAGCCGAGACAGGTCGGAGCATGGTGGTAAAACAAGATCAGGGTGTCATGTGATGAATCGGCTTAAACGTTCAGGGTGAGTTGGTCTGCACCCGCTTCAAGAAGACGGTAAAAGTACTTCCCTGACCCTCACCAGGACTGGAGACCGTGATACTCCCTCCATGTTGTTCGACGATGGAATGTGCAATAGCCAATCCCAGACCTACTCCAACTGGAGCATGCTCTGCTGTGGTCGCACCGTGGCGAGAACGCGCCTTATCAGCTCGATAGAAACGCGTGAAGAGGTGAGGCAGGTCAGAAACAGCAATCCCTGAGCCAGTATCTCGCACAGAGACCTGGATCTGGCTCCCTGAGCCAGTATGTCCCTGGAGCCAGATGTGACCTCCTGCTGGCGTATAGCTCATTGCATTCGTCAGCAGGATCACAAAGAGCTGGCGCAGTGCAATAGGATCACCCGCAATCACGAGCCCGTGCGGGTCATCCGGCAACAAGAGGTGGAGGGTCAGGTGCGCCTGAGTGACTTGCACCCTCATGCGCTCCGCAAGAAGGGCGAGCAACTCAGAGAGGTGGACGATCTCACGAGGGCGTGAATGCACCCCAGCGTCATATCTGGCCAACGTCAACAGATCGGCAATGAGCGTGTTCATGTGCCCAATCTCAGCAGCCATCTCATCGACGATCTCCACATCATCTCGACTGAGAGAGAGGAAGGCGTCAGAATCTTCCCTCCCTTCTGTGGATTTGCTTGCTCCTGTCAATGCCCAAGATGCCGGGAGGAGACCGAGCGCCCGTTTGAGCACCTCCACATCCGCCTGCAACAGCGCCAGTGGGGCACGTAACTCGTGAGAAGCATCAGCGACAAACTGCTCTTGCTGCTCGAACGCCTGCCAGATGGGAACAAGGGCGTGGTTGGCAAGGAAGCGCGCAGCCAGGACGGATAGCCCGATCCCCAATGCGCTGCCCACCAGCAGCACCAGCACCAGCCGCTCTAGTTCGCTATCGCGCCCTTGCAGCGAGACGTAGGCTTGTATGGCTCCGATTGATGCTCCATTCCTATCGCGTATCGGGACCGTCGAAAGGCGAAGGTGGAAGCCTTGGATGGTCACATCACGCATGTCTGGCACGCCTGTCGAGAGGACCGCATGCAACGAGGCCAGGTCCGGCAAGCCAGGAATGCGGTAGGAGGCTCCTTCATAGATGTGTCCTCGCACATCCAGCAAGAGGAAAAAAGCCTGCCGCGGAGCAGGGCTAAAAGGTCGAGGAGGGTCAATGACCGGGTGACCGCTGCGCACGATTTGCACAAGATCTTCCCCACGTTCTTGCTTCACGGTTCGTGTGAGCAGCCCGTTCATCTCAGCATCAGTCGTGGCGACTTCGATCACATACAACAAGCTGGTCATGGCCAACAGGATGGTGCAAAGGACAACAGCATTCAGCACGGTGAGACGCCATCCTATGGCACGAAAGAGTAAGTAGCGGGCATGTGCTCTCATGGCATCCTGCCTCCCATGCTGGGGGGCTCCTCCTCGTCCTGGTATATCGACGTGGTCAACATATAGCCAATGCTGCGGATGGTGCGCACATGGGGAGCCCCAGGGTACGGCTCGATCTTGGTACGCAGGTAATGGATGTAGGTATCCACGATGGTGCTGTTCACCTCGGTATCGCTGGGCCAGACAGCCGTGAGGATCTGGTTGCGGGTGACCGCCTGGTGGGGATGGCGCAGCAGATACTCCAGGAGAGCAAATTCACGGACAGTCAGGTCAATCGTCACGGCATCGACCTGTACTACATGGGTGAGGAGATTCAGCGAGAGTGGCCCGAGCTGCCGTGCCGTGGTGACCTGAAAAGGGGAGGCTTTGCGACGCTCCAGCGCGCGCAGCCGTGCCAGTAACTCGTCAAAGGAGAACGGCTTCGTCAGGTAATCATCGGCCCCCATATCCAGGCCACGTACCTTGTCCTGCACGTCGCCTAACGCCGTGAGCAAGAGGATCGGGGTCGTGTCGGCGTGCTCGCGTAACCATCGACAAACCGCAATCCCATTCATAGCGGGCAGCAGGATATCCAGAATCAAGCAATCGAAGACGCCGCTTGCCGCCAGCAGCAGGGCCTGCTTGCCATCCTCTACTACCTCGATCGTGTGCCGTTCCTCCCGAAGCACGCGCTGTATGCGTTTCGCCAGGCGTGCATCGTCTTCGACGAGTAAAATATGCATGGTCGCTTCTCCCTCGTTCCTTTCTAATCTCGACAGCGCCTTCATGGAAGATCTAGCTGTGTTGTCCTTACTATAGCAAAAAAAGCTATGCGAATCATGAGAATTTTCCCATGTTATTCACATGAATGCTGAAAGAACATGCTCTATACTCTTTCCTGAAGGTCATGGGCAGCGCACCCGAGCAGCGACATGGCCTCATCTCAACAACATATAGGAGAAGAAAGAAATGCAAAGAAAACTGTCTACTCGCCCAGCGTCACGGATGATGTTGGCGCTCATCACCAGCTTGATCGTCGTCTCAACGGCCCTCTTTGTTACCGGCGTCGTCATCGAGCGAAGCGGAGGGACTGCTTTAGCCACGACAAGCAGCCATCAGGATACGGCAAAGGCGCCTACCACGTCACAGGACTCCGATGGAGGGCATGAGGGCTCGCCATCCAGTCCTTCACAGCGAGTACCAGCGGGACAGGAGCATGTGGGAGTTGCCGATGCGATGGTCTTTGGCCTTGACCTGGAGAATCCCTGGTTTGTGGGTGCCTTCGTCCTGGTCTGGCTCGTGCTCATTGCGGCACTCGTCCGCTTTGGACGCATCGCATGGTTCGCACTCCTCCTGGTTGCCATTGTCGCGGCAGTGCTGGATGGAGGAGAGGTGGCACGAAAGGTCGGAGAAGCCAATACAACCGTCGCCACATTCGCGGTGTTGGTGGCGGCGGCTCACCTTGCGCTCGCTGTCCTGGCACTGCTCGTTCTTGCCCGGAATGCTCGATGGGGAGCCGTACAATCTGGCTAAACCCTGGGTGCTTATGGATCACATTATTAAGTATTGCCCTCGCAGTTCCCCAACCTGTGCTATACTGTTGGGGAACTCTTAATGGTACTGCGCTTGATGACCTGCTGGCCGCTGAGAACATCGTCAGAGACCAGGCATCCTATTTTATCACTGGAGACGGCGCACATGTACATCGGCGTTGACATCGGCGGCACCAGTACCCGCGCGGGTTTACTTCACTCGCTAGACTCACCAGACTTTGTGCCCCTTGCAAGATTTCCCACGCACCCGGGCTACGAACCACAACTGCAAGCCATCATAAGCACAGTGCAGAGCAGCAGCCCGGGGCCATTGGCAGGAATCGGTGTCTCTATCGGAGGGCGCATGGCGAAGGATGGGCGCTCTATCGCCGTCGCCCCGAACCTGCCTGGCTACGTCGGGAAGCCGTTCGCCCAGCATTTATCACAGGCGCTTGCCTGCCCTGTACGCCTCGCGCACGACCCCGTCTGCGGTTTACTGGCCGAAAAGAAATTCGGCCACATGCGTGATTTCGACAGGTGTGCCTACCTGACCATCTCCACGGGTACAGGAGCTGCAATACAACTGAGTAAGGCATCGACAGGGTTAACGATCTCGATTGAGATAGGCCACCAGCTATTGGATGGCAACTCTCTCCCATGTCTATGCGGCCAGGTTGGATGCCTGGAGACGTTCACTGGCGGGAGACAGCTTGAGTTGCGCTACAGGCAGCCGGTGGCTCAAATCTCTTCCATAGACGCCACCTTTTGGGAGACCTTCTGCGACAAGCTTGCCCTTGGCCTTGTCAATCTGGCACAACTCACGCGCATAGAAGCAATAGCCGTCAGTGGAAGCATCGCGCTAAACAATACATTTCTACTGCCTTTGTTACAGCAGCGAGTAAACGCAAAATTGCGCGGTGCATCCCTGGAGTTGAGCCTGGCCACCCTCGGTGAGAATTCCCCGCTCGTAGGTGCCGCGCTGTTGCTTGACATACCCGAGGAAACGATTTTGCACTGATATAGGGCCTTCCGACTACAAAACAGGCAGTCCGCGCCTTTAAGTGTGGACTTTTTTCTTAACTTCCTCTGCCAGTAGTCCTGTTTCCCTTCCCGAATGCTATGGCTTGCCCGATAGCTATCCTTGCAGTATTGCTAGTGCTCTGTCAACCTTGATTTGAGAGGGAGAAATGTAGTAGGCATCCTGCCTGGGGGGCAGGTATCCCGATTTATCGAGGGACCACCCCTTGCGGGTGCCAGGTTCCCGCCCATCTTGAACCTTGACAGTCCACTAGTCATGATTTGGTAAGGAAGGTAATAGTGGATAGACCCGGTCGGTATACCAGAGAGGCCCGCCAGGCCCTGGCTTATGCTCGTGAGGAAGTCAAGCAGCTCAGGCAACGGCTGATTGGCCCTGAGCATATCTTGCTTGGCATCCTCAAGATGAATGACCCTATCATCGAGGGCATATGCATGTCTATCCGCGTCAGCCCTCCTCGCCTGTGCTCCTCGTTGCAATTTGTCATGGAGCGCAGAAATAAAGCGCTGCTTAGTGGACCCTTGATGAATCCATCTGCGCGCAGGGCGTTAGCGCGTGCCGGTCAGGTAGCTGTAGCCCTCTCCGCGCAACAAATAGGCCTGGAGCATCTCTTCCTGGGTATACTTGGCGAGCGAGAAGGTATAGCGACAGGCGTACTGGAGAGCTTTGGCGTCTCTGTGGAGCTTGCGTGCCAGGATGTGATTACTTTACTCAGCCGTGGACATGCTGAACGTAAGCATGTCGCTTTTCCAGCAGTGTACCAGGTGCATTACGATGCCACCCCTACATTGAACCAGTTCAGTCGGGACCTGACAGCTGCCGCCCTGGCGGGCGCCCTTGATCCCTTGATTGGCCGCGAAACCGAGCTGGAACATACCATGCAGATCCTGGCCCGCCGCTCAAAGAACAATCCCATGCTGGTTGGCCCTGCTGGAGTAGGGAAGACGGCAATCGCGGAGGGCCTTGCTCAACGCATCGTGCAGGGGCGAGTGCCTGCTAGCTTGCGCCGCCGCGTGGTAGCGTTAGATGTAGGTCTCCTCACAGTTGGTGCCAGGTACCGGGGCGACTTTGAGGAACGCTTGCAGCGCATCATGCAAGAAATAATAGATGCGCGCGGCATCATCGTGGTTATTGATGAGTTGCATGTGCTTGTCGATCTTAGTGTAGCACATGGCTCGTTGGATGCCATCAATCTCCTCAAACCTATGTTGGCACGCGGCGAATTTCAGTGTATCGGGGCTACGACACTCAGCGACTACCGCAGGGTGATCGAGGCTGATCATGCTCTGCAGCGCTGTTTTCAGCCTGTAATGGTGGATGAGACGACTACAGATGAGACACTTGAGATCCTGCAAGGCCTGCGCATGCACTACGCCGATTTCCACAAAGTAACCATCACCGACGAGGCGCTTGTTGCGGCGGTACGCATGTCTTCATACTACATTGCCAGTCGTTTTCAGCCTGACAAAGCTATTGACCTGCTCGACGAAGCGGCTTCACGTGCCTTTGTACAACAGAATATCGCGCCAGACCCGGTGCGTAGGCTGCGCACAGAGATGACAGCGGTACAGAAAGCCAAAGACGCGGCTATTGGACTGGGTGACTATGTTACAGCATCGAAACAACGTGCAAGTGAACTTCGCCTGTACCAGGAGTTGTGTGATGTTGAACAAAACTGGGTGGCATCGCGCCGGAAGCATCGCCCTTTGGTGAATAAGCAACAGGTCGCCGAAGTCGTTGCAATGTCGACCGGCATACCTGTCACGCAGATCGACAACGAAGAGGCGCAGCGCTTGCTGAAGCTGGAGGATGAGCTGCGCAAACGAGTTCTTGGCCAGGATGAAGCTGTGCATACTCTAGCGCGGGCTGTTCGTCGCTCGCGCGCCAATATGCGCGATAACCGTCGCCCCATTGGCTCTTTTATCTTTGTAGGCCCTACCGGAGTTGGTAAGACGACCTTAGCACGTGCGCTGGCGGCAGCGCTCTTTGGTGATGAGAATGCGCTGCTCGAGCTGGATATGTCAGAATTTATGGAAAGCCACCACATATCCCGCCTCATCGGTGCTCCTCCAGGGTACATCGGTTATGACCAGGCAGGGCAGTTGACTGAAGCAGTTCGCCGCCGTCCCTATAGCGTCATCTTATGCGATGAAGTTGAGAAGGCTCATCCACAGGTTTTAAATCTCTTCCTGCAAGTATTAGAGGATGGCCGCCTCACCGACTCTCACGGCAATGTCGTCGACTTCCGGCACACCATCATTATCATGACATCGAACATCGGCACTACCCATCATATTCCTGGAAAAATCGCCTTCACACCTGATCGCTCCCGTAAAGAGGAACGGCAAGCCAGGAGCCATGAACACCTGCAAGAGCGCATCATGCCCGCCTTAAAGCAATTGTTTACCCCTGAACTACTCGACCGCATCGATGAGATCGTCTGCTTTCACACCCTGGAGCGGGAACAGTTATGCCAGGTTACAGACCTGCTGATTGAGCAAACACAACAGCGGCTTACCGCGCAAACAATTACGCTGCAGGTAACAGGAACAGCGCGCAACCTGATAGTAGACCACGGTTACGACCCGCAGTATGGCGTGCGCCCTCTACATCGTGCGCTGCAGCGCATGTTAGAGGACCTGCTGGCGGAATCGATTTTACAGGGCGCTTTTACAGCAGGCGACACCATTGTAGTTGATGCCGCGAATGGAGAACTCCGGGCTAACAAACAAACGCCGGCACACAGCAAAGCGATGCCTAAAAGAGCCTGATTTCATTTCCTCTCTCCGCATGCTCTTCACGACACCTTCCTATTTGCTTTTATGCTACACTGAGCCTGTGTAAAAAATAGGGTACCTATTTTTGTAATATTTCGCGATACGAAACGACAGTTAAGATGAGTACTCAAACAACACGAGGGAAATAATGCAAGCAAACAGACATATGGCACAGGTAGAGCAGGAAATGGCTCTCCTGTACAGAAAATACGCACCGGGTCTGCTTACCTATGTCCGTATGCGCGTTCCCTCACCAGAAGATGCGGAAGACCTGGTGGTGGAAGTATTCCTGGCGGCTATCGAGCATGCAAAATTTACCGTGCTATCGGAGAAAGCGAAGCAATTGTGGCTCTGGCGAGTTACCCGCAACAAAGTGATTGATGCCTACCGGCGAGCGAAAACTCGTCAAAGCGTGACCCTCGATCACGTAGCTGAAGGTCTTTTTGAAGATGAGATGTTCAGCCCCGAATATAGCGCCTTGCGGCAAGAAGATTACATGGATTTGTCTGTGCATCTCCAAAGCTTGCCCCCGCTTCAACAGGAGATTTTACGCATGCGCTTTGGCCAGGATTTATCCTGTAGTGAGATCGCGACGAAGTTGGGAAAGCAGGAAAATGTGGTACGTGTCACTCTTTCACGCAGTTTAAATCTTTTGCGGAAAATCTATCAACGCAGAGGGGAGGAGCAGGAACATGGCCTACCAGGATGAGTTTTTTACACCTGAAGAAGTAGACACGCAAATTGAACGTGCGAGCCAACTCAAGGAAGGCGATCGAACAGATGCCGAGGTAATAGCGTATCTGCGCAGCTTTTACCGGACGGATACCCGGCAGCAGCAGGAGATGCTAGATCGTGCCTGGAACCGCATTGCGCATGCAACTCCTTCTGAACAATATGAACAAGAGAATGAGAAAGAGATATATATGCAAGATCGGCAAACTCAAAACAGCAGTACGGGCCGCTTGCGCCCCCAAGGTCCGCAGCGCCCGCTGCTACAGCGGCTCGGTACGCTGGCGGCGGCTGTCTTGCTGGTAGCCCTGGTTGGCAGTATGGCAATAGTTTTCTACGCGGCTCGTCATCAGAATGGAGGCACTGCCTCCCCTCACCCGACACCAACTCTGACATCGACGCCAAAAACTGCTCCTGTGCCATTGAAAGTCACTTCTGTCGGGATGTCGGTCACGCCGCGATCCATCGCGGGCATACCCTGCGGTACGAAGGTGACCGTGACCTATACGGCTCTCTTCCACGTGACGCCTAAAAGCGCCGGGGGTACCGTCCAGTTCAGTTACACGGTCAACAATGGGCGTGGACAAACCATGGCCAGCCTCAACTTCGGCCCAGGGGAGACCACTAGAACGTACACCTTTACGTGGAGTGGCGCACTACCTGCCGATCATACTTACCCTGAACCAGGTGGGATAGAGGTGACCAGTCCCAATCAACTGATTTCTCCACTGGTTGCGCCAACGGGCAGGTGCAGTTAACCTGAATAGTCAGGGCAACCGCGAGGGCCGCCCTGACTATTCCCCACAATTTGGCTTTGGAGTAATGCTTGCCGCTTTCTCCTTTTTCTTGTCCGCTTGCTTCCCATTTTTGAGAAGTCCTGTCTGCTTGTACTGGCACAGTTGGAAGCGCCATCATGCGGTGGACAATGGTCATCCAGGACGTTTGTATCCCTAATCGATCCGTAACGCGTGCCCCAAGCATTCCGCCCGTAGCAAGCCGATGACCTGAACAATTTGATACAGGCGTGCAGTGACACGTGCCCTGGGTTCAATGAAGGGAGCCATGCGCTCCACGAAGATTTTCCGAGCACACGTCGTCACGTCACAAAAGAATTTGCGCACAGACATGACTCTCACCAACCCTTAAGTTCGTGATCACACTTAGTAGTAATCCTATTCTGAGCGTATCTTCACGGATACTAGTTTTGGAATAGCAACGCAACTCATCTCGTAATAATCTATATATCGCTCGACACCGATAGAGTGCAGGCCAACAGCTTCAGCGGCTGCCACGGTAGA
>Ga0137389_10002186_pt1 | contig 11812 bp, 8 predicted proteins | sample 15con2h14BmetaG_FD_104645 | JGI IMG/M metagenome (GOLD analysis project Ga0137389, IMG submission 104645) | Vadose zone soil microbial communities from Angelo Coast Range Reserve, California, USA - 15con2h1.4B metaG | ecosystem: Environmental > Terrestrial > Soil > Vadose zone > Saprolite...
AAAAGCCCTGAGTTGGCATGAGATTCGCGAGAAATTTGAGGCGGCAAACCCGACGTTGCGAGCGGGGCAAATTGGCGTTGATGAGTCGAAGGCGCAAGAGATCACGGCGTTCCTTCGTCCGAACCCGAATTTCACCCTGGCGACGGATGGGACTCAAATCGCACGTTATAAAGGAATCTGGCAGCCGTTCACAGGCACTCAGTTTTTAACCAACTTTAGCTATCTGAACGAGCACCGGCGCAAAAGGGAGCTACGCCTGGAAAGCCAGCAGAGAGCCACTGGAATAGCGGTTTCTGGTCAGGCGGATCTGGGCAGAACTCTGGTATTCACGCTGCGAAGCGCCTTCGTGCAGACACTTCAGGAAAAGGCCATCCTTGAACTGGCGAAAGAAAACCTGGCGTATTACGACCATGTCTTGGACGTGAATCGTGTGCGCTATAAAGCGGGCGCGATTGCCCAGGTAGATTTGGACCGGCTGGAACTTCAACGAGTGCAGTATGAATCCGACCGGCAAATCGCAGAAGAAAGTTTGGAAACCGCGAAAATCTTGCTCCTCATGCTCCTGAACGACCGGACTCCCGTGGATCAATTCGACGTGACGGGCCCATTCGATTTTTCAAACCAAATCGCGCCGTTGGACGAAGTGCGGCAAACGGCTCTCGATAACCGCCCGGACTTGAAGGCGGCACTGCAATCCATCGAAAAGGCCAAGACCGACCATCGGCTAGCGGTCGCCAACGGATCAACTGATCCGACCCTTAGCGGGTGGTATACGTACAACCCCTCGTTCAACAACCCGTATGACCACCAAACGCTGGGTGCCAGTATCAGCATCCCCCTCCGCATTTTCGACCGCAACCAGGGAGAAAAGAAGCGGACGGAACTGGACATCGACCGCAGCGCAAAATTAGCAGAGGCGACCCGGGCACAAGTATTCAGCGACGTGGATTCCGCTTATGCCACTGTGACGAGCACGGTGACGCTCCTGCAGCCCTATAAGGACCGGTATTTGAAGCAGGCCGTGCGAGTGCGGGACACGATTGCGTTTTCCTACGAACACGGGGCGGCATCGCTCCTCGATTTTCTAAGTGCGCAGGCCGAATACCGGAGCGTGCAAGTCAACTACTTGAATTTGGTTGCTTCCTATATGAACGCGGCAAACCAACTGAATCTGGCAGCAGGACATGAGGTCATCCGATGAGATGCTCGGGCTTCGGAACGATGGCCCTATTTTTCATATCAGGCTGGTTCCTCGCGGCCTGTAGCGAAGGCAAAGGTGATCCAAAGGCAGAGGCTCCGCCACCGGCTAAAGTCGAGCACGAAGAAGATGTCAATGTCGTGCGGGTGGACCATCCCGAGCAGTTTCCCCTGGCCGCGGCAGCCGAGCATGCTGCGACATCACAGTTGACTGCGACCGGGACAGTCAACCCCGACATTTCCAGGACCGTTCCAGTCATTTCAATTGCCACTGGCCGCGTAGTGGAGATTCACGCGCGCCTCGGCGATACGGTGAAAAAAGGCCAGCTTCTGCTGCGCGTGCAAAGCGCGGACATGTCCGCTGCATTTTCCGATTATCGAAAGGCCGTTGCCGATGAACAGCTTGCGCGCACGCAATTGGAGCGATCAAAACTTTTGTACGACAAGGGCGCAGTCTCATTGAACGATCTACAGGTTTCTCAAGATACGGAAGACAAAGCTAAGGTCGATGTCGAGAATACGACGGAGCGTCTTCGCGTTCTGGGAGGCGATATCGATCATCCAGCCGTGATGGTTGATATTCACGCTCCGGTTTCAGGCGTGATCACCGATCAGCAGGTTACCAATGCCTCGGGTGTGGCCGGCCTGATGTCTCCCAATCCTTTCACGATCTCGGACCTCTCCAACGTCTGGATTCTCTGCGACGTTTACGAAAATGATCTTGCCAACGTTCACGTTGGTGAAACTGCGGAGGTCCGCCTGAACGCGTATCCAGACAAGGTATTCACCGGCCGCATCAGCAACATGGGTCCCGTACTCGATCCGAGTCTGCGTACGGCCAAGGTGCGCATCGAAGTGCGCAATCCCGGACTTATGCGCATTGGAATGTTTGTTAGCGCCACCTTCCACGGCCAAAAGAAAGAAGCGCGCGCCGCCGTTCCCTCTTCCGCCATCCTGCACTTGCACGACCGCGAGTGGGTCTATATTCCGGGGGGAGACAAGAAATTTCGCCGCGTGGAGGTTGTTGCCGGAATTTCGCTGCCGAACAACATGCAAGAAATCATGTCCGGTATACAGCCAGGCCAGCAGGTCGTGAGCAACGCGCTAGTTCTGCAGAACACTGTGGAGCAATAAGTGAGAGTTCGTCAGGCATACGTGGGAACGATCCGATGATTCGCGCCTTTGTCAGCTACGCGCTCGACAACCGTTTCATCATCCTGGCGCTTGCGATGCTCTTGCTCCTGTGGGGCGCAATCTCGTTTCACAACCTTCCGGTCGAAGCCTATCCAGACGTAGCCAATAACTACGTCCAGATCATCACCCAGTGGCCCGGCCGCGCGGCGGAGGAGGTGGAGCAGCAAGTCACCATACCGATCGAAATTCAGATGAATGGAATGCCGCACCTGGAGCATCTTCGTTCGGTCTCGCTGTTTGGCCTTTCGAGCGTGATGCTTATTTTCGACGATGAATCGAGCAACGACTGGAACCGTCAAAAAGCCCTGGGAAGACTCTCGGGGGTCACATTGCCCACCGGCATCACGTCGCAGATGGGCACCGACTGGAGCCCGGTAGGGCAGATCTACTGGTACACGCTGAAGAGCACCAATCCCAAGTATGACCTGATGGAGTTGAAATCCATCGAGGACTGGACACTTGAAAAGCAATTCAAATCCGTTTCGAATGTCGTCGATGTAGTGAGTTTCGGCGGCATGACGCGCGAGTACCAGGTCCGGCTGGATCCGACCAAGCTGGTCGCCTACGGACTAAGCATCGCCCAAGTCGAGCAACAAATCGCCAACAATAACACCAACGCCGGCGGAAGTTTTCTGGAAGCGGGCCTGCAGCAGATCAACGTCCGCGCCCTCGGTCTATTCACCAATGTGCGGGACATCGAGCAGACCGTCATCATGACGAAAAACGGTGCGGCGCTTCGAGTGAAGGACATTGCGACGGTGGCGCAAGGTCCCAAGATCCGGCTCGGGCAAATTGGAAAAGCTATTCACCGTGCAGATGGCACCGTCGTCGATAACGAGGATGTCGTGGAAGGAATCGTACTCCTCCGCCGAGGGGCGAATTCCGACGATACCTTGGTAGGGATACACGCCAAGGTCAAAGAGCTGAATGAGCAAATCCTCCCACCCGGCGTGAAAATCGTGCCGTTCCTGGATCGCAGCGACCTAGTGCATTACACCACGCATACGGTCCTGCATAATCTCACCGAAGGCATCCTTCTTGTTTCCATTATTCTCTTTCTCTTTCTCGGCAACTTGCGTGGCTCGCTTATCGTTGCGCTGACGATTCCGTTCTCTTTGTTGTTCGCCTCGATTTGTCTGAGTCTTAACAAAATCCCCGCGAATCTACTGTCCCTGGGCGCGCTCGACTTCGGCATGGTCGTGGATGGCGCGGTGGTGATGGTCGAAAACATCGTTCGCCACCTGACCCACAGCGAGGGCACAACGAGAACGACCATGGAGCGCATCCGCGATGCCGCTCACGAGGTACAGCGGCCGGTGTTCTACGCCATCGCCATCATTATTACCGCCTATTTGCCGATTTTTACTTTGGAGCGGGTTGAGGGTCGCTTGTTCAAGCCCATGGCCTGGACCGTGGCGTTTGCGCTCCTCGGCGCGCTCCTATTCTCTATGCTCATCGCGCCGGTCCTTTCCACCGTGTTCTTCAAAGATGGTGTCCGTGAATGGCACAACCCTGTCATGGATTTCCTCAAACGATCTTATCGGAACTCGTTGCGATGGGCGATCGAGCATCGTCTAGTGACGGTAGGCGCGGCCGGCTTTGCCTTGTGCGCGGCACTCTTTCTGATATTCGGCGGAGTGATCGGCTCGGAGTTTCTGCCGCACCTTGATGAAGGCGCCATTTGGGCTCGGGGTACGCTGGCGCCGAGCACCGGACCCACGGAAGGCGCGCGAGTCATGAATCAGGCGCGTGTCGTTTTTGCGTCTTTCCCCGAGGTTACACAGGTTGTTTCGCAAGTCGGCCGGCCCGATGACGGCACTGACACCACAGGCTTCTTCAATACCGAATACTTTGTTGACCTTTTGCCCAAGAACAAATGGCGCCTAATTTTTCACGAAAACAAGGACGAGCTGATCGAAGCGATGGATCGAGAGCTCAGCAAGATTCCTGGTGTTCTCTGGAACTTTTCGCAGCCCATTTCGGACAATATGGAAGAAGCGGTCAGTGGCGTCAAAGGTGAGCTCGCCGTCAAGATTTACGGTGATGATCTACGGCTTCTCGAGGGAGCGGCCGACCAGATCGTGGGCATTATGCGCAATGTCCGAGGTATCGAAGACCTCGGAGTGTTTCGCGTTATCGGCCAGCCCAATCTCAATTTCATCGTCGATCGAAAGGCGGCCGCACGCTACCAAATCAACGTTGCGGACATACAGGACGCCATTCAGACCGCCGTGGGAGGCAACGCGGTCACTCAAGTATTGCAGGGTGAGCGACGTTACGACCTCGTCCTACGCTACCAGGCGCCTTACCGGGACACAAAAGAAGCCATCGAGAATATTCGACTACTGTCACCTTCCGGCGCGCGTGTTTCGCTCGCTCAACTTTCGATGGTCGAGACTCGAGACGGCGGCTCGGAAATCTACCGCGAAGCAAATTCCCGTTACGTCGCGATCAAATACAGCGTCCGTGGCCGTGACCTCGGTGGTGCGGTCGAAGAGGCCATCCAAAAGGTGAACGAGCACGTGAAACTCCCCATCGGCTATCACATTGACTGGGCCGGCGAATATGAGAGCCAGAAGCGCTCTCAGAAGCGCCTCATGATCGTGCTGCCGCTCACGATTCTAGGAATTTTCGTCATCCTTTACACAATGTTCAGTTCCGCGAAGTGGGCCCTGCTCATTCTTGCAAACGTGGCCATGGCGCCCCTTGGTGGATTGCTTGCGCTATTGCTGACTGGCACACACTTCAGCGTTTCCTCGGGCGTTGGCTTCTTGGCGCTTTTCGGTGTTTCAGTGCAAACCGGCGTGATCCTGCTGGAATACATCAATCAGCTGCGCGTGCGGGGCCACACGATTGAGGACGCTGCTATCGACGGGGCGGTCCTCCGGCTTCGGCCCATCATGATGACGATGCTTGTTGCTACGCTCGGCTTGCTGCCAGCGGCGGTCTCGCGCGGCATCGGTTCGGACTCGCAGCGGCCGTTCGCCATCGTGATCGTCGGAGGACTGGTTGGGGCTCTCTTGCTGAGCATCTTCTTGCTGCCAACTGTGTACGTTTGGGTAGCCAAAGAAGGCGACAAGCTGCCCGAGCCAGACGCGGAATTCGAGGAGGGCAGTTAGCGCAATTCAGATCTCAGAAGGATTAGGAACATGCTTTGTCTCAAGGTGCAAGCGCTGAAAGACCGAAGTTTAGGGACAGCGGTCGTCGGTGTAATTTGCGGTCCGCTATTGGCGACGCTTTGTTTGGCGGTCGCACAAACGTCGAACCCTAGAACAGATGACGCTGGACGGACGAAGGTCGTCTTAATTATCCATGCGAGAGACCAGGGCGGGAGCCCAGTTGCACCCAGTTCTGTGAAAGACATTCAAGTGACGGAACACGGCAGGAAACTGCAAGTTGTGGACGGTCCGAAGAGCGCGGGACCCAAACAGATCGCTCTGCTGCTCGATTCTAATTTCCACCAACGCAAGGTTCTGCCGCTGGAACAACAGACGGCCGGGGAGATGCTGTCCGAATTCGAGAAGGAAAGAGCGCAAGCTCTGGTGATCAGCTACGGAGCAGAGATTCATTCCTCGGGAGAACTCACCGACGACTTGGGCAGTTTGAAGAACTTCACGGCTTCATTGCGGGTAGAGACCGACAAGCGAAATGGAACGGTGCTCCTATATGACGCAATGAAACGCGCATTCGAAAGACTGAGCGACGGGCCGGGCACAAGGGCAGTCGTTGTCTTCGCGGAGGGAAATGACCACGGAAGTTCCATCGGATGGGCCAGCTTGGCGCGATTGGCCCAACAAGCGCAGATCGCTTGCTATGTGGTTATGTTCGCGGACCACAGTTTTTATGGTCGGGAGGTAAGGCACTACGGGTACTACCTAGTTGAGTTGGCTCCCAAGACTGGCGGGAGACTGTGGGAAGTCGGAGATAATCCGCGAAAGGCCCGCGAAACGGAGCAGCAGGTCACCGAAGCGTTGGACTCGCAGGGCCTCGTCGAAGTGCTAGTGCCAGACGTTCATGCAAATCGTTTTCATCCCGTTAAAGTTACTTCCCCTGGCTACCAAGTCAGCGCGCAGTCAGGATACTTCGATCATGAAATTCCGTAGTCAGCGCGGGCTCCGCGGGGGGGCAAATAGGGTCGATGATCCGGCGCGTGCGTTAGTTTTCGGCGGCGCGAGTGACAACGGGATTCTTCAGAACATAGTCGACAATCGGAGAAAGGACATAAACGATGGCTAAATTGCGGCTCACCATACCGGTTGGTCCCCGATAAACACAACAGAGTGTCTCGTTTCGTACAGACGCTCAACTACTCGATGCGTTAGGCTATTCAAGGATCCCGATTCGCCGGGGTCTATGTCTTCCCTTGAATTAAGAATGAAAGTCCTGACGAAACCCCGCATGGTAATGCTCCCAATCATGGTCGCGGTTTCAAGCGCACTCTTCGCTCAAAGTACCGGGCCGGACAAAATTCAGAATGATGCAAGCGTCGTGGACACCCGCCAGATCGTGGGCCTGTCGATCGCGGTCACTGAGCGCAGCTGGCAGGCGCGTGACCATTACACGTACATGGAGCGTGATGAGGATCGGCGCCTGAACTCGCTGGGGCAGGTGAAATCGGAAAATATCGACGTCACCAGAATGATTCTTGTCAACGGCGCGCGGTTCGAGCAACTCATGGAACACAATGGGCAGCTTCCATCAGCCAAGGAACAGAGGAAAAGCGACGAGGATCTCGACAAGCTGAAACACGAAACCCCGGCGGAGAAGACTATGCGTCTCCGCAAGAATCAGGAAAACAGGTCTTTCCTCGAGGACGTGCTCCAGGCTTTCGACTTCCAGCTCGTTGGCGAAGAGATAGTCGGTGGCAGACCGGCCTACGTGTTTCACGCCACGCCGCACCCGGGCTATCACGCGCACGGCAAGTACGGCAAGATGTTCTCCGTGGTAGAAGGCAAGCTTTGGGTCGACAAGCGGGACTTCGGCTGGGTCAAGGTCGACGGCGAAGTAACCCAGTCGTTCTCGATGGGATTATTCGTGGCCCGCGTGCAGCGCGGCTCGCACATCGTTCTGGAGCAGACGTGTGTCGCAGACGGTGTCTGGGTGCCGAAACGCCTCGAAGTGCGAGCAAGCGCCAGAATCCTTTTCCTAAAGAGTCTCGATATTGACAGGATCCTTATTTACTCGGACTACGTGCAAGCAGCGGACGGCGCGTACTCTGTGAGCAGATAACCGTGGCTCCTCGCGATTGACACGATTTATCGGGTGCAAGAAAAGGGGGCAGCTCTACCCTCTGGCAGCCCTCCTGGTCGCACGAAAAACAAGTTTATTCTGGAGGTCACTATGGCCATCCGCCGCAGAACCGGTCTGATCGTGGTTGGAGTCGCCGCATTACTTTTGCTCGCGCTTATATTCGTTGGACCGGCACTTATTAGAGTGGATCGCTACCGGCCCGGGGTGATCTCCTATCTCCAGGAAAAAACTGGAAAGAAGGTCGAAATCGGGCGACTGGGACTTACGTTTTTTCCTTTGTCGATTCACATTGACGATTTCGGCGTGAAAAATCCCCCGCTCTTTCCGGCCGGTTATATCGTCAAGGTGGCGCGGATCGATGCAGAACTCAGCGTTGGTGCGCTCCTGCACCGGCAGGTGGTTATCAAGTCGCTTGTACTTGAGGATCCGATCTTGAATCTGACTTCGGACCCCGACGGTCCATGGAATTTCGAGAATCCTCAAGCGAAGACTTCCGTAAACACCATGCCTCTCGGAGTGATTTCGAGAGTGCAAATTGAGCGTGGACAGCTGATCGCGTCGAATCTTCTGCCATCCGACGCGGCGGGTCCCGTCTTTTTCGAAGCCCACGAGATTTCCGGTGACCTGGAACAAGTAAACCTCGTGGGAATTATCAATCCTTCTTCTTCCTCGTTGGATGGGCAGGGCCGCCTGAAGACGGGTCTTGTGCGCTTCGGCTTGGTCGAGGTAAGAAATCTGGAATCCAAAATGCGGCTAGAGGCGAGGCACGTTTTTTTCACGGATGTCAAAGCGGAAGTCTATGGCGGGCGTGCGGCGGGTGATCTCACGTTTGACTTGTCGGGGAAGAACGTGAACTTTAAGACCAGTGTGCGATTGAGCGGAATTAATGTCGCCCAACTTCTTGCGGCATTCCCAAACGCGGGCGGAAAGATGACCGGCAAGATGGAAGGAGAGGTAAAGTTAGCGGGAGAGATCGAGCATTCGCTCCGCCCGCTGGCGGAAATCCACGGCGCCGGACACGTGACAGTGCGCAACGGCAAGGTGCCAAGTCTCAAGCTCAACGCGAACTTGATGCAGCTAGCGCACTTCAACGATCTTGGCCCGGCCAAGAATGATCCTTCCTCGTTTAACCTGATCACCACCGATCTGGAGCTGGATAATCAGCGGATTTCGAGCCGCGTTATAGATATTGACGGCTATGGAGTCGATGTGGATGGCTCGGGCAGTGTCAGTGTGTCAGGTTCTGACGAACTGAACTATCGCGGGTTGGCGGAGATTACAACCAAGGAGAGCTTCTTTACCAACACCGTGGCCCGGATGTCGGGAGCTACATTGAAAGACGGTAAGTTGCAATTTCCCTTTCGGATTGCTGGAACGATCGATATCCCGGTATTTTCCAAGGGGAAAGGCGATAAGGACGTAGACGCTGTAAAAAAACCTCGGTAGTTGACCGGTCGCTTGCTTAAGAAGGGTGCTTCATTCCGAGAAGCACATTTCAGGTCGGAATCCAGTTGCGATCGAGCAATCGACTTGGAACATCTAAGACTCCGGATCTTCCCAAATTCAACGACATGGATAAGCCAAAGAAAGTAAGAAGCGGATTCTTGCTCCTCGGCGCCCTTTTGATCGCTGCGACGGCCTAATTCGTTTTTTGGGTGGCTGGCGGAAGAGATGCTTGAAGGAGACGCTCGGCAATTCGATGCATTCGTGCGAACTGCCGTCCATCAGTTCGCCACGGCTGGACCATGAGCAATACTGCTCGAATCAATGAAACCAGAAGGCCATAAAGATTCAGGGCCGTCACACCAGCCGCGCCGAAGGTGTTGAAAAGCCATCACCCGACGACCGCACCAACAATTTCCAGCACGATATCGAGCAGAATCCCTTCTCCCGCCGCGTTGGCGAACTTACTGCCGATGAAACGCGCCAGCAAACCCAGCACAATCTAGGCCAGGTGTGATATTTTCCAGTCTCCGTAAGTTACAGACTCCGGGAGACGAACTGCGTGAAGTCGCATCGTCTCCATGACCTCCCCAGAACGTTAGTGAGGGGTGCGCATTCGAGAATGCGTGATGACGGTCACTTTTTGCAACTGTCGCTAACCATACTCAAATCCGTCACGGTCATGTGACCATGCTCAGTGGAGTCCTTATCCATGCCGTGCTCTTTTGCCTCGGCCTTCGCGTCTTCCTTCATGCCGTGCATTTTGGCATTGGAGACCACGCCGGTAATCGTCACTGTATGACCGACATGATCGCCGAGCTTGAGGCTGTCGCTCTTGATCTCCCAAGTGCCGCCTTTCGCCGTAGTAAGCTTGTACTCATTGGCGTCGTCGCCCTTTTGAAGGCAGCCTGTGAGCGTCCGTGCTTTCTTATGGGTGGTTTTTGTTGTACCCTGCGCCGTAGCCAGTCCAGCAGTGCCCGCAAACATGAACAGCGCAAGAAATGCCATCGTGATCTTCACTTTCATCCTTGTACCTCCGAACGTTTGAATTGAGAAGCGGAAGAGCAGACCGAGACCTCGGCTAGTCGACTGCGTCTATCAAAAAACCTACAGACTCGTCTGTACAGCACCCGACTAGCCCCCAGCCAGGCGCATGCTAGCGGCGACGAAGGCGGGCGTCTGTCCAATTGTGCACACTTTCGTGACGTCGTTTTCCCCCGCTATTGTCTGCAAGGGTGCCAAAATAGAGTCTTGACCAGCCCGAGTTTTTGTATCAGTTCCAATGAGAGAATCTACATCACTGATCTTTGTGTTGCCTGAGCCGAAACATCGTCCCGTTCGAAGATACCCATCACTTTATTGCGTGGGCGACCATCATGGGCCTTTGAATTTATCGTGGCCTGTGAATTGGAAGCTCAAAAATAAATTGACGTACTGTAGGTAATGGCAGACCATCCGCGGTCCGTTTGTCTCGACAGTGTTCAAAAGTGGATAGTTGCCGGTTTGCACTGGGTGTTAGAATTCGCGCCGGTTTGGAAGTCTGAAGTCGCCTCGACAATGATTGTCCCGCATGGTTTGTGACGATGAAGAGAAATCCAACCAAGGAGCCTTGAAATGAAAAGACTTTTGTTGGTTATCTGCATGTTGAGCACGGGCAGCCTGTGCAGGGCGCAGTCGCCAGATCTGGGTGCAGCACAGGGTTTCGCGCTCCTCGCTGGCTCGGCGGTGACTTGTACCAACACCACAGTCAACGGAGACGTGGGCGTATCGCCCGGTACTGCGGTCACTCAGACCTCCTGCACGATTAATGGGGCGATTCACGCGGACGACGGGGTCGCGGTTCAGGCTAACATTGACTTTTTCAGTGCGTACGCTGCGCTCGCGCTCACCCAGTGCGACCACGTCTTGACGACCCTCGACGTTAACCAGACGCTTTCGCCCGGTGTCTATTGTTTCAACGCGGCGGCGACCTCGACGGGCCACGTGTTGACGCTCAACGGGTCCTCCACCGATACCTGGATTTTCAAAATCGGGACCCTGGGGACCGGCGCCCTGACGGGTACCAGCTTCTCAGTGGTCACCCCAAGCGGTGCTCCGCCGCCCTGTAACAACGTGTTCTGGTGGGTCGCCGAAGCGGCCACAATGACGGATTCGAAGTTCGTGGGAACGATTCTAGCTGGTGCGGCCATCACCGTCACCCGTGGAACCTTCAACGGTGATGCCTTGGCGAAAGCCGCAGTGACGACTACGGGCACCACCGTCAGCGCTTGCGCGCTAGGCGTAGGCGGCGGCCCGGCGCCCTCCCCGATCAAAGTGACGGGCGGCGGCCAAATCCCGGTTCCTGACCCCAATTCCACTGACCCGAATGCCGGCGGCACCGGCCGGGCCAGCTTCGGCTTCAACGCCGAACCGAACGACGGCCACTTCAACTATGTGAATCACGTGACCGGCCTGCACGTCAACGGTCCGGTCACTTCCACCCAGGTGATTGCGATCAACCCGGACGGGTCACCGAAGAGGGTCCTGTTCTCCGGGACCTGCGACGGCAGTGGACCGGCGTGCTCCTTCTCTGTCACCGTGGAAGACCATGGCGAGCCCGGCACGAGCGATCAGTTCGGCATCGCGGTGACCGGGGCGGTGTCCGAGGTGAGGTCTCGACGCATCATCAGCCGAGGGAATATCCAGTTCCATCCTTAAGCCTTAGCGGCATGCTGAAGTAAATGTCACG
>Ga0137389_10002199_pt1 | contig 11783 bp, 10 predicted proteins | sample 15con2h14BmetaG_FD_104645 | JGI IMG/M metagenome (GOLD analysis project Ga0137389, IMG submission 104645) | Vadose zone soil microbial communities from Angelo Coast Range Reserve, California, USA - 15con2h1.4B metaG | ecosystem: Environmental > Terrestrial > Soil > Vadose zone > Saprolite...
ACAGGTCGGCGGCCTGATCAAGCGTGTCCACGACGAACGGTTTGTTCACCGCAGCTGAACCTCCAGCCGCGCCGGCAGCCGTCTTGCCTACGATGGCGATTACCCCGGGCAAACGTTGGGCTACTGGCACCAATGCGGAAGTATCGATTCGAACCTCAATGAAGGGAAATGCTGCCGCAACTGTCGCCATGTGACCTCCTCAGTCGACTTGAGATTCCATACCTCAAAACTGTTTTCTCGTACCGGCCGCCCGCTTAATTCATGGCCACGAGACCAATTCCTTCACGCGCGAGCCACTTCCCCGCTGTCGCGCGCCGGGCATCGCGTGCCGCATTGCCTGCCATACCCCCGCCTGCGCCAGGCCACCCGGCATCGTCAAAAACAGTTGCCGGGACGAGCCAGAGCACTAGCAGGGGCTCTCGCAACTTCAACGAACGATCCGGAGGAGGCTCAAGGCCGATAGAATCGAGCCTCTCACGAAGAACCTTGCTTTCTGCCAGGAGATCCGCAAGCGAGAATCCAGCATCACGGATCAGCAAGACGGCGGCAATCGGGAGTGGCTTGGGTGAGGGCGGAACATTATCCGGAGGGGACATCCTCACTTGTACTCCGCCACCTTCAATGGTTCCCAGATAATGAGTCAAAAGGTCGCTCACTGAAGTAGCGCCAATCTTTCGAAGCACCTCATTTAATATCGTCTCCGTGAGGCCTGCGGGATGACTGAAGGTTGCACGAATCCGGTCTATGAGACGGGTTCTGCGCTCGGTCTCGAGCGCGGCCGGATCCCCAGGAAGGGCACCGAGTGCCGCGATGATATCGGCGTCAATTGTGGCCAGTGCCGGCCAGCGGATGGCCACTTCCTTGATTCGACTGTCGTCGGGTACGGTTCGCGCGATGATGGACCCGCGCCAGAGGGCATCTACACGGGAGGCAGAATTATTGCCGAAGCCAGACGCAAAAAACCGTGCTTCAATTTTCTCGACACCCCCAACGGGGTTCCACGATCCCTCCAGCAAGCTGAGCTTTGGGATACCGTATCCAAGCCGAAAGTCATCAAATACTGGCTGGAAAGGGCCTTGGATGCTCATCGTGTCGGAGTCATAGGCTGCGCTGGCGATCTGTTGCAGCGAGGCATCGTCGAACACTTGCGCGCGCGACTGGGGATCGGAAAGACGGAGCAACGTGGTGTCCACGAAGTTCACAGCTCTGGCGCCCCAGTAGAATTCTCAGGATCGTTCTTCCCCGTCGACAACGCCATCCTGTTGGACTTCCCGTTGCACTGTGCCAAATTTTTTTTCGTAAGCCGCGAGTGATTTCTGCAGAAGATCCAAGAATTCCCAGGCATAAACGGGGGTGGTAACAATACGTGAGTGAATGTGGAGCGTTGGATCACCCGCATAAGAATGGCCAAACTCGAGAACGAATTCAAAAGCGTTGTAGCCGATATGGAATAAGTTGGTGTATCGGATCTCCGACGAACCTTCCGGGCTGGGGATCTCATGCTCTCCGTCCATCGGGCACGCGGCTCCACGCGTTCTCAATTCCAAGGCGCTTCGTGCCAACGCTACAACGGCTATGATTAAAGCAGAAACGATGCCAAATGTTCTGCTTCACTATTGCCGCTGTAGTTCGAAGCAAAGCAAGGGGATATCGAACGAAAACGTCCTTTGATCAGAATCTTGGCCAGATCTTCGCACTGGCCCAATGTGACACTCCGTACCGAATTCTAGGCTAAGAAAACAAGACTAGATGTCCTGTAGGAATCGCCTACATATGAACTGTTGGAAAGGAATCTTCGGACGAATGTCCTGAATCTCTCTGAAAATCTGCCAGTTACTTACCAGGGACGAGCTTAGAATTCCGCTCTCCAAAAACAAACGCTGCGGCCGCACCCAGCAGGCAGTGTCTCGATAAGGTGAACTACACGCCGTAACACCAAGATGTGACAGTGTGTCACTGTTGTGACACTCAGAGACTTTTCGAGAGGCCGCCGCCAGAGGACAGTGAGCCGCCTAAGCACTTAGGGTCCAAACGATACCGCGCGAGTTTTCGGTACACTGTCATCCGCGACCAGTTGAGGCTGGCGGCAGCCCGACTCTTGTTCCAATTCGTCGCCAGCAGCGCGGAGAGCAGTTTTTCGCGCTCTGAATGCCCAGTGTTTGTTGATTCTCCCAGTAATTTGCGAAAAGCCAGTGGAAAGTCCGAAATGGACGCTCTCGGCGAAAAGCTACTGACCAGGATGGACTCCAGAACGTTTCGCAGTTCCCTCACATTTCCAGGCCAGTTATGGGTCAGCAGGGCCTGCACGGCCTCGTCCGTCAGGCCCTCTGTTTGCCGATTCGAGCTTCGATTCCAGCTGTCCACGAACTGTTTGACAAGTAAGGGAATGTCTTGCGGATGCTCGCGCAAGGGAGGCAATTCCAGTCGGAAGACATTCAAGCGGTAATAGAGATCACGTCGAAACTGACCGGATTCCATATGCTGCTCCAGATTCTGGTTGGTCGCCGCGACTACGCGAACGTCTATCTTGATTTCCCGCGTATCGCCCAGTCTCTGGATCTGGCGGGACTCTATGGCGCGCAGCAACTTTGCTTGCGCGCTGGGAGTCATGTCCCCAATCTCATCGAGAAAAATGGTTCCATGGTCGGCGTGGACTAGCCGTCCAGACTTTGCAGCAGTGGCGCCCGTAAATGCCCCGCGGTTATAGCCAAAGAGTTCACTTTCTAGAAGTCCCTCAGGGATGGCAGCACAATTCAGGCAGACGAAGCGATTCATGCTCCTGGAACTTTGCTTGTGAATGAGGTTCGCGACAAGCTCCTTTCCTGTGCCGGTCTCACCTGTCACCAACACATTGCAATCTGAAAACGCTGCTAATCGAACTTGTTGCCGAATGTGTTCCATGTGTGCGCTTGCGCCGACTATTTCGGCCTCATCCGCGCCAGCAGTCCTTTCTACTCCTGCCATGGCGTCTTGCGACTCCTGCAAGTGGCTTGAGCCTTTCCTGATGCTGACTACGATCTCGCTTCCCCGCCATGGCCAACGAAAGAAATCCGTGACTCCGGCGCGCAAGGCCGCAATCGCCAAATCCTCGGAACTCTGCGTAACAAAAATAAATAATGGCAACTGGATGTCCCTCTGACGCAACCATCGCAATAACTCTAGTCCTTCGTACGCAGCATCTGGGGCAGCCCCGAGCAAGACCATCCTAGGACGAACAGTCTGCCACGTCCCCCTCACATCTTGGGGTTCCATTTTGACCGCCGAAATAGATGCGGAATTGAGAATTGACGACAGCTCTTGCGAGAATTTAGTGTGGCCAGCATGTACGAACCAAATGGGTGCAATGCACGGAGTCATGGCCAATTCTCCTGCCACGGACACGAGTTCACCACTAGCTGCTGGAGAAGCTGGTCAACCCGCAGCACCGACACTTGCTTTTGCCTTGATGCTCAAAGGGGTTGTCAACACTCCCAACCCTCCAAGACGTAACTCGACTTGTTCTCTGACTCCCTGCTGAGGCAGGTGGTTTTCTTTCGGGGCCCTAGACCAACTGCCGAAATAGTGCATTTGGAAGTAAATTCGTTTCAAATAGGGTTTGTTCACAAAATCCCTTCGCCGGTAGCACTGGCGCAAGCGGAAGACAGCGAGAAAAACTCTTAACGTGCCCACTTCATTCTGGGCAACAATTTCTGTGCCAGCCAAGCCTAGGCCGGTGGCAAGCAACGAAATCCCAAATACTGCCTCGCACCAGGAGGATGCACGAGTGAATTCAATGCTCGGCTTCCTGCTGTGAACTGGCCGCTTTGCCTCGCTGTTAGCGACTGGCAAAGCTAGTTTGAAACTGTCACCGTAATCGTCTGTGATGTTCCTACATTCCCTGCGGCATCGTAAGCTTTCGAAATGATTGTGTGTATGCCGTTGGCCACCGCCGAAGTGTCCCATGGAAAGCTGATCGACACTGCTCCGACGTTACATGCACGGACGGCACCGTCTATGTAAATTTCGAGTTTTACGACGCCAAAGTTATCAGACCCAGCTGCAGTGATGTTGACAAGACCTAACGCAGTGGAACCGTCGATTGGCGCCGTTACCGAAGTCGCTGGAGGAACGGTGTCGGCACCAGTTACAGTGACCACTACAGGAACACTATGAGTCTGTCCCGCCGCTAAACCCCTCACTGTAAGACTGTAGTTTCCCGGCGGAGTTAACGCACTGGTTGATACTGCCATGGTGGAAGAGCCCGGTGCCGGTATCGAAGTCGAACTAAACGTCACGGTCGCATTTGGTGGCGTCCCGTCAAGGGAAAGTGTTACGGCGGAACTCAGCCTTCCCGCTGTCGCACTGGAAACAGTCACATTGGCTGTTCCCCCGGCGCCAATCGAGAGTGTCCCAGGCGATGCCGAAAGCGAGAAATCTTCTGCTGCAGGATTGAAAGTAATGTCCAGGACTGGATGAAGCTCCACATTATTGATCGCACGACCGATCTGGTGATGCGGGAAATCGAAGAAACCTACGCCGACGATGCGTACTGGAATTCCGCCAGCATCGTTGAATTTACCGCTCACATCAATACTCGTAAACTGAGTTTCTAGCTTGCCCCGCGCAGAACGGATCGCGTCGATGAAACGACTCTGTACCGAAGGATCGCCTTGCTGACCAGCGATACAATCTGGATTGGGGATTTCGGCAACCAGACTGTGCCCCGGCGGCATATGATGTTTGTCATCGGTGTACTGAAGGGTGTTATCAGTGAAAACCATGTGATAGTCCTGATCACCCTTGGAGCCAGCCTCTACCTTGAACATCTTCAGGTGTCCGGTAACGACATAGACGTGAGTCTCTTCTGCGAGCCGCGTGTCGTTATCCCCAGTGAGTGGCCGCTGGGGCTCGTTCAAACGGAGCATGTCCGGGACCGTCATGGGGATTGGAGTAGAGAGCTGAACACCTCCAACTCCACTGTCAGTGCCCACCTTGACGGCCCAACGCTCAGTTCCGCCACATGCCTGGGCCGAGGCGGGGTTCGGGAAAGCAACGGAAATGAGAAATACGATTCCAACCGACCACTTCTCAAGATGATTCATGGGCTGAGACTCCTTGGCGAGACGCTCTAGGGCCTTATACTCTCGCTATATTAGTCAGTCAATCTTTTTCAGGGTGTGTAACCTATATATGGAATTATTTGCCTACGTAAGAACTCCCTTCCGCGCCACCACTTTACTCAGAACAGGCCGTTTCTGTGACGATCAACTCGCGACCAAAGGTCCCCCTAGCCTGTCCGATTCGGTTTAGGCTCTTGGATTGATCTTGATCTTGAATACTTTGCTCTGCTTAGACGCCTGGTCCGACGCGACCACTGTAAATGTGAAATCGCCCGAAAAAGCCGGTTTACCCGTGATCTTCCCGTCCGAGCCTAGCTGCAGGTCCCTTGGTAGCGAGGACCCCTCTTGCATAGTCCAGGTTACGTTTCCTGTGCCCCCCAAAGATTCCAGCCGCGATGTGTAGTCGTCACCTGCACGTCCGTCAATAAGTTTGGAGTCGGTCGTGATAGTTAAGCCAGGAGAACTTTTGGTTGCGCCCTCGGACGGCTTGGGAACCGGCGGTGGCGTGGTGATCGATGATTGAGCCGATCCGCCCTTCTCTGTCAAATTGTCCAGAACGCTATCAAGCAATCGCTCTGAAAATCCAAATAAAAGTGCTATCGCCAGAGTTAGCGGTTGGCACGGGTTATCCCAATCCGCTCGAAAGTTAGAACCCAAAACGCCGATATTAGCCGCGAGCCCCGAAAGCAAAATACCAGCCCAGGCACCAAGCGCCCCAGCCACCGGACTCAGAAACAGAGTGGTCCACGAAGCGCCATAGTCTGTCGGCACGTCCTTCCGGTCAAGTGATCGGCTCATTCTGCTAAGTAAGCCCCCGGCTCCGCCGACCAGGAAAAGAATGCTGTGGTGGCGAACCGCCACCGTGAGCGCAATAGCTGCAAAGAGACCGCAGCCAATGAGCCACGACGTCTTGTTCTGCCAGCTGACCAAGTCGGCGTAATTGGTGTCTTCGCGCCCATAGTTGGCAGATAGGGCTTCCGCAAGCAGAGCTCGACGCCGATCGAGAGGAGCCAACGGCTCGGTCGTGAGACCTTGATGAATTGTATTTGCAAGTGCCAAGGAGACACTGTCGTTCGAAACCCTCAGTCGCTGCTCGACCGCTTCAAGCCTTGCCGTCACTGTAGGTTCTGGCAAGAACTGCGCCATCTGGATTTCAGTTTCGTGTACATAGCCCCAGCCGGTTATCTCCTGCCCGCGGGACCAGAAGAGAAAATCAGCAATAGGGAGATCCCATTTCCCTGCCGGGCCAATCAAGTCTTTCGCCGCGACGAGTAGTTGCCTAATACTTGCCGGCTCGGGTCCAGCAATTTGCTGCGTCGTGACTACAGTATCGAGTTCCACCTCCAGAGACTTGATCTGGGCTTTCAGTAATTCTCGGGTCGGTCGTGCAACTCGATTCCAGCGCACAATGACCATGGCAAGCCAATAAGCGAGACACAGGGCAACCATAAGGCCGATCTCACCGCGTTCGCCAGCCGAACACAGTCCGCCCGCAATCCCTAACCCACTTCCGTGGAGATACACCTCCTGCGGGCTGCCATTGGATGTGCTCAGAATCGTAAGCATCCCGATGGCGTCTCCCTCTTGTTTCGGTGCAAAACTTACGAGTGCGATCAGCGATTCGCCTTGCTTTAGAGTCTGAGGAAACGTCAATCCTCCCAGCAGGAAGTCTCCGGCAACAACTATGCTCGTGATCGTGAGGTCCTTCTGGCTGTTGTTCCTCAGAATCATGGGCTGCGAGGCACTAACTTCGAACATTTTCTGCGCTGGAAAATCGATGCGCATTGATGAAATGCCGAGCTCTGGAAGCAGGCCTTTGCCTTGCAGGTCCACGGCAATAGTTCTCTTCTGGGTGTCATTTTCACCCTGGTATTCGATTGAGAGTGTCCCTTGACGTTTGTCAGGCCCGTTTGGCAGGAAAATGACACTGATATTGCAGGATGCTTGTGCGGAAACGTCCTGATAACATCCGTTGCTGTCAATTTGATACTCGTTCGAGTTCTCGATCCGAACCAAGAACTTCAGTTTCGAATTCGTCTTATTGGTCACTGTTAACAGTTCCGGTTTGCTTTTCGCTCCGATATTGCGATCACCAAAGTCCACCTTGCTACGGTCAATGACAGCATTCTGATTTTGCGCGGACACTTTTCGACCACCCGGACCAAATGTCAATGCCAGGAATATCGCGAACGTGCAGATCAAAAAGCGATCTCTCATATCGTCTTCCTTCTGCTCAACTCTTCGTGAGGCTTTGCAGATCGTCCTGGGAACCCGCGAATCGGTCGCAATCAACATTCCCGTTCACCGCGTCGACATTGCCGGTCTCCGAATACTGCCAGAATGTCCATGTGGTCCAACTTGATGGAGTAGAAGGCTGGGCCACGTTGTAGTGCGCGATCCACAATCCTGACGTCGCCAGTGCTTTGACTCCATCGCCGAGCAGAGGCTCAATAAAATTCTGGCGAGTATAAATCATAGGTCGCATGCCCAGCGCTTGCTCGACAGCGTCAAGCCAGTTCCGGATAATCGAAAGACGCTGGTCCGCAGGAACGTCATTCCAAACATCGCGTTTCAATTGGTTGCTCTTGGGAATGGCCTCCTCGAGATCCAAAACGGGAGCCAAGTCACCCGGGCTCAACGCGCCAACTGTTTTTATGAAGTTGTCCGCCTGTTCCCGCCAAGGAGTCAATGGCCAGAAAAAGTGGTAGGCCCCGCGGAGCAGTCCCGCATCGCTGATTCCCTGCCAATTTGTTGGGAACTGTGAGTCAGCTACGTGTCCACCAACGGTTGCCCGCGCAAATGCGAAGGCCTTCCCTGCTCCCGCTACGCCTTCCCAGTCGACTTGTCCTTGGTTCGAGGAAACATCGATCCCTTCAATGAATTGGTCTGGCATCGTCGCACCCCTCAGGGAACTAGCGTTGTGTATGTTTTGTGTCGCCCGGATCAAACGCAACTCTTTCGCTTGCTATCACATGGCCTTTTGCCCGAGCGGCTCCGATCGGTTTTTTTCCATCCGACACAAACATCTCCGCACAGTTCGGACACATACAAAATACCTGATTCGGAATTCTGATCGACCTTCACAAGAATCACCGAACTCAAACTCCAGGGACGCGACTCAATACTTTGACTACTATGCCGCCCAGTGTGCCAATGTTCGCTATCAAGCTGGCCACTTTTTGATTGTGATCGGTCGCCGCCTGAACGATCTTCATCAGTTCCGACAGTTTCTGTTGGTCCACCGGGTTCGGCAGCATCTTCTTTAGTCCGTCCCAAGTGACCGTTGCTAACCTCGCCTCGGCACCTGCCAATTCCTTATCGGTTTCTTGGGCAGCGTCCTTGGCGTCTGATTCGAACGGGTTTGATGAACTGTTTTCATCCAGCATGATCCTCTCCTCGCTGCAAACGAACACGATTTCAGTTCGAGGGTTTCGTTAGATTCTTAAGCTGGTCCTCGAGATCCAGCATGGTTTTCTCCGGGTCTTTGCCACCATTAAGGATTTCCATGATCGTTTGGTTTGCGTTTACCGCCTTATCAATGATGGCGTCTCGTTTCTCCAGCAGTCCAAGCTGCTTAAGAACCTTGTCCTGTTCTTCCGTCACCCTGCTGACCGAACTCAGGTGCGCAGTAACCGTGTTCTGGGCCTCCTGAACCTGCGCGTAAGCCCTCCCCAGCTCTGTCAGTGTCTGGCGCTCCAAGTCATCTATTGGGTTTAGTAGAGACTTTCTCTTTAACTGTATCTGTTCCATTGCCGCTTCACTGAATTGGAGAACCAGCTTGGCGCGATCGGTACTGCCCAAAGCGTTGCCAACGGCGTGGATGACCTTGGTTTGATCGGGGGCTGAAATGCTGGCCGCCTGCAAGCTCGCCACGAGTCGCGCCTTCTGCTCATCCGTCAGAGGCTGCACGTTTTCCAGCTTGTTCATCAGCTCCGCTTTGTCCACGAACTTACCGAGAAAGGTGGGGGTCCACTGGTTCACTAGAAAATCTTCCAACCGCTGGCGTGTTACTTGGAAATAAGCTCTCGCGAAAGCCTCATGGGAAGTCTGTAAATCCGTGAGGCGCTGGCCTACGGTGCGGGAAAGAACCACGGCCTGGGGCGGCACCTTCACGCAACCAGAGCCTGCACCCATGGCAATCAGGGACAATAGCATCCAACTTACGAACGATGCCTTGTTTCGGCCCATGGCCCTCAACCCCTTCCTCCGCAGCAGATTGGGATCGCTAATGGTCGACTTTGGACCGGCCCCCAGAATCGATTTTGACTTACGCCATAGGTTTCTAACACTGCTAAGTGCGATATCTCGATAATCATGGGTTTGTCAACTAAATTGAACAGAATCACCGACGTGATTCTTCCGTCCCAAGCCCGTCTGTTCCCTTCTGCGCTATGAAACCGCCTCAATCACGGCGGTTCCAGCTTCATCAAGAACGATTTGGTTTGCCTTTATGAGGGCTGCCCCGGTTGGCAAAATTATGAAACTGCGTCAGCCGGGCCGCAGCGCGGCCGCTCATAATTCGCAGCAAACCCGCGAAAAACAAGGTGCTCAATAGTGCTCAATGCAGAAACTAAGCGGCTTCGGTGACAACTCCATGCACATGTTTTAATCGCCCGAGTTCGATGGCAAGGAGCCATCCCTTCTCCTCCGCGGCCCAAGGAGCACGCAACCTTTCTTGAATAGTGTCTGACTCGCCGTATTCGTTTCGTTCTATAAATCGGATTAAGCGTTCGGAATCCACTTCCCGGCCAATGGAGAGTGCACGGCAGAATGACAGCAGTATGTTGAGCTACCGGTATAGATGTCATGGAGACGGACGTGCTCTTCCAACCCAGAGCGCGGAGAACAACTCTTCGACTTGGCTATCGGAACGGATTGAAGCTGTCGAACGTCGGTACTTGCTTTATTGGTCGGCGAGCTCATTTGCCTTCGAGCTGACTACAAGTGACCGGACGTCGCCAGTGCTTAGAGAGTCGTCCGTAAGAAGCAGACTGCAACGATAGACACCGTGCAACGACTAGGATCTCATGTTTACGCACCGAAGTGGGCGTCACTCCGATTTTTGCGAGATCGCGTGCAAAAGCGGGAGACTCGACGTAGCTTTGCCAAAAAGTATTGACGACGAGCGTTGAAGTGTGTTGTTCACTCTGCAGAATCTCACGAACAGACAGTGTGGCGGGTCCTAGACTGTCTAACATGATGCCCGGAGAAGAATCTACTTTTGAGTCCATCCATTGGGATAACCCAAACTTCGAGGGGGGACCCTGCGGCGTGTGGATTCGCGCAGCGGACATAGGGAGTTGCTCCAGTCCAATACTTGATACGTACTCTGGATGGCGCACCCTGTGTCCGGGGGCGGCAACACCCGTGGGATCGGTTTTTGGGAAACCCAGGGTAGGACGGAAGAGATCGGTGCGATTAAAACCAGAGTCCCCGAAGTTTGCGCATAACCCGAAAGGCTCGGCCGCCGCTCTGCTCGGGCTACGGCGTTTGAGAGGGCAGTGGCTATGTCATTGATTTCAAAGCCGACCAGAAATTTGGGCCGAACCACAAACTCAGTGTGAAACGCAATGTCCTATTAATGCACTATCTCGTACAGAAGTTCTGGTCCGAAGAAGCCGACTCTCCACGCCAAAAAGCCAGATTCGTCGGCCAGCAGTAGAGCCGACTCTTCGCCTTCGCTCGATCTCGTCTCGAGAACTAAGAGGTGCATCATGGTGACGAATCTATCCTTTCCCGGACAAACAATCAGTGCCGGGAGCAAACAGCCAGCTAACGTGTTGGCGATTCAGGGTCGGCTCAACAATGTCGGCTGCGGTCCCGTTAAGGAAGATGGTATCTTCGGGCCGGAAACGCTAGAGGCGGTGGAGCTGTTTCAGTCGCGTTCCGTCGATCAATTTGGCACGCCACTGAAAGTGGATGGCCGCGTCGGTCCGATGACTTGGGCGACACTGTTTACGACTGAAATCGAACCGCTAGTGGCCAGTTCCTCGTCGGAGCTACTTTCACAGGCGCTGGTCAAAGCCGCACTAGAGGTTGGTGTTCGGGAGGAACCGCTGGGCTCCAATCGCGGCCCGAGGGTAGACCAGTATCTCCGCTCAGTTGGCCTAGATCCTACCCAGGGTAGTTTTGCGTGGTGCGCAGCGTTTGTTTATTTTTGCTTCGACCAGGCTTGCGCCGGCTCGAACATCGAAAACCCAGTGGTAAAAACTGCCGCAGTGGTGGAGCATTGGAATGAAGCCGGAGCACGCGGCATTCACCGGTTGTCGGCCGACGAATGCAAGGACGAGCCCTCCCTAGTCCAGCCAGGAATGATCTTCATCATCATGACGGGAGGAGGACACGGACACACAGGTTTGATAGAAGAAGTCCGAGGGATGGCTCTCACGACCATTGAAGGCAATACGAACGAAGGCGGGTCACGTGAAGGCATAGGCGTCTTTCGTCGTGCGACACGTCGAATCTCAGATGTCAACTGCGGCTTTGTCGATTACGGCCAATCCGGATCTTAGCCCGTGCCGCGGGAAGGTGGAACGAGCGTCAGGGATTTGTCATGAGGTGAGGACACGAAAACATCAGGTTGACGTAGCATCGGACTCTTCTTTTCCCGGAGAACGTTGTGTCTTTGAATAGAGTCGTTCTTGACCTTGATTCGATTTTGGGACCACAACTTGTTCACCTCTC
>Ga0137389_10002203_pt1 | contig 11772 bp, 14 predicted proteins | sample 15con2h14BmetaG_FD_104645 | JGI IMG/M metagenome (GOLD analysis project Ga0137389, IMG submission 104645) | Vadose zone soil microbial communities from Angelo Coast Range Reserve, California, USA - 15con2h1.4B metaG | ecosystem: Environmental > Terrestrial > Soil > Vadose zone > Saprolite...
GAGCCTACAATGCCGAGCAGAACGCCGAAGACACCGCCCTCCGCGCAGGAAGGCACGAGGCCTGGCGGAGGTGGTTCAGGGTAGAGGCAACGGTAGCAAGGACCATCAGGCATGCCGAAAACGGTGGCTTGACCTTCGAACCGGAAAATCGAGCCGTACACATTTGGCTTTCCCAGCAGAATGCACGCGTCATTAACGAGATACCGAGTGGGAAAATTGTCGGTCCCATCGACGATGACGTCAAAGTCCTTGAAGAGTTCGAGCGCGTTGGCGCTGGTCAACTGCGTTTCGAACGACTGGATATGAATGTCCGGATTGAGGTTCGCAAGGCGCGCGCGCGCGGCTTCGCTCTTTGGCTTGCCGACGTCGCTGGTGCCAAACGTGACTTGGCGCTGGAGATTGGTGAAGTCAACGACATCAAAATCAACCAGGCCGAGTTTGCCGACGCCCGCGGCAGCAAGGTACAAGCCAAGCGGTGCGCCAAGCCCGCCTGTGCCGATGAGCAGGACCTTGGCGTTCTTCAGCTTGAGCTGCCCGTCCATGCCGACTTCCGGCATGATGAGGTGGCGGCTGTAGCGAAGAATCTCTTCATTCGAAAGGCTCGCAACGGGCTTTGCGCCGGTCTGCGGCTGTGCGGTTGTGGCCATTGCTTTTCTTCACTCCTTCAGGTTTCAATTCGGCTTACGGGATTAAATAGCGCCGAAAAACAGTCAATTACAACCACCCGCGATGGACGGAATGATGCTGATCGTGTCGCCATCCTTCGTAGGTGTGTTCTCTTTCGCGAGGTAACGAATATCCTCGTCATTCACGTAAACGTTGACAAAACTGCGCAGCTTGCCTTCCTCGGTAAAGAGGTGCCTTCGCAGGTCGCCGAACTCGGCAGTCAGATGGCCGAGCGCTTCCCCAACTGTACGGGCATTGAATTCGGCTGAGTCTCGCTTCCCTGCATAGGGACGAAGCGGGGATGGAATCATTACTTTCACGGGCATTTCATCTCTCCGTTGTGCTGCATCGACCGGCCTACACTGCCGCGCGGTGACGAATCTCAATCCCTTCAGGTGAAAACTCCACTCGATCGTCGTTTAAGCGCCAGGAAGTCATGTCCTGTGGCGCACCGTTCTGCACGCTGACGATGATGTAGCTGTACCACGGCCAGGCGTAATCGCGGTCATATTCGCTCGGCCGCGCCGGATGGTCGGGATGCGAATGATACCAGCCGACCACTTCCAGCCCCTGCTCGCTTGCCGCTTTTTCTGCCTCGCGAACGTCTTCTGCGGTGACCGAAAAACGGTTACGCGGCGAATCATCGCGCCGGTTGACGAGCGGAAAAAGTTGCAGGATTTCGCGCGCAGGCGGGAGCGCGCCAGTTCCTCGATCGTTTTCAAGGACCGCGTTCGAATCGCGTCCCAACAGCGCGCCGCAACATTCATGTGGATACGTCTCCGCGCCATGCGCGCGGATTTTCTCCGCAAGGTGTCCGCTGATCCATAGTGCTGCTGCGTCCGCCATAATTATTCTTCGTCCCAGAAACGTTCGTTCAGGTACTTCGACGCTGAATCCGCAAAAATGGTGACGATCACTGCCTTCTCATTCTTCGGGATTCCAGCCGCAACCTGGAAGCACCCAAGCAGCGCCGCCGCCGCGCTAGGGCTCACGAGTAAGCCCTCTTCCCGCGCCAGGCGCTTCACCAGCCGGTAGGCCTCTTCCGTGGAGACCGTCCAATTTTCGTCGGCGAGCATGTCATCGTAAATCGCCGGGCGGATGGCCGTTGGCATGTGCTTCCACCCTTCCAGGCCATGGAACGATGCGTCGGGCTGCAAGCTCACGCACCGGACTGCCGGATTCAGCTCTTTGAGCCGCCGCGTCGTTCCGACAAAAGTTCCGCTCGTGCCAAGCCCGGCGACAAAATGCGTGATGCGGCCGGAGGTTTGGTGCCAAATCTCGTTGGCTGTGGTGCGATAGTGTGCCTGCCAGTTCGCGGGGTTACTGTACTGGTCCGGGTAGAAATATTTTTCAGGATTTCCCGCAACGATTTCATGCACCTTGCGAATCGCGCCATCGGTACCTTCATCGCCGGAAGTGATCACAAGCTCCGCACCTAACGCCGTGAGGATGCGCTTGCGTTCTTGCGAAGCGCTATCCGGCAGGCACAGCTGCACAGGAAAACCCAGCGCCGCGGCGACCATCGCATAGGCAATGCCAGTGTTGCCACTGGTCGCGTCAATGATGGTCTTTCCCCGTTGTAGCGCCCCACTGTCCAAACCCGCTTGAATCATGCTCAGAGCCGGGCGGTCCTTCACCGATCCACCAGGATTGAACCACTCGGCTTTTGCACAGAATTCAACGCTCGGGAATTCCTGGCCAACGCGCTGCAGCCGTAGTAATGGCGTGTTCCCGATGCGGTCCAGCAAGGATTCACCCGATCGGCCCGGCTGAGCCGTTGATTCGCGAGGAGATGCAGCGATGTGGCCAGTGGTGGCCATGCGATGAAGTCCGAGTCTCTCCTCCCACCCAATGGGCATGGTATATGGGACCATTTTACTCCGAATTAGATGCGCCAGCCTAGCCCGGAGATATGGCAGGTTTTTCACGAAATCGGACAGCAGATCCCCGGACTCTCCTACCAGCAATTCATGCTGAAAACGGCGAGCGGCGCGGCTCCTTTTACGTTGAAGGCCACCCCGAACCATCAACAAGAAGAGAGCGTTTCATTGATCATCTCCATCGTGGTCAAGCAAACCAATGCGCTTGTGTGCGGCGAAGTGGTGCCCTAGCAACGAAAATGGTGAGGACTCGATTGGCCTTCGATGGCACGGTTGGAAGCCCACGATCAGTGCTCTAAACGATCTCTGCCAACACCCGATTGACTGCCTTTACATGCGCGCAACGCGCGTCGTATTCTGAATCCCTCATGTGGAATGTCGAAGAGCGGTTCTCACCAAAAGCAATCGAGAGTCTGGCAGCACTGGGGTTTGCCGTGGGCAGCACGCGCGGCGTGGTGCGCGTCGAAAAATATGGCTGTGGCGCGGAGTTCCGTAAAGGCAGCGACGATCTCTACCAGATGACCATCATGCCCACCATCATGCTGAAGGGGCAATTCACGCGGCTATGGGACGCCGGCTACCAGAAGTTTTTGCTCACGGACGACGGACAGAAATTGCCGGCGCTCGCAACGCATCTCCAGAATTTGCGCAAGTTCAACGAAGAACTGCGCACCGCGCTTGGCGTTCCGACGTTTTACAACGAGGCGCTCGGTTCCGTCAGCCAAATCAGCGTCTACGACCGCGTTAAGGGCCGCAAAGGCGCAGTACCCGACGAAACCGTTGGCGCACACGAAATCGGCAGCGCCCACTAGGCTCACCACTCTGTGCTCGAGAATTATTAGCCGAGAATTTCAGTTTGCGCCAGCGTCCTTAAGCTGCCGTCGAAACTGTTCCAGATCCACACGATGTTTGGCAGCTTTGTGCCTGCCGATGAAAATCACAGGAACATCCAAACCGTAGCGCTCCCTTAGTATCGGATCGGCATCTATACTCACTTCGCGGAGGGCCATCCCGAATTCTCGCAAGAGCGGGGCGATAGCAGACTTGGCTTCGTCGCAGAGATGGCATCCCGGCCGCGTGTAGAGGGTAACGTCGCGCGGACTGGAAGCAGCGAGGCGAGCGTCTTCGGGATGAGCGCTCATCGTTTGATCTCGAAACTGCATCTTACCCGGCAGCAGACGCCGTTGGGAAGAACGGGCGCATAATAACAGGGCGGTCGTTGAGCTGCGGCTAAAATGAGGCGGAGCGAAATGGGAAGAGTGATAGCACTGATGGACGATTTGTTTTTCCAAATGAAGCTGGCGGAAACCGCCAAGCAGCTTGGCCTCGAAGTGAAAGTGGCCACGAGCGGCGAGGCCTTGATGGGGCTGATGGCAAGCGAGCCCAAACTAGTCATCGTAGACTTGAACGCGCGTAGCCAACCTATTGCGGCAATTGAAAAGCTGCGGCAGACGCAAAAGGATATCCGCATAATCGGCTTCTTGTCGCATGTGCAAACAGAGCTTGCCGCGCAGGCGAAGGCGGCGGGATGCAACGAGGTCTTGCCGCGCTCAAGCTTCACGCAGAGTCTGGGCACGATCCTGAGCTCGGCAAAGGACTGACGTGAACACGAGGAAATCGAAAATCCCCGGACAAGTCTTCTTCTTAAGCTGTGCGGTTTTGCTCGCAGCCGCGAGCTCCATTGCCCAGGAATCCAGTTCCAAGCCGGATGGGAACTCAGCAGTTGCTCCAAGCGAAGCGGCAAATACCGGCGGGCCCAGCGCCGCGCTGAAAGCCGAACTCTCCGCCGCATGCGCGCAGAATCAAACCGAGTTTGTTCGCTTTCTCACGGCTCGCAACAAGGAGGCATTTTCCCGCATGACGCCGACGGCGCGTGTCGCGTTGATGAAGCGCTTCGTGCTTCTGAATGAGCCAGGCAAACCCACGGCCTCGGAAAATCCTGCCGGCCGGCCTGTTGTTCGCTGTCAAACTCCCGACGTCACAACAGAAATGCAGATTGGAGGTAGCGAACTTCGCGACAATATTGCTTTTCTTCCCATGGAGTTGCGCGATACCACCGATACCACGGGCGCAAACGTCCACCAGATCACCATGGGGCTGGTTCGCGAAGACGGAGAATGGAAACTGCTCTCGTTGGGCTTGCTTCCGCTGGAACTTCCGGCGCTGGAAGTGGAATGGGATGCCGCCGAGATAGAATCAACGGAACGAAACGCCCTTGAAGTGTTGAACAAAGTCGCGCGAGCCGTCGAAGCCTACCGTAACAAATATTTGCGTCTGCCCGAATCTCTGGCGAACCTGGATCATCCTCTTCACGGGGCAGCGAACGGCGAGGCCGCTGGTCTCCTCGATTCGGATCTCGCGAACGGAATAAAAAACGGCTACGCCATTCGCTACGTGATTGTCGGCGCGAGCACTCTTGGCGCTCCGGCAAAATATGAGCTGGCGGCAACTCCACTACAGTACGGCCGTACCGGACGCCGCTCGTTCTTCCGCGATTCGAACGGCGCAGTGCACGCTGCTGACCGGCGCGGTGCAATCGGCAGCGAGTCAGACCCCAAGGTCGAGTAGACCTCTTGCAATGCCCGACATGATGGCCGTTCGACGGATCGCATTCTCCTGTTCGCCGTGATCGGCGCTTGAACCTCGTTTGTGCTCCGCAAGACTTGGCGCTACTATCGTCCGATTCACTATGCCCCGCCGAACGCCAGTGCGATTCCCTGTTTTTCTGTTCGCAATTTCTCTGCTTGCTCCAGTCCCAGCAGCTGCGCGGCCGCAAAACAATTTCAACTATGGGCCTCTTCCCGTCTTTGAGCTTCACAGCGGCTTCTGGATCAATCTACATCACACGCTCTACCACGAAGCCAAGTTGCGATCCGCCGCCGCGCCGCCGGACAAGAGTGCTAAGACCTCCGGACCTTCTTCGAATGCTACCTCGGATGCGAAACCCGCACTCACGCCTGCCGAACAGCGCATTTGGAACGATGCCGTCGCCTACTACATTGCTAATTACGCTGCAAAGGACCTGCTCTTTTCTACTGAGCTCATCCAATTGAAAGATCAGTTGGGCGATTTCGAGGATTGCGATGAACTCTCCGGCAGGAAGCGAAAATTCTGTGACGCCGGCTTGCCCGCAAAATTGACGCAGGTTCTGGAAGCCGCTGCGCCCGCCTACCGCGCGCACCTCTGGCCGGAGCACGATCGCGCCAACCGTCGCTGGATCATGCGTGTCGCTCCACTCGTGCGCGAGCAGGGTGTAGGCCTCTCGGAACGCCTCGCTGACATATACCAGGCGCGTTGGCCGCGCGAAAAAATCCGGGTCGATCTCACCGGCTACGCCAACTGGAGCGGTGCTTACACCACCGCCGATCCCTTGCGAGTCACCATCTCCAGCCTGGACTCACGCAATCAAGGCGCAGCGGCCCTCGAAGTTCTTTTCCACGAAGGTTCGCACGGTATCGCCGAGCCCGTGCAAGCCGCCATCATTCGCGAGTGCCGCCAGCGCGACAAAGCTATTCCACGCGACCTCTGGCACGCTCTGGTTTTCTACACCACTGGTGAAGTGATCCGGCCGGTGCTCGGCTCTTCCGAGGCTACTTCTGGCGACCAGGACGGCAGCGTCCCCGGTGGCGGCTACACTCCCTACGCCTTGCGCGAGGGCCTTTATCAGCGTGGTTGGAACGAGTACTTCAAGTTGCTGCAAAAATTCTGGCAACCCTACCTTGACGGCACTGCCTCCTTCGACGACGCCATCGCTCGCATGGTCTCTTCTTTATAACATTCGAAACTATCTTCTGCTGCTCCCTCGCTATGCATTCTTGTCGACGCGCAATTGTCGTCACGTCAGCAGTTTCCACGCGGATAACCGTTGTGGCCCCGTCCCTGCACTTGGTGTTCCTTCCAATTGTTCACCGGGCGCCAATATGCTAGGCTTTCTGTTGCAAGAAATTGCCCGGCCTGGGCCCACGCAAGCCCCTGCGACGCGCACGTTTTCTCCCGTTCGTCTCCGATAGACACTCTCCGTGGTGGGAAAGTCTCTCCGAGAAGAACCAAAGACAGGGCGAGGGAACTGTTTCGCGGTTGCCCATGAAATGACCGGCCTTGTCGGCGCAACTCGGGAAAAGGATACGGACACGCCCATGCCTGGCCAACAAACAGCCTCGAAGACCGAAAAAGAACCGGTCGAGATCAAGCTGGCGCATTCCCCGGATTCCGACGATGCCTTCATGTTTTACGCTCTGGCTACCCATAAGCTCGCCACGCCCGGTTATAAATACACTCACATCCTCTCGGATATCCAGTCGCTGAACGAGGCCGCGCTCACCGAAACGTACGACGTCACCGCCATCAGCTTTGCCGCTTACCCAGCACTTCGTGACAAGTATATCCTGCTCGATTGCGGCGCCAGTTTCGGCGAGGGGTATGGTCCTATCGTCGTTGCAACAAAGTCGCTAAAGCCTGCTGAGCTTGCGGGCAAGCGCATCGCTGTCCCCGGCCTGAAGACCTCGGCGTATCTCACCCTGAAACTCTACGAGCCGAATTTTCAACCCGTGGTCATGCCCTTCGACAAGATTATCGACGCCGTTCAGAAGGAGCTGGTCGAGGCTGGCCTTCTCATCCACGAAGGGCAGCTCTTCTTCCCCCAGATGGGGCTGCACCGTGTGCTTGATTTAGGTGTCTGGTGGCAGGAACTAACCGGCTTGCCCCTCCCTCTGGGTGGGAACGCCGTGCGCCGTGCCCTGGGGGCGGATCTTGGCCGGCAAATTTCCAAGACGATCCGCGACAGCGTTTCCTACGGCCTTGAACACCGCGAAGAAGCCTTGAACTACGCCATGCAATTCGCGCGCGAGATGGATACCGAACTGGCCGACAAGTTTGTCGGTATGTACGTGAACAAATGGACGCTCGGCTACGGCGAAAAAGGCAGGCACGCCGTAATCGAGTTGATCAAGCGTGGCACCCAGGCTGGTCTTCTTCCGGGCCCGCCGGATGTCGAATTTCTTAGCGAATCCTAAGAAATCTCCTTCCTTCCCTTCTCACCTCAAGTATTCGTCCGTTTTACATCTCCGCCGCCTTGACGCTGTTCCATGAATCACTTAGTGTCTTTGAGCTGCCATGAGGATGCGAAAAACGTTCTGTCTGTGTGCTTTTATCCTTGCCCTGATCTTGCTGGATGCTGCTGTCGCCGTGGCATTCGCGCTGGCAACAGGTGACATGCTAGGTGTACCCGATCCGCGCCGGGGCGGCGCTGCCGTAGGATACTATTAGAAAGCAATATTTTCGGCGAGATCATGCAGAGACTACTTTCAACTTACCTGTTCGTATCGCGAAAACTGACGCCCGAACTCCTCGGCCAAATCGCAGGCACCGGCTTCGAAGGCTTGGAGATTTTCTGCACGCGCAGCCACTTTGAATACTCCATGAAGACGGAAGTTCGCGCCATGGCTGGCGCGCTAGAAGCGAACAATTTACAGCTCGTCTCGCTCCACGCGCCCACCAGTCGCGACGTCAGCGCCATGCGCGAGAATGGAATGCCGCTTTCCATCTGCGAAGTCGAGCGCGTCCGCCGTATCGAAGCCATGGACGAACTAAAACGCGTCATCGACGTCGCCGACGACTTGCCCTACGAGCGCCTCATCCTGCACATGGGCGGCTCGCGCGAAACAGCCGATCCCCGCAAGCGCGACGCTGCCTTCAGCACCCTCGAACATCTGATCCTGCACGCGCATCGTGCGGCCGTCACGATCTGCATTGAAAACACCACCAGCGAAATGCGCGATCCTAATTATCTCCGCGCGTTCGTGGACGAAACCCGCCTCACCGGGCTCCGCTTCAATTTTGATATCGGCCACGCGCATCTCTCTGACTTTCCAGAAGACGAGCGCCTCGAAAAGGGTCTCTCCCCACTGCGCGACCTCGTCTCGTCTGTTCACCTCCACGATAATCACGGCGAGAAGGACGAACACCTCCCGCCCTACGACGGCACCATCGATTGGCCCGCCGCCATCAAAATCCTCCAGTCGGGACCGCAAACTAATTTGCCGCTTGTCCTCGAATTGAAGGAAAAGCGCCCCGAAGCACCAGCTGCCGCCGAGCAGCTCGTTGCCGCCCGCAAGTCATTGGATCGCTTTGAAAAGGAATGGACCTCCGCAAAATGAACGTCGCAAATGAAACGGGCCAGATGACGACGATCACCGTCGACCAGGCAGGCAAGTACGACGGGCAGGAAGTCACGCTCAAGGGCTGGCTCTACAATCTTCGCGAATCGGGCAAATTGCTCTTCCCGATCTTCCGCGACGGCACGGGCATCATCCAGGGCGTCTGCGCGTTGAAGGAGAATCCCGAGGCGTTTGAATCGCTGAAGGGGTTGACACAGGAATCCAGCGTTATCGTTACCGGGAAAATCCGCATGGAAAAACGCGCCCCGGGCGGCTACGAAATCGGCGTCACGAAAATTCGGATCGTTCAAAAAGTTCCCGAAAGCACTCCCTTTCCTATCCAACTCAAGGAGCACGGCGTCGATTTCCTGCTTGATCAGCGCCACCTCTGGATTCGAACGCCACGCCAGGCGGCCATTCTCCGCATTCGCGCCGAAGCCATCCGGGCAGCGCGCGAATTCATGGACGGGCAGGGCTACACACTCACCGACGCGCCGATGTTCACTCCCGCGGCGTGTGAAGGCACCTCCACGCTTTTCGAAGTCAATTACATTGACGACCAGAAAGCCTATCTCACGCAAAGTGGCCAGCTCTACGCAGAAGCCATCGCCATGGCTCTCGGCAAGGTTTACACCTTCGGCCCTACCTTCCGTGCTGAAAAATCCAAAACCCGCCGCCACCTCACTGAATTCTGGATGCTCGAACCGGAAGGCGCTTACGTCGAATTCGAGGAGGCGATGGGGCTCGCTGAGGGCCTGGTCAGCGCGATCGTGCAAGGTGTCCTGAAAAACAAAACGCGCGAACTCGAAACCCTCAAGCGCGACACCTCCAAGCTCGAAAACGTCAAGCCCCCGTTCCCGCGCATCAGCTATGACGAAGCCGTCGCGGTCCTCAACAAGAACGGGAATCCCGCCAAATTTGGCGACGACTTCGGCGGCGACGAAGAGACTATCATCTCCGGCTCCTTCGAACGCCCCGTCCTGATCTATCACTACCCTTCGTCAATCAAAGCCTTTTACATGCAGCCGGACGCCCATCGCCCCGAGCTTGCTCTCGCCTTTGACATGATCGCTCCGGAAGGCTACGGCGAAATCATCGGCGGCAGCCAGCGCATCCACGATTACGATTTGCTCCTGAAGCGCCTGCGCGAACACAACCTGCCAGAGGAGTCCTTCCAGTGGTATCTCGACCTGCGCCGTTACGGCAGCGTCCCGCACTCGGGCTTCGGAATGGGCCTCGAGCGCACCGTCGCCTGGATTTGCGGCACCGAACACATTCGCGAGGTCATCCCCTTCCCCCGCATGATTTATCGCGTGTATCCTTAGAGCGGGGTAGTTGCTTCGCTTCTAGCCGTTCCAGCATTTTGCTTGTAGCGCCAGCTTTCAGACTGGCATCCATTGTAGCGGCGCGACCCCGGTCGGGGCCGCTATTGGAGGTGACTGGTGTGCCGACAAGTCGGTGGCCGCTCGTCGCTTCCAACGAATCGAGTCTAGCCGTGCCACAGAAAGTTCGCATCATCGGCGTTCCCATGGACCTCGGCCAGAGCCGCCGCGGCGTGGACATGGGGCCCTCCGCCCTGCGCGGCGCGGGCCTCCAAGCGAGCCTCAAGAAGCTAGGCCTCCAAGTCGAAGACATCGGCAATCTTTCCGTAAAGCAGCCGGAAGAAATGCCCGTCGGCGAAAAGCGCGCCAAATATCTGCAGGAAATTGCCGAAACTTGCGGTGACATCGCCGCCGCTGCCGAAAAATCCTTGAGTGAAGGTTTTCTCCCGCTCGTTCTGGGCGGTGACCACTCGATCGCCGCAGGTGTAGCCGCTGGCGTCGCCAATTTTTTCCGCAAAGACAAAAAGCAAATCGGCTACCTCTGGCTGGACGCGCACGGCGACATGAACACACCGGAATCCTCTCCTTCGGGAAACGTTCACGGCATGCCACTGGCGGCCATCATGGGCTATGGCGCGCCCGAACTCGTCGACCTTCTCGGTTTCAAGCCCAAAGCCGAGCCCGGCAACATCGTCATCGTCGGCGCACGCGACCTCGACGCCCAGGAACGCAAAATCGTCAAGAAATCCGGGGTACACGTCTTCACCATGCGCGACATTGACGAACGCGGCATGCGCGAAGTCATGTCCGACGCCCTCAAGTACGCCATGGATGACACCGCTGGCATCGCCGTCAGCCTCGATATGGATTTCGTCGATCCCGCCGACGCTCCCGGCGTTGGCACTCCTGTGCGCGGCGGCGTCACCTACCGCGAAGCCCATCTCGCCATGGAAATGATCGCCGACACCGAATCCATGGTTTCCCTCGAAGTAGTCGAGATTAATCCTATTCTCGACGAGCACAACCGCACCGCCCTGCTCGGCGTCGAACTCGTACTCTCCGGCCTCGGCCAGAAAATTCTCTAATGGAGTGCAGGAGCTCTGCTCCCTTCTACCGATGCTGAACTGAGCGTTATGACCTAAAGGAATATTTTAGCCCCCGTACGAGTCTCCAATGTATGCTGGTATTCTCCGTTCGCGAAGGACGGAGCCATGCGGCGTTTTCATCCCAGGCGCGCATCCAAAACAGGCAACGAACGGTTCATCCTGGTGCAAGGGCCAGCGTAAGCGTCCCGACTTCGTCGTGGGGCTGAGGAGAGCGTAATGAAAGCACAGATTTCCCGTCTGACCGCGCTATCGATGGTTCTGCTGCTGTTGCCAGCCCCCGATTGGGCCACCTGCGGCGGGGGTGGTGGCGGTGGCATGGGTGGGATGAGGAGCGGCGGCCCTGCGCCTGGCGGAGGCAGTTTTGGCGACCAGCAGGTCTATCAGGTCCCGTGGAAGGTGATTAAACCGGACGATACACCCATCGCCAACGGACTCGTCGTTTACTGGTTTCCCTCCTCCCTCGAGGAATTTCAGCGCTCCAGCCTCCGCAACTCGCGCAGCCTCTCTCTCTACGCTTCCCAGTGCGTCACCATGGGTGTTGCTGATGCCGCCACCTCAGTGGGCCAAAAGTTCCTCAGTGGCGAAAAGCTCCCCCTCGTCGTCTTCACCAAATCGGATGGTACCGTCATCAACAAACTGGAAA
>Ga0137389_10002204_pt1 | contig 11769 bp, 2 predicted proteins | sample 15con2h14BmetaG_FD_104645 | JGI IMG/M metagenome (GOLD analysis project Ga0137389, IMG submission 104645) | Vadose zone soil microbial communities from Angelo Coast Range Reserve, California, USA - 15con2h1.4B metaG | ecosystem: Environmental > Terrestrial > Soil > Vadose zone > Saprolite...
GCGATTGGGATTCGCGACGATTTGTTCCAGCAAGTGGCGCAGCTGACCGATCATGCGATTGACGGCGACCGCTTCGTACATGTCGCAGTTGTATTCACAGGATACCCGCCAGCCGTCGGAACGTTGGACCATGAAAAAATTCAGATCGTAAATGGCACCGGGAGATTTGGATGGGACGGGAATCATGGATAGTCCGGCAAATTGCAGCGGCTTCACAAAATCGCGTTGATAGATGAAGTTGATGCTGTAGACCGTGGGCCGGTTGGGGTCGCGTTTGAGGCGCAAGGCTTCAACCACCTGTTGAAAATGGAGATCCTGATGGGCCATGCCTTCTTCCACGGTGCGTTGCACACGTGCGAGGAGATCCAAAAAGATGGGATCTCCGGAGAGATCCGTGCGCAAAATGATTGTGTTGATGAACGCTCCAATCAGAGATTCAAGCTCCACGCGGTCTCGACCCGCCAACAACGTGCCGACATAGACGTCGTGCTGGCCAGCGTAGTGCGCGATGAGCATCTTCAATGCTGCCAGTGAGAGCGTATAAAGGGTGCAACCGTGGTTTCGGGCTAATGCCGCAAGGGCATCGGTGATCTGAGCCGGGAGGACGAGCGAAAGAATGTACGCCCGCTGCGTGTTGCCCGCTGGTCGCGGATAGTCAGGCGGTATTTCGCAGACGGGTAGATTGGCTAGTTTCATTTGCCAATAGGATCGGTGTTGTGCGCCGATAGCACTTTCGTTCTGCTCGTTCTTCCAGATTGTGTAGTCGGCATATTGGAGCGGGAGATCTGATGAAGTTGAAGGACTGCCCGAGGACAGCGCCTCATAGTGGGCCGCGATCTCGTCGCTGAAGAGTCCTATAGACCAGCCATCGGAGACGATGTGATGGATAGTCAACAGAAGCATGTGTTCTTGTTTGGCGAGCTTCAGGAGACGAACTCGCAAGAGGGGACCACTTTTGAGATTAAAGGGCAGAGCGGCTTCCGCAATGGTCCGTCGTTCTTCTTCAGCATCGCGAACCGGGGGTGCGAGACTACTCAGGTCGTCCAGTGGCAGGGGAATCGCAGCTTCAGAGTGAACGATTTGGGCGAGCGTGCCATCGATCAGGGCAAAGCTGGTGCGAAGAACGTCGTGACGACGAACTACCTCGTCAATCGAGCGCTGCAGTAAGGGAACGTCGAGAGGCCCGACGAGCCGAAAGCGCACGGCGATGTTCCAGCAGGGATTGCCAGGCTCGAGGCGGTCAAGATACCAAAACGATTGTTGTGCGAGGCTGGTGGGGAAACGGTAGAGCGGCTCGCCGAGTGAGCCTGGGATTGCAGAGCCGGATGACGTGTTGGAGGGGATGCTGGTTCGAGGGTTCATCAGGTAGCCTGGGGCGCGGCATCAAGCTGGTATTGCTCGCGAGGAACACGAGCTATGGTCTGCAGCTTGTGCTTGGGGCCACCATTTTCAGGCATGCCGTTGGTGAATTCCGCCGCAAGGGCTGCAACCGTTCGCAGTCGAAGAATTTGCTGTGGTGCAAGGGGAATGCCGACAAGCGCAGCACGGGCGACGATCTGAAAAAGGTGTATGGAGTCAGCGCCGAGATCAAAAAGGCTATCGTGCACGCTCACTCGGTCAAGATGAAGAACCTCGGCGCAGACGCTCGCGAGCTTTGCTTCCGCCGGCGTACGCGGGGCGATGAATAGGGTTTGTTCCGGGAGACTCAGGGCGTCCAGACGGACCAGGGCTTTGCGGTCCACTTTTCCGTTAGGATTGTGCGGCAAAGCGGGCACGAAGACGAATACGGAGGGAATCATGTACTCGGGAAGCGAGGCTGCCACCCAATTTCGTAGCTCTTCCGATGAGCATTTTCGCGACTCCTGGGGGACGCAGTAGGCCACCAGACGACTACCGCCAAGGTCGTCTTGTTGTGCGGCGACGACGCACTCACGCATATCGGGATTACGTGCGAGGACCGATTCGATTTCGCCGAGCTCTATGCGAAATCCGCGGACTTTGACTTGATTATCCAAGCGCCCGAGGAACTCGAGGTGACCATCGGGACGATAGCGCACCAAATCGCCTGTCTTATAAAGTCGATCGCCAGGTTGCTTGGAAATTGGATCAGGTATGAAGCGCTCAGCAGTAAGCGAAGCATTGCGGAAGTAGCCTTTTGCCACGCCATCGCCGCCGATATGAAGTTCGCCGGGAACGCCAATGGGGGTGGGTTGAAGCTTGGCATCAAGAACGTGGAAACGAGTGTTATGTACCGGAGGGCCGATGGTGACTGGGCCTTCGCCTGGCGATACGCGGGACGTCGCCGACCAGATGGTTGTTTCGGTGGGGCCATACATGTTCCAAAGTTCGCCGAGCTCCATCAGTTCATTTGCAAGTTTTCTCGGCAGAGCTTCGCCGCCGCAGAACATTCTGAGGCCTGGCGATCCAGTCCAGCCTACTTCGAGCAGCAAGCGCCACGTCGCTGGTGTGGCTTGCATTACGGTGGCCTTCGATTCGTTCAAAAGCTTGATCAATAGACGCGGGTCTTGCGCGGTCTCGCGACTTGCCAGGATCACTTGTGCGCCGGTGACAAGCGGAAGAAAGAGCTCCAGCACCGCGATGTCAAAAGACAATGTGGTTACCGCGAGCAGACGGTCACGTTCGTTGAGTCCGGGGACCTGACGCATCGAGCACAGGACGTTGGCCACATTGCGATGGGTCACTTCGACGCCCTTGGGCTTCCCGGTCGACCCCGAGGTGTAGATCGTATAGGCGACGGAGGCGGAGTCGAGTCTGATTCCTGGCGAGGTGTCTGGCTCACACTCAATAAGCATCCAATCGCGATCCAGGCAGATGGGGCGAGTGTCAAAGATTGGAAGATTCGGAAGCAAATTTGAATTGGTCAGCAGAGTGGCTAGCGAGGTTTCTTCCATGATCAAGGCGATTCGGTCGGGTGGATACGCTGCATCAATGGGCAGATAAGCGGCGCCGGCTTTCCAAATACCGAGCAAGCTGACGAGCAAGTCGACAGAGCGATCGACAGCAATGCCAACCAGAGAACCTCGAGTAACGCCGATTTTGATCAAATGCCTCGCGAGTTGATTGGAGCGTTTGTCCAATTGAGCGTAGGTCAGGCTGCGCCCTTCCGATGAGACGGCGAGCGCATCCGGTGTTCGGGCAACCTGTTGCTCGAATAGTTCGTGGACGCATTTGTTGCGAGGATAGTCGCGTTGCGTGGAATTCCAGTCTTGAAGAATGTGTCGAAGCTCGGACTCGCTCAGGATTGGAAGACGATCGACCTCCTGGTGAACATCGGCTGCCAAGCCCATCAACAGAGTTTCGAAGTGTGACAACCAGCGGGCGATTGTTTCGCGGTCAAACAGAGCGGAATTGTAGTCGCAATCGATCAAAAGACCTTGGTCGGATTCTACGACATTGACGAACAGGTCGAAATTCACCGCTGCCTTGGGATTGGGATCGACCACAACTTGCAGCCCGGGGAAGTCAATATTTGTACCAACTTTTTCGAGATTGAACTGAACCTCGACGAGCGGCAAACGGCTCGGCTCGCGGCGGAGCTTCAGATTGCGAACCAAGGTGCCGTAGGTGTAGGTCTGATGATCGTAGGCATCAAGAACAGTGCGCTTTACTTGCTGAAGAAGCTCGGTGACGGACTGGCCGTCGATGAGACGGACACGAATTGGCAGGAAGTTTACGCAATGTCCGACCAGGCTGCCGTTTTCCAGCAGGGATTGGCCGGCGGTGGGGATGCCGATGACGAGATCACTCTGTGCTGTTAAACGATGCAGGAGTGAGGCGAATCCGGTTAGGAGCGTTGCGAACAGAGTGCAGCCCTGTTTGGCGCCGGCTTGCTTGATCTGCTTGTAAATAGGTGCGTCGATTCGCGCGCGGTAGGTGGCGCCGTTGAATGATTTTACAGCGGGGCGTGGGCGATCGGTTGGTAGTTCGAGGACGGGAGGTATTTGCTCGAAGCGCTTGAGCCAGTAGTCGCTGACTTCGGCGTCGGGCGCGCTCTGAGAGAGCAGGCGGGCGTATTCGCTGAATTGTACCGCCGCAGGCATAGTAGGGTTGGTTCCTTTGCGATGAGCTGCGTAGAGCGTGCTGAGTTCGTCCAGGAGAACGTTGGTCGACCAGCCGTCGCAGACGATGTGGTGACTGGTGACAATGAGGGCGTGGAGTTGAGGTTCAAGACGGAAAAGCTTGAGGCGAATCGTCGGGCCGTTGACGAGATCAAAGGCTTTGGACGCTTCTTCTTGCTTGGCATTTTCCAGTGCGGCGGCGCGTTGAGATGCGGATGCGGAGGATAGGTCTTCGAACGACAAGGAGAGTTGGTTCGCGTTGGAAACGAGTAGTGAATTGCGCTCGGGAATAATTGTTGCGCGCAGGGCCTCATGACGACGGATGAGATCGTTCAACGAGTCGCGGAGGGCCTGCTCATCAAGGTTACCGCGCATTGAGAGAGTGAAAGATTCGTTGAATGCGCATGATGCTTCGTCGCCAAGTTGCGCCGAGAGCCAGATTTCCATTTGCGCTTCAGTCAGCGGAACTTCAATGGTTGGCGTTTGAACGGTGGCCGATACCGGGGCTGCGAGGCTGGCTTTTTCTTCGATTTCCTCTTCACGGGCCGTCACAGTTGGTTGTTCCGGAAGAATCCCGCCGGCCCGCATTTCCTTAATGGATTCGTCGAACGCACGGATGATCGCTGCAATGTCGGCATCTGAATGCGCTGTAGTCAGGAAGCAAGGGAAGCCTTCGAGGATATATATGCCCTTGGCACGAAGGTGATAGTAGAGCAGGCTGCCCAAGGGAAAGTCGACAGGGAAGCTGAAATAGAAGACGCTGGCGAACGTCTCGATGCGCGCTGGGACACTGGCTTTTTCGAAGAGTGCGTTCAGGGCGCTTACGAGGGAGGAGGTTTTTGCAGTCAGTTGTTGCTGAAGCTGCAGGCCCTGTTCGCGGAAATGTTGAAGCACCGCTTTTACGGCAGCAAGAGTGAGGGGGTGACGTACAAACGTGCCGGCGAAGAAAGTCACCCCGACGGACGGGTAGGAGTCATCACCGAACTGCCATGTGCCGCCGTCGAGTGCGTCCATGAATTGTGATTTGCCGGCTAGAACGCCGATGGGCATGCCACCCGCGAGAACTTTTCCATAAGTGGCCAGATCGGCGCGAATATCGAACAGAGCTTGGCAACCGCCCTGGTGGACGCGGAATCCGGTGACCACTTCATCAAAAATCAGGGCCGCGCCCGAGTCCTCAGTGATTTTACGAATCTCGCGCAGGAATTCGCGAGGCTGGAGGTTGGGGTGACGGCTCTGGACCGGCTCGACGAGAACCGCGGCGAGTTCACCGGCATGGGTGCGAATCCATTCCAGCGATTCGGAAGTGCCGTAGTCGAGCACAACTACGTTGCCGACGCTTTCTCGCGGAATACCTGGTGCGATAGGTAACGAGCGGGGCATCTCGCCGGCTTTCACACCTTTCACGAGAACTTCGTCGAACATTCCATGGTAAGAACCAGCGAAGAGCACTACCTTGCTTCGGCCGGTGACCGTGCGTGCAACACGGAGCGCGGCAATAACGGCCTCAGACCCGGTGTTGCAGAAGGACATGCGCTCATTGCCGGTTAAGTCGCAAAACATTTCGGCAACTTCACCGGCCAGGGGAGTTTGCGGTCCGATCTCGAATCCTTCGTGGAGCTGCTGCTCCATCGCACGCTCTACAAAATCCGGGCGGTGGCCGAGCATGATGGGGCCGAATCCGTTCAGAATGTCGATGTATTCATTGCCATCGACATCCCACAGGCGTGAGCCCTTTGAACGGACGGTGAAAATGGGATAGACCATTTCCTTCCATTGCGTGCGGAAGCCGGAAACGACTCGTGGATCCGCGAGCTTGGATCGATATCGCTGGGTCATGCTCTTGGACTTGGCGGTCCGTAGGTTGCAGCGCTCAATTAGCGCTTGGACATGTTTCTGCTGAGCTTCCGTAAGTTGAGAGGAGGTTCCTTTTTGTGTTTGCGGCGGTTTGTACGGGCCAAAAGGTTTGAATTCGCGCGATTCCTTGGGGGCATCTGCAAGGGAGTTAGAAGGGGACGAGGGACGCGCCAGGGAAGAGGAAGAGGCGGCGATTTTGGGAATTGATGCTGCGGGTTGCGGCGACTCCTTTTGCGGTTTTGAGGCAGATTCCGGTGAAATAGCTCGCAAAGCGTCAAGCTGTTTGGCAAAGAGCTGGTTCATCACTTGCATCTGCTCACGCATCAGGCGCTCGACAGCGGTTTCAGACGCGCTGCTTTCGTTATTGGGGAGCGGCTGAGGTTGTGTTTTCGCGTAAGGCATGGGCGCAGAAGAAGTGTCAGGTTCGTTCTCGATTTCTTCGCGACGCGTGGGGTTATCCGTTGGGGCGAGAGCCTCGGCCGGTAACTGACTATCGATGAATTCTGACAGCGATTTGAGTGAGGACTGGTCACCCAAAAGCTGCCGGAAGGTGACCTTAAGACCGAATTTACTGTGCAATGCCTGGGCTACCTGGGTAAGGAAGAGCGAATCAAAGCCCATTTCAGGGAATGTGGATGAGGCATCCGAGGGTTGCATCTGGACGCCGGAGAGGTCTGCGAATATATCGGACACCATGCTGGAGATGACCGCGGCACGGCTCACTGCGAGTTGCTCGTCGAAGGTTGGGCCTTGCAATTGGTGGGTCACCTTGTGAGTCTGCTCGGAAGATATATCGCTGAATTTCGCTTCGGTCGCGGTGGCGCGATTTATCTCGGGGGATGCCTGCGTTTGGGCGGCAGGCAACTCCAGCCAAAATCGTTTTCGTTCGAAGGGATATGTTGGCAGAGAAATTCGGTGGCGATGTTCTCCGGAGTGCAGCGTTTCCCATTTGGGTTGCAATCCAGCCGACCATAGTGAACCCGCAGCTTCAAGCAAGTCGAAGAAACTGTTCTCACCTGACGAAGCATCTCCAAATGAGGAAACGACGGTCACGGCCTTTTGTGTGTCGGTGGCGTTCCCGTTCTGTCGGGAAACCTGCTGTTTGGCTAGACTGCTCAGCACATTACCTGGACCGACTTCCAGGAGAACTGTTGGGCTGCCGCTTAGAAGCTCCTGTATCCCACGAGAAAATTGCACGGGAGCGCGGAGGTGGCGTGCCCAATATGCGGGGTCAGTTGCTTCGCGTTCAGAAATCCAAGTACCGGAGACGCAAGAAACAAAGGGGATGGTTGGTGGCCGGAGCTGAACTTGCGACACCCAAGAGGAAAATTGATCGACAACCGGGTCCATCATCGAAGAATGGAAAGCGTGAGAGGTCGCCAATCGTCGAGTGGCAACGCGCTCGTTTTCCAGCTCGGCCTCGAAATTATCCAAAGCGCTAAGCGGACCGGCCACTACACAGAGCGATGGTGCATTCACTGCTGCGATGGCAAGGTCATGTCCATTCAGCCGTGCGCGAATCTCGGACTCCGAAAGTCGGACGGAGAGCATTCCGCCGGGTGCCACTTTTTGCATCATGCGGCCGCGGGCAGCGATTAGAGCCAGAGCGTCTTCAAGAGAAAATACCCCTGCTAAGCATCCGGCAACGAATTCGCCGACACTATGGCCCAGCATTCCTTCTGCCTTAATTCCCCAACTCATCCAAAGCCGCGCGAGCGCGTATTCGACAGTGAAGATGGCTGGTTGCGCTATAAACGTGTCCGTAACGCGCCTCGTTTCAGCTTCAGAGACGTCGCGAGATGGGTAGAGCAGGGGACGCAGATCCTCGCCCATGTGTGGCAGAAGCATTTCGCAGCAGCGGTCGACCCAATGACGAAAGACAGGCTCGGAGTCGTAGACTTGGCGGCCCATATTGGGATGTTGCGAGCCTTGCCCAGGAAACAGGAAATGAACCCTGGCGGAATCATTCGTACTGACTTTGGTCTGCACGCGCTTGGGATCTCGTTGCGATAACGCCTGAATTGCTTCGGGTATATTGCGAACAACTGCTGTACGACGGTGGGAGAATTTGCGGCGACCCACTTGCAGTGTCCACGCTGCGTCAGCCAAACGTGGGGCCGGTTGCGATTTCAAATGTTCGACTAGATTGGCGGTTGCCTCCTCGAGCGCTTTTTCTGAGCGCGCGGACAGAACCAGTAATTGTGCAGGGCGCGGCGAGTCGCTGGAAGTTTGCACAGGCGCTTCTTCGAGGATCACATGGGCGTTTGTACCGCCGACGCCAAAAGCGCTTACGCCTGCTCGCCTGGGCTTCTGATCCGACTTCCACTCTTTGAGCTTGGTGTTTATGAAAAATGGGCTATTCGCAAGATCGAATTTCGGATTGGGGGAATGAAAATGCAGGGTGGGGGGCAACATGCCGTGGCGCAGAATATTTGTGGCATTGATGAGCCCGGTCACCCCAGCGGCCACATCCAAATGACCGATGTTGGTTTTAGCGGTCCCAATCGCGCAGAATTGCTTGGCGGTGGTTCTGGAACTGAACGCTTGACTAAGTGCAGCCAATTCGATGGGATCACCAAGAGGAGTTCCCGTGCCGTGCGCTTCGATATAGCCGATCGTCTCGGGATTTACTCCCGCCGCTTCCTGGGCCATCGCGACGACGCGCGACTGACCTTCAATGCTGGGGGCCGTGAAGCCTACTTTGGACGAACCGTCGTTGTTTAGGGCACAGCCGCGAATCACCGAATAAATGTGGTCGCCATCGCGAAGGGCGTCTTCCACTCGTTTCAGCAGAACAACGCCGACACCACTGCCAAAAACTGTTCCTTGCGCGCCTGCATCGAAGGCGCGGCAGTGGCCATCCGGCGAGGTCATTCCCCCTTCCTGATATTCGGTGCCGCGTTTTTGGGGGAACGTGATGGAGACGCCGCCTGCGAGCGCCATGTCGCTTTGGTAAGTCAACAACGACTGCGCGGCCTGGCAGACGGCGACCAAAGAGGTGGAGCAGCCAGCCTGCAATGTGAAACTAGGGCCGCGCAAATTCAATTTGTAGGAAACGCGGGTAGAGAGAAAATCCAAACTGTTACCCAGCATTTCAAGATAGTTGCCAACTTGATAGCCGCCGGTGAAGCTGTGAATGAATTCGGCGTTTGTGCAGAGCCGCGACAGAAAATAACTCGGAATGCTGCATCCCGCGTGCACGCCAATGGAGCCCTGATAGGTGAAAGGGTCATAGGCCGCATCCTCGAGCGCCTGCCAACAACACTCGAGGAAAAGGCGATGCTGAGGATCCATCAACTCAGCTTCGCGTGGGTAAATGCCGAAGAACTCGGCATCGAACAGGTCCGCGTCGGCCAAAATAGAGCGAGCTCGCACATAAGTGGGGCGTTCGGAAAGCTCGCGAGCGCGCGGAACCTCCAACTCTTCAACGCTGAAATGCGAAATGGATTCAACACCGTTGAGCTGGTTGCGCCAAAATTGATCGACGCTTTGCGCTCCAGGGAACCTGCCCGCCATGCCAATAATGGCGACTCCTTCTAGTATGGAAGGCGACTCAGTGTGAGTCATACGCCACCGCCGGAGCGTCGGCTGCGAAATCGGGTAAAAGCCTCTCGCTGCCGTTGGCCGATTTCTTGCACACCCGATGCGACCACGGATGTCGATTCAGTTCGGCTGAGGTGCTGCGCGAGCTTGCGTATATTGGAGAATTCAAACAAATCGGTGAGCGGAATTTGCCTTTGCAGGGTTTTTTGCAGATTAGAATGCACGGCGACGAGCAGCAAGGAGTCGCCGCCGAGGTCAAAGAAATTTTGGTCCAGCCCTACGTCGCGGACTTTCAAGATGCGCTGCCACAGTTGTGTGAGCGTGCGCTCAAGGTCGCTCTCGGGAATGCTCTTTGCAGTGGACTCTGACTTTGACATGACATCGAGTTCGGCTAAACCTGCGCGGTCTACCTTTCCGTGCTGGGAAAGGGGCAGAAATGGCAGGGCCACAAAGAATGCCGGTATCATGTGTTGCGGCAACTGTGAGGCAATAAAGTCGCGCAATTGCTGTGGTGTGACCGTGGAACTAGCCGGAACGAAATAGGCTACCAGGCGCTTGCTTCCGCCCTCGGTTCGCGCTACAACGCAAGCTTGCTTCACTTGCCCGTGCCGCAGGATGGCGCTCTCAATTTCACCGGCCTCGATCCGATGTCCGAGAATCTTCACCTGCTCATCAAGACGGCCCAAGAATTCGATCGAGCCGTCACTCCGCCAGCGAGCGAGATCTCCCGTGCGATACATACGTTGCTTAGGTTGATCACTGAAAGGATCACTCAGGAATTTGGTCGAGTTAGTGTCGGAAGCACTGAGATATCCGCGCGCCAAGCCATCGCCGGCGGCGTACAGCTCTCCGATTTCTCCCGCAGGGACGGGGTTCATGTCCTGATCAAGAATGTAAACTCGCGTGTTCGATACCGGTTTCCCGATCGGAATCGATTCTGGTATAAAGTCGCCGGCCCGCATGGTGTGGCAGCAGGTGAACGTAGTGTTTTCCGTAGGACCATATCCGTTGATGAGTGTTGTTTCCGGTGCGTGTTCAAGGAAGATACGCGAGTGGCGAGCTGACAAGACATCGCCACCGGCCAGGAGTTGGCGCAGGGAGCGAAGACCTTTGGGGTGCTCGTCGACCATCAGGTGGAAAAGACCGGCTGTCAGCCAAAGCGTCGTCACTCCATATTGGCGAACAGCACGAAGAAGATCTTCGAGTGATGAAGTTTCAGGAGGCATTAGCGCTAGGCGACCGCCGTTTAGCAGGGCACCCCATATCTCGAAAGTAGATGCGTCGAAGGATGGCGGGGAGAACTGGAGGAACGTTTCGTCGGGTCCAAAGTGACAATAGTTTGCGCCCCGAACAAGCCGGACGATCCCGCGGTGTTCAACCATCACTCCTTTTGGCCGGCCTGTGGAGCCCGACGTATACATCACATACGCGAGATTTGTCGGCCCAGCGACTTGCTGCGGATTCTGTTCGCTGCGAGAAGATGCCTCGGATTCATCGTCTGCAATGACAATTCGAGCAGATTCTGCGGATTGAAAAGATGGGACTAGCGACCTGTGTGTGAGAAGTACGTCCCTACCTGCATCCTCTAACAACAAATTTCTGCGCGCTTCCGGGTACGCCGGATCGATGGGCACGTATGCGGCGCCCGCCTTCAAGACTGCAAGGAAGGCAACAATCATTTCGATGGATCGCGGTAAACAACAGGGAACCAAGGTTTCGAGCGTCACACCAGCGAGGCGAAGGCGACGAGCCAAGCGATTGGCACGCTTATTCAACTCTCCATAAGTGACCTCGATATCTCCTTGGATCAGAGCTACATTTTCTGGATTTTCTCTTACGATGCTTTCAAATAGGGTGACTAGGGTGCCAGTGCGTGGATAATCCGTGGAGACTCCGCTCCAACTGCGCAGCGGCTCGGGCAGAAACCTCCCGTGCATTGCGGAGGAGAACTTCGCAGTTCCGTCAGAGCTGGAGGTGATTGGCGGCATTTTGGGTGCTCAGTCCAAGAGAATTTCTTTTTCCCCGAAGAGCCGTTCTGCTGTAATGCCGCGTGCTTGACGGGTCGCCATCAGGCGATTGGAATGAATGATTGGATTGGACTCTCCCGTGTACTTGATGCTCATGACGTAGTTAAAGCAGGGCTCCTGCCCCAAGGCGCATACGTAGACTTCTTTGCAGCGAAACTGTTCGACGATAGAGAGGGCTCTTTCGCAATTGGAACCAGCCAGGCGGCGTTCGCGTAGGGTGCGCTCGCGCAGTTCCGCCACTCTTTCCACTTGCGTTTGTTTCA
>Ga0137389_10002207_pt1 | contig 11763 bp, 6 predicted proteins | sample 15con2h14BmetaG_FD_104645 | JGI IMG/M metagenome (GOLD analysis project Ga0137389, IMG submission 104645) | Vadose zone soil microbial communities from Angelo Coast Range Reserve, California, USA - 15con2h1.4B metaG | ecosystem: Environmental > Terrestrial > Soil > Vadose zone > Saprolite...
CTCAAGCTCGAACTGTCCCAAGAGAAAACGTTGATTACGCATGCTTCGACGCAACCTGCTCACTTCCTGGGGTATGAACTGGTAGTCCAGTACCGCGACGACAAGCGCGATCACACCGATCGACGGTGCATCAACGGTCACGTGGGCTTACGGGTTCCAGCCAAAGTCATCGAGAACAAATGCGCTCTCTACATGCGTCAAGTCAAACCCCATCACCGCAAGGAATTGATGAGCGATGACGACTTCTCGATCATCGCTCGCTACCAAGCGGAATATCGCGGGTTTGTCCAGTACTACCAACTGGCACAGAATGTCTCCTGGTTGTGGAAACTGCACGGGGTCATGAGAGCATCTCTTCTCAAAACCCTGGCACTCAAGCACAAGCGGAGTGTCAGCAAAATGACCCGGAAATATCGAGCCACGGTGGAAACTGAGCACGGACCGATCAAGTGCCTGGAAATCATCGTCCCACGAGAGGGAAAGAAACCGCTTGTGGCACGATTTGGGGGAATTCCCCTACGCCGACAATCCCATGCAATGCTCAGCGATCAGCTTGTCTCTATCACGAGAAAGCCAGCACGCAATGAGTTGCTCAAACGACTCCTGGCGCACACCTGTGAGTTGTGTAAGTCCACTCACCAAGTGGAGGTGCATCATATTCGCAAGCTGGCAGATCTCCAAAAGCCGGGACGAGCGGAAAAGCCACGATGGGCACGTGTTATGGCTGCCCGCCGACGAAAGACGCTGATTGTCTGTCGTGAATGCCATCAGGCGATTCATGCGGGAAAGCCGACCCGGAAACCACCCGGACAATAATGACTGGAGAGCCGTGTAATGGGAAACTATTACGCACGGTTCGGAGGGGGGCACACGGAAAAGGGCTGCTAGTCAGTACCTCGCCGGGTGCCTACCCTACAGCGATACCCCTCTCTGGACATACTGGCGACTCCTTCCTGAGTCGAAGCGAAGGCTTCCGGATGTTTCTGAAGACGCTCCCTAAGCCATCCTGGCTCTTAGCGTACAAAAAGCACAAAATGATATGCTGACCCCATTAAGGATGTCTGGGGTATCGGACTTCGCTATGCGCACCGCTTGCAGACCAGTCGCAATATCTGCACGGCCAAGGAACTCAAATACACTGATGAGTACTGGATTCGAAAACGCTTCTCGGTTGTCGTCCAGCGCACGGTTCTGGAGCTGCGCGGGATCGCGTGCATTCCCCTGGAAACAGAGCCGAAGCCGAAACAAGGCATTATGACCGCGAAATCGTTTGGCAGGCTGGTGGAGTCGCTTATGGAGTTGGAGGAAGCCGTTTCAACCTACGTGGCTCGCGCTGCCGAGAAGTTACGTAGTCAAGGCTCTGCTGCTTGCGGTGAGAATTCCACCGTAACTCCGAAATGAAATGAGATTCCAGTATAACTCCGAAAAAAGTAGGAAACACCTGTTGTGCTGGCTACTTGGGACATCTGGTCACAAAATCGGAGGGCTGAGCCAGTACAATGGCTCTCATCTGCCATCTTGCTTTTACGAAAAGATGCACGTGTCAGGAAACGCAAGAACAGACAAGCTCATGCTCAATGAACAGACATGCATCTACACATCAACCAAGCAGAGAGGTAACATATTCTCTTCGTCCGTGGAAGAAAACGCAAAAACACCTCTCACCTTTTGAGACGAGAAAGAATCACCATGAGCTTCTCCTTCAGGAAGACACGTTGATTTTCTTATTGCACAGTGAGCACATATTTACACCTCCAAATTTTAACCTGGTTGCAGATGGATGTGCAACCAGTGAAAGCTCGCTCTATCGCTCTGATGGTGACTTTTCCAGAACAGATGTGCTAAGTAGCCAGTACACTGGTGCTGAACACACAAACGTTGGAGTTTGGAACCGACACCATCAGCCCGCTGTACAGATACATGCCCAACAAAAAAGAGCTTTCGGAAGCCGAAAACTCTCTTGTGGTGACCCCCCTTGGAACAGAACTGGAACCTTCTCCGTAACGAGCTACTGCGCTGGTATAACGAACTGGTCAGCCTTCAGATAGCTGATGCTATCCCTGCCGCAGCATGAATCATAAGAATGGCAAGGCGATTGATAACGTAGCGAGATCATTTCAGGATATATTGTACAATTGTTTTGGTAATTTTTGTGGAGGCATAACATACGCGCATATATCTCGTCGTTGCATGCTCGGAGTAAACCTCTGCACTAGGAACCTAGCCATCACCTAGCTACACGTCTTCAGCGAACAGCTTCGTAGACATATACGAAAAGGTTAAGCTATATTCATCGACATTAGGCGCCATATGAGCAAAACCACACGATCTGGCGGTATCAATACGCAGGCTGGCATCACCGCACAAAACTGGGCTGCGCTTTCTATGTTTGTGCAGCAAACGTTTGATCCGTCATTCGTCAAGATTCAGCTAGAGCAGGCCAAGCTAGCAGACTTCGTGCTGGTGTTTCAAAATAGGCGCATTATTTGTGAATCAAAAAACTACCATATTTCCTATGCTGACATAAAAAGCATTCTGGACACTATATCGGATGTTGGCCCCGATGACACCATTGTCATTATCTGTAAAAGTATCGAGGAAGAGGCCCGTGATCGCCTTGCTCACGCCCAGCATTTTTCAAAGGCTCGTGATTGGCTTAAAGAGGAAAAGGAATACACCGATCGGCATTTGGCCTTATTGTCAAAGCTTAGTTTTTGGCAGGTTGACCAGAGCCTTAACGAAAAGATTGTAAAGAACCTCATGGAGCAGCGGTTCAATATCTGGCTGCCTAACAGCGATCTAATTTATGCAACGCTCATTGAAAAAATATTCAAGCAGTCTGCGCGTGGCGGTGAGTATACAAAAGACGAATTTATTACGGATGTAGAAACATACCGAAAGCAACTGGCCGAGAATGATGATAGCAGCTTGAAGACAAAGCCCTTGGAGGAGCGCGTTAAAGAAGTGCTCACTGCAATCCCCAACCCCACATCTAGGCTGGCATCGTCTAGCAATCCACTCCAGGTTCTGGTAACCGACCCTAATCTTCATGGTGCTGCATTCAATGTGCTGAAAAACATGGATCAGATCAATCTTCGCGATTGGGATTTATTCTGGAAAGCAACCTATAGCACCTACTTCTCAATGGAATTATTCTCAGTCCTTAAGACTAAGGCTACGACTATCGAAAATGCCGAGTACGCCATCAACTTCGTTCAGGGTCATGCAGATTCGCTCCGTTATAAGATTTACGATGAGTATCAGTATAAAGAGGCAGCAGACTTGCTCGAGGCGGCTCGAAAGTTTGCACCAGGTCACGACATGGCTATTGCTGATCTGTTAATTAAGTTTTACCGCGATGCCAAGCAGAGCGTCCTCTTCATAGAAAGGATGAATAACAGTAGTGAATGGATACTCATCGAGCTAGCCAGATCTTTGGCCGTTCTGTACGGTAATAGCGACCATACAGTACGCGAGAAGATCATGGCATTTATAGACGCCGAGTTCAACCTTATAGAAGATGACTCAAGTTACTGGGGTGGAACGCCGCTCCCCATATTCGATATTCTTCGAGAAGATATCGGCACAGATAAGGATAAGCTTCGTAGATTTATAGCTAAAATATGTAATAACTACAATAAATTTTATAGGCGCTTTACACGTGGCAGATCGCCTTTCAAAGGATGGGAGCTCATGGGCAGCGGATTCGCCACGTGGGCAGGTGAGCCTTATGTTGAGGATCGCAAGTTCCTAGAAGTGGTTATTTTACCCTGTCTCCGCGCAATGCAGCGTGATGACGCTATGCAAATTTTAGAGGAGTACACAGCGTATGACGCGAAGAAAGTAAGCTCCAAGAAACCGGATTTTATGAACCGAGCGAGTATACCGTTCCTTACCGAAGATTATGCAAATGACCAGAACACCGAAGATTCATTCGCTAAGCTCTCAGCGCTTATTAAAATGCGTGAAGGTATCCCCGACAAAAAAGAGCTACTCTATCAAGCTGTTGAGAAAAGCAGCATGGCCGCCGATAAGAAGTGGAGGTTGCTCGAAGTTGGCCTGCATGAATATAGGGAACCAGTTAACGCATTCATGGAGCGTCTACTTTGGCAGCTTTTTGATAGTGGTCATCAGGAGGCTTTATCTACATTCAGCGATTTGTTGCAAAACGATCAATATATGGAACGGCAACCTTACTGGAGCTCGACAATATCGCAGACAATGAGCAGGATCATAAAGAACAAGACCACGTTCGAACAGGGTGTTTCCCTACTAAAGACATATCTGCGGAGTAACCATTTCAACACCTCCTTGATCTTTGACCGATACGATCTTAAAGGCGCTCTGCTTTCGGTTTTAGAGGAAAACCTTGAAGTAGGCATTGAATTACTCAAAAGCTTAGCCGGTGAAAACTCAACGAATAACCAGCAGTCCGTTTTTGGCGCCACCTTACATGATCTGCCTGAAACACTTCGGCTGAAAGTCTACGAAGAGATTGTTCGTCCATTGCTTGATGAGATGGGTACAGCGGCTGCGCTTGCAAACAGGCTGACTCGCCCAGAGACACGGGAGAATATCGTCTGGTTTGGCGAGAAGCTTGCTAAGCAACACACATACCATGAAGCTCTTACTATTGCCGAGTTTTTCATTAGTGATCCCGACCCTGCAAAAGATAACGAACGAGATAAACGTATCATTGAGGGAGAGATAGATTCTTCGATAGCCACTGTACGTGGCTGCTTGCCCTGGGTGCTCATGCATTTTTCAACTGTGGAGGGCAAAGACTACATACCTCGTGTATTCGCATTAACTCAGGCCTTATGCATCGACGAAACCCTCTATGTAAGAGAACAAGGGCTTTTGGTTTTAGGGCAATTAGCCAAAGCTCGACATACTCATATGCCGGATAGTAATGAGTGGTTTATGCCGTATTCTGAAGCGAGCAAGATAGAAGACTTTGCTTTCACCATGCTTCGTGATAGTAATAACCATTATCCTGCCTTGCTTAAAGAACTAGCCAGAGTTTTCTCACTCATTCTTACAATGACCGAAGACCAAGCACTAGAAGTAATTGACACGTTCCAGCGGCAAGGTGGAGAGGTATTCAAAGACCTGGCAAGCTTTATTCTTTTCATGGCAGAGTTCCGCCATGAACGATATAAAGAGTGGCCCACGGATAGAGGGGAGTTGAAGCCTTATAATCCTGAAAAGATCAGGGAAAAGCTAAAAGATCTCTTTGTCAATGGCGAGGATGAAATGAGGCTCGCGCTAGCAGCGCAACTATCGTCTCTACCTGAGAGAGCCAAGGATGAAAATGATTCCCACCGGCTCCTAGGACTTAGTTTCAAATATCTTTTATTACTCACTCAGAGATATGACCACCTGGTTTTTACATCGATCTATAAATTCATCAGACAATACATTGCTATTGACTACGATGAAGCATACAAGCTCTGGAAGGCATCGTTGACAGCCGAACGGCCAGCGATATTTGAGCAAGCAAAGTTTAAGGGCAACGCCCAGGCACCTTATCGTTGGTGGCCTTATTTCTATAACGATTCAATATTGCTGACAGTGGCTGAGCATGACTTCGTAAAGTTCCTGGAGGATGTAGAATTTCTTTTGGGCTACCCAGAGGAGGTGGTTATAGCGACCGACTTGAACAGCGTCGTCGATTACCTGGCAAGAGCAGTAACGAACAAGAGTGAAGTAAACCAAATATTCAAGAAGCTACTGAAACGGAACGCGAGTTTTTATCATCAATACGAGGCTTGGCAACGCCTTAACGGTATTTCATAGTAGGATATAGGTGCTTGCTCACAGGCCTCTTTCATCTCCAGCAACAAGGCTTTGAGGTCTGCCACCCACTGTGATGGCTACTTCGGTTATCCGTTCTAAAACACGCCAATCTTTGCTCACTTCTGTCAAAATGTTACCAAATGAGCAATCATGAAATACCTGTAATAGCGTACTGAATGTGCATCTACTTTTTTCGGAGTTAGCGTGGAATCGCTTACCTTTTTCGGAGTTAGCGTGGAATATTTCGGAGTTTTCGAAAGATTTTTGAATACTTCGTGTTCATTTCATTTCGGAGTGACACTGGAATTCTCATGCTGCTGAGAATTCCAGCGTCACTCCGAAATGAAAGCTCATTCCATAGTAACTCCGGAAAAAGTATGAAACGAGGGCCAAATTTTTCTAGTGTATCTCCGAAATGACCAGAGTAAAGATAACGAGCGCGTGTAGTGGGCCCTTTGGACTGGCTTCATCCGCACTAATAGAGTATTTAGTAGGAGCTTGTCTGGGACAGGAATGTAGATTCCAACGTAAGCGTGGAAAAGCAAATTGTTTCAATGCAAGCGTAGAAAAATTACATCGTGGCGCATAATCATGTCCAGAGTAAGCGTGGAAAAGACGCAGCATAAAGGTGTAAAAGATGCATTTAGAGCAGATGCCTTGTCTTACTTGTCTTTTCGGGAGCATTTCACGCTCAAGGTACTTTTTTCCACGCTTGCGCTGAAATCTTGTACTTTATCCACGCTTGCGTTGGTGGTTTCCACGTTTCAGCCGCCTCGTGAACGCTTCTCTGAGCGGAATCCACATCTACGGTTACGTTGGAACTCACAAGGAAATCTGCTACCAAATACTCTATTAGTGCGGATGGCCCTTCCCTTTCTCCAGTTTACATCTGCCATATGATTGTCTTGTATACTCATCAAATCTATAGAGCAATAGAGTGATCCTTTGTGCAACGGTAAGAAACATGTTATATTAGCAGACAACGGCACATATTTTTCTATGCGAGGTACCATGTCTGAGAGGTCATTGCCCGAAGAGGCGCGACGGAAGCGGCCAATAGAGGTAAGAACAGGGAATGTAGAATTTTCTGCAATTGAGCCATCTGGTCTAGCTTCCATTCCTGTAGTGATCCAGGCACTCGATAATCAATGGATGCCTCGCTCGCTCCTGTACGCAGCTGTAAAGGAAGGTCGAGTGACTGCCGAGATCGAGGAGTCACTGAAGAAAACGGTTCGAGCCGAATACCTACGAGCATTGATCAATTCGGAGCAAGTAATCCTCAACCGAGCCTTTCTTTATAACAATCAGGCGATCTTTCAAGATTACGCAACACGGGACGGTCAAAGTCGCGAGGCATTTAAGGCTCTTTTAGCAGATGGGGTCATCATCCCTTTCCTCTTTACGGAGCGATCTCCAGTTGATGCGCCTGTCTTCTCTGCTCATTCATTTGCTGAATGGCAGCAAATGTGCCAGGAGGTACACGTGCGCTGTGTGCGTTTCTCCTGGGATGATCAGTTGAACCAGCAACTTGTCCAGCAACCAGGGCGCCGCTTCCAAGCTTTCGCTCTAAGCCTTGCGTCTCTCGACCTCGAAAAGTGCGTCAAGGATCTCGGTCTCGACCACAGCGCAAAAGATGGCTTGAGAAAACGATTCATAGCAATAGCCCGCTTGTGTTTAGAGTTCTTGGATCAAGGCAGATTTGTGACACGCGCTGGTCTCTACCAACAATTCGTCACTGCTGGGAACGACCCAACCGGAAGGCAGTATGATGGGTCAAAGCCGTTTGCGGCAGAGATCAAACAGTTGATCGATCTGGCATACAACAGCTACATTGCAGATGCGCTTGGTGGGTTGCTTCTTACACCGGTGGATTCGCTGCCGCGTACCGCACTTCAAGAATGGCAACAACCGGTAAGACTAAAGGAGATCACGGCTGAGGGGTTAGTAAGTTTGTTGAAAGAAACCTCATTCGACCTCATCGTGCAAGGCCTTTACCTCAAATCAATAAGTAGCCTGACCTTGCAGGATGTTAGGGAAATACGGCGCATGGATGAATGGGCGATGTATATTCAAAGCCTAGAGAAATTGCTGATGGATCCTCTCCAATTTTCCCGCAGCGCTCAAGAGGTTTACCAGAACTATGCTCGGCTTATGGCAAAAATAACAAAGCTGGTGAAGCAACGTGATCTGCAAGTAGGAGACGACGTGTTCTCTCAATGGACACCGACCCCTGAATTGATCATTCAATCTGCAGGCGCAACCTTATCGATACACTGGACTCCTGAGGGTCCAGTGTACCATTTTTCTGGTGAGGTCTCTCCGCAAGTAACGCCCAACCCAGTTCCCTTAGTAGCCCGGCTTGGAATAAGAGGCGACGCTGGCGCACATGCACCTACTGACCTACCCATGAGTATCGAGTTTCTAAAGGGAAGCATGCGAGCAGCCCAACAACAGTGGAAGGAGCTTCAGAACAAGGTGAAACAACTGCAAGGGTTCAAAGAATCATCAACTTCTACGGAAGAAGAGGGTGCTACTATTAACTACCTGGAGAGTCTCGAGGAATGAATGAGCCAGCTTGAGTACCACAATTTCCTGGCGTTCCTTTTTACCAAAGCATATTTTAAATTCCAGAAGGCTTTGTCGAACTTCTTCTTCCCTATACAACGCATTTACCATAAACCTTTGATATAGCAAGCTACTGGTCAGCGAGAAAAGTAAAATGGGCCAACAATCCCATAAGCAGCAACCGAATAGTGTGCGAAAATGGTTTTGGCGACATCATTCTGAGGTCCTTTCCGCGGCCTTTGCTCTCATCATCATCGGCTCGATCGCCGAGATATTGCACAGTCTGAAAGTCCTGCATAACCCATGGCCCACCATTTTGTGGATACGACCATTTGTCGTGAGTGCTCCGCTTGTCTGCATCATTGGAGGAGCTATCATTTGGGTATTGAGTTCCTTAGGAATTATTCCTGGTCCTCAAATCACGATATTGTGGGTGCGCCGAACAATAGTCGTGTTTATCGTTTTTGCGGTAGGCATTGGATCTGGAGCCGCGGTACTAAGAAGCCAGGGGGTCATTCCCAGTTCCTGGGGTGATATTATCGTAATATTTTCCACATCGCTGACGATCATCGTCTTGATACTAAGTCTTTTTATGATACTTCCTTTCCTGAGCCCTTCCGACCAATCTGAAAAAACTCCATCTCCAGCAGCCCCTTCTGATCCATCATCCCCGTCTGCTATTCTTCATGTTCCACAGGGACCTATCTCAATGCCTGCCCTATCTTATATAGTGCAGGCTCCTTCCCAGTCGTCCACGAGTGAGAGGCCTACCTCTCGTGGTATTGCAGGGATCCTTCCACCTACTGATTCCAGTGCAATCCTGCAGAGAGAGCAAATTGTGATAGATGTTTACAAGAGGCTGATCCAGCCTGATGTTACGGCAGTGACTTTAACAGGGTTGGGCGGTATCGGCAAATCTACCCTTGTAGCTCTCGTTTACCGTCATGTAGAAAAGCTACTCCAAACCGGTACCTGTTTCTTTACAGCTAGACCTCTCTGGCTCACCATAGACGCATCCGTCACTATGGCCGATCTTATGAAAACCCTCTTTGAGGCTGTAGGGATCCCTCTCCCAGATTTGAGTAGTCTGGCACCTCAAAACCAAGCGGCAGCGCTTTTCAATGCACTTAATACGGCAGAGAAGATTCAACTCATCATCCTGGATCAGTTTGAGAAACTGCTGGATCAAACAGGTCGTGCGCTCACCGATCGACCCGGTGTTGGCGAATGGCTCGATGCTCTCAATAGTTATACCTGTAGTTCGCGCGTCCTACTTACCAGCCGCCTTATGCCCCAGGGAACTCGTAGGGACCCTCCCATCCACTTGCATAAGTACTCGGTAAAAGGGCTAGAGACTCCCGAGGGAATCGAACTGCTAGAAAAGCAGGGTGTAAATGCACCAGTGCCTGAGCTGCGTGCTGCTGTAGAACGTTGTAAAGGTCACGCCCTCGCGCTGACGCTCCTCGCATCACTGTTGCGGAACAATCGAAGCTTAACCTTAAATGTCCTCCTCGAGGATCACACCTATGGATATCTCTGGACTGGCAGTATCGCTGAAAACCTCCTTGATCGCATCTATACCCAGGAGCTTGATCAGCAGCAACGCGAGTTACTTCTAGCCTTTTCTATTTATCGCGAAGCGGTCCCATTAGAGGCTGCACAAGCACTCTTAGAGCCCCTTCTCGACGAGGGCGCAGTACCTCTACTAACAGCGCTGCAAGGACTGCTTAATCAGCATCTTCTCCAAGCATTTGGAGAGCGCCGCTACCAGCCCCATGCAATCGTGGCTGAATATGCAAGGCTGTACTTCCTTAAAGGAGACGAGCAAGCCTACCGGCAAGCCCTATGCAGGAAGCGTGAGCGGGCTGCTCAGTATTATGTACGACAAGCAGCCACAACCCGCTTACCGCGAGAGCAGCGACGTGATATCAGTGATGTCCATTTGTTGATCGAAGCGTTCTGGCAGTACTGCCAAGCAGAAAAGTGGAGAGAAGCCTATGACCTCTTACAGCAGGAACAGCTCTTTCCCGCCCTACGACGCTGGGGAGAAAATGCTGTTCTGTTGGATCTTTATCAGATGCTGTTACCATTGGAGAATTGGCAACAAGAGCGTTCGGAGGCAGCAGGTATTTATCGGAACATAGCTTCGGTTTATAACATGTTAGGGCAAAAAGAGCAAGCGCTCATGCACTATGAGAAGGCATTAGATATCTACAAGGAGCTAGGCGATCGGGGGGAAGAAGCTGCTGCACTTAGCGAACTGGGCTCCCTTTATGTTGCATATGAGGACCAGACAAAGAGGCAGCATGGGTTGAAGCTCTACGAGGCCGCTCTACACATCTCCAGAGAGCTGGACGACCGGCAGACGGAGGGGACTATACTCAGCAATATTGGGATGGTCTACACTGCGCTTGGACAGAAGAAAGAAGCACGAAAGCACTATAGAGAGGCTTTGAGCATCTTCCGAGAAGTAAAAGAAAATCAGGTGAAAAGTGGAAGGGTACTAAATAGCCTCGGTCAGATATACAGCGCACTGGGACAGAGAGAACGGGCGCAAAAACACTATGAGGAGGCATTACATATCTTTCGCGAGCTGAGAGATCGCAATGGTGAAGGTATAACGCTCAACAATCTCGGGAAGCTCTATGATAACCAATGGATCGAGGACGAGGCCGATCAGCAAGAGAAAGAACGGGCGGGGCAATACTACGAGGCAGCAGTGCGTATCTTTCGCGAGCTAAGAGACCGCGAGGAAGAAGGCAAATCAGCGATCTATTTAGGCCTATTCTATAATGGACTCGGTAAGAAGCAAGAGGCGCTGGTGTACTATGAGAGGGCTCTGCGTCTCTTCAGAGAGATAGGGGATCAATGGGAAACCGGCACGGTTCTAACCAACCTTGGCTTGCTTCACGATGATATGGGACAGAAAGAGGAGGCGCTGAAGCACTATGAGGAGGCACTACACGTCCATAGGGGAGTGGGGAATCATGGAGGAGAAGGCAGAACATTGTTCAGTATCGGTATTCTCGCTTTCGAGTTGCACCGTTATGATACTGCTCTTAACTGCTTTCTGCATGCCAGACAGATTCTCGAGGCGACACAAAGCTCGAGCCTTAGTGGGATACAAAGATGGATTGATGCTTTACGTGTAGAAGTGGGGGAAGAACAATTCAAAATATTATTAGCACAAGTCCAAAGTGTGAAACAGCTGGACAACTTCACATTTCAAACGATTTCTTCCAATCCCTAATGCAAGATTGAAGAATTATCTCACACGGGGATCGAGTATGATCCGACCGGAAAACAACGATAAGGGTGGAAATCTCTTAGCAGCCAGGCATTTTTAACGCTTTTGACAGGAATAGCAGACGGAAACGAAGCCTTTAGGGCCTGCGATGC
>Ga0137389_10002213_pt1 | contig 11750 bp, 12 predicted proteins | sample 15con2h14BmetaG_FD_104645 | JGI IMG/M metagenome (GOLD analysis project Ga0137389, IMG submission 104645) | Vadose zone soil microbial communities from Angelo Coast Range Reserve, California, USA - 15con2h1.4B metaG | ecosystem: Environmental > Terrestrial > Soil > Vadose zone > Saprolite...
CATTGGCTCGGCAGAGCATGAAGAATCTAGATTAAGGACTTAAAACTAAGAACTTACAACTGATACTCACATGCCACCAGCAGCTCGCATAACAGACCCGACCACTCACGGTATGCCGCTCGCGCCCGGGCCCGGAAGTGTGAATGTGCTTATCGGCGGGCTTCCCGCCTGGCGCGCGATGATTGACCAGCACGCCTGTCCCGCCGTGAGCATCAGCGGCGCCGACGGCGTCGGCTCCGTCATGATGGGCAGCCCCACTGTGCTCATCAACAACATGATGGCCTGTCGCCTCGGCGATATTGTCGTCGAAAAGCCAGGCCTCGCCATGGGGCCGGTGAACCCCATAATCATGGGCGAACCCACGGTAATGATCGGCGAAGTCGGCATGGGCTCACCCGTCGTCGTCACCCCCAGCCCCCCGCTGGTCCTTCTGGGCCAAGCCATGTCTGGTGCAAGCGCCTCCGGCCAAACGCAAGCAGAAGTATCCAAATACAACCCGAGTTCCGCTGCCGTAGCCCTGGCGACGGCAGCTCAAGTCGGAACGCCTTTCATCCAGCCCTGTCCGGGTTGACAAGCCTTATCCGATGCGGCAGGTTCTGCCGATGAGCCTAAGACAGGGCACTGGGTTGAGGTCGAATTGGTCGATCAAGCTGGCAAGCCAGTTTCGGGTGAGCCGTACCAAATTGAACTTCCTGACGGTTCCACAGTCGACGGCGCTCTTGACTCACAAGGCCAGGCAAGAGTTGACGGCATAGATCCTGGCACGTGCAAAATCACGTTTCCGAAGCTAGATAAAAAATCCTGGCGCAAGAAATAATTTTCTTTCTAAGCTCTTGAATTCTTCTCGCGTCATCGAGCTCGGTCGAGGCAGCAACCATGGCTGACTATTACAGTGTCCAACAGGGGGATCACCTCTCGAAAATTGCCAAAGACAACGGTTTTCCAGACTACACCGTCATTTGGGATCATCCCAACAACTCCGACCTGAAAAAGCAGCGTCAGAATCCCAACGTTTTGCTTCCCGGCGATCAAATCTTCGTGCCCGACAAAGAGGAAAAGCAGGAATCCGGCGGCACTGACAAGCGCCACACATTCACCGTTGATAAGAAGACCTTGAAGCTCCGCCTCGTCATGGAAGACATCTATGAAAAGCCAATCGCCAACGCTCAATGCGCGCTGCGCGTAAATGATCAAATTTTTCAGCCAACCACGGCTGCAGATGGAAAGATTGAGCAAGAGATTCCGCTTGACGCACGCGAAGCATTTCTCGTCATCCGGGGCGATCAAACCCCCTTCACAGATGCTCTAATCACCCTCAAGATCGGTGATTTAGACCCCGTCGAAGAGCCATCTGGACAGCAAGCACGCCTGAACAATTTGGGTTACTTTGCCGGCGATATCGGTGGAACAGACCAGGCTGCTTTCGAATCCGCTGTAGAAGAATTTCAGTGCGACCACGGCTTAGTCGTGGATGGCGACTGCGGCCCAAAAACCCAAGCCAAACTTAAAGCAGTGTACGGTTGTTAGTATCTCGGGCAATTTCCAGCCCATGGTGACTTGGAGCGAGCTTGCGTGAGTGACGATTCCCAAGGCGGGGCCCAGGGTCCGCCAGTCGGTGGAATTTCTGGCGAGCACGCACCGGGGGGTGAGCAGCTCGAGTTCCTGGTTGGTCCCTCGACCTCGAGCGAGTTCAACACCGCGCATCTCCGCTTGATTCCCATTGCGTGTTGGCGCGTCGATGATGTGCGGTTTCGCTTCGATTCTTCCTTCCCGCTTTTTGATCTTTCCTCCGACGCGAGCAACCCGAACGACATCCGTGCCGAACTCAAGGCATTATCCGATCTCGTGAAAGCGCACCCCGCTTCTCCGCTTTCCGTCTTCGGCCACGCCGATCCTGTGGGGAACGACGACTACAACAAAACTCTCAGCGGACGTCGCGCCACCGCCATCTATGCCTTGCTGATTCGCGATACTTCTCTTTGGGACAACCTTTTCAACAAACCGTTCGGCGGCGACAACTGGCACACCGATGTCCTCGAATCTATGCAAAAGGCTACCGGCTTGCCCAAGGGCACTCAAAACAGTGTCCTCTTCAAGAGGTACATGGACTTGCTCTGCGGCGCAGGATTTCAGCTCCAAAAGACCGACTTCTTGGCGCAAGGTGCGGATTCCGGTGGGAAGGGAGACTTTCAGGGATGCGGCGAATTCAATCCCTTGCTCCTTTTCTCGAAGGAGACCCAGTCGACCTTCGACGCCGCTGCTCAAAAGAAAGACAAAAATGGCCTTCAGGAGCGTGATGCTGCCAACGCCCCAAACCGCCGGGTGATGGTGCTCATGTTCAGGAAAGGCAGCAAGGTCGATCCCGCTAAGTGGCCCTGTCCTCGCGCGACCGAGGGCGTCGCAAGCTGCAAGAAGCGGTTCTTCTCAGACGGAGAGAAGCGGCGAAGTACACACGACTCCGGTGCCGACCGAACCTTCGAGCAGTCTGAAGATACTTTCGCCTGCCGCTTTTACCAGCGCATTTCCAGCGGCTCGCCGTGCCATGCCCTCATTGGAACTGCGGTTGTCACCCAGATCAAGGCCACCGTCAGTGGGACTCAAGGAAAGCGTGACGCTACCAAGAAACGGCCCGACAAAACTTTCAAAAGCGAATCGAATGAAGAAAGCCTGACGACAAATGAGCCCGTAATCCTGGTACGCGGCTGCCTCGACGTGCAGCTTCAGGCGGTCACGACCCCGCCTGATATGCCGGTTTCTTGGCTCGTAAAGCCAAACGAGAATGACCAGTCCGCGCCAACCATCACTCCAACGGAGGGCGGCAGGAAAGCAACCCTAAAAACGGACAAAGCCGGTTCCTTCTCTGTTGTAGCCCTTTTGGGTGTATCCAAGATTGTGTGGAATGTCGTGTTCGCGTGGGTGAAGGTGGACCCGTCTTCATCACGGATTGTGACCAACGACGCTCTCGTGAAGGATGCGGGCTCCGACGAGACCGACACGAGTTTTGAGTCGGGCGACGATGACACCGCAAACCATTTTTGGCAGGCCAGGGTCAAGTTGCAGGTGTTCGGAGGAGGCACTGAGAAAAAGATCGGAGTCTTCAAGGTGGACATCCACACGTTGCAGAATTGCCCGAATGACACCCTCACCGGCCACTACAAGGACGGTGGTACGGCAAAAGAGGTCCCTAAGGGCGGCTTTCCCGTACTCGACGCTACCAATGGCAATTCACCTTACTGCACCTTCCCCGACAAGGTCACGCCAGCTAATGACGTCCTCAAGAACTCAGACAAGGACCGCGAACTCTTCACCGCCGATAGCCCAACCGGTACTTTCCCTGGCTCGCATCCAAAAACCGGTAAACGCCTCGAATCGATTTCTGGAGGCAACTTTTTTGTCACTGCCGTCGCCTCCACCACCGATGATGCTCCTGACGGAATCGTGGTTCATGCGAAAGCTTCCTGGACGGCCGATTTTAGTGGCAAGGTGGACTCCGACGGAAACTACACTCCCCACGGCGCCGGGGTAAAGGATTACGACCGCGCCTTCAAATTAATCTCCGAAGCTACCGGAGGGCAGGATGCCAAAGAAGCCGGTTTTGACACTTTTGAACCTCGCTTCAACGCTGGCTGGGACTACGATTTTGTCCCAAAGCCGTAAAGTCGGGCGAGAATGCGTCAGTGTCTTCGTCGCGATATTGCTCGTAGCGTGCAACATGGCTTCACAGACACAAGATAGGAGTATTCACATGGCACCAGGCAATCAAGCCGAAACCCTATCCGGAGATTTGGCGCCCTTTGTCTCGCAACCGGACATTAGCATGATTATTGCGCAGGTAGAAAACACGCACTGGACTCGCAAAACCGACCAGGGTTTGGAATTGGAAATTGGATCGGTCGTCTTCCGAGTAGCGGAAGGGCTGCACGGTACTAAACCCCGTCCGGGCGATGTCATCGAGGTTCCGGCGAGTCGTGTGGCTTCTCCCACGATCCGCGTGCGGAATCGTTCCAACTATTGGAACGCCGTACGATTGGGCCCTCACGACAAGTTGATCCTCGCTTGTCGCCCGACGGACGATCCTCGCGTTTGGAAGGCGGCGGCTGCGAGGCAGATTTCGTCCCCGGCGGCGGGTGACGTCACGGCTGTTCGACAGGCCTACGAAATCGAAGAGTTCTCTGGTAGTGCCCCTCAAAAGCTCAAAATGTTGGCGGGTGCGCTCCAAAGCGAACTCGACTTGCTGAATCGCTACGCTTTGGATTACTTGGGGCGCCACGCGACGCCGCAAAGGGATTCCGCTGTGCAGCTGTTGCACGACGCAATCCTTTCTCCTAAGACTCCATCGGACCACAAGCTTAACTTCGCGCTTGCTCTCACTGGCCAGACGTTCCTAGTGCGGGAGCGCAAAGCCGACCCCGCCAATCAAATGATCGTCGGCACGCTTGCAACTGCATTGGTGAACGAAGACGATACCGCGAGGCGTGCTACCTGGGCCCGGATATTGGCCAGTTCTGTTTTGATGGAGTTCTCGCCCGACCCTCAAGAAGCTAGTCAGATCCGGTCGTCGTTGACGCGCTCCCCGCAAAACCCGCCGGCCGCCCGTGTCAACTCGGTTCTGTCCGATGTTATTGCACAATCGACCGGCGATGAAAAGGAGATGGTGACGCGGCTGCTCAAATCGTGGCAGTTGGCCGCCCAATGATCTGCGATCGACCTGGGTGCTCGCTTGGCGACCGCACCCGACAGAAGGTTAGGGAATACGCTGAAGGGCATGGACGCAAGAAGAAGAATTGGTTCTTTGACGGTCTGCGGTCGTTCGGGCTTCCGAGAACGCTGAAACAATCCAAGGACTTGCCCGGAATTCGACCGACACGAATAAACTAACAGCCTCCGTGTAATATGAGGTCAGAGATGAGACGATGAGAGTCATCCTGGAAATAGGAACTGGGGCATTGGCGGGAACCAAAATCCCGCTAAAGCCGGGCCAGCCCTTCCGCATTGGCCGAACCCCGAAGGCCGACCACACGTTTCCCGATGACAAGCTCATGTCCGGCCTCCACTTTGTCATCGAGTGCACCGAAAAGGGCTGCCGCATTCGAGACTTAAACAGCAGCAACGGCACCTTCCTCAACGGCAAAAAAGTCGCCGAAGCGACTCTGCAGAACGGCGACGAAATCGTTGCAGGCCGCACCAAGTTCCTGGTTCGCATCGAAAGCGAAAAAGTCGAGGCACCCGTTCCAACTCCGCCAGCATCTCGGCCGCACCACGCTGCCACCGCGCCCCGGCAGACCCCACCACAACCCGCCGCGGCTGCTCCTGCAAAGCCGCCCGCATCACTGGCCCCTCCGCAACCCACCCCAAAGCCCCAGGTCCCTCTGACACCTCAGGAGCGTCTGCTAGTCATGCTCCGCAAGGACTTTCAGCCGCTTTACGCCCTGCTCGACGCCGCCCGCGAACCCTCCGTCCTCAAAGTCATCTTCGAGTCCAAGGAAGAGTACCAGTCGCTCTACGACGGCGCGGCCGGTGCGCAGCTCACCCATTTCGCGCCGTACCTCGTGCGCATCCCTCCGAAGTCGCCTCTCCTCGATACCCTCGTCAAACAAGCCTGGGCCAATAGTTGGGGCGTTTATCTCACCTGCGGCCAACCCCTCAAAGACCTCCGCACCCATTTTCGCCACTTCCTAACCGTCAAGCTTCCCGACGGCAAACAGGTCAACTTCCGCTACTACGATCCCCGCGTCCTTCGCCTCTTCTTGCCGACCTGCAACTTGGAAGAGATCACCCAGTTCTTTGGTCCTGTAAAGCACTTTCTTGTGGAAGCCGAGGATCCGGGTCTAGCCTTGCAGTTCACACGCGGCGCTAAGGGCGCAGAGAAGAAAGAATTGCGTCTCGCGTCAGCGTAGGGGGGAACGCCTGGCACGAAAATTCTTGTTCAACGATGTTTCGTAATGTGGTAAATAGGCTAGCAAGCCTGCGCGCTGACGCCGTATCGGGGCGAATCTGCTCGCATAATTTGGACCCCATGTTCACCATCCGCAAAGAGCAAATGGCAGCCTTCAGACCGCTGGGAAAGAAGGCCTTTGAAGACCGCGTCGTCGACCATCTCAAGAGGGCTTTTCCCCAGCAGTCTCAGGCACTGGGCGATGAAAAGATGCGCGAAACCATCCAATACGGAACTCAGCGCGCCGCCGCCTACCGCATCGTCGCCGAGCGCGACGTCTGCAAGTACATCGATCTTATGGTCCTATACGGCCGCGACTTCGACAAAGATCCTGAGCTACCCTGGGCGCAGTCTGTGTTGCAAAACCAGGCCATTAAGAACCCTTCAAAGAAAGTCGACCGTCTATTCAAAGCGGCAAGAAAGCAACCTGCTGATGAGAGGGCCGTCCGCGGCGCAAACTAAGGGCATTTTGTTTAAGGCTGTTTCGAAACCGCTTCCGCCGACGCCGCCAACGGATTTCGGTACCTCGCCCGCAGCAAAATGGAGGCGATCATAGTGGGTGGCAGTAACAACAGCGCGCTCGATAACGCGGCCAGCGACGCCAATCAGAACATGAGCCCCGCTCCCGCCGGCTCCCCCGTACAATCTTGCGGCTCCGCCCCGGATCCCGCGTCCAATCAGACTATTTCGCCGAGTAAGACTCATTGGGTCGCAATCCAACTTGTCGACGAGGACGGCCACGCCGTCCCGAACGAGGGCTACCGCGTCACCCTCCCCGACGGCACCGTCGTCGAGGGCTGGCTCGACGAACACGGCCGCGCAAAGGTTACCGGAATTGATGCCGGCAACTGTAAAGTATCGTTCCCCTTTCGCGACGCAGATTCTTGGAAGAAATGTTAACTCCAGGACGGCTCCGCGTCTTTGCATCCTTCAGACACGAGCTGTCAGTGAGCTAGAGTGTTAAAGATTGTCAAAGGCATTCAGACATGCGCATGCCTCCTCCGATCCAATCGTGGCTCTGGAGAGGAGGGGCGTTAATACTATGGCGTCGGTCACTGTAGCCGCAGGGCTGGCCCTTCGTGGCTTGGCCGAGTCGCTCGATATGGAGATGATAAAAAGCGGGCCCCAACGGAGCCGAGGGAGAGTATACTTGCTGGCGGCAGGCGAGACAAAACGTGAATCCTGGATTAATGTCGCGGCCGAGGTGCTTCCCGAGAGTACCGTGTTGTCTGTCGGCAGTAAGATAGGATGGACAATTGAGGATGCAGGCCACCCAACTAACGCGGACTCTATAGTACGCAAGAGCTTGGCACGCAGATCGGGCGCGTTAACACGGGTGCCGGAGATTACGATAAGGAGCGGCGCGGCAAGGCAAAGCAAAGAGACACTGCATCAGGAAGAGTTCACGCTTTTTTGTGTGTTTGTTGAGAGTGTATAGATTTTGACTAGTTGAGGCGCTAGCTTGGCGGAAGACTACATCATCCAACAAGGAGACTGCCTTCACAGCATTGCTACGGATAGTGGCGTTTCGTGGCAGAAGATTTGGAACCACCCTAAGAACTCCAACCTTAGGTCGCTGCGTAAAAGTCCAAATATTCTCAAAGAAGGCGATGAGCTCTTCATCCCCGATCCCGAAATCAAACAAGAATCCTGCGCCACGGACAAAAATCACGTATTCGAGCTCCAAGGTTATGCTGCGGTCGTCAAATTACGCGTCCTCGATTATGAGTACGAGCAAACACCACCTTCGACGTCGGAGTCCGCTTCACCTCCAGGACGCCATGTCACTGAGGACGATCCAGAACTGGCTCATGTGAAACAAAAAGAAGTACCCCGCGCGAACGTCCCATTTATACTTGAAATCGACGGCCGCGTAATGAAGGGGAAGACGGATCATGATGGTGTTATCATTCGGCACATCCCATCCCACGCTCAACGGGGCACATTGACCGTCGAACCCCGTACGTCGAAAGAGACGGTCATCCCTCTGCTTCTCGGCTTTCTCGATCCCGTATCTGAAATCAGCGGCGTCAAGCACCGCCTTTCCAACCTTGGTTTCAATTGCGGTGATCAGACGGACGAGATAACATCCGATTTTCAGGAGGCGTTGCGGCAGTTTCAGCTCCTAAATGATATGCAGGTTACTGGCCAGCCCGATGACGCCACCAAGAGCAAGCTCAAACAGTTGCACGGCTCCTGACCATGCCTAATGACAGAATTAAGGTGATCTTCAAGCGCGTCTTCGTCATCCATGATGGTGACTGGTTCGGGTCGGGCGAATTCTACTTTGACGCTCATGTTGACGGTCGCCGCGTGGGCACCACGGATCTGGATTTTAACGCTATTGAGCAGCACTGGATCGATCTCCCCGAAGCACAATGGTCAGCGGTGGTCGATGTTTCCACTCGCGACGCAGGCTCGGTCGTAGTTTCATTCCACGTTAAAGACCGTGATGTCATTTGGGACGACGAAATGGGTTCGGTAACGGCCACTCTGCGTCCCCCGTGGACACAAGGGCCGCGACACAGTCCGACCGAAAATTTCATTCTCCACTGGGAAGTGCAACTGTTCACCGATTCTTTCGGTTTGCATCCCGCCAATGACGTATTCGCCTGCCGTGACCAACCCGGCGGCGTTTCCTGCACCACGGTGAGCGGCGCGCAGTTTAAACTTCGCATGGAATTCGACGAAGTCAGGCCGACCCCGCCAGCCGCGAACTTGCCGCCCCGGCCGGCATGGGTTGTCTCGCCGCCTGCTCCTGCCCTCAACGTGGGAGCGATCACCGCCGCCATCGCGCCGGGCTCGAACTTGAACACTGTACCAAATCCTTCGGTCGTCCCGTTGCTCACTGCGGCCGCCGCAACTGCGTCAAACACCGCTATCATCGAGTACACCTATTTCTGGCCGCCTAGCGTTGCGTTTACCGATAACGACCCTCGCCTCGTGTGGAGCGCTGTGCCTATATCCGGTGGTGCGGTTGCGTTCTTGAATGGTGTCAAAACGGGTAGGAAGATTTCGGTTTACGGCACCACCAAAGGTGAGGTGCGTCTTGAAGCCCGCTTTCGAGGCGCTCTTGTTGCCAGCTATCGGGCACTGGTAGCGGCTGTGAAGCAGATTCCGTGCAGGTTCAACATCCTGAACGGCCCGAACGCAGCGAGCCAACCTCGCAGCACGCCTAAGGACGTAAACGATCACCTCTCCATCGCTAACGTCTGGTTATACCAGCTTGGACTGCAATTGGTGCTGGATACGAATCCATCCATGACCGATGGCGCCGTCGCGAGCGCTATCCCGGGCATCTTTCGTATCAGGGTCTCTGCCTCCACTACACGCCGCATACGGCTAACTGGCTTCTCTGTCGCTACTAGGCTCAATTTCCGCCCATTTGTAATGAACTTTGCATATATCCATTCCACTGTACCGCCGAATCCCGCGAAGCCTAATCAAACGATTTTGGGCGCCGCTGACGACTATCCTGGCAGTAACGCGGGAGCGACCATCTCCGATGGCGGTACTCCGAGCAGTTCACTCATATCGCCCTGCGGCATCCCGCCCGACGGTGCTGCAACCAATCAGGTAATGACATTGCTTGTCGCAAGGACTCGTCCTGCCCCGGCAGGGAACCCCAACCGCTTTAAAGGGCTGTTTTCAATGTACGTCTGCGATGCTTGCGGCGTCCCAACCAATCTGAATGACCAGCAAACGTACGCCACCACCATCGTGCACGAATTTGGGCACATTCTGAATCTTGGCCACCGCATAGATACGCCCGGTACTGGCTTCAACGACAACCTGAATTACCCCCCGAATGAAAACGTGATGCACTGGATAAATCCCTGGACGTTGGCCCAGGATTTCGATCTCATTCAGGCCAAAGCGGTGCGGCAGAGTCCCATAATGCCGCCATGAGGATCTCCAATGTGCTTTCTCGTATTCATCCTGCTGTTTGCGTCAGCCGCCGGCCAGCAACCTAGCGAGGGCGGGACAAAAAAGGAGGCGCGCGTGAGCGACTCGATAACAAGCACTCTTCAATCCTCGCGCGACCCGAAGCAACTGCTGCAGGCAGCTCTCGCTCTCGCGCGCAGCAACCAAGTGCAAGATCACGATAAACTTTCTCGCTGGCTGTCGTCGTCCGAGTTTCTCTCTCGTCTTGATTCGGAGAAAGAATATGCCAGTACCGGGCGTAGATTGCGCATCTCGATGGTGTTGCAGGCCCTTTCCACGAACGCCGCACCTTCGGGCAAGGCCGTGCTCGTGAGCCTCTCCCACAGCCAGGAATTCCTTGCCATGGCACCGCGAGTGGATTTTCTGATCCAATACTCTTATACCGTTCGCCCTGCTCCCGATGATCTGGTACGTTTTTGGGATGTCTATTGCCAGCCGGATGACGGATTCGCAAATCTCACGGTGGCCACTCTCGTAGCTAATGGTTCGGAACCGGCTCTGCGTTTGCTGGAGCGTAAGTTTGCAGATTCGAGGTTTGAGCATGAAGACAAGCTTTCCTGGATAGAGTCCAATATTTATGCCCATCGCATCGAAATGCCCGTACTACAGTTCTGCGAACGTATGATCGCCATCAGTGCGCTCCCGGATGACCTCAAATTAACCCTTGGCCAGGTGCTGTTTGATCCTAAGCCGCAACAATGGTTCTCCCCTGCAACTGTAATTGTTCCCCCGCCTTTGCAACAGGCATCCGCCAAGGCAAAGGCGGAGATCCAAAGTATCGGCACGCTGGTTCTTCAATCACAATGGGCAACTGCGGAGTTGCGACATGCGGTTCCGCTCACCTTGCATACGATCGGAAAATAAAGATTTGATATCAAGACTAGCATGAAGAGAAATCCAGCTAGCGAAGAGAACCGCGCAGCAAAGCAGTCTAGGAACTGAATGCGTCGCCGGGAATCGAAAGTGGGCACGGCGAGCTGGCTGAAGTAGTAGAGCACTTGATAGAGAACAAGACAGAATGCCCGTAATACTGGAGATACAAGAAGGGGCGATGGCGGGGAAGGCCATCGGCTTGAAGATGGGGGAGAGTGTGACCGTTGGGAGGCCCGGAGGGCAGGCCAATTCGTGGCGGGGAATGACACGAGCATGTCGCGGCTGCACTTTGCGGTGGAGTGCGGGACGCAAGGCTGCCGCGTCATCGACAAGAAAAGCACCAACGGCACTCATCTGAACGGCGTAAGGATTCAGGAGACCATGCTCGCCACCGGCGACGAAATCAAATCCGGCCAACGATTTTCCTGGTAGAAATTGTCGCCGATGTGAGCAAGCACTCATATTGCTGCTCCCGTGGGATTGTAGGTTGCACGCTGTTTTGGCCTTTGGCAATAGTGCTCTTCCTGGAACGAATCTTCAAGTATCCTTGAGCTTGGCTATCCTGGAGGACCTGACCACGGCCTCCTCCCCATATTCTCTCGTGACGGCACTGTCTCTTTGCGCAAGTGCGACGTCCCCCCGGCTACCTGAGTAAACTCTGCGGTTCTGCCCAGCAATTCCCGGCACAATCCCATTTAGGTTGCGTTCTTCTTGGCTGGACGCGGACTGCTCCAAATGTCCCAGCGGATTATCAAAGTCAAATCCAAAGAGCCGCGGATTTTCCCCGATCACGGCGGCAGAAACGATGAAAAACACATAGTCGTAGGTCTCCTGCGGAATTCTGTCACGGTGTTTCGTCAGCAACTGCCACAACTTCCGGTCCTTGGGATTGGCCGGCATGCTGCGGATGAGTGGCAAAACCTGATTTTCGCCCCAGTTGTACGACGCCATCACCAGCAGGCCCGACGCCTGCGCATCGGTGCTGTACAGGTCTTTC
>Ga0137389_10002228_pt1 | contig 11729 bp, 11 predicted proteins | sample 15con2h14BmetaG_FD_104645 | JGI IMG/M metagenome (GOLD analysis project Ga0137389, IMG submission 104645) | Vadose zone soil microbial communities from Angelo Coast Range Reserve, California, USA - 15con2h1.4B metaG | ecosystem: Environmental > Terrestrial > Soil > Vadose zone > Saprolite...
CGATGCCAGCCTGTGAGGAACTGTTCTGCTTTCTGAAAAGCGACTAAATTTAAATCAGCAAATTCTGGCACGCAGTTCCACATGAATGCCTCTGATTGGGACAATGGGGCGCGTTACTCCGACGATGTCGTGCGTTTCCTGCTGAGTGGCTGTGCCTCGCCAATATACAAAACGTCCGGAATTGTGGTGCGATCTATTTGATTATCGTCCGTGAAGTTGCTGCTGGAGTGGTTGCCGGGGGGAACTGCAACCGAGAACAATCGGGCTGGGCGTTAGGAAGTTTGTTCTCTTTCGAGACCGCACTGCTTAATTATAGGAGTGGCTACTTGGGACAATTCAAGCAGCCAGATCGTAGCGATGGTGCAAGCCGCCGAGCCTCGGCATGGAAATCACGCGGCAGTCTCCTTTGCGGACAGCAGTCTTTCTCTTCGTGGGAGTGTCCTTGTGCAGTCCCAGATGCGTTCGGTCGTCGTGATGATAACGCACGTACTCGGCAAGAAGTCGTTTCAGGTGACGCTCATTGAATGCGATTACATGATCGAGCAGGTCGCGCCTGCAACTTCCGACCCAGCGTTCTGCCACCCCGTTTTGCCAAGGGCTTCTGAAGGAAGTTCTGACAGATGCCAGCTCAATTGCCGGATGGAACTGGACAAGAATGCTGTCAGAACCGCGCGCGCCAGTTCGGGGCTGCGCCCCGGTTCCTCGCAGACCTTGGTGAACAGATCGCGCAGCACTGAACGAAATGGGGCACTTGCCATCTTCGGCAGCTTGTAATGCCTCCCGCACTTTGCCGAGCTGAATTTCGGCCATCACGCTCAAGACGTGGTCCTTGCTGGCGAAATAGTTGAAGAAGGTTCCCTTGCCCACATCAGGGGCCTCCGTGATGTCATCGACGGTGACGTTCTGGAAGCCCCACTCAGCAAAAAAGCCGCAGGGCGCAGCGGAACAGCTTCAACCTGGTTTCAGCTGCCTTTCGTTCCCGGCGCCCCATGCCTTTCATGCCAAAGCCGTGGTATTTCTGGCATCCGAAGACAGCAGCTATGTAACGGGAATCGAATTGTTTGTGGACGGCGGATTCGCACAAGTGTAAGTGTTAATGCGGGTCGGCGGTCACCCGCCGCTTCTGGGAAGCTTGAGGGCGCCTTTTGGGGAACTGAAGCCTCTGTAAGAGGCGAACGCCACTGCATTTGGGCAGTGGCGTTCATGGTTGCGGGGGGTGGATTTGAACCACCGACCTTTGGGTTATGAGCCCAACGAGCTACCAGACTGCTCCACCCCGCTTAAGCATCATAGCAACCGCGGTTGGCACCGTCAAACCAAGCGAGCGTTCAGTCCTTCAGCTTATGGCGTTCGCAAGCCGCGACAATCTTTGTCGGATCAATGGCCTCGTTGTCTATTTGTTCTTCCAGAATCTTTCCGTCTTTTCCGATCAGAAAATTCACTCGGCGCGCAGCCTTATATTTGTTCGTGTAGATGCCATATTGATGGGTGATCTCTCCGCCCCAATCACTGAGCAGGGGGAAGGTGACGGCTATCTGGTCTGCAAACGCTTTGTTTGCGAAAGGGCTATCCATGCTCACACCCAGGACCTGGGTGTCGGCGGCTTCCAGCTTTTTCAAATTCTGCTGGAAGTTTTTCATCTGCTCCGTTCAACCCCCGGTGAAGGCAAAGATATAGAATGCCAAAGCAACATTCTTCTTGCCTCGATAGTCGCTGAGGCTCACGTCTTTCAAATCTTTTCCGTCGAAGTATTGCAACTTGAAATTAGGCGCCACATCTCCGACTTTGAGCTTGGGCGGCGGAGGAGCTGGCTTCTTGTCCTGACCAAACGACTGCTGCAAAAGTGACGGGCTTGTCAGGACCATCACCAACCACACGGCCAGTCTGCTTTTCAATGTTCTATTCATACGATCACTCCCGTCTAACAAAGTACCACAGCGTACCCTTGGCCGGTAATTGAGGTCAATGAAAAACCCGCAATTCTGATTGCTTAAATTGGTCAATTACAATTACATTTCTTGGTAGTCAAGAGAACAGGCAACCGCCAATCCCGATTAGGATGAGCTGCCGCAAGCGCAAGTCGAGTCTCTTAAAAACATCATTTTCGAACGCTGGTGCAATGTCAGCGGCCGCTCTCACCTTTTCACTCTCAGCAGATTGGCTCTGGGGATGAATCTCCACACACTCAACGACATTTTCTTCGCCGTGGTCGAACGCCGGCAAGACCGCGTGATGATGCATCGCCCGCACGATCAATGGGTCTCTATCAGTTCGCAAGACATTTACTGTGGGGTTGTCGCTATCGCGCGTGCCCTGCAGGAGTGGAACATCTCCAAAGGCGACCGGGTCGCCATTCTCAGCGAAAACCGTCCGGAATGGACGATGACTGATTTCGCATGTCTGACGCTTGGCGCCATCACCGTGCCAATCTACTCCACTCTGACGGAGGAACAGACGGCTAACGCTCTCCAGGATTCAGGCGCTCGCATCATCGCCGTCTCCACCGAACAACAGTTACAAAAGGTTCTCTCGATTCGCGATCAAACGGCAGTCGAGAAGATCCTAGTCATGGACGATCTCAATGCTGCCGGCGCCGTCCCGCTCCATGGATTGATGAAGGCGGGCGTTGCGGAACGCGATCCTGAGTTCGAGGCCCGTGCCCGGTCAATCAAGCCGGAGGATTTAGCCACCATCATCTACACCTCGGGAACTACCGGCACGCCCAAGGGCGTCATGCTTACCCATGGCAATATTGCATCGAATATCTCGTACTCATTGCAGGGCTTTGACCTTCGTCCCGGTGAAACGAGTATTTCGTTTTTGCCTTTGTCGCATATAACTGCCCGGCACGCGGATCTGGTCCTTCTCTACCATGGCGTATCTCTTGCTTACTGCCCCTTCATCGAACAACTGTCTCAAGCCCTGCTCGACGTGCGACCCACGGTCTTTCTCGGCGTCCCGCGCGTTTACGAAAAAATCTATGCCCAGGTTGAACAGAAGGCCAAACGATTTCCTAAGAGTGTTCTCTATCGCCTGGCGCTCAATATCGGACGCGCCCACACATCCGAGATCCTCGTTGGCAAACACCCCCGCTCCCTCACCTGGAAACTGGCAGACCGAGTCGTTTTCTCACAGGTGCGCAGCGGCCTGGGCGGGCGTGTGCAGATCTTTATTTCCGGTGGCGCCCCACTAGGCCGGGAACTCGCCGAGTGGTTTGCCGTCATCGGCATTCGCATTCATGAAGGATATGGTCTCACCGAAACATCACCTGTAATCGCAATCAACACGCCTCTCGCTCACAAACTTGGTACGGTGGGAAAGATTCTGCCCAATATCGAAGTCCGCATTGCCGAAGACGGAGAAATCCTGGTCCGTGGCCCGTCGGTTTTCAAAAGCTATTGGAAGCGCGCGGAAGACACCAAGAGCGCCTTCATAGACGGCTGGTTCAAAACCGGTGATATCGGAGCGATCGACAGTGATGGGTTCCTCTCCATCACCGATCGGAAGAAAGACCTGATCAAGACCTCAGGCGGAAAATTCATTGCTCCGCAACCTATCGAGAATTCCCTGAAACTGAATCCTCTCGTAGGCACGCCCGTCATAATCGGTGACAAACGTAAGTTTCCCGCGGTAATTATTTCGCCTTCCTTCCCTGCGCTCGAGCAATGGGCTCGTGCCCACAAAATCAATTTCTCGACGCGCGAGGAGCTCATCCTCAATGAAAAAGTGCAGGCGCTCTACGAGGGCATTGTGGAAGGCGCAAACCAGAATTTAGCTCGTTTCGAGAAGTTGAAGAAGGTTCTCCTCGTGCCCGATGAGTTTTCGATGGAAACTGGCGCTCTGACTGCCACATTGAAGCTTCGACGCCGTTTCGTCGAAGACCGGTACCGCGAGCTGATTGACGAGACATACGCCCGTGCAGAAGCGTCCCACGCGTCCTAAACCATCTGTGCAACTTTTTTCATGTTGACAACTCGTCCGCCGGTGCTAGTCTTGCCGCCGTCTTTTGTCTTAATTCTCCACTGGTCCGGCCTATTGAAGCAGGCGGCAGGTTCACCTGTCCTATTTTCTCGCCCGCACGGAGAAGCGATATGAAGACTCCGCATTTGCTGTTTGCGCTTGCCCTGGTTCTCTTTCTGCAGAGTGTCTACGCCCAGGTTGTGCGCCCTGCTGACCATATACCGGCTGCCAGCTACCGCGCGCTGCCGCTCTTCTTTGAAGCCAACCGGGGACAGACGGATCCCCGTGTTCGATTCCTGAGTCGCGGCAATGGCTACTCACTATTCCTGACGCCGACGGAGACTATGCTTGTCGAGGGGAAAACTCAGCTTGGCGGTCGCTGGAACTCTGCACACTCTTTGGCGGATTCGAAATCCTTGCCCTCCGCCGTATTGCGGATGACGTTAGTGGGCGCGAATCCGGCACCCACACTTACCGGCGTCGAGGAACTCCCTGGCAAGGTGAACTATCTCATCGGGAACGATCCGCACGCCTGGCACACCGGTGTCCCGCTCTATTCTCAGGTGCGGTCCGAGCAGGTGTATCCCGGCGTCAATCTGGTCTTTCACGGCGACGAGCGCATGTTGGAATACGATTTTGTGGTGTCGCCCGGAGCTGACCCAAATAGAGTCGTCTTCCGAATCACTGGCGCGAAACAAATCCAGCTCGACGAGAGCGGAGACTTGGTCCTGCACACGTCCAGCAGTCAAGTTCTCATGCACAAGCCACTGATTTACCAGCCCGCAGGCGCGGAGCGCCAGCCGGTTCATGGCGCCTTTGTGTTGCGGGCAAATGGTGATGTGGGCTTTGAACTCGCGGCCTATGACCGCAGCCGGCCCCTGGTAATTGATCCAACAATTTCTTACGCCACGTTCCTTGGCGGCGCTGGAATTGACAACGGTTTCGGCGTCGTGGTGGACACTACAACCGCCCCCAACTCTCCCAAGATGTACGTCCCGGGAGTGACGAACGATATCACGACTTTCCCAGAGGCGAGTACGCTGATCGGCTCCTCGCCCGGAGGCACAAACTACATTTTCCTCGCCAAGATTGATCCGAAGCTCACCGGCGCGGCCTCGCTGGATTTTCTGACTTTCATAGGCGGCAGCATCAATTTCTCAGGCGCCACCGGATGCGCCACCGTCCCCACGGGCCTCGCTCTGGACACAAGCCTGGGTGCCTCCAGCGTCGAGATTGTCATCTCGGGCGCGACCGACTGTAAGAATTATCCGGTGACGACCACCACCCCTACCACCGGCAGTGATGACATGTTCGTGACCCGCCTGGTGCCGAGCGGGTCAGCTCTCGACCTCTCCATATTCTTCGGTGGCAACGGACAAGAACCACCAGGAACTGGTCTGGCGACTGTGGACAGCTCGGGCAACGTCGTACTCGCCAGCTATACAACCTCAACCAATCTGCCAGTTACAGCCGGAGCCTATGCGACCAAGCTCAACAACGGTGCGGCAGGCTTCGAAGATTGTTTTGTCGCCAAACTATCCAGGTCATTCGTGGTCGAATACCTGACCTACTTGAACGTCGGAGCGGGCTCCGTCAGCGCCGACGCCGGCGCCCTGGCGTGTATCGCAAGCCAGGATTCTTCCGGACAGATCCTGGCCGGCGGGGACATAATTTCAAGCACTGCTTTCAACGCGGCGGGTGGGGCAAACGGCTTCCAGACTGCTTTCCAAGGAATAGCCGACACATTCCTCATGAAGTTGAATCCGAGCCTCAGCGGCACCAGCCAGTTAACCTACGCCAGCTATCTGGGCGGCGGAGGCATAACCGATCCAGGAGGAGCTGCCCTCCTTGCTCCCGGCGTCTTGGCCATCGTTGGCAATACAACGTCGGGCACGACGGCAAACCTAGGGAACATCCCGCTCAAGAATGCCTTTCTGAGCACGAACCTGGCGTCAGCGTCATCCGGTAAAGGAATTGGCTTCGTGACCGTCGTGGACACCACAAAGACTGGCGCGGCCAGCCTCATTTGCTCCACCTACTTTGGAGGGAGTGGTGGGGACGACAAAGTGCAAGCCTTGGCCTTCGATCCCGTGCCGGGGAATACTTCAAGCTACCGGCTGGTCATGGGGGGACAGACAACGTCCACCAATTTCCCGACCATGAACCCGCTACAGTCCACTCTAACCGGCGCCCAGAACGGCTGGGTCTCGGTAATGAACGTGCCAAAATCGAATGCGGGGCCCAAGGCTTCACTGGCATTTTCCACCTATATTGGCGGGAATTTCGGGTTCGGGCCTATGCATCAGAACGAAGCGGTCCAGGGGATCGCGGTGGACGCGAATCATACGATTTACGCGCGCGGCCGCACCCTCTCGGACAACTTTTTCGCCAATACAAGTCCGGCCACGCTGGTCAACGGCTTCCAGACGAAATGCAGTAGTTGCAGTCCCACCCACGCCTCGCCCGTGGACGACGCCGTTGTGTTCGTGCTCCCTCTTCCCGTCGTCACCCTTGCTCCCTCCAGCCTTACTTTCGCCGGTCAGCTCATTGGTACGACCAGCCTGGCTAAGAACGTGATGCTAACCAATAGCGGAGGAACTGGTGCCCTGACGATTTCTTCGATTTCCGCCAGCGGCGACTTTCACGAGACGAACACCTGCCCGGTCAGCCCTGCGACCCTCGCCGTCGGAGCGCATTGCACGATCACCGTGACATTCACCCCCACAGTGGCGGGCGCCATCTTGGGCGAAGTCACAGTTACTGACAGTGCACCCAGCGCTGTGCAACTAGTCAATGTCTCCGGCACGGGCAAGACCCCGCTGACATTTTCTCCCGCCAGCTTGGCGTTCGGCACGGTGACCGTGGGAACCACCAGTGCCGCCAAAACAGTGACTCTCACTAATAACCAGAGCACAACCCTGAACATCAGCTTTTCCGCCAGCGGCGACTATGCTGCGGTCGGCAGCGGCGCGACGCCTTGTGGGACAACCTTGGCGGGCGGCAAGACTTGCACCATGTCGGTGACTTTCAGCCCGAAGAATAACGGCAGCATCAACGGTGCGATCACTCTTACTTCCAGTTCCGGCCCCAGTCCGCTCTTGGTCACGCTGTCTGGGACGGGTTCCGGAGGTGCTGCTGGGCCGCTCACATTCTCTCCGGCTACTTTGAGCTTTACCGGACAGGTCGTGGCCACCATCAGTGTGGCTAAGACTGTAACCGTCACCAACAGCAGCGCCAGTGCGGTGAACGTTACCAGTGTCACGGCTCCCGGCACCTTCTTGGTGAGCCCCGGCGCAACCAACCCCTGCCCCAAAAACCTGGCTGCAGGCGCGCAGTGCACATTCACGGTTAAGTTCAATCCGAGCGTTGCAGGAACCTTCAAGGTTGGGATGGTCATCGCCGACAGCGCACCCATCAGCCCGCAGGTCTACAATGTGACCGGCACGAGCGTTTTGCCGGTGAGCTTCTCACCGGTCAACCTGGTCTTCCCAGCGCGGTCCGTGGGAACGACGAGTCCGCCAATCACCGTCACTCTAACCAACAATCAGAGCACCACGTTGACCCTGAATGGCATCGTGGCCAGTGGTGATTACACAGCCACACCGGGGGGCACAACGCCCTGCGGCGCCAATGTCGCAGGCAAGGGCAAATGTACGTTCACCGTCACCTTCAGTCCGACCGCGACTGGCACAATTAAGGGCGTAGTCACGGTTAGTCACAACGCTGCCAACAGCCCCCAGCTTGTGACTTTAAGTGGCACCGGACAGTAAGTGAAAGTTGGCTCATCGACCTCCTGAGTTCAACAGCAGGACGACTCGCGACTTCTCGCGAATTTGCCGGGGTTCGTGCGATTCGATTTCTCTCGAGCCCCGCGTATCATTACAATATATTCATGACGGACGCATTGATAATCGCGGGCCGCGAATTTCGCTCTCGCCTGATCGTCGGCACCGGCAAATACAAGTCCTTCCAGGAAACCGCGCGCGCCTTGGAAGCCAGCGGCGCAGAGATGGTCACCGTCGCAGTGCGCCGCGTGAATCTTGACCGCAGCAAAGAATCGCTGCTCGACCTCATCGATCCAGAAGAATATTTTCTGCTCCCCAACACCGCCGGCTGCTATACCTCCGACGAAGCTATCCGAACGGCTCGCCTGGCACGCGAGGTCGGCCTTTCCAGTTGGATCAAGCTGGAAGTAATCGGTGATCAGCAAACGCTCTATCCCGACGTGCAGGCGACCCTCGAAGCCACCCGCGTCCTGGTGAAGGAAGGCTTTACAGTTCTTCCCTATACATCTGACGACGTGGTGTTTGCCAAGCGCCTCCTGGATGCAGGTGCTTCCGCTATTATGCCTTTGGGCGCTCCCATCGGCAGTGGTCTCGGAATCCAGAATGCAGCTAACATCCGTATCTTGCGGGAAGTTATTACTGGCGTACCGCTGATCGTCGATGCTGGGGTAGGCACCGCTTCCGATGCTGCCATCGCCATGGAACTGGGCGCCGATGCCGTGTTGATGAACACCGGGATTGCCGGCGCCCAAGATCCCGTGCTGATGGCAGAAGCCATGAAGCACGCCGTAATCGCTGGGCGTCAGGCATACCTCGCCGGGCGAATGACCCGCAAACTCTATGCTACTGCCAGTTCACCAATGGAAGGAATTTTGCGTTAGTTCGCGACCTGACAGTGTGACTGTGCTGATGGTCGCTCGGCTGCTTTTGCGAGCCGACGCAGAACTCAATAAAAAAAGGCGGCTCTGAGGCTTGCCGCCTTTACTTCCAAGAGCTGTCTCAGCTCAGAGCATCTTCACACCTTCCACGTGGATGGAGTCCTTAGTTACATGTCCGCTGACAGCCACGTGATGTCCTTCGTGACCTTTCAGTGCGTCGGGGTTGTCCACGCTCAGGACCTTCTGGCCCTTGTCAGTAACCACTACCATGCTCGCCCCAGCATCGAGGCACTTCTTGGTACAAGCTTCCTGGCCTGCGGCAGCGCCCTTCACCCCGCACTTCGAATCGCTGACCCAGCCTTTTACAGTTTCTGCTTTGGCTTTGTCCTTAGCGGAAACTGCAACCACCATCAAGAACACCATGCATAGAGCAAAACAAATCAGCAGTACCTTCTTCATAATTGAGTCTCCTAACGTTGGACGGCCTGCAGCCGTGAGTTGTGATTCCAGGAATTCATTTTCCTGACCTTCTTTGCTCGAATACTTCCCGAGCGGGAGCAAAGCTCATTGATTATTGAGCCTGCAACGACAAAAAAGTTACATCACCTCAGGCTTTGGCATCGAAGTGTCACGGAATATATCACATCCAGGGCTTTGCGGTAAGCTCGACGCAACACGCAACCCTTACTTTCGCGCTGCATTATTGGCTGGTTTGGATGTATTCACCGGCGCCGGTGTGACGTACACAACTTCCCCCGGGCGGGCATAGTGCAGTTGTTCCCGAGCTTCCTTTTCGATGCTCCTGGAATCTGTCTGAAGCGCTTTGATCTGCTGCGTGTAGCGCCCATTTTCTTGTTGCAAGCCGTCGATTTCCGTCCGCAGGGCGTTGTACTCTGCCTCCTTTTGGCGATATACGACCATGCCGTTTGCGCCGAACATGACGTGCAGGAATAACCACACGGTCAGTAGTACAACCACACTCGTGGCTACGCGCCGGCGGGCCCCGTATAACGTGGTCCAAACGGGACGCCAGCGCACGATGATCTTTGCAGCAAAGGCCTCGGCTTGTGGCACGCGCTCCACCACTGCTCGCAAACCTGTTTGCGGTCGCGGTAGTGTCGTCCGAATCTTGAACAACCGGTTCATTCGAAAATCCATCGCTTGGCCACCCTGCCCAGTTTTTTCAGACCAGCTTCACTGCGGGCCTCGGAGTACACTCTTACCACCGGTTCTGTTCCGGACAGCCGGTAACATACCCACGATCCATCTTCGAAGACCAGTTTCATGCCATCCGTGCGCACAACTTCGCTGACCTTGTAGCCGAAGAATTCCCGCGCATCTGACCGCAGCTTTTCAGTGAACTTCTCTTTTACCTCCGGCGTCAAGCGGAAGTTCTCTCGCTGTGGGTAAAAGGAACCAACATCGGCAAATAATTCTTGGAGCTGCCGTCCTAAAGACTTGCCGCGCCGTGCCACCATCTCACAACATAAGAGTCCTGCCAGAATGCCATCCTTTTCCGGTACGTGCCACCGGATGGAAAGGCCCGCGCTTTCCTCACCCCCGATGGCGATTTTGTCCTGCTTGATGAGTTCACCAATGTATTTGAAGCCTACTGGGGTTTCATGCAGATCAACCCCATGCTTTTTCGCCAGAGCGTTGATGAGGTTCGTCGTGGCTACTGACTTGGCCACTCCATTCTTCCATCCGCGACTTTCCACCAGATAATCGAACAGCAGCGCAATGATGTAGTTGGGTTGGACAAAAGTTCCATCCTGATCCACGATTCCAAATCGATCTGCGTCACCATCGGTCGCGATTCCGAGTTGCGCTTTCGTCTGGCGCATCGCTGCACGCATCTCATTCAAGAGGTGATCATCGGGCTCGGGCGCGTGCCCGCCGAACAGAACGTCGCGATAGTCATGAACCGTTGTCACCTCGATGCCTGCCTCACGCAGCAATGCATCCGAATATCCTCGTGCCGCTCCCCACAGTGGATCGAATGCAATGCGCAGGCGAGCTTTCTTGATTTCAGCCAGGTCAATGATCTCGCGCAATCGCCCGAGATACATCTGGCGAGGATCAAGATTTTCTGACGGTGCATTTTGCCGAGGCTGATTCCCTGCCTTCCCGTCCGCTACCGACACGTCATAAGCAGAGATTTCCTTCTCGATTGCCTTTGTGACTTCAGGTAATGCCGGCGCGCCATCTGGCGTAGAAAACTTGATGCCGTTATATTCGGGAGGATTATGCGAAGCCGTAAAATTGACCGCGCCATCCGAGTGCGCCTGCGTGACCGCATAAGAAATCGCCGGGGTCGGTGCCGCATCTGCAATTATCAGTGGCGCAATTCCGTAAGAAGAAAAGATCTCGGCCGCGATCGAGCAAAAAGTTTCGCCCAGAAAGCGTGGGTCTCGTCCCACGATTATTCTCGCTCCTGCCGTCTTCTGCGAGGTCACATAGCGAGCAATGCCATGCAGGGCGCGGCGAACGTTGACAAAGGTGAATTCCTCCGCCATGACGGCTCGCCAGCCCGACGTTCCGAATTTGATTTGCGTGGGCAAATTGAAAGATTCTTGTTGAGATTAGGAAATCACCGGGCCGAGCGAATGGTCTTTCATTATCGTTGCTGTCGCTTGCGACATCTTCGCGCAGTTCATAGATGGTGCCGTACTGGCGACTTTACAATCAGCGTGGAATCCCGAGGACTGATTCTATATGACTGACAAGAAACTCGTTCTCACCACTGCCGGATCGCAACAGGAAGCCCAACAGATCGCTCGCACTCTCGTCGACGGCCGCCTGGCCGCATGCGTCAACATCATCCCTCAAATCCAGTCAATCTACCGTTGGCAAGGAAAAGTCGAAGATGCTCAGGAGTGGCTGCTGCTTATCAAGACGACAGACCAGGCTTTCGAACGCGTCCGTGACGCCATAGGCGAACTACATTCGTACGAACTGCCGGAGTGCATCTCCCTCTCAGTTGAAGATGGCAGTGCGGCTTACTTGAACTGGATCAGTGAATCCGTGGATTGAACAAGTAAATAAAAAGCGGCGAGGGGTCCTCGCCGCTTTGCCACCCGAATGTGACTGCGTTTAATGGTCGTGA
>Ga0137389_10002230_pt1 | contig 11728 bp, 9 predicted proteins | sample 15con2h14BmetaG_FD_104645 | JGI IMG/M metagenome (GOLD analysis project Ga0137389, IMG submission 104645) | Vadose zone soil microbial communities from Angelo Coast Range Reserve, California, USA - 15con2h1.4B metaG | ecosystem: Environmental > Terrestrial > Soil > Vadose zone > Saprolite...
AATGGAGAAGTTCATTCACACTGGTTCCAGCTAGGCTCCAGTGTGGACGATGAAGACCTTCAACGTCTTTACGAGAATAGAGAGATCGACAATAAATGAACGGGTATCGATATATCGCATATCAAGCTGAACGCGCTCATCGTAGCTGATGTGCTGACGCCCGCTAATTTGCCACAAACCAGTAATACCAGGTCTCACCGAGAGACGCTTATGCGCATATTTGCCGTAACGAGGTAGTTCACTTGGATGAATAATGCGTGGACCGACGAGCGACATTTGTCCAAACAAGACATTGAGCAATTGTGGCAGTTCATCCAGGCTCGTTTTGCGGAGAAATCGGCCTATACGAGTGATGCGTGGATCTTCTCGTGCCAGCTTCATGTTTTGCAGGAATTTACGCATAAGTTCAGGACGTTTTGCCAGATACTCATCTGCATTGGGTATCATGGTTCGAAATTTCAGTGCATAAAATCGCCGACCGCGATAACCAATGATTTCCCGAAAATGAAGTACCGAACCACCGTCATCAAGTTTGATGCAAATGGCAATGGTCAAGAAAACCGGGATAAGCACTAGTAAACCAAATGCTGCCAATACAACATCGATCAGGCGCTTTGTGACATGGTAGAAACGCGTAGGTTCATGGACGATGCTCGTACTAAAAGCTTGCGCATCAATACTTAGCGTAGCCTGGGAAGCTGGCCCGCCCTCAGAACGTGTTGGTAGTGTTACCATTCTCTGTTTCATGCAACTGTCTCTCTAACTACTTTCAGAAATGTGTTCCCTTGAAAGATTATCAGAAAGACCCCTCTTTGTTGGTAGTGAATGAGTTAAGAAATGATTGAAATTAATTAAATTTGGTTAAGGTTTCTTTTCTTACATTGGGATAGGTAGCCCTACCTACGGTAATCAGGAATAATCAAATATGAACAAAGTCTTGTCAAGTTAAGAATTATTAACCTGTTTAGCTAAATCTCCATGACTTTTTAACTCTTATACAACCAATATCCTGGTCCTACTTTGATAGTATGAGAGTAATAACTGAACATTTTGCTAAAGCTCTTCTGATCTGAAAGGATTTGCAATGCGTATCCTGTTTGTCACCCCTTATGTACCATCTCGCATTCGTGTACGACCTTTCAATCTGATTAAGTCTCTTTCTGCCCTGCACGAAATCTCTCTCGTTTCGTTGCTGTGTGATGAGTATGAGCGTGAGATGGTAGAAGATGTAGCAAAGTTTTGTGCTTCAGTCGATCTTGTACCACTACCCAAACGAAAAGCATATAAGAATTGCCTGGTAGCTTTGCCAACGCTTATGCCGCTGCGTGTTGCCTACTACAAGTCATCGGCCTTTGCACACCGCATTAAGCAGGTGATAAGAGAGCGGGATATCGAGTTAGTACATGGAGAATTGATCAAAGTTGTACCTGCACTGCAGGCCATGCAAGCACAAGAAAATATTCCTTTTCTTTATGATTCGGTAGACTGTATTTCATGGTATTTGCAACAACAATGGCGTACAGCACGCAATCCGTTAAAGAAAACTTTTGTCTACACAGAATTACAGAAGATGCGTCGCTACGAACTTCAATCACTGCTGGCATTCGATCAGGTGGTGATTACTTCTGAGCATGACTATGATCGCCTGATAGCGCTAGGGGAAGGTTTGCAGCAAATCAAAGTTTTGCCCAATGGTGTAGACACATCATATTTTACTCCGCCAGCCTTTCCCAGAGAGAAGGACTCACTTGTCTTCTGCGCCAAATTGGACTACTATCCAAACTCGCAGGCAATAGTAACATTCTGCCGTGAGATACTTCCGCTCATATGGGAACGAAGGCCGGAGGTGCGCCTGACGATTGTCGGCAATAACCCTCCACAAGCAGTGCGAAATCTGGGCCTCGATAGGCGTATTACCGTGACTGGCTATGTGCCAGATATTCGTCCATATCTCAGTAAAGCCGCAATCGCGCTAGCACCCTTGCAGATAGCTGCCGGCATGCAGAATAAAGTGTTGGAAGCATTGGCAATGGGGCTGCCGGTAGTAGCAACTCCCGGTTCATGCCGCTCATTTCAGGTGAAGAATGGAATAGAGTTACTCATTGCCGAAGGAGAACAAGCCTACGCGGATGCAGTTCTGAAAGTGCTTGATAATCAGCAATTGGCTCGTGATCTGGGTAGTGCGGGCCGACGCTATGTAGAACTGAACCATAGTTGGGAGGCTACTGCGAATTTGTTGAGCGATCTTTACCAGGCTCTCGTAGAGAAACGGGATCAACAAAGACATGCGTTGGATCCAGCGTTGGCATTCTAACTCTCTTTCGTCAAATCAGGTAGAATGGAGCTACTACAGCACGCTCAACAGCTCCTCTATACTATTGCTGGCACACCCTAAACGTCGCACAACAAGCGCAGCCGCGGCATTTGCCAGGTAGGCAGATTCAACCATGCTTGCGCCTGCAGTGAGCGCCAGCGTGAAGGTTGCTACCACAGTATCGCCAGCCCCATTAGTGTCAACAATTTCACTGGCAGAATCCAGGCGATGTATAGGCAGATGCAGAGGTGGCCTTCCGACCTCAAATAGACTCATTCCTTCGCTGCCGCGAGTAATGAGTATACCCCTGGCTTGGCTACTGTCAAGCAGGCGTTGACCTGCTTCATTCAGTTTCGCCTCAGAAGTAATCGACATCCCTAGTGCGAGTTCTGCCTCTGGTTGGTTCGGAGTAAGGGCGGTAACCCCCTTGAAGCGGAAGAGGGAACCATGTGAATCAACCACTACCATTTTGCCCAATTGCCTGGCAACAGGGAGACAAGTCTCGATGATTTCTGGACTAATCAGACCATTCTCATAATCTGAAAGTATAACTGCATCTATTGTGGGCAATACCTGATAAATATAATCAATAATGCGTCTTTTGCTCGGTTCACTAACATCTGAAGTGTCGACGCGATCAATACGAACGATGTGCTGCTGAACTATCTGTGGGCTTCCTGCAAGAATACGCGTTTTGATAGGAGTATGACGGCGAGAATCGGTAATCAAACCTTCTTGATGCATGTTGAGTTCACTGATAGCAGAACGCAGACGCTTACCGGGAAGATCATCGCCGACAACGCCGGCAAGAAAGACATCCGCTCCTAAAGTACGGGCATTGACAGCGACGTTGGTTGCCCCGCCGGGGATAGTGCGTTCCTCTTGCAGTTCTAGAATTAGTACCGGGGCTTCGCGAGCAATTCGTGTGGGTTTACCAATGAGGTATTCATCAGCAACTATATCCCCTATCACCAACAGGCGTCTACTTGCAAAGCGATTGATAAGCGAGCGCAAACGCGAGACAATTGTCTCAGGAGTATAAACATCGAGCATCTTAGCACCTTACTGCCTCATTAAATTGATAAGTTTTCCATCACCCCGAACTATATTATTTTCCTGGTTCAATAGTAAGTGAGGAAATTGCCTGGAAATGGCTGTGAGTACATCTTGTTCCGGCACCAGACGCGTACAGGGATGTGATACAGGATTCTTTGGTAGAAGGTCACCCATACAAGGGATAATTGGACATGTTGGACAGCGATGTATTGAAGCAACTACCACATGTTGCTCTTTCTTTCCCCACGGACCAAACGTAGCTGGATCTGTTGGACCAAATATCTGGATAGTTGGTGTTCCCTGGGCTACCGCTAGTTGAAGAGGTCCACTATCAACTCCAAGCACGAGTTGAGCGCGCTGAAGCAACGCTGCCAACTGACCTAACGTCATATTTGTCATGATTGTCGTGGGAAAAGGCACGCTGCTAGCGATCTTTTCCAGCAGTGGCCTTTCGCTTTTGCTTCCAGTCAGGATAACGCGCAATGAGATGCCGTCTATGGCCGATTGTGCGAGAGCAGTGGCACATGTCGCCCATCCCTCTGATCGCCACAGTTTCACTGCTCCACCTGTTCCAGGGTGAATGACCACAAACGGTGTTGAGGAATCAAATCCATCCCTGCTCAGGCATTCGGCAATCCATTGGCATTCCTGGGCGGTCGGCACGAAATGTAATGGATAACGTTCTACAGTATACGGCTCCTTGAGTGATGAATATCCCATTGCACTCAATCCAGCACTGAGAAGACGCAGATACGAAATGGTGCGATGTTCACGCGATGGCAGCGGTAATGCCTCTGTTAGAAGAGGTCTGCATTCGTTAACAGCATATCCAACGCGACGAGGAATGCGTGCTAGATAGAGTAATGCCACTCCCCACCAGAAATTCGGACGAAGATTGATCGCAAGATCGTAGTTGCCGCAGCGTAACTCCTTTGCAGCATTTATCAATAAGAAGTAGGACTTCAAACCTAGCGAGGTACCATCTCGGTTGCTTGGAAATGAATAGGTTATAAGTTGGTCAATATCTGGGTGGACCGCCAGTACTTCGCGTGACCACGGGCCAACCATCACAGTGACATGTGCACCAGGTGCATATACTTTCAGTGTATGAAACAGCGGTGTCGTCATCACCAGAGAACCAAGATGGCCGGGATGTACGAGCAAGATGCGCGGTTTTTTTGAAAGCGGCTGGCGAGCCTGCTTTGTAGCAACATATGCACCTCTGACGCCAAAGAGACGAACCAGCAGGTGCAGCACTGTCCGGGACAGATGTTTGACCTTGTTAAGTAGCTTTGCCAACGAATAGCCTCTTTTCTAACGAGTCTCTTGTTCGTCGTAGTATAGCAGAAACGATCACGTTTACTGTAGTGAACTGGTTAAGAAATGATTATAAATATGTCTATTGGGTTAAGATTTCTCCTCTCCTACCTGACCTTTGATAGATGCTGGGTTAGAGGTATCATGTAGTATGTAGCAGAAAGTACTAGTAGAAAGGGCTATCTTTGCCTTCTCTTGCCTCCGAATTTGAACTTTTTCGCTAGCTTGTCCACAACAAATTTGTCTTCGGGACTTATTTTAAATAGAGCAAGCAGTGCTATATAACACACAAGAAAAACAGGCACGAGTACCAGTTGTAACTCAACAGTTAAATAGAGATGAAAAATCCGAAGAGAGAAATGAGCAAGATTGAACAGGTACAGTAGACCACCAGTAAACATTGCACTGATTACCCCTGCACTTATGGGTTTCAATGTATCCCTGCGATACGGATGTATCTTAAGCAAGAAGTAAACTTCAATCACCTTAATACAATTAATCACACCTACAGCCAGCCCTGTACTGATAGCAACCCCCATCGCTCCATAGTGGGGAGCCAGAACGAGACCTATCACGACAGTCAGAATAACAACACTTAGCGAATTAAAGAAAGAGTATTTCTGATGCCCCATCATAAGCAGTAGGTAGCCTACTGGACCCACCAGGGCGCTAATCAAGTTACCTGCAGCCAGGACAACCAGCAAAGGCCAGCCTCCGATGTAGTCTTTTCCCGGTAATCCCAATAGAGGCACAGCAAAGAGTGTAGCAATTAAAAAAATTGGGAGACACAAGGTGATCGACCAGTTGGTCACGACTTTAAACATCATCTCCAGCTTTTGCTTATCTCCTTTTCCGTGAAGCTCTGCAATCGTCGGGGCGAACATCATATTGAGAGAGCTCATAGGCATTAAAATGAAGCCAGTTATTTTAAGAGCAGCGGTATATTGTCCGATCGCCAGAGCAGGAACAAAGAACGCCAGCAACAACGTATCTACCGAATCCAGCATGGTACTAGTAATAGTGGTCAAAAAGTTAGGGGCGGCGAAGCTGAGCCATGTGCGTACCTCGTACAACTCAGGACCCGGTTTAATGGTGCGAGAGATAGCGCGAAATAGGAAGTAGAGGTTAACGATAGCTCCAACAAGAGTAGTAAAGAATATCACAAGAGTAGCACTGGTTACATCATGGAAGAAGAAAAACACAACTGCCAGCAAAAGAAAAAGAGGAAGAGGAATTATTAGGCGCTGTACGAGGACGCGGCGTTTGAATTCTTTGAGTCCCTGTAGACCCCCTGTCCAGATTGTTTGCAGGCACATGAGAGGGATCAATGGAGCCATGAGCTGCAGCACGGAGGCAATAGCGGGTTTATGCTGCAGATTGGCCAGCCATGGCGCTGCAAATAGCACCAGGAGAGCACCTAAAATCCCCGTTATTCCAGCAATCGCTGTGCAGAAGATAGTCAACGTTCTTACAAGACTGGTTTGCTTCTTTCCCCGGTAGATACCTATGTAGCGGATCATTGCGTTGTCCAGGCCCAGGTCGAAGATGGATGCAATGAGGTTCACCAGAGAGAGGCTGATCGAGAATAATCCGAAGTTTTTTGCTCCCAGGCCTCGCTGCAGTAGAAAGTTGTAGCCGTAACTGAATACGTAACCTGAAATGTTTCCCAGTCCTATGATTGCAGCATTGCTTGCAGCACCCGTTACTTCTGATTGCATCTCAGGTTGCGACTGTCCCTGGCGCTTCGCAATATCCCTGAGCACCATCATGGGAATCGTGTCACGCATCTCAAATTCGCCGGCATCATCAGAGACGAGTTTCTCCTGAACCAGTCCTGGAGATGTGAGCTTTTGCGGCTCTAACTGCGATCGACTGAACGGCGCATTTCTTCTAGTGATGGGTACAGAATAAGATGGTAGCGGTGGCGTCTCTCGCTCTTGTTGCAGTGAAGCTTGTGACAACGTCGACAAGCCATTTACCTGCCGCTGCTTCCCGTTAAAGAGGGGAGGTATCACCCAATCTTCTCGCTTCCTTACCACAGGTGAGATACGCGTCTCCCACTTGTCAACCTCTTCCGTCACCGGAAAGCCTTTGAATTGGCGGACATGAGAAGATGAAGGACGCTCTATCGATTCTTCCGGTTGCTCTTTCATATCATACCATCGGCTTCACTTGTCGTTTTTGAAAGATGGAGGCGTATTACCCAGACGCAGCTCCTACAATGCTTGTGTAAGCTGCTTGAACCAGTCGTCCATTACCATTCAATGCAAAAGAGATATTCTCTCCCTTGCCAGTAGAATTGGAGACATTGGATGCATAGAAGTACACTAGTGGAATGAATTGTGCCTTCGCAAAAGAGACAATCTGTTGATGATACTGTGGCTCATCGTAACACCCCCCCCACTCATTGATGATGACTGCATGGCCGTGGCTGTGAGCGAAGGCAACCAACTTGTCGAATCCCTGGGTAGGAGTCCATTGGCGTGCACCAGGTTCACTACACTGCTGGCCTGTTGCAGGCGAAATGCCACTAAAGCGACTGTAGATGTGAGCATCTATGATCAGGTTAGGCTGTTGATAATCGGGGAAGGCGCCACTCATGATTTGATCATAATTTTTTTGATATACGATTACGAGTGCTCTTGGATTCTGTGCTCGGATCGTGTTGATCAATGTATTCATATCTTCAAAGTAAGTGCGGGTGTCTTTAATACCAAGAGGTTCATTCAACGCATCATAAATTACGGCTGGATCGTTAGCGTAGAGTCTTGCAACATCCTTCCATGCCTGTACGTTGGGAGCTATGTTCGTCTCTAGCTCCAGTGCGGTAGTTGGATTTGGATTGGCTCGGTAATCCTTCGACCCCTGATTTTCAGAAGGGCAGTGTGTAACTTGGCCTCCGCAGGGTGGTTCAGGATAATTAGGACCACTATCTAATTCCACATAGCTTCCATTCTGCTCCACCCATTTTATATACAACTGCAGCCATTGCCTAAAATGGATATTTGCATTCGGCACGAAGGCGTCATCAATCCACCACTGAGTGTTGAAATTGATACGCACTATATTCATATCAAAGGTTTGCTTATACCATGCGATCCTCTTCTGAATTGCATGAGCGTCACCACCGCCAGCACCGCCAAGGAACAAGCCTCCCATATTGAAGCCTGCTAGCGGAACAATACAGCCACTGTCATTCACGATCTTCCCATCGGATGAGACGTGAAGCCAACTGTATCTATAGCTTCCATCACTGTTTTTAGTAATTCCACATGTGCTACTTACCTGTCCTCCTTGCGTCGGGAGGACAGGTGAGCCATGATTATTTGAACCTGCAAATACGGCTAGATAAAGGTACGCACCTCCTCCTGCGAGGATAAGGCACAATCCGACTATGGTGAACAGAAGAAACTTTTGCCGGCTCATTCGGCATCCCCTCCTGAAATCAGAACAGATATAATAGATGCACTGCAAACAAACTACACTACTATCAATACTCGTGAAGCAAGCTTCTTCACTTTATGCATCACGATACTATCGTTTTGGTCATGGGCGCGATAAATTGGGCCCCTACAGTGCAGCCCTGGTTGCTTGCAGCCGCTTCAGCTTGCTATCCACCAGGCTCTCACCAGAATGCTCTTGCTGAAACAGTCGGCCACGTGTGAAAATTTCCTGGGCAACGCGCCCATCAAAGGATTCGTCAGCCGAGATACCAAGTGCATGCAGGACCGTTGGAACCAGGTCATAGATTTGGAGCGGACCGGTCTGCAAATCCCGTTGAATACCAGCTCCCCAGGCGTAAAAGACACCCTCCTTCTCGTGAACTCCCTTTGACTCCTCGAGAGGTTCCCACAGGTTTTTTCGTCTAAGACCGAGATGGAAGGTAACCTGACCTCTCGGAATAAGAATGAGATGCTCTTCAGTCGGACGGAACGGACCAACGCCATAGGCATCTGTTGCATATACAGCTTCCGCTAGTAGCTCGCCAGTGACGGGATGGCGCTCCGCAGCTAGAACTTGTCGTAGTTCCTCGACCTCCTCTGGCAAAGCGTCAGGAGCAAAGAAAATATCTGCATTGCCACCACTAAAGGCCATAGAGGATAACACACATGCGCGCGTCACACCCCAATCCAGTTCCCTGAAGTAAGGTTGATAGACGTCCTTTTTTTGCTCCAAGGGGGCTTTGCCATAGAAATGCTCATACGTCATGCGTAACTTACGAGCCTGGCCAAGAAGATGCAATTTCTCTGCCACGGTACGTCCATACCGTTTGAGTTCGCCACGACTCAGCCTGGGTGACTCACTGTAATGTAAGAGTTTGCGCTGGTGCAAGTACTCATTAATGTAAAACCATTTCTTAGCGCCGACGAAGCCATGATCGGAAGCCACAAAAAGCACATCTTCCGGGGTAAGACGATTTAATATGCGCCCAAGAGCATCATCCAGTAAGCGATAATATTTTGTTGACTCTACACTTAACGTGGCAATGTCTTCCCAGATACGATGCTGGATGCGATCAGGTCCGACGTAGCAGAGAAAGGCAAAATCCCATTCATGCTCAGATAGGAGATGCTCTTGCAACTGAATGCGCTTCTCAGTCATATCGAGCACAGTGTCGACATAATAATACGGCGATGTTTTTTCTAGCGAAAGGTCAATGTGATAGTCAGGAATCACCTTGTAGAGTTCATCTTTAAAGGCATTTGGAAACGTGAAGGATGATGAGGCGCCAGGCGTCATCAAGCCGCTGACCATTATCCCATGCACAGTCTCTGGTGGATAGGTAATAGGAACATTGAGAACAATTACACGTTTTCCGTACTCGCTGAGAATATTCCAGATAGCCTTTCCACCTTTGCGATGCGTGACCAGGCGAGATTGGACATCGGACGAACCAGTAGCAGTAAACTCCCAGAAGTCGAAAACGCCATGTTTTGCAGGCTTTAATCCGGTTACAAGGGACATCCAGGCAGGAGGTGTCATTGGAGGAATAGTAGAAATGAGTTCAGATGTTACCCCTTCATGCCGGAGACGCGCAAAATTGGGCAGGTCTCCGCGTTCGATTAATGGCTCTAGAATACGAAAACTTAGACCATCAACTCCAAAAATAACAGCGCGCATCAATATCTACCTTTCATTTTTCATTGATCAAACTCATCATCAAAGGAGCTGTCTACCACAATGACTCCTTTGGATGGATACTGCTGGTCGAATACACGACGCTGGCAGTGGCTTAACAGCATGGGACGATTACACGTTATGATGATTAAACTGACGAGCAGCATCACACTCTCCATTGCTAGCCAAGATATCCAAGGTCGCGTAAGCGATCCACTACCAGGCTCTCTTCTTCTTCTGACAGAAGATCACTCTCGTCTTCCACCACTTTTAATGGAGTTTGCAGACAATAAGAAGAGGTAAACATAGACGAAATTACTTGTCCATCGATGACGCGCGGAATGGGTTGTCCGAGCAGGTACATAAGACTGGGCATGACATCGACAAGAGAGCACGACCCTGCGAAACCACTGACCAGGCAGGGACCAGCAGCAATAAGATGTGCATAGGGAGCAATAGCATCGCTAGATGTATTTACCTCACGCACACTCTCACCATCAAAATCGAGAAGGGTGGCCTTAGAGGAGTTACTATATCCCGGACGATAGACGATAACCAGGTCTGGCGCTTTGAAGAGATACCCTCCTGTGTAGGCATCTTCCTTTTTCAGAACTTGCGCGACAACAGGCCTATTGGTCCGCGGATCAAGCCAGTTAGAGCGTAGTTCGTTTATCAACGCTTCACACACTTTTTGGTACTCAGCGCCTGAACCAACAATCCCTTGTGGCTCACGCCCACGCAAATTCACCCATAACTGTCCTGCGCCCAATCCATATGCCAGCGACTCAGACCAGAGAATGCCTTCACGCGTACGGGTGGTGCTAACCTCGAGCAAACCTCTATCGGCCAGGAAGTCGTTAACGTTAACCAATGCATGCGGCTCCGGTTGCCAGACATCAGTTAGCACAACTATGTGAGTTTCTGGTGCCGCCATCTTGACACACAGTTGCACAACCTCATCTATCTCATCGATGCTAGCATGCTCCAAACCAAGGAAGTGAATGATGCTGCAATCGTTTTTCTGCTCCAATAGTGTCTTGAGAGCCTCTTTCTGCTGAACCTCTTGGAAGAGGACGTTTAACTTATGCGAACGCAATATATCTGGTAGAAGGCGTCCTAGAGCACCATCTGGAACGTTTTCCTCTTTTTGTACTTTATAGCCTTCCGGACGTATGGCGTCGAAGCGCCCAAACTTTCCTGACCCCATTCCAGTTAATAGTTGATAGCCACAGACACTCTGTTCAGCAAGAGGTAGTGGCATCAACTTTAAGTCAACTCCTTTAGCGGCCATTTTCGCCACGGAAGGGCTAGACGACAGTAGCATCGGATTCACGCCCTCAAGCCATACAACAATGACCGAATTTTTCATCTACAAAAAGACTCCTTCTAACAAGAAAAGCAGACAATCCCTTAAATCATCCGCATTCATTCTACTGAACGATCGTCATATTTTTGCTAAGAGTGCGGTCAAGGTTTGGTTGAGAATGGAAACATTCTGTTAAGGATGCTTAACCATTCATCTTGTCGCGTCTAAAGAAGCAGATAGGTATCTGTACATCGTACAGAATAGACCATTGTTCTCTTTTGAGGCAAGCATGTCGGGGGTTATTAGTACTTTCTTCATGCGTCGAGTGCTTCGGTATGGTATTATTGGAGGTGATGACGGCAGGCGCTAAGGTGCTTCGGCCAAGAAGAGGGTGCGTCATAGCTATTTAAAGTCTATACAGATCTCGTTGATCTTGCTCCTATCAGGCACTTTACTAGCATTTGAACAGAAAACGTCTGTGGGTAGCGAATGAGGATCAGCCTCCATGGGTATCGCACCAACAAGCGACTGACCCAGGGGGCGAAGGTCAAGGACTGCCGCATCTGTACCTGGATGGCCTTCCGTTCCTGGTTGGTCTCTCTCAACTCGAAGAAAGG
>Ga0137389_10002232_pt1 | contig 11718 bp, 8 predicted proteins | sample 15con2h14BmetaG_FD_104645 | JGI IMG/M metagenome (GOLD analysis project Ga0137389, IMG submission 104645) | Vadose zone soil microbial communities from Angelo Coast Range Reserve, California, USA - 15con2h1.4B metaG | ecosystem: Environmental > Terrestrial > Soil > Vadose zone > Saprolite...
CCGTTGGCGTTCAGCACGCGAGATAGAAATCGCCCGGTATGCGACTGTTGGTTGCGCGCGACCTGTTCCGGCGTGCCGGTGGCGATCACCTTGCCACCCATGTCGCCGCCCTCGGGTCCCATGTCGATCAGCCAATCCGCGGATTTAATGACGTCGAGATTGTGCTCGATGACCAGCAGCGACGCTCCCGACTCGAGCAGTTTGCGAAACGCGGCCAGCAGCTTGGCGATGTCGTCGAAATGCAATCCAGTCGTTGGTTCGTCGAGGATGTAGAGAATGCCCTTGTTCTCAGTCCGCGTGAGGTGGGACGCGAGCTTGAGCCTTTGCGCTTCGCCGCCGGAAAGAGTGGTAGCCGACTGTCCCAAGCGCAAATAGCCGAGGCCAATTTCATTCAGCACCTTTAGCTTCGAGACGATCTTGGGGACGTTGCCGAAAAACACGAGCGCTTCGCGTACGGTGAGCCCCAGCACTTCGTGAATGTTCTTGCCGTGATAGCGCACCTCCAGTACGCTACTCTTGAAACGCGTGCCGCGGCACTCCTCACAAATCAGCTCGACGTCAGCTAAGAATTGCATTTCCACGGTCACCGTGCCGTCGCCCTGGCACGTTTCGCAGCGCCCGCCCGGCACGTTGAAAGAAAAATGGCCAGCGGTGTAGCCGCGACGTTTCGCGTCCGGAGTTTCCGCAAAGGTTTCGCGAATGGCGTCGAACGCTTTCAAGTACGTAGCCGGATTTGAACGGGGCGTGCGGCCAATCGGCGACTGGTCGACGATCACCACATCGGTTATCTGGTTGTCGCCTTCCAGGCGCTCACAGAACTCCTTGACGCTGCCGCCGTTGCGCTTCGCGCCCAATGCGCGATACAGGACATCGTGAACCAGCGTGGATTTTCCAGAGCCGCTCACGCCGGTCACCACCGTGAGCGTCCCTAGAGGAATCATCAGGTCAACGTTCTGCAAATTGTGCAGCGTGGCGCCGAAGAGCCGCAGAAACTTGCCGCTCGGCCGGTGCCGATTATTGGGAATCGGGATGCGCAGCTCGCCATTGAGATAACGGCCCGTGAGCGATTTGTGTTCCGCCAGCATCGCGTCGTATGAACCGGCGAAGAGCAATTTGCCGCCAAGTTCTCCGGCGCCGGGACCAAGGTCGATTACGTGATCCGCGGCTTGAATCGTGTCTGGATCGTGCTCCACGACCAACACTGTATTTCCCAGGTCGCGAAGCGATTTCAGAATGTCGATCAATCGTTGCGTGTCGCGCGGATGCAAGCCAATGGAAGGCTCGTCCAGCACGTATAGCGCGCCGACCAGGTGCGAGCCTAACGATGTGGCCAATTGAATCCGTTGCGATTCGCCGCCCGAAAGTGTGGAGGTCAAGCGGTCCAGGGAAAGATAATCCAGGCCGACTTCGTCCAGAAATTGTAGTCGCGAGCGAATTTCCTCGAGAATTTTATCGGCGATTTTCGTTTGCGCGTCGGTGAGCTGCAAGCCGCTAAAGAATTTGCGCGCCTCTTTTACCGTCAGCGCGCAGATTTCCGTAATCGACCGCCCGGCAACGCGCACCGCCCGCGCTTCGGCACGCAATCGCGTTCCACCGCATTCCGGACACATGGCGTACCCGCGATACCGGCTTAGGAAGACGCGCACATGCAATTTGTATTTCTTGCGCTCCAGCCAGGTGAAAAAGCCTTTCACTCCGTCGAAATCATTGTCGGGATCACCTTCGAGAATTAGCTTGCGCTGCTCCGCGGTCAGGTGACGCCACGCAACGTTCGTAGGAATTTCCTGCGAACGCGCCCATTTCTTCATCTCTTGCAGCAGCGCTTTGTAGCGCGGCTTGGTCCACGGCTCGATGGCACCTTCATCCAGAGACCTGCTCGCGTCAGGCACCACCAGGTTCAAATCAAAATCAATAGTATTTCCGAACCCCTGGCAGCGCGGACAAGCGCCATACGGATTGTTGAACGAAAAAAGACGGGGCTCCGGCTCCTGGTACAGCGTGCCATCGTTCTTGCATTCGAATCGCTCGTTGAAGACCAGGCGCTCCGCCGCATTTCCCACCGCATCGCCGACAAATTCCAGAATCGCTTCCCCGCCCGCCTCGCGGTAGCAAATCTCAATCGAGTCCACCAGGCGCGCCCGCGAGTCCGGGCTGACCGCCAGCCGGTCAACCACTACATACGTGGGCCGCGTGAAATCCACGTCCAACAGCGTTTCCGGAGAAGAAAACTCATGCAGGCGCCCATTCTGATAGAGCCGGTTGAACCCGCGCTTCTGAATGTCGCTGAGCGCGTTCCGCAAAATCTCTGGCGCCGGCGGCGCGGGCTTTTTCTTTCCGCGGCGCGTTCCCGCGGGCTGCGCTTGTGTGATGCGCAGTTCATAAAGCACATAAAAACGGCGCCCGGGAGCGAGCGACAGAACTTTGTTAGCGATCGCCTCTGGATTATCGCGGCGTACTTCCGCACCGCACTTGATGCAAAACGTCTGCCCGCAGCGCGCGAATAGCAGTCGCAGATAATCGTAGATTTCGGTAGCGGTTGCGACGGTAGAGCGCGGGTTGCGCGTCGAATTTTTCTGCCGGATGGCTACCGCCGGCGCGATCCCGGAAATCTCATCTACGTCCGGCTTTTCCATGCGCTCCAGAAATTGTCGAGCGTAAGCGGAGAGCGATTCCACGTAGCGCCGCTGACCCTCGGCGTAAATGGTGTCAAACGCCAGCGACGATTTGCCCGAGCCGCTGACCCCGGTAACCACGGTAATGGCGTTATGGGGTACTTCCAGGCTGATATTTTTCAGATTGTGGACACGTGCGCCGCGGATGGAAATAGTGTCTTGGCTGGTGTTTACCGGGATGAGTTCGTTGGTCGCCACAGGGAAGCTCAGACAGCGCGTTCCGCGAGCGCTGTCCAAACTTCAAATTATACGGCGAGCGCGAAGCCAGGGCAAACCGAGCTTTTTACGGCTCTTCGATCAGGCTGATCTGCCCGATGCCGCCTTGCACCGTCAGTCGAATCGTCGCAGGCGTCTTGCCGTAGGCTTCGTTGGTATATTCGCCGTCATCGTGGCGCAGTCCGTGGGCATCCACCGAGCCAATGCCGCCCGAAGCGTGAACCACCACGCCAACTTTTCTGGGCAGCCGTATGGTCACCTGCCCAACCCCGCCTTGCAGATCGGCGATTAAATCATTTTTGCGATCGCCGGTAAGGTCCAAATCAGCCTGACCGGCGCCCATCTTCATTTCCAGCCGTGTCACGGGCATATCGCGAAGGCGCAGTTGGCCGCGGCCAGCGCCCATTTCGATCTTTAACTCGAGGGGAACGTCATTGCTTAGGCGCAAATCCCACTGATTGTGTGCTGCGTTGAAGTGCGCGCCTTGTTTGTCCTGCGAAATGCTGAGGTGGCCGACGCCGTTCGCTACGTTGTACTCGACACGAGGCGTCTCGTAAGAATCGCTATAGTGGAAGTCAGCATCGAGCAAATGACTCGAGCCGCTGCTGATGTTCAGCTCGCCGCTGCTGGCTTCCAGCGACACATCCACCGACTTGGCACCCTGCCGATCCACAGTGCGTGTTTGGTGCTGCAAATCGCCGTAATGCCGGCGATCGCGGGTGAACGCTCGGCCGTGCCACAACAAAATGATAAGGACCAGCACGAAGGCCAAAGCGCCGAAGGTTGCTCCCAAAGAAACGCCGCCGGAGCGCGCTGTGCCATCAGGGTTCTGCCGCGAGCGCGTCGCATCCCACATTTTCCCCAAGCCCACAAATACTAGAATCAGCGGCCAATAGGTTCGCAGAATCGGCCAAGGATCAAACGCCGGCCGCCAGTTCGCGTACAAAAACATACCGCCGATGGCGATAAGTACTACCGGCAACACAAGCGAAGTTCGTCGCGGAGGTTGACTGTTAGCCATCGCACACCCCTTCCTTCTTTACTACGCGGCGGAGACCAGAAAAGTTCAGCAGGTCCGACTGGCTTTCTTGCAGAGAGAGTACCGCTCAACGCCGTAGGTCGCAACGCCGGCGCCTCGGGGCTATGCTAGAGTCGCTGTAATGTGGGCAGTGCAAGGAGAGCGGGAATGGCCGCGTTGGACAGAGTCATCTGGATCGTGCTGGACAGTGTCGGCATCGGCGAGTTGCCGGACGCGGCCGAATATGGCGACGTGGGACGCAACACCCTGGGACATATCGCGGAATCGCGCGCATTGAAAATTCCCACTCTCGTGAAATTGGGCTTGGCAAATATCGCTCCGCTGAAGCACCAGCAGCCCGCCGCAGCGTCGCTCGGTTCTTACGGCAAAGGCGCAACGCATTCGCCCGGAAAAGACACGACTACCGGGCACTGGGAAATGGCTGGCGTGTGGCTGGACCAGGCGTTTCCGGTTTACAAGAAGGGCTTCCCCCGGGATTTGATTGCCGAATTCGAACGCTTAACCGGCCGAAAGACCCTCGGCAACAAACCCGCCTCCGGAACCGAGATCATAAAAGAGCTAGGTGAAGAGCATGTGCGCACCGGCAAACCCATCGTGTACACATCGGGCGACAGCGTATTTCAAATCGCCGCTCATGAAGACGTAATTCCCATCGCAGAGCTATATCGCATGTGCGAAATTGCGCGGAAGCTGCTCGACGGTTCGCATCGCGTAGGCCGCGTGATAGCCCGCCCATTCGCAGGAACTAGCGGCAATTTCGCGCGCACTTCGCGCCGGCATGACTATGCCGTCGACCCGCCGAAGCCAATGCTGCTGGATGTCCTCGAAGAGCGCAGAGTGCCGGTATTTGGAATCGGCAAGATTCACGACATCTATAACAGTCGCGGTGTGCACGATTACGTCACCACTCAGAGCAATGTCGATGGCATGAACAAGCTAACCGCCGCGCTTCAGCAGCGAAAAAACGGGCTGATTTTCTGCAATCTCGTCGACTTCGATATGTTGTACGGACACCGCAAAGACGTCGAAGGATTCGCGAAGTCCTTGGAAGAGTTTGACAGCTGGCTGACGAATTTCTTGCCGCAACTCAACGCCACGGATCTCCTAATGATTACGGCTGATCACGGCTGCGACCCCGATCCCCGCTGGGAAACCACCGATCATTCCCGGGAATACGTGCCGATCCTGGCGTACTCGCCGGCCGTGGAAACCGGCGTAAATCTTGGCATCCGCGAGACATTAGCGGATATGGGCCAAACCATCGCTAAGAATTTCGGCGCCGCAATTCTGCACGGAACAAGTTTTCTCCGCGAAGTCACGGCCGCGCGTCGCGACGCAGTAGCACCGGAGGGAACGGCGCGCCGCGTTTAGTCCTTGCAGCAGAACTGAATAGCGCCCTGCCCGATCGAGCAGTTCACCTCTCTGTTCGTCCGTGCAGTTACTTCGCGCACACAACCCTCGATTCATTTGGTTGCCCATCGCAAATCCTTCTCAGAATAGAAGCATCGACGGGGATGGATGACTTTCCCGCCCAAGGGCACTCCGATGAACATTTCCCGATTCCCCACTCATTCACGTAGCGCATTTTTAGCGACCATTCTGATTTCACCAGCAACATTATTTTCGTCGAGTGTTTGCCAGAGTCAGACCGACGCTCGCGCCACGCGAAGCAACTATGTCGTGTCTGTACAAGAACTGAAAATGGCGAGCAAGGGCCGCGCGGCGTTCGATAAAGGCAGCCAAATGCTGGAGAAGGGCGACACCGCACACAGCATCCCGTTTCTCCAACAGGCCATTGCGCAATATCCAGAGCATTACATGGCTTACTACGATTTAGGTGTCGCGCATTTCCGGCTGGCTCATCAAGCGGAAGCCGAGCAGGCCTTTCAAAAAGCTATCGACCTGACCAAGGGAAAGTTCGCGCTGCCGCAGTTCGGTCTGGGCGCGATCCTGTGCCAGAAGGCCGAATTTCTGCAGGCGGAAACACTTTTGGAGCGCGCGCTCGATCTGGAGCCCGGGTCAGAAGTCGGCAAATACTATTTGGGTTGGGCGCAATTTGGACTGAATCGCCTAATCGAGGCTGAGCGGACTGCTGAGCAAGCATTGTTGCACAATGCAAACCTGTCGCAATTCTATTTCCTGCTGGCCAGGGTTCACATCCGTCAACACAATCTGCCCGCGGCACTCAAAGATTTGGAATCGTACCTGAAACTCGATCCTCACAGACAGGACGTCAAGACTTTAGCGGAGCGGATACGGCGCGACAAAGAGCAGGACGCGAGCGTGATCGCCGTAGCGCGCCCGTAAGGATAGCGAAGCGGACAGATCAGTTCCCGGAAGTGCTGCCCGTTGGTCCGCCCGGAGCGTAGTACCCATTTCGAGTGCGCGCCTGAAGCCTGCCGCGGCCGCGAGGCGGAACCACTTCCACCTGCACCGCACGGAACGTGCCATCGCGCTTTGTGTTAGTAGGATAATAAGCCAGGGTGTACTGATTTCGGATATCGTGCGCCACTTGCTCGCAAATGCTGCGCACATCCTCCGCATTTTCCGGAAAGTACGCGAGACCGCCCGAGGCTTTGGTAATTTCCTCAAGTGCCCGCTTCGCGCGTTTCGCACTCTTCTTGCTCTCTTCACTTAGCAAACCGATCGCATAAATGACCGTATCGGTCTTCTGGACCTCGCGAACCGTTTTCTCCAATGAATTGTGACTGGTGTTGTCTTCACCATCGGTGACAATCAGCAGTACCTTCTTGTCCTTCTTCCCCTTTTTCACGTGATCCAGAGACCCGATGACCGCGTCATACAGCGCTGTGCTGCCGCGTGAATCAATTCGCTCCAGCGCTTCCTTCAGCTCCGGAACGCTATTGGTGAAATCCTTATCCAGGTCGAGATAGAAATCGTCATTAAAATTCACCACGAATGCTTCGTCCTGCGGATTGCTGGCCTCTACCAGCGTCAGCGCCGCCTGGTTCACGCGTGGCCGCTTATCCCGCATGCTACCGCTATTGTCGATGACCAGCCCCATGCTGACGGGAATGTCCTCGCGCTTGAAGAGCGAGAGCTTTTGCTCGACTTTATCCTCGAGCACTCGAAAATTCTCTTGCTTGAGCCCATCGGCAAAGCGACCACGATCATCGATGACGGTCGTGTGCAGAACAACAAGGTTTACGTCCACCCGGATCCTGGACTCTTGGCCCGAGCCAAGCTGTCCCGGTGGCGGAGGTGGTGCATTCGGAACGGAAGGAATTTGCGCCAGCGCAACGCCAGCGCTACAGATGAGAGCAAGAGAGGCAAGTAGGGCAAGAAAACCGCGGCGAGACGACCAAGACGTGGGATCAGTGACTGTGAGCGTAGTAGCCGGTCTTCGAGTACACGTTAAGCGGCGGAAGCCCTTTAGGCGCGCGCAGCTTAATCTTGATTTTTCTCCACCGCGCGTCATGCGCCTTATTGCTTGGCCGATATCCCAGGACATATTGGTTTCGCAGCTCCATACCGATTTTTGATGCAATGTCCGGAAGCTCGTTCAGGTTCTCCACCGCAAAGACGCGGCCACCGGTCATCTCGGTGGTTTCGCCTAACAGCGAGGGACCATTGAGCTCCTCGGGCGTCCGATTGCGATAGCCAAGTGGGTCAAAGATGCCGATCGCATACAACTGCGTGTCCGCTTCCTTCACCAGCCGCTTGATATCGCTTTCGTTGTACCGACTATGATTATCTCCTCCGTCAGACAGTATGAGCAAGGCGCGCTTGCCGTTTCGGGCACCCCTCATCTGGCTCAGGCCAAGATAAATGGCGTCGAGCAATGCCGTGCGGCCTTTCGGCGCTGTGAGCATCATGCGACTCTGCAAATCCTCGATGCTGTTCGTGAAGGAGCTCGTCAGCTCGGCGCGTTCGTTGAAGCTGACCAGGAAAAATTCGTCTTGTGGATTGGCGGTCTTGAAAAATTGCAGCGCCGCTTCCCGGGCCTTCCCAATCTTGTTGGCCATACTGCCGCTGAAATCGAATATGACTCCAATTGAAATCGGCACATCCTCGGAGGAAAACGTCACTACTTCCTGCTCGATATTGTCTTCGTACACGCGGAAATTATCAGGATCGAGCCCGGTCACCAGCCGATTGTATGGATCTGTAACCGTCACATTAATCAACGCCAGGTCCACATCCATGTGCAGCCCGACGGAAGGCTTCACCCCGAAGCCGGGAGTATCCTTCTTGACGTCCTCTTTGGCTTTTGCGACATCTTTAGCTTCTGCGACATCTTTGGCTTTGGCTTCCTCGGCAGGATTTTCATCGCCTTTGGCGGCAGGATTCTCGTCGGAACCTGAAGGTTCCTGTGCAATCGCCGGCACCGAGGCAGCTAGCAATAGTATTAAGCAGATGGGCAGGAAAATAACGAACCAACTAACAGAACGGAACTGGTATACGTCGCGCTTCACGGCTCCCTCACCTCGACCTGGTCCAGCAGGAACGGCCGCGCGGTAGGACTGAAATGAATTCTATCACCGCCACTGTACAAGACAAGAACAATTGCTAACTGCTTCCCAGAGATTTTGTCAATCTTTTGTCAACGCCGGTAAATCCCCCTAACGCAACTTCGATGAATGACGCCGGGCTTGCGTGCGCCGGGAAGTTACAGTAGAAGTTTCTCGGGAACAATGTAGGAAGGCAACTCAATGAGCTCGCCGAACGTAGTGGTCGTTATTCCGGCACGATACGGTTCCAGCCGCCTACCCGGGAAGCCGCTGGTTTCCTTGGCTGGGAAACCCATGATCCAGCGCGTTTATGAGCGTGCCAAAATGGCAAAACGGACCGACCGCGTCATCGTAGCCACTGACGACGACCGCATCGTCAAAGCCGTACAGGGGTTTGGCGGCGAAGCCCGTATGACCCGCCAGGACCATCGTACCGGGACCGAGCGGGTGGCCGAAGTCGCCGCCCAAGAGAATGGCGACATCTTCGTGAACGTCCAAGGCGACGAACCGCTCCTGGACCCTGCTGCAATAGACACAGCCGTCAGGGCTCTCGTAGAGGAGCCGCAGGCCTCCATTGCCACCGTGGCCACCCCCATTAAGACACCCGGCGACATCATGGATCCCAACGTTTGCAAGGTTGTGCTCGATTTTGACGAAAATGCGCTCTACTTCTCTCGCGCGCCCATCCCCTGGGTACGAGACACCGCCAGCAAGACTTCAGCCCGCCACCTGAAGCACCTGGGCCTGTACGTCTTCCGCCGCGATGCCCTGCTCGAGTACCCCACCCTCCCTCAGGGCGAACTCGAGCGTATCGAGCAACTCGAGCAGCTACGCTGGCTCGAAAATGGCTGGAAGATTCGCGTGGCTGAGGTAGAGCACGACGCAATCAGCGTTGACGTCCCCGAAGACGTCGCCCGCGTCGAAAAACTCCTCGCCCAGACCTAACCACCGCCCTGCGTGTGGCAGTCCGTGTAGCGCAAGACGGAGTCCTCGGAGCCCTGCGGCCTTTGCTCGCCGACTACCCTAAGGCTGAAACGAAACGCTGCCAGCGATCGTTCGGTTGGAATCGGCCCCAACGAGCAGTATCAGGTCCGGGTTAGCGATATACGCCTTGAAGTGAAACGTAGTTTGGGGCGACGTGCCGGTCGTAACCGTATAGTCGTTGCTGCCCGTCCCGTTGCCATTCAGCACCAACGTGCCCGTAAGCGCCTGGTTCAAGAATGCTGGCGTATGCTGGGTAGACGAGCCTAGCTCCACGAAGTCGATCGCGCCCGCAATCGCTCCCGCACTGGACAGCGAGTGCTGCCCCACGAAGTCTTCCTCGAACGGAATGTTCGCGGAGGACCCCAGATTTATCCCGCTCCAATTGAAAACGAAGTTCCCTGCCAAACCGCCACTCGTGAAAGGTCCAGTCTGCGCGAACATCGTGCCGTCGCCGATAACCCCAGTGCTGGTGTCCTGGATAAACATCTGGGTGGGCGAAATCAGATAGAAGACATACGAGAAATTACCCAGATTGGGACTGCTTGAAGCGGTGAAGCTCATTGCCCCCCGCCCGCTGCCGGCATTGGCGGTATCGATGTCGTAGATCGCGTTCGTGATCGTGGTAGAGCCGGTGATCGCCTGGTGCGAACCGTCGTTATTATCGTCAAGCGCGATAGCGCCCAGATTTCCGTTCCCATCCGCCGTGAACGCAGCTCCGCGAGTGATAGGCCCGGCGGTGCCAAGAACCGAGCTGCCTCCAATCACAAAAGTAAAATCACCGTTGAACACCGAGTTTTGCATGGCAATCGTGCCGCTTTGCTGCAGCGCATCGCCAAAGGTGGCAAACTGGCCGTCATCCTCCATCAACTTAAACCGGGTTCCATCAACGATGTAGAAAACGAACGAAAGGCCAGCGAAATCAATCGTCCCGCGCCCGAAGCTGGCGCCATTAGCCGGATCCATCTGATAAGTACCACCCGCCGGAATTACCTGTGCGCTCAAGAGGCTTCCCGCATCATTGGAATCAAACAACCCGCCCTGAACATTTCCAGCGCCGTTGGTAATGATCTGGCCGACGACAGAACTAGGCCCACCCGCAGCCGCGGTCGTGCCTGTTACAGTGCCGGATATATCGAACACGTAGGGTCCCGCGATGGCCGTTTGCGTGAAAGCGGCCGGAGTTTGCCGGGTGAACGAGCCACTCGAAGTGGCGTTAAGGTCGATCTGGATCATCACGCCCGCATTCGCGGAATTCAGAGCGATGCTCAATTGTAAGCCGCCCGTCGCGCTGAGCAGCGTCAGCGTTCCTCTTCCATTTGCTTGAATCGAGTAGCTCCCGCCGGTGAACTGCACCAGTTGCGGTAGGCTTCCGGCATCGGTGACATCTTCCAATGCAGCGGTAATGTTGCCATTGCCATCCGCCGTGAAGCTGCCCACCCGCGCAATGAACGCCCCGAAATTCGCTCCGGCGTCCGTACCACTCATCGAAAAAGCGTACGTCCCGTTTAGGTCCGCATTCGTGAAGCCTCCCGTCACCGGTGGAGGAACGGACGGCGCGTTATTGCTGCTGCACGCCGCCGCAAAAAGGGCCGCGACCCCGGCCAGGACCACTGCTAACGGCTTCACAGCACACCTGCTTCAGACTTGCCAGCTTTACTTGCCGGCCGCAGAGGGAAGCCGCGCGCGCTGCGCAGCGTCAAGGTCTGGCTGCCCTTCTGTATAATTCGAGCGAAAAATTGGCTGCTCGTACCGTGGGTAACGTTTTCGCCGACCACGCGGACACTGTCGCCCGCGGCAAGCGTCAGGTGATTCGCCTTCAACAGCTTCGCGTCCCCAAGATGGACATCCACCTGCCCGGAGGTAGTCTGGATGATCACGTGAGGGCCGTGTGGAGCAGTCGAAGAATTCTCCTCGAAGCTGACCACCGTGCCCTGCATCGAAACCTCGCGGCTTACATCGTAAGCGCGCATTTGCTGCGCAGCGCTTTGCGTCTTTTGTTGCGCACCTGCGCTTGCGCAAAACAACAAAACGGCGCAGAGCCAAGCTGAGAAACTGTTCCAGCGAATCAGTCGGTTCATTTACCTACCCCAGGAAGAATCGCGAATGCAGCTCCCAAAATACACACCCAAGCCGCATTTCGGCACAACACGCTTTCTGTTTCTAAAACAACTTAGATGGACGCCGCGCCCGTGGCGTTTACCATCAAATCGCCCGAGCGTTCCTAAACGTAAGCATCTGACACGAGGCGACCAACCCTCGAACCACTCGTGGGTAAGAACACTACTCCAGAGAAAAGGTTTCTCGTTTTTACATGCCTTCCACCGTAAAAACTCGC
>Ga0137389_10002234_pt1 | contig 11710 bp, 11 predicted proteins | sample 15con2h14BmetaG_FD_104645 | JGI IMG/M metagenome (GOLD analysis project Ga0137389, IMG submission 104645) | Vadose zone soil microbial communities from Angelo Coast Range Reserve, California, USA - 15con2h1.4B metaG | ecosystem: Environmental > Terrestrial > Soil > Vadose zone > Saprolite...
TCTGAGACTCAAATTCTCAAATCTGAGTCTCAAATTCTCAAATCTGAGTCTCAAATTCTCAAATCTGAGTCTCAAATTCTCAAATCTGAGTCTCAAATTCTCAAATTTGAACCCCTGCCGTGTCAATATATAGGCTCAGATGCTTCTCTCTGTGATCTAGACGCGTTGCAAAATATATAATAAAATAATTTACATATTGAAGACGGCAGATCATGCTCCAGCCAGAGCCTGAGCAATGGACATAAAAAAGCCCCTGCTATCGCTATCCTGCTCTATACCAGCCTCCTCTATTTGCCCCAAGAGCCTTTCTACTTCATCTGATTCATTTATGAACTTCTCATCCTCCATGAAGTCTAAATCCTCCGCTACTGGCTGTCCGGTTGGATCCTCTTCGCCCCCCTCCTCTTTGTTGTGAAAGGCCTCGTCGATTTCCAACAGAGGGACCTCATGATAGCCCTCCACCTTTTTAATATTGTATTGGTTGATTGATTTAGCCTCTTGCAGCTGGGCAGGCCAGGTCAAGCTGTACGCTTTAGACCATTCCAAAGTATGCTGCCGCCAGAGATGGCCTAAGCCAATCAAAAACTCCTTATGATAGCCCAAAAGGGTTTTCATGAAGGGGTCTATAATATCGCTTAGTTAGCTATCTGGGATTTGATTTATTACCCCTTACCCGTGCAGTTCGAGAGGGTCCAGTCCACCCTCTGTAGATTTCCTGAAATCCATTGGACCAGAGCCCCTAGCTCATGCCTTAGACGGTGCGATTCCTCCTCTCCTCTGTCTTGGACAAGAAGAGCCCCTATGCCCTGCTGAACTTCCAAGTTAGTGAGATAAGGAGGGGCATGGGGCCCGTGCTCAATTTGGCCTTCCTCCATCCACATAGCAGGGTTAGCGTTGGTATCAAACAGCCGGTCTATATCGACTGCCATTGGAATTGAGACATTTGCAAGACGTCTTGTAGGAGCTTCCTGAGCCAGCCTATCCCTCAGTGAATTGAACCTTTTGGCTAGCTGCTTAATGCCGGGCAATCGCCGCCCAGCGTTCGATTCCATAACCTGCCGAATTTTTGCATCTGTAGATGAATAATTAACTAATTAAAAGGAGTATAATTATTGAGTTAAACATGGCACCTTGTTTTGTGTGGGAGATTCTCCTTTTATAAGGGACGGTGGCAAGGAGAGAATCCCTGACCTTGTTGGCCAACCTCAGAAGCAAAGCCCGGCATTTATATAGCTTTAATTGGAAATCGTTTTGGATGGCATGTCGGAGGGCAACTGCTGTAGCGGTATCCTTCCCCGTAAGAAGGTTAATCGATTGATTAATTCTTGCCCTGAGCCTAGTGGCTGTTGAATGAAGATCTTCAAGGCTCAATGAGAGGTCGATAATCTCCCCATTTGGACCTAGGTTGCTGGATGCGGATGCTTGCTGGCCATGCGATTTTATCATAGCCTCTGTGGTTTCTAGGATGTCCACCATGCCCACAATGCCGTGAGCCATTTGCTTTGCAGCAGACTTTGAAGCGCCTAGCAGGCCCAGGGTACCTTAGCCAATTAGCTCAAAATATCAAACCTAACGCCTACCAGGGGCTTTTGTTGTGACGTCCTCTACCTGCTGGTTCCACTGCTGTCGAAGAAACTGGCTAGGAAACCTTTCCCCCATCGAGTTAAGGGTTGATTCTGCCCCCTTCAGCTTTTCAGCAAGGGATTTCCATTTGACGCTCCAGTTCCACCCCAGCTGATAGAGGTTCTGCCGATTGAGGTGGGCTATCTGCTGGTTTAGGATATAAATTCACCACTCAGCCTATAGGGGCATAATACCTCCGTCAGCAAGGGCCGCCCCTAGGAAGTTTATCAAATGCACATGCCCCTGAGACTCGAAGGGTTGGAATTTGCTTTTGAAGGTGCGACCAAATTCTTTCACATCCCTCCCCGTCTGCGTACCCAAAGCCCTTGATTTTTTGAGGGTGGTACTGGCTCTGGCAAGCGAAATTGTGGCCAAAAGCATGGAAAACCGAGACGCCAAAATGCACCCTGCTGGCATATTGGGGAAGCAAAGAATACTGTTCAAAGCATGGGGCATCAAATTGCATGAAATTAGTAAAATGGATGAAGGCCGACTGGCCTTGACAAAACTTTTATGAAGCTGGCAGCCAATATCGTACAGAATACCGACTTGCCATTGAGAAGGTAGCTCTGTAAAGAGCCTTTTGATAAGAGCGAGCACGTTATATTGCCTTTCGCCGGCATCTGTCAAATTGACCATAAAAAGAATGCGGTCATGTCGACAGGTTAAAGCCATAAGCCCTGTGTCTGCAAAAATCGACTTTTCTGCCTTTTGATTGCCCTCCTTTGCTGCTACAAACCTGCTCATGCAGCCGTCATATAAGTAATTTGGCAGCTTGAGACCAGGCAAAGTCTCATCCTCATCCTCATCATAGTCTTTACCCTTCCTCCCGTTACCCCTCGTCCTCTCGACATATTCTCTCATCTCCTTGACTTCATCAGGGGAGATGAAAAAAGAGTGGCCATGGGGGCAAGGGACTCCATCCCCCTGAGCATGTCGGCATCGTTTCTGTTCAAAGTTACCGTCCATGCAGAGGATACAATGGAAAGGATACCTTTGTTAGTAAGTAAAAGGAAAAATGAATGAGATGAGCGTCTGGTAAGGCTGGGTAGGTATCGGGTCTTACTTGGCTGAGGTAGGAGGCATGGAAGCTGGAAAACATAAGGGGCAGCGCCTTTGCAAATGAGGGCTAGGGGCGCTGGCTGAGGGCTTGCGGTCCCCTTCTTTCGAGAAGTCGGAGGTCCATTCAGGGTCTGCGCTTTGCTCTTTGACCTTTTCTGCAGAAAGCCCTATTGTTGGCGGGGCTGTAGAGGTCAGAGTGGGCACTGAGAGACCTTCCTTATTAGGGCTGGGGGAAGGCAGGGGAGGGGTTGGTACGGGGGCAGTCCTAATGATGTTGAGCACCAGGTTTTTTACCCTATCTCTTGTAATTTCATAGTATTGGAGGGCAAATTGGAATGGCCTGTTTAAAGCATTCTAGAGGACATAGTAATCGTGCCATATGCTGTCAGAATGAGATTGCGCTAATTGGCTGGACTTACTGGAGTCGGCACATCATTCACTCGCCGGCCCGCTAGGAAGTCGCATGTAGCATTGCACCAGGCTGAGATGCTGGTTGCACTGTACAAAAATTGAAGAGAGGCCTGCTCCAGCAGGCTAAGATCGAAAGCCCAGGTAGGGGCCCTTTTTGGCGTGGACGAGAAGCACCCCATCTCTATAAGAGAAACTGCAGGGGGTTTGCATTTACAGTATTTCACTTCCACATCAGTTATAGCTAAGGATACCATTCAAAGAATACATTCAGAAAATGAGGGGCTATTTGAGGATGAAAAAAAAACCGTAGCCACCCTTAAACCCAATCACTTTAACTTTACTTTTAGAAATGCTACAGCCAGAGCTGCAATAAGTTGGGCTGTCTTCTGTGGAAGGCGGGTTATCATAGTGGAGGGGGCCTTGGCAATTCTGAGCGAGCTGGATTGCTAGGGGGTAGACGAGAGATGGAATCAGAGCCTCCCAGGCAAGGGCTGCTGTATCCCTCCTGCTGAGCGGCTGCGCTGCTGGAAGTAACTCAAGGTTGATGGCATTGGCAAAATCAGCTCCAAATGACGGCCCTTCATCCTGCTCCAGAGGGGTCTTTTGCTTTTTCTTAGGGCTGGATTTGATGTTTGGGCTTGGCCTTTTACGGTTGTTGGGCAAAGGGGGCTGCTTTGGGGGCTTCAAATGCTTTGTTTGTGAGCTGCTGGCTTGAGGTTCTGAACTTAGTCCCAGATCCATCTCTATGCTTTAAACTCAGTTGAAGTAAAAATCAGAGCGTGCGGAAGTCCATACCTAAGGGCCCTGCTCCATCCTTCATCACCTTTTCAATTAGCTTGTCCCTTCTTACTTTTTTTTTTGGCATGCGTGCAAAACGATGGTGTCTAATCGACGGTGTCTAATTAACTATCAATAAATATAAACATACAACAACAGCATGATCTGAAACCCCCCCCAGCTTATACGCCATCAGTTAACTGGGTACAGCCATTTAACCCAGGTAGAAAAATCAAGAGTAAGGTCAGCCTGCTCCTCTAAAGCGATAGTGCTGGAGATGAACTGGAGGCCAGTCATGGGAAATCTAAAGAAAGAGGCAGGGTTGTAAAATACAAGGCTCCCCCTACCCTCTGAAATTGAAAGCGGCTTGGAGTTGAGCTTGGTTGGGGTCTCCCACCGGCTTGTTGTCCTGATCTCAAATCGACCTACTAAGCCCAATGGAAGATGAGCTGGCAGCCCATATCAGGAAAGTAATAAAAAGGCGTTTACTCCTATCCTTATTCCAGTGCGTTAGCAGTGCAGATGGGAAAATGAAGAAGACGCCAGGCGGGAGCTGCACAAATATGCCAGCCTCTAAATTTACTAGCCAGGCTATGTCGCTGTCCCTGAAGAAGCCTACTGAAATGTCTAGGATTTGAAAGTTCTGCAGAAGGTCCTATACGCACCAAAAACATATATAACGCACAAGCCGACTGCGAGGTTCATTAAATCGCGGTGGGGCCAGGATTCAACCCTCTCCCCTAGATCTAAATTGATCGCCATGGAGTAAAACAAGGATCCAAATTCCATAGACGCGCCCTTCCCATTTAATATTGCAGCCTCCTCCCAAAATTTACTGCATTCTTTAAAGAGCAAGGCCACCCTGGGAAAGTGCTCCTCCATAAGCTGCTTTAAATACCGGCTGGGAGAAGCGTTAGGGCATTTTTGATGATAAAAAAACAAACAAAACTTGCAAAATGTCCTGTATTTCAGCTGACGAGAGTAACTTAGAGACTGCATTGTAATGCCTCCTGTGAAACTTCATCCGATATGGGAGCTAGTTGTAACGGGCCTCAGCTGCGCTCAAGGGTAGAGAAAAGAATTGACATTACGTTGAAATTTTCGCCAGTTCCATGGTCCATCCCCAATAAAACCTGCGTGAACGAGCCCCTGTGGTGTTTCTTAGAGGGCACTTTCAACTTGGTAGCCGTGGCAAATTCAGACAGCTGCTCCATCAGCCTCCCCATCCAGGCCTCATCCATGGACTTATGCAAAAAAGACCTCATGGCATATTGACGGCCTGAGGAGTCGTGGAAGAATGTAGGCCCTTCTTTGGAATAGCTGCCTGGGGCATTAGATGATGCGAGACTAAAATGCGATCTTACTTAACTTGTATGGGACAGGCAACAAGGATAGCATCGCCCTAGTTTGGGCCTCCGGCTGCCAAAGCTCTGCAATTAATTCCCTGACCTTCTTTGTCAAAGACCCCGTGTACCCTGTCCCGGACGAGGCAGCGCTAATTTGTACCGCCTCCGTGGATACCTTGCAGGCAGCTTGGCTTCTCTTTTCACGGCCTGTAATAGACCTTTCAAGCCGCCTCTTTTCAGCACGTCTCTCCTTGAACTGAGGCGTGGCCCTATAGGCTGATGCGGCCTGCTTTCTTCCTTCTGATGCGCTGAGATCCCATCGGAGCCCTGTTGCGACGGTGGACTTGGGGGGCTGGGCTTTGGGTTGCGGCTTGCGTAGCAACGCCTCCTCTAGGAGAGGAATTGTAATCCTAGGGACAGGGCTGCTAAGAAGGGTACTGAGGATAAAGCCAGGGGCTGACAAAACGCTATTAACGTTGGAGCGTGCATAGCTCTCCACTAACACCTACATAACGTAGAGTCCTTTTCCAATGTACGTTTGGACAAGGCTGAACCTTCCCCTGTCTATCAACAAAATCAATTACTGCAGGAAAGATTGGCATATAGAACTGTAATTTAAACTAAAGCGGCTGTTCTAAAACATCCATACAAGGGCAGCTGCCCCAGCCCTGTTGGTTTACGCCCTGCATGGGTGTAAAGTAGCTGTGGAAGCTGAGGCGAAACCGGATTTAGCATCCCCAGGCCAAGGGAAGCTATGCTAGGCCCTCCAAAGAGATGAGGATAATGTAAAACAATTGGACTACAAAAGAGCCGGGAGCCGGGCATAACAAAGGGCCCCATATCGAAGGCAGTGGATTCGAAGAACACTACGCTACAGCCAGCAGCTGCAGCCTCGTTGGCTTACGCCCTACGTGGGTATAAAGTTGCCGCTGAAGCTGAGCCAAAGCTGGACGTTGCGCATTGCCCTTATACACCAGAGAACACCATAGGCTAGGCTGCCCTGGAAAAAGAGACCAAGACTGCACAAAACCGCGGGGCAAAAAATAGCCCTGGTATAAATATAAGAAAGAGCCCCATATCAGAGGCAACGGATTCTAAGAGCACTGCGCTACAGCCAGCAGCTGCAGCCTCATTGGCTTACGCCCTACGTGGGTATAAAGTTGCCGCTGAAAGCTGAGTGAAAGCTAGACGTAGCGCATCGCCCTTATATGCCGGAGAACGCTATAAGCTAGGCTGCCCTGAAAAAAGATGAAGACAGCACAAAACTGCAGGCTGATAAACAGTCAGATATAAATATAACAACGGGCCTGGTATCAAAGGCAATGGATTCCAAGCGCGCTGGGCTACAGGCAGTAGCTACAACTACCATTGGCTTACGCCCTACGTGGGTATAAAGTTGCCGCTGGAAATTGAGCAGAAGCTGGATGTAGCACATCACCCTTGTAGGCCGCGAAGCATTTTAAGAGGGCCTGATCAGGACAAAAAAGGGAGATGAAAAAAATCAAATACAGGGGCACTGCATACCGACTCGCAGCTATCGCTGGCTAGCTGACCAGGGAAGTCACTAGGCCCCGGGTCGCCAGCCAAAAAAACCTCCCAGGCGCCCTTTTGCAACGCGCAGGAATCCAAGATTGACCATTTGCTCTACAACATTAAATTGTTTTAGCGTATGGCGGTTGCGCAAGGAGGCAAACTTATAATCCAGGGATAAAAAGTCAATCTCTCTTTTACCTGAAAATCTGCCCGAGATAATGAGCTTGATATTATTGAACACATAGGCATGAATACTAACTCATCAAAACCGCTCTGAGTGAAATAATAATAATAGTCGCAACGCTGGCTACAACTTGACAAAAAAACAGTCAGCCATGAAGATGGCGGGTAAAGATTGGTAGGAGATAAAATACCCACAGGAAATCCAGAGTCTGTATTCCCAATCCAGATCAGGCGAGCAAGCTGATTCACAAAGAGCGAAGCCAAGGCACTGCCTCGCGCTCAGTGGGTGAAACTGACACTCAAGGAGTCAGTTTCATGCACCAGCGTGAGCTTGCGAATATAAGACGCCAGCAGCCACCCAGAGAAACTCTAGAAAAAAGTTCAGAAAGGTACGCGCAGAGCAACAAGCGAGTGTGTTGGAGTGAGTGAAAATGTACACAAATATCAACAAATAAAAACACAAGCAGCGATGCGAATTAATTGCGCCCTGCCTTCATAGCATCAGGCACTATAAAAATCAGCTCCTAAATGTATTACTAGGAAGGTAGGAGGGATTTCGCAGGGGAATTGGGCAGAGAGACAAAATTAGCAATACAGCATGCAAAGAAAACGGCACAGCTACATTTCTAGGCAGAGCCTAGGGCAGGGGCGGAGGCGGAGACAGAGACGGAGACGGAGACGGAGACGAAGACGAAGACGAAACGGAAGGCAAAGGCAAAGGCAAAGGCAAAGGCAAAGGCAAAGGCAAAGGCAAAGGCAAAGGCAAAGGTGAAGGGGGAAGGCGGAGGCAGAGGCAGAGGCAGAGGCGGCGGGATATTTCTAGGCAGAGCCTAGGGCGGGAGCAGAACGGGGTTGATGTTTTTTCTTAGCTAGCTCCGCACGGAGCGTGTTTTCCTCAGCATCTCTCCAGGCTTGTATTTGGGATCTATTGAGGGGTCGCAGATCGCGAGCTGGGTAAAGAAGAAACAGAGAGAAATGTTTGGCTTTCTCATCCCAAACAACGCCCTCCATTCTCGGCTCGGCATTTGGTGCCGCCGGCCAGACCTTGCATTGATCCGAAGGCTTGCTTTCAGCCACTTCTGTTGAAATCAACGAGAATATCTGAGCGCATGGGCCGTCATTTGGAATCAGCTGCATCCGGAACGCAACGCCGGCGCTGCTGAGCATATCCAATATAATCTCCAGGCGGTGTAACTCAATGAAAGCGAGAACGGTAAGGCTGGGAGGCCGAGGCTTCAATGTAAGGTTCTGAAGGAACTCCTTTGTAAACTCGAACCGCCACATAGGGAGAGGGGGGGTTTTGGAAGCGGCACGGCAAACGGAGGGCCGGAATCGCGGGCCGCCAGGGAGCTCATGGCGAAGAAAATGCAGGTACCTCACTTTCAACTGCCGATAATTGAGGTCATCGGCACAGGGCGCTGGCATCGTAGGGATAAGGCGCAAAAGACCGGCCCGCACTTCAGAGGAACGCGAGACTGCAAGAACTTTAGAGATATATTCCAAGTTCACGAAGGGCGTCCAATGGGACGGCGCTAGCGGGTCAGTAGACTCCAATTCGGCGCACTCCTTCTTTCGCAGGCTGTTGGGCAAGCGCCTTGCTGCAGCCTGCAACTCTGACCTCTCCTTACCCCATAGCTGCAGGACATATGGCTTCAACCCCTTTGCAAAGCCCCCATCCCGCGCGCTCTGCGAGGTGCGTGATATGCGATACGCGAAAATAGAGGGGTGAAACTGGCTGACATCCCCAATCTCGTGAATGCTGTCGAAGTGTCGGAGCTCAAGGCAATGCCAGAGCTTGTTTGGTGTTGTAGGAGGATTAGGGGGGGGGGCAGGAAGCCCGCCACGCTTGTTGGGGAAGAGAAGGGTAGGATTAAAGTAATGAGGGGGTACGGTGCGGCGAGAGAAAAGGGCAGGAGCATTTCGGATCAAAAATGGATAGGGTCGAGAAACGTGCCATTTTCTGCCTTCAAGTTGACCGTGAAGTCCAGCCTCATGTTGTTGGCCTGTCCAGCGGTCCTTTCCAAGAATTTCAGCGACTTTAATGGAGAATTCATCGAAACAGACGAGCTCTTGGCTGGATTCTGGAGCTAGGGCAGCCAGAAGGAGTGAATCAAGCTGCTTTTCGAAATCGTCGCTGTCCAATTTCGAAACGGGAGGCGCGACTGGCATCATTTCATCCAAAACATACACCTCCTCCACTCGGATCCCCATGCTGACAGCCTGCATGAGTTTCTCCTGGTGCACGGCCTCGTCATTGTACCTGCCCAACTGCGGGCGTGCAGTAGCATTGAGCTCGTAGCGGGACTTATCTCCACTCCGCTCTACCAGCCAGACGGGGACCCCCCACCGCTCTAGAAGACCGACCTCGTCAGTTTCCCGGGACGTGAGCTTGTTCGCCTGGGATGGATATAAAATAACGCCTGATAGTCGTGGATAAGCAGGCCATGACGGTAACTCCACTGCTCCTATCAACGCGCAGAGATCCAGGGCAGCCCGACGAAGAACACGGAGGATTGCGTCAACCTGCAGCAAATTGGTGGAAAGCTGCTGCAGCTGTTGGACGAGGCGGTCCTGCGTCCCCCTGTTACCTAGTTGAATACGAGTCGACTCTACATCAACCGCACGAATTGCCATTTGCTCCATTGCGCTCCGGGACAGCGAGCCATAAATAGTATACGGCATCGTGATGCCGGCATCAAAGTACCGGGCGATTTTCTTACTCGCCCCTGCCATGTACTGGCTGTATGTAGAGCCCTCGCCTACAATGCGCTGAACAGCTGATTTGTCGAGGCAGCAGAGGGCTGTCTGGCAGCCTTCCTCTTCTATAAGCGGGACTGAACCTAGCTCTACAGGCAGAGCTGAGGTCATAAAATAGAGGTGGAACCAATCGCAATCGAAATCCAGGCCGAACCTACGGGGAACAGCCTTGTTCAGAGCCAGCTCCACGCTATCAGGCACGAGATTGAAATCGATATGTATAGGATCAATCCGAGATTCCGTATTCACGGAGAACCCGCGGAGAGGAGATTGCCGGAAGATTTTCTGGTATTTTTCACCCATGTCTTCGTTTCCGGCAATTGATAAGTTTTTGAACCGTATCAAAGCTGGATTGCATTGCCTACCTCCCATGTCAAACCCATAAAACGCATTTGCCTGCTTCTGGAAGCCCAAGCGCGGGGGCTCAGTTTTTCGTTCCTGAAACGCTGTTCATCCAGGTTGTTCAGACGGAACGTGATTAAGTTAAAAACGGGACGAACCTTGAATGACTGTAGGAGTTTTTATGCGCTCTATGCCCTCGCGGGCGCATTCTTCTTTAAATGCATCAGACACAAGCTGCTCTTCATCAGTTCGCTCCACTGGCCAAAGTCGATAGAGATCCCAGGAGGGAGCCTGCTGGGTTCGAATGCGTTTGTCAAGGGGTTGTTCGGTTGCGTTGGGAGAAGGGGGGCGCTTTGATGATGATGGACGCTCGCCTGCCATGGCCAGGGATGAAAATTCTGATACAAAGGACAAACGAGCCCTGCGGCAAATGATCATTTGGATTCTATCTAAAAGCACAGTGTAAAGTAGAAGTGCGTACGTCAGAAACGGAGGTGGAGGAACTCTGTAATGAGTGAAAATCGATAGTTCACTTTGTGGCGAGGTCCTAGGAGTTCCTAGTGCTCCCAAGGTCAAAGCGCACTCAGGGAGGCTTTAAACTACAAAAAGCAAGTTCCAAAGGCAGAATAGTGGAGGAGACGATATGGACTCTGTGTGAGAAATGAGGGGAGATCAGCAGGAACTGAAGATAAGAAAAAAGGCAAACAGGAGTACATGGTTCAATATCAAAATGTATTTTGATATTAGTCTGTATGCCCTTGTTTGGAACAACCGCTGATCAGACCCCAGTACTGCTTGTCGTGTTGGAAGATGTCTGAATGAGTTCATGGGCTTGGGTGAAAAAATGAATCCAAAAAGAACCCGCTGCCTGCGTGAAGACATGGGCGTCTGCAAATTACATAATAAACCAATACTAAAATCATTTTCTATAACAGAAACAAGAGACATGAACGAGAGGATAGGGTTTGAATGGTTTTGGTAAATGGATCTTGACTGCTGTGGTGAGGGGCAGGAATGCGCTGGCACAGGGTGCGCTCCAGGAGAGCCAAGGGCATGGTGTAGGGCGAATGGGGTAGCGCAAGTTGATGAGAGGTTGAGCGACATGGAGGCGAATGATTTGAGCAAGAACATCATGATGAGAATGAGTTCCAACTGAGATTGGTACGATATGGCATACATACGACTTGGACTTGGAAAGGAGGCAGTCGCGAGGCTGTGAGGTTGTGAGGAGAAGGAAAAAGAACAAAAACACACTCAAGGAGTGTTTTGGTTCTAATCCAGGCGGGCGTTATTCAAGGCTAGTATGGAGGGGGACTGCGGTTTGGAGGTCAAGCCGCGTCCCCAACTTGTTAAACAAACGTTGCGGCATGTCCTCAGCGCGTGTCAAGGAGAAATTGCCCCAACATCTTGAGGTGCGTGACATCATGAATAGGCCATCATCACAGACGTTAGATGTTTCATTGGCTGGTGACTAGTCCTGGAGAAAGAGGTCACGTGGAGAGACCCAAAATTGGGTGCGCAAAGGTATATTCAGTTCAGGCATTAACGTTAATGCATGAACAAAAAAGGCAGCGGGGGAGTTTCATTGCTGTCAAAGAAAGGAAGTCTGTCAGATTTCCAGTTATGACATAGAGTACCCGTCCCAGTCAATTGATACATTTCAAGAATCTCCCAAA
>Ga0137389_10002237_pt1 | contig 11705 bp, 10 predicted proteins | sample 15con2h14BmetaG_FD_104645 | JGI IMG/M metagenome (GOLD analysis project Ga0137389, IMG submission 104645) | Vadose zone soil microbial communities from Angelo Coast Range Reserve, California, USA - 15con2h1.4B metaG | ecosystem: Environmental > Terrestrial > Soil > Vadose zone > Saprolite...
AGCGTCGCGCTAGCAATGACGGACACATCGTTCATGCCAAGACCTTGGGAAATGAAACCCGATCTAGACCTCGTCACAGCGGATTTTGGTTACGTGCGTTGGCTAGGCGACCGCCACGGCATAGAGAAGACGACGCAGGTGTGGGATAAAACAGTCGTTAACCGAGAAAGCGATCTCAAGAGCTGGGTCAATGTCTTGAAAGAACTGGTTTTGAACAAAGAGATTCGGAAGCTTTTTGCGTTTGCCAACAACCACTATGCGGGGCATGGTCCTGCCACAGTCAAGATGTTTTGGGATTTGTGGGAAAAGAAGTAAGATCAATTCTCCTACCTCTGCCAATCCAGCATCCCGAGTTCAAAATGTCGATTAGCAAATGCGTTGTTCGGTTGAAAGATTCCCACAATACAGAGCATGAGGTCGTGGTGTACGCGGAATCCTTGTATGAGGCCGCCCTGCGTGGGCTGAATCAACTGATAGAAGTAGGGTGGGAATCTGACACGGATGAAACAATCCGACGCGTCGAAGTCGAAATCTTTCAGGAACCAACCCGGCACACCGTCGATCTCCCAAATTTGTTGAAGTGGGTCAAACAGGATTCAAGTCGTCCCGGACAGCAGACGCGGAAAGAAAAGTTGCGAAAGTTACTTGGCACGCGATGAGTCCGCGTTCATTTTGGAATGCTTCGATAAGAAATGGCCGACTTCTACTGTCCCTCAAGGTAATATCTGTTAATCTCACATTTGGGGTGTCCGGCCCATGCGAAACTACTTCTTGCTCGTTGGGCTCGCTGTGAGCCTTCCGCAACTCTCCCTTTCACAAACTCCACCTCAGCCGCCGCAAGTTCCATCGCCAAAACCAGATGTCACCGAGTTCAACACTATTCTGATGGAAGCGACATTCGAAATTCAAAGTGCCCCTGTACCGGGACAGCCCTCTTCACTAGGAACAGCGTTCATAATTGGGCGACCCTTTATCAAACAACCGAATTGGTCGCGGTATGTTTTGGTGACTGCTGCACACGTTTTGGACGGCATGGCTGGAAACGCTGCCATATTGAATCTGCGAAAACAAACGCAACAAGGTGTCTGGCAGAAGTTGCCAGTCCCTCTTCAGATTCGGAACAACGGGCAACCACTCTGGCTTAAACATCCAAACGCCGATGTCGCCGTGATGTACGTGAGCCTCCCGGACGGGGTATCAATCCCGCTGATGTCAACCGCTATGCTTGCGGATGACGAGATGCTGAAGAAATTTCAAGTTCATCCCGGAGACACACTTGTATGCTTAGGCTATCCGTTCGGTATAGAGTCAAGTCAAAGTGGTTTTCCAGTGCTTCGCAGCGAGAAAATTGCGTCTTTTCCTCTAACACCGACCGCCGAAATAAAGACATTCTTGTTCGATTTCGCCGTGTTTGAAGGAAACAGCGGCGGCCCCGTTTACATGGTGGACCGTGACAGGGAATATGAGCGCGCAGTACACATGGGGGAAACAATCGGATTCGTTGCTGGCTTAGTTAGCGCGGAAACTACTGGAAATGAGCAGTTATATGGAAAGTACAGCGCTGAGATTCGTCGCATTCCACTAAACCTTGCGACGGTCGTTCATGCCAGCTTCATTAAAGAAGCGATTAATATGCTTCCATCGCCGGGTGACCTGCCGCAAACGCCGAAATGATGCAGGCACAGAGTAATTTGTGAGGGCAGACCCGGCCCATGCTATAAATTCGAGATGCCCAAAATCATCCAGCAGTGGCTACTCTTCAAGTTCGTTAGCGGTGAATTCACTCCTTTGTCGAAACCGTTCAAAACGAAAGATCGGGCGGAGAAGGCCCGGTTAAAATACCCCGAGCGTCAGCGCAAGACGATTGGGTTGGGCGTAATCCGGTTTTCGAAGGACAAGTGATATACCCACTTTGATAGCGCCACGCGAATTGCGCCGAGTGGGTCAGGAGAACTATCCTAATTGCACCAAATGTCTGAAACGACGCGAAGCGAAACGCAACTAGGCATTGCCGACCTGAAAAGACGGCTCAGTGTCGTGGGTCTCAATGTTATCGACCAACGGGAGCGGTTTCACCACGACACCATATACTTCGTCATCGGAACTACTGAGGGTCAAACCGACATCGTCCTGTCTCGTGAGTTCTTAGATGACCTTCCAAACACGAAAGACTACCACGCCTTAGTTGATACCGACGCCCGTGCTGTCGCTGGCAGGCTCAAGTGCGGGTCCCCGGAACTGTTTTACTGTCAATCTGGAGTTGCCGTCCGCATTTCCATCCGATGGCCGATTGAAAGTGCAATCTACAACGATAAGCTCTCAACATTCGTCTTGCTGGACGTTATAAACCAAGTGGACGGACGAATTGCGAAGTGTTCAATGGAAGTTGGGTCTAGGCGGGGCCGAACAGTGTTCGATATTGTGTTGCAGACAGTGAACAGCGTGCGAACGGCAATCGACTTGGGGCAAGCAAAGTTTTATGAACCGCAGGTTCACCAAGAAGTTTACCAGCGAATTGAAAGTCGATCACAACCGCAGGAACGTCGCACCCAATCTGAAATCGAGGACTTCTTAGCGGGAAAAGCCTGCGTTTTGGGATTCTTCGCTGTTGATGAACCAACTGAGGTGTGGGCAGCTGACCCTTGGGACGCTCAATATCTCGGCGTCACCTTAAAAGAGTTGTCGCTTGCAATGCGAGTGTTGCGAGCAAAGGAGCTATTGCAGCCCGGCTCGGGTTCCGAGTATGTACGGCCAACCGACAAGCTGCTTGCCCAGCGTTCGTCTGAAACAGAAGGCGGAGACGCGCTCCGATTGCAGCAAAATCTTTCGCGGTCCAATCTTCCGAGCAAAGACGAACTACTGAGGGACATGCAGAAGGTTCTCGAACACCACCCCGTGTCTGCGCTGCTGGTGATCGACCTTGACCATTTCAAGAGCGTTAACGACACGATGGGGCATCTGGAAGGAGATGCGTGCTTAGACCGTGTCATCTCCACAATCGGAGCGGTCGTGGGTAGGAAAGGAAAAATCTACCGATGGGGTGGGGACGAGTTTGCTATCTGTCTTCCTGATTTTTCGACGGAAGAAGCTCAGGTGACGGCAGAGCGAGTCAGAAGCGCAATCGAGCAAGGGAAGGTGGGAGGCGACATAGCCGTAACGACGAGCATTGGTGTTTGCGCGACCGACCACACCGATTCAAAGTCTGCCGAGGAAATTCTCAAAATGGCCGACAAAGCCATGTACGAATCGAAAGAATCGGGGAGGAACCGCGTCACTGCGTGGCCGCTTACTACTCAGGTTGGTCCGCGATCTACTACCCCCAAAACGGGGAAGGAAAACGCTCTCGATGAAGAACGTAAGAACCAGATTTTCTCGTTAATCTCTCAACTTGACCCATCGAAACAAGCAGCATTGAAATTATTGCTGCTCCGTAGTTCGATGACTGAAATGGCTGCACTCCAGACGCTAAAGCAGTCTGGAATAAAGGCAGATTATGGGATGTTCGACAGGTTGCAGCGTTCTACGAACCTTGTGCAGCCTATACCCGGACAACTACCAACCAAACGGCCCGTATACGACCAGCGTTGGGAAGTCACGCCAGAAATAGCTCCGCTCGTCCAAAGCTATTTCATCGAGCATCAAACTGAAACTCCGTAGGACAATCTCGGCACCCAATCCAATGCCCAAACACAATGACCAGAAATGCCAGCACGAGCACCATTATTGGCGAGTGACCGTCACGGCGCTGCCTGCCAGAACTTCAATTCGTAATGGACATCGGTGAGAGTTGCGCCATTGCTGCGATTGCGTTCATTTCCAAAATTGAACATCGGTTGCTCGCAGTTGGTTCCAGACATATAGCCGAAACCTCCCGTCTTTATGTCTCCGCGACCTGCAACAGCGGCGGAAAAACGCACACTCGATTGAACGGGAACATCTGGCGAATCAGACCGCCAGCGAATCATGAAGAAGCCAGAGGAGCAGCCATTCATCGTACTCGGAAAGCTTGGTATTCCCAGCCAACCATTACCTTGAAAAACTCGCACCGTCCCCGTGAGAGAAAATGATTTGCCCCAAAAGTCCTTCCCATCTTCGGAGCGAAAGCCGCTGAGTTCGCGAGGGAAAGCAGGGATGGCTTCACTTGACGTGGCGATGTAGGCTCCTGCTTGCTTCGGCCATGCTGGTCGGGCCGGACGTTGCTGGCTCGTTAAGCTCAAAGGCACCAGCGCGGTCGCGAGGAGTGCGGCGAAACTGACCCACGCTTTCTTCCGATTGCAAATCTCAGCCATGACCCACCTCAACTGGGAGTGTGGCACGTTTCTAGAATGAATTCCCGATCCTAGTGGGTGAGTCATCAAAAGCTAACTAGGTGCCACCCCCACCCCTTATTACCTCTCAGAGCACTAACACTATCAACACACTGGAAATACGCTCTCTGGCTGGACGAACATTGACTTACGTGGGGGTGCGATGTGGATTGCCCTAGCTGTAAGACTCAATCAGCCGATGGCGTGCAGTTCTGTCCTCGGTGCGGGGAAGCCCTGACAGATCACGCCAAAAACATCACAAGTTCCAAAAAGTCAGCTTGGCCGGGAGGCTTGGCGCTCTTGGGCGTTTTGATTCTTGTCGTCGTTGGCTACAACTACCTAGCGTCGAACAGGAACCGGATAGTCACGACGTCGACATCTCAGCCGAAAGTTTACAGCGATACGATCTATACCCCGCAGCCACGCTCTGTCACCATCGTGAACACCGCCGTCACCATAAACGCACACTCATATCTGTGGTACACGTTCACAGTCCCACCCAATGCAACCACGGCCACACTCTCGGGGCATTTCACGGCAACCGGGGGTTCCGGCAACGACATCATCTGCTATGTGCTGGACGAGGACAGTTTTGTGAATTTCAAGAATGGACACCCGGCCCGGACCTACTTCAACAGCGGACAAGTCACACAGGCGGGAATTGCAGCCGCATTCCCCAACGCTCCAGCAACCTACCACATCGTGCTCGATAACAGGTTTTCACTTCTGACCCCGAAGGCTGTGCAGATACAAGCAACGCTGACCTATTTGCAGTAGCCCTGACAAGAGAGCGGTCGCTCCCGGCATAGAAGGAGAGTCGATGTCAGCCAACAAGAAATTACTCAGGGATTCAATCGGATTCGCGGCCTTTGCTATCGTAACTCTCTCTGCGTTTCTTCTCGCCTTAATACTGTCGATCAAATTGACGGGCAGGGTCTTTTGTGAGGAAAGAATCGATGTCTACGCGGCTCTCGGGGAACTTTTGTTGGTCACTGTGATTGCCGTGGGCGAAGTTATCGCATTTTTTGAACTGCGACACATTGCCAAAGACCGGGATTTTCATTCTTGGGTCGAGTTACAAAGGGTATGGACAGACGTAGAATTCGTGAAACAACGAGGGGTGATTTTCAAGAGAATGGATTCCCGGGAAGCTTTTCAAACTCCGTGGAGTGCCGAAGATGAAGACATAGCGAAGTGGGCGTGTCGCAAGATGGATGAATTCGCTCACTTGGCACAATTCTTTGGAGAGAAGAGGGTACTCCTAGTATGGGATGACCCGCTTGCTAAGGCGTGGATTGTACTAGAGGAAATAGTGAAGAAAGAACGCGACTTTGCAAAGTGGCAGGAAAAGTGGTCGGCTTTCTCGAAAATTGGACCAATGGCGGTAGATAAAGTTGTATCTGAGGGGAGAGACCCCCGCCGAAAGTGGGCGATGGGTCGTTCGAACTAAAGTCTTCTTTGATGAGTGCGGCATAGGCGATCACGGGTGGGTGCGGCGGGCGGGGTCCGCTGGTAGGAGTGGCGGGATGTGACACTTTTGTTGGGGGTCGAGGTTGTGAGGCATGAGTCTCTGGCGGTGGCGATGACGCATGGGGGCGCTGCCACTTATGGGCATGTCGGGAGTATTGCCCGGAAATCGATGACTCTTATGCCTAGCCGCCCTCTTCTCCAGGCGGCAGCATGGATGCCACTCATCGTCCTCGGCGCGCGCATCGCAGAACCACTTCCCGCACTTCGCGCAGTGAACAGTCGCCGAATAATTGCACGGCTCATCGTTCGGCGACACTCCCTGACACAATCGCTCCAGGTCCTCGCTCTCGTCTTTCTTTTCTTCTATCGGCACGACACACCTACCGCCGACATGCTAAGCGTATTGGTCGGCTTGCTGGATTAGGCGACAGCCTTCTTTGCTTGTGCTTTGACTTTTGCCCAGCGCTTCTTAGCCGCTTTTGAAATTTTCGCTCTCCCTGCGGCTGATAGCACGCGCTTCTTGGCGCTAACGAAGTCCCGGCTTGCTGATTTACCAAGAGCCTTCGCCGCCGATTGCAAACCACTCAAATCATGCTGTAACTTAGCCAATTGCTTCTTGACCTTTTTCTCTTCGCGTCTTATCGCTGCCAAAATGCTCATGGAATCCTCCGCAGACAATCTACCTGAGAGACCCCATTCCACCAACCCTATGCCTCTTGGGTTTCTTATTCAATTTGTCGTTCCCAACGTATGTTGGACGTTGCTGACAATGATATAAATGATGCATGACTAAGACCGCAGGCCGATGGTTAATGTACGAGCGCAAGGACGATGAATTTATGGAAGCAAACGAAGAGGCCGAGAAAGAAAGGCTGAAACTGAAAGCGGGTTCAAGAATAAATCGTTCTGACATCGGCGTGGGCTTTATCCGTTTCCAGCGTCAAAATAGACTGCTCCAGATCAACGGACTTCCATGTGGGAAATAAGAGTCAAGCACGAAGGATTGCACGCCTATCGAACCGTTCGTGGCGCGACCCAACAAGAGGCCGAAACGAAGTCTCGTCTACAGATCGAGGCTTGGGATGCGCGATGGGCTCGACTGGTGGAAAGAGAAGTTGCTCGACAGGAGAGGCTCAAAAAGAGAAGTTGGGCGGACAAGCAGTCTGACATCGACAGACGCGCTAAAGAGCACGCATTGGAATTGACCAAAGACGCGGAGGCGGCAATTAATGGGCTCCGTGAACTGTTGAGCAGTGCCTCGGTCAGGCCTCGTTCTTTCGACTGGGAGAGCCTGAAGGATACCTCCAAATTCGAAAAGCCCGAGCCCTCTGTTCCCAAGCCCGAAGTCTTCCCCGCCGAACCCTTGATAAGCGAGCCTCAGTTTGTAGCACTCCCTTTCACCGCGACGATCAAACTCGTGGATTGGATTTTGCCGGGAGCGCGTGAAAGGAAACTAACAGCCGCGAAGATCGAAGAGGAACGCAGGAAGAGAGACGCGCAGCAGCGATTTGCTCAAGCGCACTCCGCCTGGGGCAGGAAGGTCAAGGAGATCACGGAGCGAAATCAAACGTCCGTAGCGAACAACGAGAAAGCGCAGGCTGCCTGGCTGCTTGAAAGGCAAACGTTCGCTGAGACACGGAGTCTTTTCAATTCCGGAATCGACGATCTTAAGCAAGAGTATTTTAATCGAGTGCCAGAGGCGCTGATTCGGTATTGGACTGAGGTGCTTTCGAAGTCTGAGTATCCCGACTCATTTCCACGGGACCAAGTTGTATCATTTGATCCTGAGTCCGGGATGTTGGTCGTTGATTATGAATTGCCGCCGCAAAGGTCGATCCCGAACACAAAACAGGTCAAGTACATTTCCAACCGCCAAGAGTTTCAGGAAGTACCCATCTCAGATACGGAATTCAAACGTTTATATGACGAAGTGCTCTATCAGATTTGTCTGCGAACGTTGTACGAGCTATTCCGCGCTGACGATGTGAATGTCATCAAAAACATCGTGTTCAACGGATGGGTCCAGGCCATCGACAAAGCGACAGGAGCAAACACGCATCCGTGCATCATGACAGTGCAGGCGAACAAGGCAGAATTCCTGGCGTTGAATCTGAATCAGATCGATCTGAAAGCTTGCTTCAGGTCACTGAAGGGAATATCGGGTAGTAAGCTGATCGATTTTAGCCCAGTTCGACCTGTCTTGAGTCTCAACCGCGAAGACCCACGCTTCGTCGGCTCCTACAACGTAGTGGAGTCACTGAATGACAAGACGAATCTAGCCGCGATGGACTGGCTCGATTTCGAAAACCTGATCCGCGAATTGTTCGAAAAAGAATTCAGCAAGGACGGAGGAGAGGTCAAGATCACACAGGCCAGTCGAGACGGAGGAGTGGATGCGATTGCTTTCGATCCCGATCCGCTTCGCGGCGGGAAAATCGTGATTCAAGCTAAGCGCTACACGAACACTGTGGGTGTGGCCGCAGTGAGGGACCTGTTCGGGACAGTTCACAACGAAGGCGCGACCAAGGGAATCCTCGTCACGACATCCGACTACGGACCCGATGCTTACGAGTTTGCAAAGGGCAAACCGCTCACGCTACTCACAGGCAGCGAACTTCTATATCTCCTGGGCAAGCACGGGTATCAAGCGAAGATTGATTTGAAGGAAGCGAAGAAGCTACTGGGTGAAATCTGACGGGCCAAATCATACGATAAGGTCTTAAGAGTCGCATACGGTATGGCAATCTCCCTCGAAGACGCCCTTGTGACCGTCTGGCGGCAATCCCTCGTCGAAAACAAGAAGACAGTCACGCTCGAAGATAAAAACTTCCCGGTTCGATCAACGGCAAAGCGAAAACTCAAACAGATCGATTTCCAATTCGAGGGAAGAGATTGCGGGGACTCGAACAGAATCCTGAGACGAAATCTCGCTGGGCAAAAATGGCGAGAGAAGGCAAGAAAGTGATGCAGTTTTTAGAACGCGGAAGATATATCGCAGTTGTCGCGGATGGAAAGGTGCGCTTGTATCCTCCAAAGAGGTAGCCCCCGCAGCTTCGCAGGCATTCGCCACGCCCCGTGAATCTCGAAGACAATTAACTTGACACTGATTAGCCGCAGAGCTATATACACGTTCCCAAGACCATCCTAACGGTGGAACGGGTCCGCTCGCTTGTCCCTTCGCTCCCTTAGGATGAAAACTATTCCATGCTAGTTCTTCGGGAGGCTCCCTTTGGAACAAGGCCGTAAAGGATTGTCTCTTCTCTTTCGAATCCCCTTCCTCTGCCTGCTTGCCAGTCCGTCTTGCCTCGCGCAGTTTCCCTTCGTGAATGAAAACACATTCACGCCGGTGCCAGGAACCGGGCACGACTACATTCAGATGTTGAACGAGACTGTGAATCCGGCATCCGGTTCTCTCAGTCTTCGGATTGTGCCCCCGCTACCTAGCGGACGAAAGCTCTCTCTGCCTTTCGCCTTCGCCTATGATTCGTCGTCAATCTTTGTCCCATACAGCGGTGGAACTTGGATGTTCACTGGAGGCGCTAATCTGTATTCAGCCGGTTGGTCTTACGCATTGCCCTCACTCAGCGCGATCGACCTGCAATTTCCTGTATACGGCTCAAATGGTCGTCAAATAGGCGTGTGCAATGACTACACTGGTTATACATTTACGGATCCCGTGAAAGGCCGCTTTGGATTTGGGATTGGTTTTGCGGAATGCCAAGGAACGACTCTTCCGAGTTCAGCCGCGAAGGACTTTTACCAAGCCAGTTTCTATACCGCTGGACTAAATTCTGGGAACGCCAATGTGCGTGTGGCCGCCAACGACGGAACGGTGTACACGTTCGGATCCTCGTGCGGGGGGTTCCTGGGGTCGTCCGGCCCCACAGCTACTTCAATGCTTCCCAGCACTATCGAGGATACTAACGGAAACATACTTCACTTTTCTGGTTGCAGTAACGGACCTTCCTCTGTGACCGACACTCTGGGAAGGAGCGTCATCTCTTTTTCTGGTTTCGGTGCGAGCACTGACACCATATCAATTGCTGGGTTGACGAACCCATACTTGGTTTCTTGGGGATCCAAGAGTGCCAGCATAACATTGGGAGCAACCCTCTTGACCACTGGTGATAGCAATTGCCAGTCCAGTTTTCAACCGTTTTCCGGTTCTATCCCCGTGGTTAATTCGATCAATTTGCCGAACAGACAAAGCATAACCTTTTCCTACCACCCGACATACGGGCTCTTGAATAAGATAACCTATCCCAATGGAGGATACGTTAGTTACGATTGGGGAGTTTTAACACGGTCCAATTACGGGACATTTTCCGACATAACGGGATACGCTGCCTGCAAGTTCAGTTACGATTCGCTTGCCATTTCACACCGCTATGTCAGCTATGATGGCTCGACTATAGCCCAACAGCAAGATTTTAGTTATTCAGAGGTAGTTTCGGGTGGTGCCTGGACCTCAAAAAAGACCATTGTTACCACCCATGATCTCGTCCGCGGTACCAGCTTCCAAACGACTTACAACTACCTGCCCATTGTCCCCCCGCCAGCCCCGGAGACGATAGGAACAATCACCTTCGCAAACGAAATTCCTCTGGAGCAATCAATCACTTACGTCGACACCGACGGGAAGACCCTACTTACCGTAACAAAAAGATGGCAAGATGAGAACCTTCTGTTCTGTGAGCTGCATACGCTGGATACAGGGTTGGTCTCTGGAACTTTTTACTCTTACGGAAACGGCGGCGTAGTAACAGACACTAAAGAATATGACTATGGCCAAATTACCTCAGCGAGTGCCTGTTCAAATAGCACCAGTCCACCTAGCATAACCCCGGCGAGAGAAACCGCCACAACAATCCACACATTCCCAAACACTCCGATTTTCGCTTCAGGACCATCTATATTTGATCGCCCAGCATCTGTCGTTACCAATGGCAATGGCAGTAAGATTGCCGAAACCGATTATTCCTACGACCAATCGGTCCTCACGTCAGTTGCAAACCTGCCCGCTGGCAGTCACGACGAAACAAACTATGCTTCCGCTTCGAGTGCACCACGTGGCAACGCAACCGCCATGACACGTAAGTGCCTGCAGAGCTGTGCAAATTCCGTCACCAGCTACACGTATGACGAAACAGGTCAGGTCTTGACAAAAATCGACCCGTGTGGAAACACCAATTGTGCCGACATGACCGGATCCAATCACACCACAACGTACTCTTACACGGACAACTTCGACAGCCCGCCAAATTCAAACACGAATGCCTATGTAACTCAAATTACCAATGCTCTCGGTCAGATGACAAAATTCAAGTATGCTTATTCCGATGGGCAGCTCATCCAATCTCAAGACCAGAACGACCTTAATTCCCAGCGCACTGGCACGACATATTCGTATGCTGACCCCCTGCGACGCCTTACAGAGACGGATTATCCCGGTGGTGGTAAGACCACGATTTCCTACAACGACTCAGCGTATAGTCCATCCACCCCCTCGCCTAGTGTAGCCACCACCAAGCTCGCCACCCCGTCGCCGACCATGACCACCCTCACCGCATTTGATGGATTGGGCCACACGGTACGGAGCGTGCTAACCTCTGATCCGGACTGTGCAAGTGGTGACCGCACCGACAAAACCTACGACGGCCTCAGCCACGTCTACACTTCTTCCAATCTATACTGCACGACCGGCGACTCCACGTATGGCGTGACGACGTATTTTTATGACGGCCTTGGGCGTCCGACGAAGGTCACTCACCCCGACGGCAACACCGTGTTAACCACATACACGGGCCGCGCGACACAAGTCCAGGACGAAGGAAACGGCACCCAGCGCGTAGCGCGCGTCTCCCAATCCGATGGGTTGGGAAGGCTCGTGTCCCTCTGTGAAGTCTCCAACACGACCCTCGTTGGCCA
>Ga0137389_10002245_pt1 | contig 11695 bp, 7 predicted proteins | sample 15con2h14BmetaG_FD_104645 | JGI IMG/M metagenome (GOLD analysis project Ga0137389, IMG submission 104645) | Vadose zone soil microbial communities from Angelo Coast Range Reserve, California, USA - 15con2h1.4B metaG | ecosystem: Environmental > Terrestrial > Soil > Vadose zone > Saprolite...
GGCGCAGGCAACGATGGCGAGTGCGGCGGTGGCGAGGCCCAGCGTGAGTGGATCGTGCGGGGTGAGGCCGAAGAGCTGGCTCTGGACTACGCGTGTGAGAGCGAGCGCGGCGGTAACGCCGGCCACTACGCCGATGGCGACGAGTAGGAGGACTTCCCGCATGACGAGCCAGATGACGTTGCCACGTGCGGCGCCGAGGGCGATGCGAATGCCAACTTCGCGCGTGCGCTGGGCGACGGTGTAGGCCATTACGCCGTAGAGGCCGATGACGGCGAGGAGAGTGGCCAGGAAGCCGAAGACGGCGGAGAGGCTGGCGATCATGCGCTCGGTAGAGAGGGAGTTGTTGATTTGCACTTCGGTGGTGCGCATGGCATAGATAGGCAGGTTGGAATCCATGTCGCGGACCTTCGAACGGACCGCGGACATCAGTTGATTGGGATCGGCGGTGGTGCGGAGGTAGACAGTCATTTCACCGAGGTAGCGCCAGCCAGGGTAAGGAACGAAAGCCTGCTCGGGAATTTCGTCTCGGAGATTGGTGTATTTGAAATCCTTGACGACACCGATGACTTCCATGTCGGTGGGTGTGCCGGGATCGGTGCCGAAACCGAGACGCAGGCCAATGGGATTTCGTCCAACAAAATATTTTTTCGCAAATTTTTCGTTGATCATTACGGTGGTGGGGGCCCAGTTCCAGACTTCGGGACCGTGCTTAACCTCGTGGTTGTCGCTAATGCGGAAGTCGCGCCCGGCGACAATGGGAACGCCAAGGGTGGCGAAATAGTTGGGGCCGATGGCGTTCATGAAGGGTTCGGCGTGCTCGTCAGGCTTGGCGGGGGTGAAGCCCTCGACGGACATGCTGCTATCCCATTCGTTGTCTTCGAGAATGCGCATGGCAGCCAGACCGACGGATTGCACACCGGGAACGGAGCTGAGCGCGTCAGACAATTGCGGATAGAAGACTTTCAGGCGCTCGGGAGTGTAGCCGCTGAGCGATGGGTCAATCTGAAAGGCCACAAGCTTCTCCGGGGCAAAGCCGGGGCCGAGATTGCGGAGGTTGGAGAGACTGCGGACGAAAAGACCAGCGCCGACCAGGAGCAGAAGAGAGAGCGTCACTTGGGCAACGACGAGACCTTTTCTCAGGCGATGGTGGCCACCGCCACCCACGACGGCTCCGGCTTGATCCTTCAACGTTCCGGCAAGATTGGGCTTGGTGGTCTGAAGAGCGGGCACGAGGCCGAAGATGATTCCGGTGAGGACGGTTACGGCGAGGTTGAAGAGGAGAATGCGAAGATCGGGCGCGCTGGAAATGTTCATGCCGCCGGAATCCGAGGGCAGGTAGATCTTCATGAGAGCGCGGTCGGCCCAGAACGCGACGGCTAGTCCCGCGACTCCTCCGAGCACGGAAAGAGAAAGACTTTCAACCAAAAGTTGACCGATGATGCGCGGACGAGTGGCGCCCATGGCCAAACGAACGGCGATTTCCTTGATACGGCTGGAACCGCGCACAAGCATGAGGTTGGCGAGATTAGCGCAAGCGATGAGCAGGACGACGCCAGTGGTGGCCATCAATACCCAAAGGGGCGTGGTGAGCTGGCGGCGCGTGTAGGAGCGGCCCTGGGAGCCGGGCAAAACGTCGATCCAACATTTTAGAAATTCGTCGCGGGCGTATTTTGAAGCGCGGCTGAATTCGGGCTGCTGCACTTCCATCTCAAGCATGGAGTGCATGAAGGGCTGAAGAGCGGCCTTAGCCTGTTGCTGCGAGAGACCGGGCTTCAAGCGGCCGAAGGCGTTCACCCAGCGATTGCGGCGCGCCTTGAGCATGTCTTCGGGATTGCCGACGACGATTTGCGCGTCCATCATGATGGGAATGAAAATTTTCGGGGAGAAGCCGAGTTCCACGCCGTCGAATCCTGCCTGGGCCACGCCGACGACAGTCATCTTGTAGTTGTTGAGCGTTAGACTCTTGCCGACGATTTGGGGGTCGCCGGCGAAACGCGTTTTCCAATAGTTGTAATTGAGCACGACATACGGGTGGCCATTGGGGACTTGATCGTCTTCGGGAGTGAGGATGCGTCCCATCGCGGGGTCGACGCCGAGGGTGGAGAAGTAGGTGCCGGAAACAAGTTCGACGGAAACGCGTTCAGCCTGCTGACCGAAGGAAAGGCTGGCAGAAGTGGGGAAGCGGCAGAACATATCGGAAAAAACTTCGTTGTGATCGCGAAAATCGCGAAACATGGGGTGGGAGATGGCGTTGCCGCCCCAGTTGCTGCCGTAATGGTGACCGCGCATGGTGAGGAGGACGAGTTGCTGGGGATTCTTGACGGGGAGAAGGCGCAGCAAGACATGATCGAGGAGGGTAAAGATGGCGGTGTTGGCGCCGATGCCGAGGGCAAGGGTGAGGACGGCCACCGCGGTAAAACCGGGAGTGCGCGCGAGCATGCGGAAGGTGTACTTGAGGTCGCGGAAGATGGTGTCGAGCCAGCCGAGGATGGTCAGGCGGCGTGAATCTTCACTGGCGGCTTTTGACATAGAGAATCCCCCGGGCAGCTAGAGGTAAAGACGAAAAAAGTTGGCAAAAGTTTGATGAAATTTAGACGAGATTGTGGGTTTTGCTCCAGGTCAAGCAACAAGGAAAGGCGAAAATGCCTTCGACGGAATGCCACGAACTGGCCAACGCGCAGAATTTAGTCGGCGCTGGCTACCTTGTGATTGTCGGGGATTTCGGGCTTTGGCTGAAAGAAGGCAGAGACGCGGTCGATGATTTCGTTCAGCGGAGTACGCGGCCGGAATCCGGTCAGGGCATGGAGTTTTTCGACTGCGGGGACGCGGCGCATCATGTCCTCGAAGCCGGGTTCGTAGGCTTGGTCGTAGGGCACGTACTCGATGGGAGAAGAGCTGCCAGTGCGGTCCTTCACTTTTTGCGCCAAAGCTTCGATGGTGATTTCCTCGGTGTTGCCGACGTTGACGACTTCGCCGATGGAGCGATCCGTGTCCATCAGGCGGATGAGGCCTTCGACGGTGTCGCGCACATCGCAGAAGCAGCGAGATTGCTTTCCGGTGCCGTAAATACTGATGGGCGCGTTGTCCAGGGCGGACTTGACGAAATTGGGGAGCACCATTCCGTAACGACCGGTTTGACGAGGGCCGACGGTATTGAACAAACGGACGACGATGACGGGGAGCTTTTTTTCCTTCCAGTAGGAAAGAGCGAGGAACTCATCGAGCGCTTTGGAAGCGGCATAGCTCCAGCGGCCTTTTGTTGTGGGGCCGAGGACAAGGTCGGCGTCTTCGTGGAAGGGAACGTTGGTATTCTTGCCGTAGACCTCGGACGTGGAGGCGGTGAGGACGAGTTTCTTTTTCTTGCAAGCGGCTTCGAGGATCAGTTGAGTGCCGTTGACGTTGGTTTCGATGGTCTTGACGGGGCTTTCAACGATCAGTTTGACGCCGACGGCGGCGGCCAGGTGGACAATCACATCAGCATCATCAACGAGTTCGGCGAGCAACTGGCGATTTTCGATGTTGTCGAGGTGATATTGCATGCGGGCCGAAGACTTAAGATGACGAATGTTTTCGACGCTGCCGGTGGAAAGGTTGTCGAGCAAGACGACGCGGTCGCCGCGGTCGAGAAGCCGCTCCGCGAGGTGCGAACCAATAAAACCAGCGCCGCCAGTGATCAGATAGCGCAAAGGACCTCCTTAAAGGGCCTGGGAGTCATCGTCGCGATCGCGAGAGACGCGATGGGCAATGGCATCGGAAACCTCTGGATCTGGAGCCTCCATAGCTTCCTGGGGACCATATCCATAGGAGTACGGATAATACCGATAGGAATAGTAATAGTCCGGGGCGTTGGAGTCCACGGCATTAAGCACGACGCCGAGGATGCGGCACTTGACGCTGTTTAGCAAGTCACGCGTGCGAGTGAAAGCTTCTTTGGGCGTTGTACCACTGCGAACGACGAGAAGTACGCCGTCAGAATGCACGGAAAGAATCACGGCATCGGTAGCGGCCATGATCGGAGGCGAATCAATGACAATAAACTTAAACTTGGTGCGGAGCTCGGCAATGGCCTCGACGAGCCTCTGGGAAGAGAGCAAGTCCGCAGGATTGGGAGGAAGCGGCCCGGATGGAATGGCGACTAGATTCGGAATCGTGGGGTGCGGGACGGACACTAGGTCGAGACTTGAAACACCGGCAAGATAGGAACTGAGACCTGCATAGGTTCCGCTAGGTAAACTGAGGACGCGGCTGACGCCAGGTTTGCGAAGGTCTGCGTCCAAGATCACAGTGCTGTCGCCGAGCTGTGCGAGCGTCACGGCCAGATTTGCGGCGGCAGTGGTTTTCCCTTCACGTGGTAGAGCGCTGCTGACCAAAATCACCTGGGGCGGGTGATCGGCCTGCGAGAGCAAAATGGAAGTTCGCAACGCGCGAAACGCTTCCGACATCTGTGACTTGGGCAAGTGGTGAGCAACCAGCTCGATGCGCTTGCTATTCCCATTCGATGAAAAGCCTGGCAAAGAGGCTTTGTGCTTGCCGCCGCCGTTGTAACCCGTAAATTGCGGTACCACAGCAAGGGACGGCAGCCGAGAAAGCGTCTCCACATCGTCCGGAGTCTTCACGGTGTTGTCGAGGTACTCGCGCATGAGGGCCAACCCAATGCCGCCGACCAAACCAACGAGAAAGGCGAGCGCTAAGTTCCGAGTCTTAGCAGGACGCGCCGGCGTGGACGGGATCATCGCAGGATCGACGACGCGAATATTTGACGAGCGCAAGCCTTGGGAGATCGCTGTTTCCTTCAATTTCGTCATTAGCCCTTCGTAAAGGGTCTTGTTCGCCTCCGCCTCGCGCTTGAGAATGTTGTACTCCACAAGCTTCTCGGCCATTTGGTTTGTTTCGGTCTTTTGTTGATCGAGCGCCTGCACGAGGATAGATTCCCGCTGCTGTGCTTCGCGATAATCGCTCTCCAATACATCCAGTATGTTCTTTTTTTCTTTTTCAATGTTCCGGTCATAGTCCTTGAGCTGCGCCTGAAGACGCTGCACCTTGGGGAAGTTAGGACCGTACTGATTCAGTGCATCGGTGTATTCGGCCGCCACTTCGCCGCGCTTCTTAAATAAATCGGTAAGTATAAGATTGTTTTGAATCTGCGGCACAGCATCCAAGTTGCCTGATTTGGCGAACTGATAGAGCGATTCCTTTTTCATGCGCTCACTTTGCGCATCGGTCAGTTGCTTGTTAATGTCACCGAGCCGCTGGGATGTGATGTTCTGTTTGTCATCGAGGGTCCAGATCTGGTTTTGCCGTTCGTAGGCGATGCGCGCGTCTTCGGCCTTTTGCACCCTAATCTTCAGCTCGGTGAGCTGATCCGTCAGCCACGCGGAGGCTCGCGTCGTGGCTTCGTACTTACTCCTAAAATTCTGCTCGATATAGGTGGAGATGTGCGCGTTGGCAATCCGCGCTGCGAGTTGCGGATCAGTCGATTCAAAACTGACATCCATCAGATGGCTGCTGGGGACGCGCTTCACCGTGAGACTTCCCAAGAACTCACCGAGTTCGGGTGGGCGCTTCTGGTTTGCCAAACTGCCGATGGCAATTGCTTCCGACGGACCATTCGGAGATGAGAATTCCGGGCGAGCGGAAAGGCCGTTGTTGCGAATCGTCTGTAACGCAAGAGTTTCGCTGGTCAGAATTTTGGATTGTGTCTCGATGTAGTTATCCTGATCCATCATCGCCGCATAGGGATCTGTTCCTTGGAACGGCAAAATGTTCGCATCTTCGCGGTCCAGTTCGATGCGGGTGGTTGCGACATAGACCGGCTGCATGCGAAATGTGGCAATCGCGACGATGGTCACCACGGCCAGCAGAAAGAAAAGTATCAACCACTGGTGCTTGCGCAGAATTAGTAGGTAGTCGTACAGGTGAGGTTCCCGTGGAGAGAGTTGCCAAACCGGCAGATGAGTCGGGACCGGCAACAAATCGATGGCGCCGTTCGAACCATTTTCACGCGGCACGAGATTGTTTTCTTTCGCCATTTTCTAGTGATACGCAACTCGGTAGAGGGCCACTCCGGCTCCCAGCGCGAGTCCGAATTCCAGAGCCCTGTACATCGCTTGTTTCGATGCGCTATCCGGCACATACAAAATGTCGCTGGCCTGGAGTGGCACATCTTCGGTCGTGCGTTCCAGCACTTTCTTGAGATTGACGGCGACTTGTTGCTGCTGGCCCTGACTGTCTTTGCGGATAATGACAGCCCGATCTTTCTTCGCCGTTCGGCTCAAGCCACCGGAGAGTGCCAGCAATCTCAGTGTACTCATCTGCGAGCGATCATTCGCCATGACGTATCCACCGGGTTTGCTCACCGCTCCTAGTATGTAAGCAATTCCCGCGTGTGGGACAGTAACAATATCGCCGGCCTGGAGAATAATGTTGTTCGTGGCGCTACCAGATTCCACCAGTTCGTTGAGATTAATGGTAATCGTATTGCTCAACGGGGGCGGTTCATTCAGCGCAGGCGGATTGGCAGCGGCATCTGCGGACATCGTGGGAGCGGGGACGACCGCGGAGCTTTTTTACGCTGAAATCGTATTGGATAGGGATTCTGTCGGGGCAGCACCACTCTCGGCCGATTCTTTCGGTGTCGTCGCCGCAGAGGAATCTTCCGGACCGATGGACGGAGGCTCTGAGGAATCAACCGAAGGCTCCTGCGATGGTCGCGTCACGATCACTGTATCGCCTGCATCATTGGCGATTCCACCGGCTTCTGCGAGAACTTCCAGGATCGTTACGGGCCGATCTGCCTGGTAGACCATGGCGTGTTGTACCGCGCCAACCACGGTAATTGGCTTACTTTTTCTTTCCTTTACGCTGACACTGACTTGCGGGTGAGAAACCAGCCCATTGGATTCCAGTACTTCGGTTATCTTTTGCTCGGTTTGGACCTCCGTCAACCCTCCGACATGCAAGCGGACCGGTACTAGGGGGATCCCGATCGAACCGGTTTGGCTAACGCGCACTTCCCGGCTAAGCTCTTTTACATCAAAGACCTCAATGTCGATCACATCCCCATTACCGATCACGTAGTCATGTGGTATCACCCGTGCCGACGAGGAAAGCGAGCGAATGCGATCATTTGCCTGCTGCGGTGTTTCAAGGACGGTCTGCGCTCGGACGGAAGTCGACAGTGCCAGCATCCCGAGCAGGACACTAGTGACGAAACAGCACTGCTGCGCACCCAGTCTGGCTGGTTGCATTCGGATAGATGACCCCCACGTGGATTATACAAGCAGAAGGGCCAAGTTCATCAGGGATTTCGAGAGCCGCCATGCCAACCTGTAGAAAGCGCGGGCTGAGCTTGGGATATTTCTGAGGTGGCCAAATGGGTCATGAGAAAAAAGAGCATCGCATTTGCCGGGATATGCAGATTGAAATCTACAAGACTGTGAACGAGGAAACCACAGCAGGCCAACATGCCGGAGAGTTGAAACGCACCAGCAAAGGAATTGTTGAGCTGCCGCGACCGCTTCAGTGACTCGGAGATAAGAACACCGATAAACCATACGCAACAAAGGCCACCGGCAGTGCCGGTCTCCGCGAGAGCCTCGAGATAGTCGTTGTGTGTGTGATTGACTATTTTCCCGTCGTAGAGCGTTTCGTACGCAGGAAAAACGATCTGGAGAGTGCCAAGCCCTGTCCCCAAGGGAGGATGATCCAGAAAGATCCGCCAACTGTCCTCGCGCATAGAGGCACGCTTGCCGGCAGTCACTTCGAGAACTTGTACAGATGATAGACGTTGCAGAATCTGTCCGACCCCAAGCCAAGAGACTAGTAGCAAGGCAATGAGCAGGACCGCGCCCCCGGCGAGCAGTTGTTTCCCCATTGTTCGTCTTAGAATCATGACCAGCCCAAGAACACCGAGCTCAGCACCGAAACTCACAATGCCTCCGCGCGATGCTGAGAGGAAGAGGGCCACAATGAGAATGACAGCAAAAAGTCCCACGGCTGGCCGGCGCTCCCGCCGGACGCGGCCTAGCACGAGAGGAATGAGTGCAAGCGGCAAGACAAGTTCCACAAATCCAGCAAAATGATTCCTATTTACGTAGGGCCCAAAGGGCATTCCTCCCGAGCGTATCTCACGGAACCAGTAAAGCTTTCCGTTTGATGTCAGGTGTTGCAGGATGGCGAAGAGACTGACCAAAAAACCGAAAAACATTCCGAACCAGACGAAACCTCGCCAATCTTCCAGAGTCCGAAACGCTTGAACGGCGAGAAAGAGGACGATTAGATCAGCCAGGAGCAAGAGCAGTTCGATTCGCGTATGAAACGAAGAAGCCGTTGAACGGAAAAGCAGCTGCCCTAACACGATCAGTGATAGCCCCGCCAGCGGTGCAAGCAAAGGCGAAAAAAAAAGCTGTTCTTCACCCTTCAAGTAAAGCCAGAGTGACCAGGCCAAGAACAGCAATCCTGCACCAGTTTCAAGGACAGCACGCGCCCAGTCTTCGACACCCCCGTGGGTCGCCACCCCAAGCACCACCAGCGCGCAAATGCCCACTCGCAAGAACTTCATGGCTTGGAATGCTCCACGGCTACCGGCACCAGGGCGACATCGTCCACCCAGGTACTTCCCTTGATCTTGTTTTCAAGCTGATCGCTAAGGAATCGCACCAAACATACCTGCATTTCCTGTACATCTTTTCCTGAGGACCAAGGTATTTCGATGCGGGTCCAAGGCTCAGTACCATGAAGCTCGGGCGTCACGGCCACAGAAGTGTCCAGGATTCCGAGGGAGCGCAACTGGAATCGGAGACCTTGATCCGTAGTAACTGCACTCGTCTTCAACCACGCCGAAAAAGTGTAAGCGGTTGAAGGTAAAACCGGTACGTAGTGACAGATTTCGGTCGAAGTGACGATGGACTTTCCATCAAATGTAAGCCGCAAGGAATGATTTCCAGAGTGTTTTTCCTGGGCGTCGATGCCGATTTGCACATTTCGTGAGACCTCCGGAAATAGCCAGGAATATCCCCCTCCGGTGACTCCAGACTCGAAGCCGCCGTCCCACAAAGCCGATCCTGGAGGGCCTTGAAGATCAGCCAAACCGGCAACAACCACTGCCTGGTCCCAGACGCGGCGGGCATCTGTGAATCGTTTATTATTTCTCAGAGCCCCGATAAGCGAATAAACGCCCCGCAGCGGCACCCGGGGATGAAATACAACTACCCGGTCCCATACCTGGAGCGCGATGTCGAGCTGGCCTTCGGCAATTTGGTCCCCAATCACATCCATGTAGACATCGCCGATTGGCGGGAGGATTTGATCCAGAATCTTTTCGATGTTGGGTTCGACACGCAGTAAACGAGAGAATGCTTCCGCGCCGTGTTTGGGGTCACCTTCGACAGCCTGCCGCAGTTCGGTAAAGGCCGGTTCGAGCTCACGCTGCCGCAGCAAGAAATTGCCGTAGCGCCAGGACACGTCCGGTGAAAGTGGGTAGTTTCTCTTGGCGTGAAGATAGGCGTCCCGGGCGGCAGCTGGATTGGATTCCGATTCGTAAGCGCTGGCAAGATCCAACCAGGTTTCCGAGGAAGCTGGACTCAACGACAGAGCAGTAAGATAGGAGCGAATGGCGCGCGAGGCGTCAGGATCCTCGAGGCTGTATTGGCGATAGCGGCCCAGGAGATACCAGTTGCGCGGGTTGGCAGGTTCGAGGCGCGCGGCGCGCTCAAGGGATATTCCATTCTGCAAGCCAGCGTAATGGACAGCGAGTGCATTTCGAATGCTGAAGTAAGAGATAATTATGGCGACAGCGAAAGAAACTACGACAAGTGCCGCGCGCTGCGCGTTGTTGGAGAGACGCAGAATCATTCTCCGGTACTGTGCCTAGAGCACTTCAGAGTTGCAAGATAAATGTCGATCGCATGCCGGGGTGCTTGCCGGAAAAAGTAGGTTGGGCGAAGATATCGGCCGATGTGCGGCTGCCACCTACGCTAGCGGGAAAACTCCCTAGAGAGGCTCGCCGCACGCTGGAATGCTTCGTGCCAGGAAGAAAAGATGCGTGGGAACTGCTCGGAGGCCGATTGCGCAATTTCCTGCAAAGAGGCGTTGCCGTCCATCCGTTCTAACATCCATAAGTCCGCCTGCCCCGTCGCAGAGAGGAGGGGAACATAGTCTACTGCCTGGCGTCGCAGTGAATGTGGCGAGAAATTCGCGCCCCGAAATGTCGATTGCTCGAAGTGGATCTCCGCACTGTTGCCCGCAGCTGGGATCCTTGTTTCCCAGCGCCAAATGTAATCCCGGCCAACGAGATCGGCTCGCAACTTTATCTGAATTTTCCGGCCCCTCTCAACCGGCACAGGCTCAAGCCAAGGGAGAAACAGTTGGCCATATACGGAATCCGCTGACTCTGGCCCGGAAGAATAACCGATTTCCTTGAAGAGTTTTGTCTCGAACCACACGCACACGCCATGGGCCGTTCCGTCTCGCACTGCGCAAAAATGCAATTCTGCGGCCACTCGTGTCGCAGCTCCCACGGTGTAGTCGAGTAAGCCCCAGTCCTGCGCCTGCGTCAGAAGTTGATCCTTCTTGAATGACGAGCTGTAGGTTTGATTGAGGATGGGCAAAAGCGATGACGAGAGATCGACTCCGGGAACCGATTTCCGCCAGGGGGAAGTGAGGCGAGAATAATACTCATCCGCCTCTATTATGGCCGCTTTCAGCGTGTCGCGCCGCGGAATCATGATGCCGCCCGCCGCGAGTAATCTCTGTCGCGCATCTTCCAATGACGGAATCACATGGTCATACAGCGGCAGCACGCCCCGAATATCGGAAACGATGATGTTCACGCGCTCCGGCAATTTCGTTTTGCGCGAGTCACTTTGTAAAAACTCGATGCGGTCCGTGAAACCGTTCGCGGCCGCGAGTTGCCGAGCGAACTGAATACTGTCATCCGACTCGATGGCGAAAACACGCCGCGCTCCCGCTCGGCAAGCTAACAGTGAGAACACGCCTGGGCCACAACCGATTTCCGCGACAGTGTCACCCGGACGTACCGCAGCCGCAATCGCTTCGGCGTATGCGGTGAAGCGCCCGGCATCAGCGATCATTTCCCCGAAATCGCGGAGGGAATACATCTAGCGCGCGGAAATCCCGGCGGCAGAGCCATAAGCGGCAGACAGGCGCTCCACGTCCGCGACGATCAACTCACAAAGGGCGCCGATACGGCCTGGGTCAACATGCGGCACGATCCGCCGTATGGGCACTTGCGCGACGAACTTACTCAGTGCGTCAAACTCTGCGGCGCGCTGTCTGCGGTCCAGCAGCCAGTTCATGTAAGTATTCTGCACAAGATTGAGAAGCGCCTCTCGAGCGCTCATTGCTTCTATCCGCGGCGCATCGGCTTGCGCAACACGCGGAGCGAAGTGGTAGACCGCGCTTACGACACGCCGTTGCCCCTCGAATTTGGCGTTCCCGCCGTCCAGCGGCAGAAAAAACTTCTCCCAACTTGGTGTCAGCCGCGGCAACGCATCTTGGGCGCCAAGCAATTTCTCTACCGCGTCCGGCCACAGACAAACGCGAGGATAACCAGGTTCAACATGAAATCTTCCATCTTGTTCGATGAGCGGAGTTATGTCTTCACACAGGACGGGCACTCCTCGCAGCCCGAGGGCCGCCGCCGTCGTGGACTTGCCGGCCTGGCTCTCGCCGCACA
>Ga0137389_10002250_pt1 | contig 11682 bp, 18 predicted proteins | sample 15con2h14BmetaG_FD_104645 | JGI IMG/M metagenome (GOLD analysis project Ga0137389, IMG submission 104645) | Vadose zone soil microbial communities from Angelo Coast Range Reserve, California, USA - 15con2h1.4B metaG | ecosystem: Environmental > Terrestrial > Soil > Vadose zone > Saprolite...
TCTGCGCGACAATCGCGACCGGACACGAGGACGGCAAAATCGGATTGACTTCGTGGGCACCGCGCTGGAGCGCTGCACACGTCGTCGAGGCGTCCAAGGCGCGGGCAATGGCGAGCGCGATGAGGGCTGTTTTCATTTCAGCCACTCTGGCATGAATGGGGATCCCGCCTCCAACCACAGAATCACGAGCAGCACCACGGTGATGGTGTAGATCAATAGGATGACGCCGACGGCCTCACTGTGCTCGGGCATTCTCATGGCGTTCTCCCGGTGTGGGCTTCGATGCTCGACCAGACCGCTTGGCAATCTGTGCACATGCCGTGGCTGGTCTTGGCGTGCGGGGGCCCGATGTGGAGCACTTTCGAGCACCACGCACAGACGAGCCGCAGTTCTTCGAGGTGCTGGGCGTTGGCAGCGGCGCGATCGGCGAGGATCGTATTGACCAGTCCTTCGCGTAGCTCGATTTCCTCGGCTTCTTGTGGCGACACGGCGCGGTCGGGATCGTCGGCTGGCACGAATTGAATTCGCTTCATTCACTGTCCTTTCGCAATCACGGCCCCGTCTGTGGTTTCGCCAGTGCGTAGATTGACGTGAATCGGCCGCCAGTTGATAACGACGTATTGGCCGTGCTCGTTAGGGGCTAGCGTGATGCTGCAATCAGGGCAGGTCCAGAATATGCCATCTTGTATGTTTGGCTTGTTGCTTCAACAGACAGCCGAGATGCAACGCGGATAGGGCGGCTGATTCATCGTTCACCCTTCGCAATCACGGCCAGCACGATTCGGCCATCGGCCAGCATGAAGTCGATGGTGGAGGCGGCTCGGCAGACGTCGTAGGGTACCTGGCCGGAGCGGCCATCAGGGAGGATGTAGGTAATCATGTTCATCCCTATTGCAAGTGCTCGGCCGCTGATTTTAACGCGCAACTCATTGCGTATGCAAGACTTACTATTCTGGAGTCTGCCGCGCATGTACCATTATTCGCCCGCGAGTTGCATTTTCGCACATGTACACGGTTTTGGCTTGACGTGCCATGATGATTCTGGCATGCTCAGCGGTACGCGTGGCTAAGAAAGCGGCCTGATCAGCCGCCCGCTGTGGCGCACAAATAAGTCCGCAGCTAGCCGCGCAGAGTTTTCATGACGTTACGGCGCACGATTCATCGGCGTGAGGCTCGGAAACGCGCCAAGCTACGACTATCGTACGGTCCGCCGTTGCCGTTCATCGTGACAGATTGGATTGCGAAGGAACAGCTCGCTATTCTCAAGCACAGTATCAGTCTCGTGAAGCACCTGAATCGGTCCTATGGCGCTTGACATCGAACCGACCGATCCCGGCCCCACCAGCCAGCCTGAGACACCCGCCGAGTCAGAACCGTCCCTTGCCGAGCACGAAGCCGAATTCGGCGCCGACAAGCGGCCGAGCGCTGATCCTGAGCCAGAACCTGAGGAAGACAACCGGCGCGCGCCGCAAGACCGTGATGAGGCTGGGAAATTCAAGCCAGAGAAACATCGCGCCGCCAAGTCAGAAGCTCGCGCCGGGGATGTTCCACGGATTCAGGAACTGACGAAAAAGCTGCGAGAGGCCGAAGCCGAACGCGATGCACTACGGGCGAGGCCGCTGGCGCCCGCTACTACCACTTCCCCAGCGGCAACTGACACTGTTCCACGTGGAACATCGGCCGCTCCAACAATCACAGCTACAGCAGAGCCGAAAATCGATGATTTCCAGGAATACGGCGATTTCGTCAAGGCACAAATCGACTGGAGCATCGCGGAAGCGCGTCGCCAAGACCGAGAAACGGCCCAAAAAGAACAAGAATCAGCCAAACTGACGGCCTCGTGGGTCGAGCGTGTCGACAGTGCGAAGGCCAAATACGCCGATTTCGAGCAGGTGGCACTTCTCGCCCCCACAAATATCCCCCAAGGCTCCCTGATTGATGCGTGGATTTTAGAAGACACGACGGGAGCCGATGTGCTATATACTCTTCAAAAGGATCCGGCCGAGCTGAGACGGATCCTGGCGCTGCCGATCTTCGAACAGGTCAAAGCGCTCTCGCAGATCGCGCTGCGTCTCAGTCCCACACGTGAGTCGGCTGTGAAGACTGGTGCAGCCACCACGACGCCTCGAGCACCCGCGCCGCGTCCGCCCACACCAGTGCGGACCAGCGCCATGCCGGCAGCGGACGAACCGCCTGACCCGGAAAAGGCGTCGTTGCGTGATCACGAGAATTACTATCACCGCAAATCCGCCTCTTAGCCGGTAGGGTCCTCCGCGCCCGCGTCTGACGGGGCGTTGCGTGAACACGTTTATTTCTCCCACATGGGTGACGACGGACGTCGCCGTCGCCTTCAAAAACAACATCACCCTCGTTCAGCATTTCGATCGCCAATGGAACAATGAGTGGACCTCCCGTCCTGGGGGGGCCAAAATCGGCTACACCATTCAGGTGCGGTTGCCGCAGCGCTTCATTGCGACGGAAGGCCAAGCCCTCGTCCAACAGGCCATCTTGAATCAGACGGTCCCGATCACCCTGAATCATCAATTTCAGGTCGGCATGGGCTGGTCGAGCGCGGATAGCGCGCTGATCGTCGAAGAGGTCCAGTCCCGCTATACGAAGCGGGCCGGGAAGATTCTCGCGAACAAGGCCGATGTCATCTCGGGCGTCGAAGTCTACAAAGCCGTGTATTTCGTGGCCGGTCCGCTCTCGGCGCAAGCGGTGACGAATATTGCCGTGGACGGCGTGTTCACGGATGCGGTCGCGAAACTGCGCAATGTCGGCGTGCCGGAAGACCTCTACGCGTGCGTCGATCCGAAGACCCAGAGCCTCTTGCTGAAAGTCGCGTTCAACCAGTTCAATCCGACGCAATTTGTGAGCAAATTGTGGTCGAAGGGCCAGTTTGCTGGGCAAGCGTTGGGCGTGGACAGTTGGCACTGGGATCCGAACATCCCCACACACACCTCAGGCACCTTCACGACCTCCACGCCGCTCGTCGATGGGGCGCTCCAGACAGGGTCCACCCTCGTGACGAAGGGCTTCGGAACGTACAGCTTCAACGCGGGCGATACGTTCACGATCTTGGGTGTGAATGCGATCAACCCGGACAGCTATATCGATACTGGCGATCTGCAGTCGTTCAGTATTCAAAGCACCCTCGCCGGCTCCGGGGCGGCGACGCTCACGGTGAGCCCGGCGATCATCACCAGCGGGCCGTTGCAGACCGTCTCGGCCTCGCCGGCGAACAATGCGAGCCTCACCTTCACGCAAGCCACCGGGGCCGTGAATGCGACCATGGCGACGCAGACCTCCCGGCAAAATCTGATCTTCCATCCGGAAGCCTTCGCCTTCGTGATGGCGGAATTGCCGGTCCCACTCGCCGGCGCGAATTCAGCGCGGAAGAGCGACCCTGAGGCGAAAATCACGATGCGCTGGGTGGAACAGTACAACATCCAGACGGACCAAGAACCGTCGAAGATCGAATGCTTGATCGGCGTGGCGCCGATCCTGCCGTATTTCGCCTTGCGCGTCATGGCGTAGGAGACTGAGTATGCCTCTGGTGAAAACGACGCTCACGGCGGCGATCAAAGCCGGGGATCTGACGTGGAATGTGGCCAGTACCGCGACAGGCTTTCCGACGATCGGGACGATCTTGTCCGGGAATGGCCAACCGGTGATGGTGGATGAAGAAATTGCGTTTGTGGTGTCCGTGCCCGTGGCTGGACAAGTGGTGGTACGTAACCGTGGGGCGGAAGGCACACAGGCGGATGCGCACGATCTCGGCGCGTCGGTCATTACCTCCTCGAACGCGCAGGATTTTCCCGCCAACACGCCGGGGGCCTCCGTCCTGCGGCCGGTGCCCGCGCCTGACCTCGACACCTATGGACAGGACGGCGTGATTGTGGTGCCGACGCAGGACACCAAAGCGTTCATTGCCAAGACCACCGCCGCGGCGTTAACGTTGGGCGCGCCCGCCCTCGCCGTCAACGGCGTCGAGCTGGTGCTGACTTCGCAGACCGCGGCGGCGCATGGCATCACCACTCCGGGCCTGTTGAACACGGGCGGGGCGGGAACGCCGTTCAATACGGCCACCTTCCCTGCGCAAATCGGGGCGACCCTCTGGCTGGTGGCGCAGAACGGGTCGTGGAACGTGGCCAACACGCAAGGATTGATCGTCTTCAGCTAGACAGAGGTCACTGCTCATGGCCATTGTGCATGTGCCGGATTCGGCGTGGGCCAAAGAAGCGACCAAGTGGGAAGCGCAGGGCTCCACGATGGGGCCGGGATTGCGGCCGTACATCAAACACGACTGGCCGAGTTGGGTCTATCGTGCGGGATCGTTGTCTGCTGGCGGCATTGCGATTCTGGACTCCCAAGCCATTGACGAACATCAGTACGATGGCTTCCGAGCGAATGGGTATCGCTTGACGCCGCTCGAGGCCATCACGGCCTTTGAGGCGCAACAAGTCGAGTTCGCGAAACTCGCGGCCGAGCGGGAATACGACAAGCGCCATACGTTGTCACCGCTGGCGGCGGCCGAAGTCACGGCCGTGGAAGCCGACGCCGGCGCGCAGCATCTCCCCACGATTCCGGAGACACCGATTCGGCGCCGTGGACGGCCGAGGAGGGTCGTCGCCAGTGAGGGCTGATGCCGCAAACCGCCACACAAGCGTTGTCGTTGACGGTGGCCGCGCCGCTGGTCATCGCCACCACCACGTTACCGACGGCGGTGCAAGGGCAGGCGTATAGCGTGCAGCTCGTGGCGACCGGAGGGGTGGGACCGTATACGTGGAGCGTGACGCTCGGCGCCTTGCCGTCAGGGATGACGTTGTCGGCGTCAGGGCTGCTGGCGGGCACACCCACGGTGTCAGGCGTGTTTGCGGTGACGGTGTCGGCGACGGATTCTTCGTAATGCTGAACGAGTACGACAGTCACCCTTTCGTTCGTCTTGGTGGTGCGAGGAGGAGTTCAGACGATGGCTGGCATTGCGTTTCCGAGTTGGGCGTACAACGCCACCCAAGCGGCACAGATTGTCGCGAGTCAAGCCGCGTTCACGGCGCTGGGCGCTGGATGGTCGTTTTCCCCGTTCGCGCCGCCAGGACAGATTGCGCCGATCGATACCACGCCCGTCCTGACGGCGACCGATATCCGGTTGCAGCAGTCGCTGATCGAGCAGCGCATCACGAATCTGCTGCTGAATACGGGGCTGAACAGTCCGGACGAGTTGACGGCGCTGCGAGCTGAAGTGTTGGCGCTGGATGGCGGGTTGGCGACGTGACACCGGACGAGGCGAATCGGGCTCGGTTGCAACAGATTGCGGCGGAATCGGCGGAGACCGATGAAGTCCGTTGCGAATGCGTCTACGGAGCGTATGTGGTGCACTTTGCTATTAGCTCGTTGGAAGTGCAGCATCTCGGCACAGCAGGCTTGTGGGCGCGGTATTTCGCGCCTGCCTTTGAAGCGCTACACGTACCCGCTCCAGTTGTGGCGGATGCTACGACGGAAGGGTCACTGGTCGGCGTCGGCGGACACCCGTAACCTCTCAAGGAGCGTATCATGTTGGCACAAGGCGTCGTCTTTGATCCCTCCGGTGCTGCGACCCCAGACGGGGCCACCGCGTCGGTCAACCTCGGCCGCGCGAATGAAGCGATTGTCACGGAGTTGCATGGGAAGTACTTTACCCAATGCTACCGCGGCAACGTCTATCTGGCATCGACCACGACCGCGGGTGTCGTCATCCCGATTGCGTCCACGCTGACGCCGACGTATTCCTTGTGGAATCCGGCGGGCAGCGGCAAGCTCATCGTCCCGATTGTGACGTTGATCGCGTGGAACGCCACGACGGGTGTGGTCGGCGGGCTTGTCTGGCACGCCACGACGAACGCGGGCTCGAGCATTTCGACCACCGCACCATTTGTGGCGTTCGGCACGGGCACCCCGGTCAACGCCAACGTGGGCTCTGGCAAGGTGTCGCAGCTCAAGGCGGCCACCGGTGGCACCACAACCTTGGTGGGGGCGAGCACGTTCTATCGGAACACCGGGATCGGCGTCACGTCAGTCGCGGTGACGGTGCCGGGTTTCCAGACGCTGCGCGATGACTGGGACGGATCGGGGATTCTGCCGCCTGGCAACGCGATCCATCTGTTGGGCACGACCGCGGTCGCGATTACGGCGGTCGTGAGCACGGTGTACGTCGAAATCCCGCTGTAGTGTGGGGCACGGACCGGAGTCGTCCGCGTCGGGACTCCAGGAGTCATCATGTTTGCACAAGGGATCGTCGTCGATCCGTCATCGGCTGCTACCTTCGATGGGTCGACGGCGACCATCAATATGGGACGGGCCAACGAAGTGTTGGTCGCGTCCCTGCACGGGAAGTACTTCGAGCAGTGTTACCGCGGGAATGTCTACTACATTTCCACGGCCACGGCCGGGGTGGTCATTCCCATCGCCTCGACGCTCACGCCAACCTACAGCGTGTGGAATCCCGCCGGCAGTGGAAAATTGATGATTCCCATTGTCACGCTGATTGGCTGGACCGCCAACACCGCGGCGTTAGGTACGCTGGTCTGGACGGCCACGACGAATACGGGGAACACGATTTCCTCCACGGCTCCGTTCGTGGCGTTTGGGACAGGAACGCCGCTGAACGCCAATTTGGGATCAGGGAAGGTCTCCCAGATGCGCGCGGGGAGCGGTGGCACGACCACGCTCGTCGCCGCTGGCGTGTTTTATCGTGGGACGGGCATCAGTATGACGGCGACGACGGCCGCCACCACTGTAGCGCCGTGGTGGATTGCGCGCGATGATTGGGAGGGTGGCTCGGTCATTGGGCCTGGGAACGCCGTCCACTTGATGGCGAGCACGGCGGTCCTCGTGGCGGCCACCGTGACCCTCGTCTACGCGGAAATTCCGCTCTAGGAGGGGGATCATGGCCAATACGCAAGGCGTGGTCTTCGACCCCTCTGGGGCGAGCACGTCAGATGGCGCGACTGGGAACGTCAATCTGGGACGCGCCAATGAACTCATCATCGCCGAGCTGCATGGGAAATACCTGGAGCAGGCGTACCGCGGCAATGTGTACTACGCATCGACCGCGACGGCCGGTGTCGTGCTCCCGGTCTTCGTCGCCACGACGATGACGCCGACGTACAGTATTTGGAATCCGGCCGGGTCAGGCAAGCTCCTGGTGCCGATCGTGACACTCCTGGGCTGGACCGCGACCACCGCTGCGCTTGGCACGTTCATCTGGATTGCCAGTACGAATGCTGGTGATCGAATTTCAGCAGCGGGTGCAACAGGCGCCTCGCCCATCTCCACGTTTGGCACGTTGACGGCCCCAGTCAACGCGTATCTGGGGTCTGGGAAAGTCTCTCAGATGCGCTTTTCGGCGTCAGGATCCACGACGCTCTTGACGGGGCAGCCGGTCTTTTATCGCAATACGGGGGTCACCACTCTCGTCACCACCGCGACCTCAACCACGCAACCGTGGTGGACCGCTCGCGATGATTGGGATGGCACCGGCATCATTCCCCCTGGAAATGCCATTCATTTGGTCGGCAGCACGGCCACCTTAGCCTCAGTAACGGCAACGCTCGTCTACGCCGAAATCCCCCTGTAAGGGGTATACTACCCGGCATGCCCGTGCCACAGATCCTGGTGGGCGTTCCCTGTCGCCTCGCCGGCGGGTTCCGCCCATTCGATACCGTGCTGGCGCAGACCCTCAAGATGACGCCCAATGCAACGGTCGCGTACGCCATGACCGGCGTGTTGCCAGGGGCCAGAAACAGAATTGTCCGCGAAGCGCTGAGCGGCGGATACGATTACATCTGGTGGCTCGATGACGATCAGCCGTTTGCGCCGACCGATCTCTCGCAATTGCTCGCCCATGACCTCGATGCGGTGGTGCCGTTGTCCTGTCGCCGAGGCGCACCGTTTCTGCCACTCTTGTACGACGAGATTACGGATGACTATGCGCGACAGCATTTTCTCCACGATCACGAACAAGGGCTGATCAAGGTCGCGGCGGCTGGCTTTGCCGGGCTGCTGATTCGGACCGCGTGTTTCCCGCGGATGGGCGCTGATGGCTGGTTCGAATTCGTCCATCCGCCTGGCAATTACGATGACTACGCAGAAGATTTGCCGTTTTACCGCAAACTGGCGGCAGCAGGTATCCAGCTCTACTGCGATCTCGATACTCGTTTTGGACATGCCGTCACGGCCGTGGCGTATATCGTCAAACAGCAGGGGAAATGGGTCACCGTGTTGGCCGATCATGAACCGTTTGTCGCGTTTCCCCAAGTCCGTCACCCGCTCAGTATCAGTGCGCATCCATCGGCGGGGCGGAGGATGGCGTCGTCATGATTCTGTTGCCGATCACGGGGATTGCGGTCTTGGATCATGACCGTGACCGCGGGCTGTCGCGGGCGGTCGAGCGCGACAACGACTTAACAGCCCACGATCCGCGTATTCAGGCGGTGCTGTGTCCCTTCATTCCTTTCGGCGGCGTGGTGGTGGATGGCGGCGCATTCATCGGGGATCATACGGTCGCCTATGCGGAGGCGGTGGGACCGACGGGGCACGTCTGGGCGTTCGAATGCTCCGTGGCTGCGTTGGAATGCCTCGCACGGAACACGGCGCCGTTCCCGCAGGTGCAGATTGTGACCGCAGCGTTGGGCGACCGGCCGAGGGCCTGCGCGGTGGAGCAAAATTGGGTCTCTGAATCCTGCAATATGATCAGTCCGATCGACGTTGACGAGGGGATTCCTATGATTCCCTTGGATGCGTTCACCTTCGATCGGCTCGATTACATGAAGCTCGATCTCGAAGGCTACGAACTTCGCGCGTTGCATGGGGCGACACAGCAGATTGCGCGCCATCGACCGATCGTCGTCTGTGAGTCTGGGACACAACTGGAGCGCTACGGCGATACCCATGCCGATCTGCTGGCGTTCATGACGGCGCGTGGCTATACGGCCGAGATGTTGCCGTTTCAGCATGCGTATCATGATGTCTTCGACGTGCTCTTTCGTCCACAGACAGGGTAATGGCTGAAATGCGTGCGTTTCCGAATGTGCCGTTGATCGGTGAACCCGTGACCGTCTTGGGCTGGGTGTGCATTGTGCACGTGCGTCATAACTGCGCGACCCCCACCATGGTTGATGTGGTGGTGAAAAGCACACCGTTCGGCTTGAGTGCGGATCTGACGCTCTGCCCGACGTGTGCACAACCCTTTCATATCGGCGGTGTGCAGATGTCGCCGGACGGTCAGTTGCAATTTGGGTTTCAGGTGGGCGGGCCAGTGCCGGATCCGCCAGGGAAGGCCAGTTGACGATCGACGCCGATCTCAAAGCCGTGGCCGATGATCGTGAGCGCTGGATCGAGAAGGTCGCCCAGCTCGAGCACCGCGTGCGTCAGTTGGAACGCGCAATTGGCTGGTATCGGACACAATGCGCCGACATGCTCGCCGAGGCGGATGAGTTGATCGGTCAGGAGTATCCCTCGTGCCCACCGTCACGGCGACCCAAGTCCTGACTGACACGTTCCGGATGCTGAACGTCTATCAGCCTGGCGATCCGATCCTCGCGGCGGATTCAACGGACGCGCTCCGCTTCTTGAATCTGATGATCGGCCAGTGGGCGCAGACCGGGCTCACGATTCCAGCAGAAACACGCTTCGTGACTCCGCTTCTCGCCAACAAAGGCGGGTCGACGACGCCGTACACCATCGGCCCAGGCGGCGATCTCAACACGACGAAACCGCCCAACGGCGAAAGCCTTGTGGCGGCGGGACTCCTCTTGAATGCGAGCACGCCGCCGGTCGAAATTCCGCGCGGGATCATGACCGATCAAGCGTACGAAAGCATCCGCATCAAGGATCAGCCCAGCGCGTTGTTTACCGACGTGTATTATCTGCCGACGTTTGCCGGCGAGCTGGGGACGCTCTATCTGTGGCCCGTGCCGTTTGATCTGATCAATAGCCTCGTGCTCTACATTCGTGCGCCGCTGAGCACGTTTGCGGATTTGACGACGGCGTACAGCATTCCGGATGGCTACGACCAAGCGCTGTATAGTCAACTCATGCTGGTGTTGGCGATTCCGTATGGGCGGACGGTGACGGAGGACCAAAAAGCTCTGGCGCGTGAGAGTTTCGCGACCATCAAGCGGAGCAACGTACGCCTGAGCGATCTGGCGAGTGACTTCGCGCAACTTGGGCAAGGGCGCAATCGACGCGGCTATAATCTGCAGACGGGCGAGTGAGAACCATGCAGGTGCGGTGGCAACGTCCGTGGCCGAGACCTATCCGTGGAGCTGATGACCGCCGGTGGTGTCAATGGTTCGGGTGGGTGGGTCAGTACAACATTTATTTTGATGAGTACTCGTGGTGTTTCGTGTGTGGCTATCTGTGTCTTGGTCCGATTCGGAGGCGTGGTTGGTAAATGCCAGTCCCCACGAATACCACAGCGGCCACCGCCATCGATATTGGCACGGTCTTGCCCTATAGCACCACGCAAAACGTCAATTTTGGTGGGACGACGTACGGCGTCTGGTACAAATACACGGCACAACCCGGCGATACGAGCATCGGCGTGTTCGGGTTTGGCGACCTCGTCGCCTATACGGTCGATACCACGATGATTTCGACGGATGGCGTCTTGCCCAGTATCTCATCGGTCAATAAGGCCGTCCAGTTGCCGGTGGTGGTCGGCCAGACGTATTCGTTTCGGTTCGTGTCCGACACGGGGAATGTCGCGACAGCGGTGCTCACCCTGTCCGTGCGGCGCGCGCCCAAGAATCCGGCCCCGGCGACGGCGTTGCTCATCAATGACGATACGGATGGCTTTCCGGCGGCGGTGCTGTCGCCGCTCGATGGCGTCGTGTTGCGGTTTGTGCAGCCGTTTCCGGCGAGCGAACATGCGCATATGCTCCCATCAGGTGTACTGCTGATTCTGGGGAACGGCCCACTCGGCGGAAATGGGGTGTTTATTTACTCAGCCACGCTTACCAAGCTGCTTGGCCCGCTGACAATCAGTTTTGCGAGTCCGGCGCTGTGCAGTAGCGATGGGGCGGCGACGTTTTATATCGCCGGCGCAGTGACGAATACGCCGAACGTGACCACGATTGCGAGTGCAACCGGCGTGCAAGGTCCGACCGTGTGGCAACCGACGCTGCAAGCGGGTGCGGCCATGTCTGGCATGGCGCCGTCCACTGACAACACCATCTTGTACTACTACGGCAGTGGCAATGAGGGCCTGGTGCGGCGCTGGGATCTGATCGCCAACGTCGCATTGTCAAATCTCGCTGGGGTGGTCACAGGCTACAAGGTGGGCACCTTCGGATCCACGACCAATAACGGCCTCTTGGTGCTCTCCGATGGCACCGTGCTCGTGCCGTACTACAAAACCGATCTCGATACCCTCGTGAAGCACTACTCTGCGGCGGGGGTGGTGCTCGCGACGTATTCGTTCACGCAACTCCTCAACACGCTGTGCTCGGCCACGGACGATCCGCTGTCGTTCAACGTGTGGATCTTCAACGGCGGGCTCGCGTCGGGCAAGTCGCAGTTTCAAAATGTGCGCATCAGCGATGGCGTCTTGGTGCGCAATACGGGCGATGTGGCCGAATTCGAAATCGGCGCGTATTTGCCGGCGGTCACGGCGACGCCGACCGCGCGGTTCGGTCATTCGCA
>Ga0137389_10002261_pt1 | contig 11666 bp, 13 predicted proteins | sample 15con2h14BmetaG_FD_104645 | JGI IMG/M metagenome (GOLD analysis project Ga0137389, IMG submission 104645) | Vadose zone soil microbial communities from Angelo Coast Range Reserve, California, USA - 15con2h1.4B metaG | ecosystem: Environmental > Terrestrial > Soil > Vadose zone > Saprolite...
AGGGTCAATTCGTGTTGACCCGACAAACAAACCAGCGTTGCCGGGAATTGAGCGACGAAGCCCTGCGCGGCTTGAAGCTGGAGCCAACGGAAGACAACACCCGGCTGCTCTACGACAACCCCGATTTGGGGGTGCGCTTCCTGTATCCCCGGCGCTGGAAAGTGATGGGCGTACGAGGGCGGCAAGTGGCAGTGGATGAAGCCAACGGCAACGGTTTGTTGTTGACTTTGGAACCGGCGTCGCAAGTGCCCAACGGCGCCCAATACCTGCGCGAATCCAATGACTGGCTGGAGCAGCAAAAGGCGAAGGTCTTGACCATCGATTCGCCCCGCCGGCTGGCCGGCGATCGGGGAGAATTGGAGCATTTCTCCCTGGACGTGCAGCTGCCGACCCAGAAGATCTCCATGGATTATTATGTAATCCGGCAAGCTCTGGGCGGCGCTACCCTGGCCGCCCGGCTGTTGCCCTCCGGCTCCTCGGCAATGAAAAAAGACGTGGAGAGCATCGCTCGAAGCGTGACAATCCTTCAGAAAATCAACGCCCCTGAAAAATCCAAGCCGTGATCCCCCCTATGGTTCTGTTCAGTATCCTTCAATAAAAAAGTAAGAATCCTCGTCCGGTTTGCCGGAAATAAGCGATGTTTTCTATAAGGAGCGTTGCCGAGCCCACCAGCTACGGAGGTCCAACGATGTCGCCCTTTCCAAACGACCGGCGCGTCTGGACTCGCTACACGGCGAATCGGAGAACGGTCGATCTATCCCAGGCTGACACCGAGGAAATCAGCTGGGCGGCTCGGCTCCAGGACCTTTCCCGAAGCGGTCTGGGTTTGCTTTTCCGGCGTCCTTTTGAGCTTGGCGCGAGATTAACCGTTGAATTCCTGGTTTCAGGCCGGGAGAATCCGATCCAGCTCCAAGTTGAAGTGGTTCATGCCAAGCCCATCTCCACCGGAGACTGGTACATGGGTTGTGAGCTGGTCCAAGAATTGAGCGAGGCGGATCTGCAGGATTTGCTCAAACCCACTGCTGACTAATCCGCGAACAGGGCATCGACATAAGCGTCCGGGTCAAACGGCTCCAGATCTTCCAGCTTTTCGCCGATGCCGATAAACTTCACAGGCAGTTCTAACTTCTGCTTGATGGCAAAGATGGCGCCTCCTTTGGCGGTTCCGTCCAGCTTAGCCAGGATGATGCCCGTGCACTGAATGGTTTTTTTGAACATCTCCGCTTGGGTGATGGCGTTCTGACCGCTGGTAGCGTCCAGCACTAAGAGGACTTCGTGGGGCGTGCCCGGAATGCGATTGCCGACGACGCGGCGGATTTTCTCCAGCTCGCGCATAAGATGGGCTTGCGTATGGAGTCGCCCGGCGGTGTCGACAATCAGCACGTCAAACTTTCGGGCCAGGGCCTTTTCACAGGCATCGTGCGCGACGCTGGCCGGGTCGCTGCCTTGCTGACTCTTGACGATCTCGCAGCCGAGACGCTGGCTCCAGATGGTGAGCTGCTCGACCGCCGCCGCCCGGAAGGTGTCGCAGGCGGCCACCATGACTTTCTTACCTTCTTCCTGACAGCGGCGTGCCAGCTTGGCGATACTCGTCGTTTTGCCCGAGCCGTTGATACCGGCGATCATCACGACCGTCGGCCCGTCGGGGTTATAATGCAAGCCTTCTTGCGGCGCGGTCAAAAGCTCGCGCAGCTGTTTTTTGACAAAGGCCTCGACGTCGCCGCTAATCTCCTTGTCGAGAAAGGCTTGGCGGACCCGTTCGGAGATTTCCAATGTGGCCGTCGGCCCGACGTCGGCCAAGTACAGTCTTTCTTCCAGCTTTTCCAAAAAGGCTTTGTCCACTCGGCCCTTGAGACGGAACAGCGACGTCACGTTTCCAAAAACGTTGCGGGTCTTGGTCAGTCCCTGCTTGATCTTGCTGAAGATAGCGCGGAACACTTTTCAATTTCCTTTGCTAGGCTCCGATTCAGCGGACGGCGAAATGCTCCGGCGAATCTGATCGAGCACGCCGTTGACGAAGCCCGGTGAATCGGCCGAGCCAAAGCGGCGGGCCAACTCGATGGCCTCATTCAGGGCCACGCCCGCCGGAGTCTCGGCGGAAAACAACAACTCGAACGCGCCCAAGCGCAGCACATTGCGATCGACGCCCGCCATACGCGGCAAGCGCCAGTTCTCCGCCGCTTGCGTCAGCCGCTGGTCGATTTCCTCGGCATGATTGACCACCCCGTCGAAAAGACATAGGCAAAAGGAGCGCAGGGCCGGATCCGCCAGCCGATCGTGAACAAAACGCTCGACGCCGGCACGATCCACGATCGCATTGTGATCGCGTTGAAAGAGCAACTGTAAGGCTACTTCTCGGGAGCGGGAGCGATTCGTCATGTTTTCGAACGGAGCCTCATACACCATTCGCCGGACGGCAATTTTGATTCATCGTAGCGAATGCTAGGGGAGGTGCCTAGGCGGGAAAGCAGCCATGTTGATGCATCGGTTAGCGCTCGCCCGATGGGCAAGCGGACCTTACCGACAAAGTAAAAGGCCGCTGGATGCGACTCCAGCGGCCCTTCATTAACCGGCCAACAAGGCCGGACATGGGAGGTTAAGTAGAGATGTCTATCCTCTGTCAGAATTCCGAGGCGAAGCATTTTCCAGTCGGATAAGAGCCGGCCGCGCCTTGCGACGAGGGGGTAGGTCTTCTGCAAAAGAACCTGCAGGCGAATCGGCGGCCGGCGGCATCCAGGTTTGAACTGCTTCACCGTCTTCGTTGGATTTGGTCAGTTCGCCAGGATCATAGTCGGGGATCGGAATGAATCTCACCCGAAGGGCTGGCCGCTGCGGGGAATTGGCGGGCTCGGCCTTTGCGTCCACAGACCGCCCCAAGAGATAGCCTCCCCCCAGGCCAATGCTGATGCCAACCGTCGCAAGGAGCACGGTCCGTTTCCAGAGAAGCATCCGCGGAAATTCCACCAACTCAGGGACCTGCACCGGCTCGACCGCCCACTTGCCTGTCGAATACATGGCTGGCTCCCTTTTCTGTTCTCAGGAATGAACCTAGTCCGCCCATAAGAATTCGCATCAACGGAGCTATTCTTGGAGGTCTAGCGGAATCAGGCAAGAAAGATGTGACCAACCGCAATGAAGCTGGGACGAGTCGCCCGGATGCTGGGGCAGACGGGCTGTCTTAGCAGGCAATCTCCAATGAAAAATTCGGAAACCGAAGTCCGAAATCCGAAGCAAATTCAAAGCATGAAATCCAAAATCCCAATCAAGCCGAATCTCGCGTTTCGAACATTTGGTGATTCGGAATTTGAATTTGTTTCGGATTTCGAGCTTTGGATTTCAGATTTGATTACAGGGACTCGCCCAGCAAGCTTTTGAGCTTGGGCCGATAGCTCCGGCTCAGAGTCAATTCGGTGCCGTCTAAGAGGATGACTTTGTAGTCTCCGTGAAACCAAGGCTGTAGCTCCTTGACGCGCTCGAGATTGACCATGGTGGAGCGGTGGATGCGGAGGAATTTATCCGGATGAAGCCGGGCTTCGAGATTGTTCATGGTGTCGCGCAACAAATGCATATCACTGCCGACATGGAGGCGCAAATAGTTGCCGGCGGCTTCAATCCAGTCGATTTCCTCAGCGCGCAGGAAAAACACGCGCCCGCCCGACTTGATCACCAGCCGGTCCAGGAATTGTCGCCCGGTTCGTCCCGGCTGGGCGTTATCCAGGAGAACGCTTAACTGCTCGCCGGTGTAAGGCGATTTCTCCTTGAAGATTTGTGAGCGAGCGCGCTCGAGGGCCTTCCGAAAGCGATCGCGATCAAATGGCTTGAGCAAGTAATCGAGGGCGTTGACCTCGAAGGCGCGGATGGCATAGGAATCATAAGCGGTCACAAAGATGACGGCCGGCAACTGCTGCGACCCCAATGCCTCCAGCACGCCAAAACCGTCCAGCACCGGCATTTGCACATCGAGAAATAGCAAATGGGGCTGAAGCTCTCGGATGGCGGCCACGGCTTCCTGGCCGTCGGCACACTCCCCGACCAACTCGATGTCCGACTCCCCTTTCAATAGCGTGCGCAGACGCTGCCGCGCCAGGGGTTCATCATCCACGATCAAGGCCCGAACGCTCACCGGGGCATTGCTCCTGGAAAATGGAGGAGGATCAACCTGAGCACTTGCTAAGGACACAGGAACCCTGATTCTTGTTCGCTTGCCCGCTGCATTTATTTCTAGAACATAAAACGAGCAATAAGCAAATGAGTAGGGCGAAAACTATTCCTGCTGACAGGCTGCGCATGCCACGTGGTTTCCTCCATGACTTACCCAAAAAAGCGATTCAATAAGTTTGGGAAAGTGCGCACGTTGACCGCGTAAGCTATCTCTAAAGCTTGGAACGGGAAAACTTCCGAAGCTTGCGCGACTTCGCAAGTTTTTCTTCGCGGTTGGGCATTGGCTCCATCAGTAATGACGTTGCCAAGACCCCGTTTGTTCACAGAAGAGGGCCTCATTTCGCCTTCCGTTCCCAGGTGGCATTAATAATCTCTTGCCAGTCCTTGTCGTTTTGCAGCAAGACTTGCCAGGTGAAATGATCCTTGTCTTTGAAGTGGATGATCTGCCAGACTTTGCCGGGCTCGCCTTCATGAAAGGGAGTGAAACCAATGTGCAAGGAGTCGGCATCCTTGGGTTCGATGAGGTTTTCCGTCATGCTGCCGTCAAAAGAAAAACTAATGATGAACAGGCTTTTCTTCTTGGGATGCCAAGCCATGATGGCATCGTAGCGCTGGTATTCGCCCTTGTCGGTCTTCACAAACGTTTTAGCTCGGAGGATTTTGTTGCCGAGGCCCCATTCGTAGACGTTGCGAGCTTGCAGCTCTTCACCATTACTCCATTTGCCGTGGACCGTCCACTCACCGGCAAAACGCTCCAAGGGCGCCAAGTGGTTATTCTCGGCCGTATTGGCTTTGTCCTGCGCAAGGGCGGAAGGAGAGAAAAGTGCCGCACCGAGGGCCATAATCCAAAAGACCAAGTATCCCATAAGCTTCTCCATCGTAACGTTCCTGGAAGAGGTAAGAGAATGAAAAGCAACGTAGGTTCGTGTGCCCGTCGGTTGCATCAACCAGTTGATGAGGCGCTTCCTGTCCCATATCGCTGTGTCGCGTAGCCGACGATGATTCCCAGAACACATCCGGGAAGCATGATTTGCCAAAAATAAATCCGATCCTTGCTTAGGTATTGAGCCAGGGCCACCAAAAAGGCGAAGAAGCCTCCCACGATCAGGCCGAAAACAATCGCCAAAGGTATCGAATGAACCTTGGTGGAAGAGTAACCGATCAAAACGCCGGTCACCAGGCCCTTGATCACCGATCCGAAGACGATTTCGATAATTTCCGGAGCGGTCTCCGGGGCGGACACGAGCGCCGACAGACCGTCGAAAATCCCCAAGAATCCCCCCAAGAGCGAGCCGAGCAACCATTTTTTCATTTTCCTTCCCCTTTGCCATTTGAAGATTTCCAATTCGCGAAGGACACCTCGATCTTCTATTCAACGGCTCGGCCAATTCCTTTAAGAAAAAACATCGGGCCGTTTTCGAGAAATCATTATTCCGGCTCCCTATGAAAGCAAGAGCAGCACCAGCCTCATCGCCAAATAAGCCAGGATCAAGACGATGGCGGCCCGATACTTGGAAACAAACCGTGCCACGGGTGCGAAGAATCTCTCCGGGTAGGCTTGAACTTTCTTCTTGACTAGGAAGCAATCAATGTCCTGAATCAAATCGCCAACGGTTGCATACCGGGCATCGGGGTTGGCGGCCAAGGCTTTCAAGCAAATGGCTTCGAGGGGTCGCGGGATCGATCGATTCCAATGACGAGGCAAAACCACGTCGGGGTGATTTCCTTCCTGAAGATCGCGCGGCGGGCGCCGAGTCAGAAGAAAGTACAACACGCCTCCTAGTCCGCAAATATCCGTGCGGTAGTCGATCCGGCTTACGTCTCCCTGAATTTGTTCCGGCGCCATATAGCCCGGTGTTCCCAAGACCGCCCCTTGCACGGTGTTTTTGTTGCCCAAAGACATCGGCGAATGCCGGCAAGGGTCCGGCTCTTGTCGATTGGCAACCAGAGCGACCTGCTTGGCCACGCCCCAATCCATGACCAGCACTTCTCCGAACGGACCGACCATGATATTTTGTGGCTTCAAATCCCGGTGAAGGACGCTGTGGGCATGCGCAAAGGCCACGGTCTGACAGATTTTTTCAAAAATCGCCAGCAGATCGGTCAAAGGCATGTCAGGCTGGGCGTGCTCGTCCAGCCGTTTGCCCCGGACGAGTTTCATGGCGAAGTAAATTCGGCCGTCGGGAAGGATGCCCGAATCATGGACGGGAACGATGCCTGGATGCTCCAGGCGGGAAATGATCCGGGCCTCTTCCAGCATTCGTGTTCGGGCGCTGGGCTCAGCTTGAAGATCGTTCAACACCTTGATGGCCACCGGCCGATCCAGCTCTCGATCGTGTGCCCGATAAACGGAAGCCATCCCCCCTGGCCGATTTTTTCGATCGGCTCGTATTTGGTGGCGCTCAAGTCCGGCCAATCGACCACTTGGCAGAGATGATCGAGCACGCGGTCGGGCAGCCCATTCACGACGCAGCGCCTCCCAACAGTTGCCGAGCCTCGGCGCGGAATTCCTCGTCGCTGGCACTGGTGGCTCGAAGTTTTTCCAAAACGATCCGGCGAAATTCCCGGCGCGCATAGGCCAAATGATTGGTCACTTGGGTGATTGGCAATTGGAATTCCTGGGCTAGTTCCTCATAGGTAAAGGCTACATCGGAGCTGGGTCTTTCAAGGTCATAGCGCTGAAAAAGCAAAAACGACAGGTCTTTGTTCGATTCCCGGCAGCGGCCGCGCAATTCCTCGACGGCTAAACCGAAAAGGCTGCGCACCCATTCCCGGTGAAAGAATCGGTCCAAGTCGGCATCCGGATGATCGGCCCCGGCGAGAAGCTCTTCCTCCGCTTGGGCAAAATCGAAGGATCGCCCTTGGAGATTTCCTCCCCGTTTTTGCCGACCCGCCGCTTTCCGCTCGTTGTTGGCAAAGCCGTCCACCGCTATGCGCAAATATGTTCGGAAACGAGCCCGAGCCGGATCGAATTTCTCAAAGAAACTCTTTTCCAAGGTGCGGGCGAAAAACTCTTGCGTCAAGTCCTTGGCCTCCTCGTTGGAGGTTCGCCACTTCACGCGGAGGTACTTGTAGACCGGTTTCCAATAGTATTCGATGAGAGCGGCCAGTGCCTGATGTCGCTGCACGGGATCCGGACTGGCCGTGGCCTGAACCAAAGGAAGCTGAGTCAGGGGGAAGGAGCCGATTGGCCCGCCAAGGTCGGTATCTTGTTCCATGGAAGTGCGAAGCGAGCGGGTGGCAGGTTTTCGCCGCCCGTAAGGAATCTTGCGATCATCACCTCGGACTTTGAGGCGACAAAGTTTGGCACCTACAATCAAATTGCTTTTTACCCCGAAATAGTTGCTGGCTGCATAGTTTCAGAGAGAAGGGTTTCAACCCTTTCGTCTCCTGGACTTTCTCCGGCCGGGATCAGCATGGTGACCGTCAAACCTTGGGTCGTCCCGTTTTTCATCTCGAATCGATGCTGGGGCCCGTAAAGCTGCTGAAGGCGAGCGCGGGTATTGGCAATGCCGACCCCTGCCCGGAAGGCGCCAGCTTTCTCGCAGGCCTGCTGCTCGGGCGAAAGCCCCGGCCCATTGTCCTGAACGTCTATGCGCAGCATGCCGTTTTCCGCGTGGGCGCGAATGTCAAGCCAGCCGACTCGGGCAAAAGGAGCGATGCCGTGGCGTATGGCGTTCTCGACGAGCGGCTGGAGCACGAAATTGGGCACGGGGGCGTCCATCACTTCCGGGTTGATGTCCATCCGGACTTTGAGTCGGTCGCCCAAGCGCGCTTTCTCAATCTCTAAGTAAGGTTGAATGAATTCCAACTCTTGCCGAAGGGGGACCTGCTGCGTGCCGGCACTTTCCAGGGTAGTTCGCAGAAGCTCCCCCAAACGAGCAATCATGATGTCGGCCTTATCTGCGTCTTTATGCAGCAAGGCCGAAATGGCATTTAACGTGTTAAACAAGAAGTGCGGGTGCAGTTGCATCCTGAGCATTTGTAATTGGGCCAATGCTAGCTGGGTCTCGAGTTGGGAGGTCCTCAACTCCCGATCGCGAAACTGGCGGTAGTATTGCGTCGAGAGAATGCAGCCAAGAATGGCCCAATAAATCCAGAAATAAAGAACCATATAAATGTTGGCTCTTGTTTGGAACCATGGCCAAAAAGAAAAAGTTGGTTCTCTGCAGGAAGGGCAGAGCCACAAGAAGATGGGAACAGTTACCGCAAAAACGAAAAAGCTGAGGACCAGGTTGCAGCCGAGGTGCGCCAAGAGGCTCTTCCCCCAACCCCCCAGGTGAAGGGGATATCGATGCGAAAGCCAAATGATTGCCGGTGTCAGCGCGGCCCACAAATACCAATCAGAAAGGCCGATTGCAAGGGTCGGCCAAAATGAAAACAATGCGGTTCTGTTTTGGGACCAGAGATGGAAATAAGATTGGCCGGTGTTGATGAACCCCAGCAGAGTCATGAAGGCCAGGTACAGAGTCCAACGGACCCAGCGGCGTTTAAGCAAATATTGCAATTGGCGATCCATGGAAGAAGCTCACCGGCGTGCGATCCTTAGTAGGCATGGGATCAATCCGGCGCTAGGATGGATTCAGGGCAGGAGGTCAGGTTTGACCTTCCTCCGCTTCGGAGGAGGGTCATCCACGGGCGGCATTCGTCCTGGAGGATTCACATCGTCCGTGACATGCGGAGTCGTTTCATCCATTGGCCGAGGCAGGGAGCGCATCCGAGAGCGGGCTGGCGGAGCAGCTTGAAACCATTTCCGGACAACGAGACCGCCGCCCAAGACCGAAAGCGTAATCAATCCCATGACCAGAGACAACTTCCAGCCTAACATCGGGGAGTAAGTTTGCTCTTTCACGAAACATGCTCCGAATTGAAACCACCCACTCTTCCCCGCTCTAATATCAAATCGTCCATTTCCAGCAAATTTCCTAAACTTAGCCATTCTAACGTTAATGTCAAACGGAACCATTAAGTCGGGATGAAACGCCTGTTTTCAGTGACGAGACGCCAATAATCTGGGACAAACGGGGCAGTTTTCTTGCCGGATAAAAGTCTGGTTTAACATCCCCATGCTGACAATCTCACCTCCTAATGACTGTCACATGGTTGATTCATTTCCTGCTCGGTCATCGGCTGCTCCCGCGCGGGAAAGCAAAGAGTGACAGCCATACCCCCTTCGGGGCTTGTGATCATTTCGAATTGGTGGTCGGCGCCATAAAGCTGCTCCAGGCGGGCTCGCGTGGTGGCAATGCCTACGCCGGGCTTGAAAGCGGCGGGCGAATGCCCCAACAGACCCGGGCCATTGTCACGAATTTGCAAGCGGAGTTTTTCGTCTTGCCGGCGAGCGCTGATTTCGATCCGGCCCGGATGAGAATAAGGAGCGATGCCGTGCCGAATGGCATTTTCCACCAGTGGCTGCAAGATAAAGTTAGGAACCTGCAAGTCCATGGTGTTTGGGTCGATGTTCATGTCCACCGTCAAACGTTCGCCCAGGCGGGCTTGCTCGATTTCCAAATAGGGCCGGACGAAATCCAACTCCTGCCGTAACGAGACCTCGTGGGCACCCAGATTGTCCAGAGTGGAGCGCAGCAGCTCGCCCAAGCGAGCGACCATGCAGTCGGCCAATTCCACGTCCTTATGCATCAGGGCGGAAACCGCATTGAGCGTGTTGAATAGGAAGTGCGGATGCAGTTGCATCTTAAGGACCCGTAGCTCGGCTTGGGTCAACTGGTGTTCGAGCTGCACGGCCCGTTGCTCGCGCTCCTGATACTTGCGGTAGTATTCATAGGAATGACACATTCCCACGATGGCCCAATAAACCCACAGATACCAGACGAACCCTCCGAGAAAGTGCATGACAAAAAGCCGGGAAAACGTCTGGGGAACCTGCGGGTCGCCGTGCGTGAAATTCTGAAAGACGGGAACGATGAGGACCAGGATCAACAAGGTACAAAGAGTTCCGACGGCCAGATGCAAGGGCAGACTGGTGGGCCAGCTCCGCTGATCGAGGGGATAGCGACGGACCAAGAAATAAATTAAGGGAACTAGCGCCGCCCACAAGTACCAATCGACGACACCGATGACAAGGGCGTCCACGAGATTGAAAGGCATATCTCTGGCTATTCGGCGGCTGATATACGATTGGCCGGCGTTGAAGAGACCGAGAAAGGTCCAGAAGGCGATAAAGAGACCCCAGCGGGCCCAGCGGCGTTGAAAAAGCGTTTCGACGGGGACCGCCACGGATTCGGCCCGATACGCGGCTAAGCCGGTGGATAGGCCAGCAGCATTCATGGGTCACTTTCCTGGCAATTGCTGGAGCAGGTTGACCATTTCGACTCCGGCTTGGGCCGCATCGTACCCCTTATTCCCCTCCTTGCCTCCGGCCCGATCCAATGCCTGCTCTTCCGTCGCGCAGGTAAGAATTCCAAAAATCACCGGCACGCCTGTGGTCATGCTCGCTTCGGCTACGCCTCGAGCCGCCTCGCCGGCAACATATTCGTAATGATCCGTATCTCCTCTGATGACCGCGCCCAAGCATACCACCGCTGCATACTTGCCGGTGGCCGCCAGCCGCTTGGCCACCATAGGGATTTCAAACGATCCCGGCACCCAAATCAAGTCTATGGATTCTTCGGCAACTTTGTTGCTCTTGAAACCTTCTTTGGCGCCTTCCACCAGATGGTCGACGACCGATTGATTGAACCGGGCCGCCACAAGGGCAAATCGGCCGGCGGGTGCAACAAGTGATCCCTCAAATTCTTTCATTTGATGATTTCATTTGGCGGTCGTCGTCTATCCTGGACCATCTTTCATCTCATTTCAGGCCCAACGCGGGCGCAATAACACATTGGAACCTCCTTGTTCGCGGGGATAGATTAGTCAGATAAATAACGACAGGCTACTGGCTACGCCAGATTCATGCTCATGAGAAATTCCGCGTTGGTCTTGGTGCGGCCCATGCGGCTGATGAGCAGCTCCATGGCTTCAACCGGGTTCATATCGCTCAAGACCTTCCGGAGAATATAGACACGGCGAAGCTCTTCAGCTTCCAGGAGGAGTTCTTCTTTGCGAGTGCCGGAGCGATTGACGTCGATAGCTGGCCAAACGCGCTTGTCGACCAAGCGGCGGTCCAGGTGCAGCTCCATGTTGCCGGTGCCTTTGAACTCTTCAAAAATCACTTCGTCCATGCGGCTGCCGGTGTCGATCAAGGCGGTGGCGAGGATGGTCAGGCTGCCGCCTTCTTCAATGTTGCGAGCGGCGCCGAAAAAGCGTTTCGGTTTATGTAGCGCATTCGCGTCGACGCCGCCGGAGAGAATCTTGCCCGAATGCGGCACCTCGGTGTTGTAAGCTCGCGCCAGCCGCGTGATCGAGTCAAGCAGAATCACTACGTCGATCCCGTACTCGACCATGCGCTTGGCTTTCTCAATCACCATTTCGCTGACCTGGACATGCCGGCTGGCCGGTTCGTCGAACGTGGAGCTGACCACTTCGGCCTTGGGGCCTTTGAC
>Ga0137389_10002263_pt1 | contig 11663 bp, 7 predicted proteins | sample 15con2h14BmetaG_FD_104645 | JGI IMG/M metagenome (GOLD analysis project Ga0137389, IMG submission 104645) | Vadose zone soil microbial communities from Angelo Coast Range Reserve, California, USA - 15con2h1.4B metaG | ecosystem: Environmental > Terrestrial > Soil > Vadose zone > Saprolite...
AATCTCAGCGCCGCGGAGCGCCCGTAACTCGCGGCCTCCGGCGTTGAGAATGTCCTGAGTCCGAAAGGAAATCTGCCCTTCAGCGATTTCAGCATTGCGCGGCAGCATGCGCAGAATGGCCTGGGTGAGTGAACTCTTTCCCGAACCTGAAGCGCCCAGAACGCCCACCACCTCACGCTCAGCCACCAGAAGGTCGAGCGACCGGAGCGCCGGCACGCGAGCCCCTCCGACGGTGCGATAAGCAACACGCAGCCCGGCAACGCGCAGTAAAGGTGCGTAGGTGGAGTCCATGACGACCGGAAGTCGGAACGTGCTTACCGCCAAACTCCTTCAGATTCTCTTAGCTTTGTACCAGTCATTATGCAGCAGTTCTCCTGAAAGCTGTATCCCTGTTCTTTCCTAGTACTTAGTCATCTCCTGCAACAAAGAAGTAAGAGTACTGCCGGGTCGAAAACCACTAGAAAAAGGAATGTCACTTCCTAAGACCTTTCTAAAAAACTCAAGTGCCATAACCGGCTGCCATAAAGCCCACACACCTTCCTGATAATCGTCGCAAACTCCTTGAAAGTACGAAAGTTACTAGAGTTCGCGGAGACACCAGTGTTGTCAGGAAATTGATATCTCTTTTCGACTCGATGGTCATACCCGCGGGAGGAACTTGCCTGAGAGTCGCGTGCCCTTTGGTCACAGACCGCTCAGTTATTCGCTGTAATCCGAAATAGCTAAAGTCCCTTTAGAGTCCTTAGCACCACACGAAACTTTGGACCGAATCTGGGGGACTTTGCTGTGCAGAGAAGTTGGAGCTTACTATCGCTGGTTTCCATCACACTGTTTGCAATGATCATGATCGGCTGCGGCAGCGCTGGATCTTCCGTTGTGGCTTCCAACAGCGGCGCACCGGGTTCTCCAGCAGCTTCGCCGACACCAGTCGCGTCCCCAACACCGGTTGCCGCTCCAACACCAACGCCAGCGCCGGGAACACCCGCGAGCACGGTGATCGACAATGTGCAGGATTCGCCAAATTGGCTGACTTGTGGATCTTGCGGCAACAACGGCGGGACCGGGCCGGTAGCGACTTTCGCTTTCACCCCGGGTATTGCAATGCCGAGTGAGAGCGGACGTGCCACCAATTTTTCCATCTCTGCCAGCGTTCCGTTTACGAATGCCTACTTCTACCGCCAGCAACCGATCATCAGCAATCAGATCAATGCGTTGACCTATGAGTTTGACCTTTATATCCCTAACGGCATGCAAACAGCGCCGCAAGCCATTGAGTTTGAATGCCAGCAAACGCTTAACGGATGGGTCTATAACTTTGCCTGGCAGGCGCAGTACTATGGCGGCAACGTCTGGCGCACCTTTGATTATGGCTTGCAGCAGTGGCAGTCAGCGAACGTGGTCTTTACGCCGTTCACGGCCGGCACATGGCATCACATTGTGGCCGAATATCACAACGACATCGCCAATCACACCGTCTTCCACGACGCAATTACCGTGGACGGCGTCCGCACCGTGGTAGGCATCACGCACAATGCATTCTTCTCCGGCGCGGCCAATGCGCAGTTCACCAACGCCTTCCAGCTTGACAGCAATAGCACGGCAACGCCCTACAACGTTTACGTGGACAAGATGCGCATCACGTATCAGTAACGCCGGTTGTGATTCAGCCAAAGTTTATACGCCCGCCTAAGGTTGCGAACCAACAAGCAGCCTTCCGGCGGGCGTTCTGATGTGGACAGCTTCTAGCTACTAGCTCCTGGCTACTAGCCAGACGACGGTAAACTTTAGATTTGTTGTTTTGCGCGGCAAGGTGAGGCATAGTGAGGAAGCCCCCAGGGGTTGAAACGATGGGTTCTTTGAAAATTTGCTCCGGCTGCAACGGCCTGGGGTGCGCGTGGGCTGTTGCTTAAGTAGTAATCGGATTGTGATTTCCGGCGGTAGGCGCGGGAAACCGTCTATCGCCTGAAATTTCACGTAAGCGCACGTCAAAAAATGCGCTTTGCCGCTGATGAACGCAGATAGACGCTGATAAGGAATGAACCGCGATCCAACCGTTTCTTTATTCATTCGGTAAAGATCCCTTGGGATGTTTCGGCTAAGTCTTTTAGACCTTGGGATGACCGGGATGGGGTAGGGGCGTACGAGATTTAGTAAGCGGGAAATTTGGTAATCGGGTAATTGAAACAACAGGTAACGAAGGAGTAACAGGCTTTTCCGTTGGAGAGCACCGCGAAGAGCGCAGAAAGGAAGCGGCATGCGGGGAGAATGCCCTGCATCAGCAAGGTAGAGGATGTATTCTCGGGATCCTTCCGCTCAGCCTCACGACTTACGTCGCTCGTCTTCGGTCAGGATGACAGGGTTAAAGAAATTGGTCCGCTCTTAGCTCAATGGCGATGCCCGCAAGCGCCGCAGGGCCACCTGTACTGAGCTTTCTTGGCCTGACTGAAGTCAGGCCCTATTACGTGTTTTTGTTGTGACATTGCTATTGGCGCAAACGAAACCTCGACTGCACGACAACATCATTCATAGCGCAATGCCACGAGTGGATCGACGCGGGAGGCGCGGCGAGCGGGAATGTAACTGGCCAGCAGGCCCACAGCGGCCAGAACCAACGCTGTGAGGAGGAAGGCCAGCGGTTCACTGGCGCTGACTCCATAAAGGATAGTCACAATCAGCCGCGCCAGCACAAACGCACTCGCCAGCCCGGCCACTAGCCCAATGGACAAAGTGATTGCGCTCTGGCGAACCACCATCATCAGCACATCTCTTGGTTGGGCGCCCAGCGCCAGTCGAATACCAAACTCACGCAGCCTCAGCCCCACGGAGTAGCCCACGACGCCATAAATTCCCACGGCACATAGAGCCATAGCGACCATGGCAAAGATGGTTAGAAGGCTGGCCCCGAACTTTGAGCTCCATAAGGCTTGGGATATCACTTCACCAATCGGCCACACGAAAGTCAACGGCAGGTTGCGGTCCAGTCCCTGCACCTGGGCGCGTACCGTGCTCAGCAATTTATTGGGATCGCCCTGGGTGCGGAACAGCAGCGTCACCGCCGTGCTGGGATTCTGTATCAAAGGCACATACATATAAGGAACAGGCTCTTCGCCCAGGGTGTTGTACTTTGAATCGTGCGCAACGCCGATGACCTGCGTCCATTCCGTGTCACGGAAGAACTTGAATCGCTTGCCGACCGCCTCCTGGTCTGGCCACAATGTCTTGGCCGCAGTCTCATTGATAATGGCGACCTTGGGGCTGTCCTCGCGCACGGTGCTGTCAAAGCCGTGGCCCCGCACCATGGGGATTCCCACAGTCTGAAGATAGTTATGGGCCACTGCTCCCATCTGAACAAACTTGCCGTTCTGTCCGTTACTGGTGTCTTCACCTTCTCTGAAGCATGTGCGACCAAAGCCCCCGTTGAAGAGTGGCACCACATTCGATAGCGTGACCGCTTTTACACCAGGAAGGTTCTCGACTGTCTCCAGCGTACGGCGCTGAAATTCACGGCTGCGCACCGCGTCATAGTTGAGTGAGCCGGTATCAAAGTTCAGCATGGCCAGATTCTGCGTGTCGAAGCCCGCATCCATTTTTTGGGCATTGCGAAGGCTGATCACAAACAGTCCTGCGGCGATGAGCGCCACCAGGCAGATGGCCACCTGCAAGGTGACCAGAACGTCACGCAATTTAAAGCGGCTTCCGGTATGAAGATCGCCAGCGGAGCGCTCCTTTAATTCCGTCACCAGATCAGGGCGCGAAGCCTGCATTGCAGGCGCAAGCCCAAAGATAAGGCCGGTACCGATCGCGATTAGGAAGGTAAACAAGAGGACGTGCGTATCGAGAGTCAGATCAATGTCAATTCCAAATATCTGTGGGGGACGAAATTTCCATAGAAGATCACGTCCCAGCACAGCCAGACCCAAACCGAGCACACCGCCCGCGGCAGCCAGGACCAGCGCTTCAGTAAGCAACTGCGTCATAATGCGCACGCGCGAGGCGCCAATGGCAACGCGAATTGATATCTCGCGTCTTCTGCCGCTGGCCCGCGCTAACAACAGGTTGGCAATATTGAAACAGGCAATCAGAAGCACGATGCCAACCACCGTCATCAGCAATGCTCCTGCTCGTTGTAACAAGCTGCGCTGGTTGGGATTCAGGGTGGATTCCAGCAGTGGAAACGTGGTGAAGCTGCGGCCTTTATTGGCATTGGGGAAATCATTGGCCAGATCGTGAGCAATGGACGCCAGTTCCGCGCGGGCCTGCTCAGCACGCGCGCCATCTTTCAATCGCGCCACCTCGTTAAAGCCCAGAAAGCGGCGCTCGTTAAAAAAGCTTTTGGTAAGTCCCGTAAGAATACCGTCATGCATGGACATGGGAATCCACATGTCCGGACCGCCGAGAACGCCGGTGCCATGAAAGCCCGCGGGCGCAACGCCGATCACCGTGTACCCTTGGCCGTTCAGCAGGACTGGCTTGCCGACCACACCACGATCTCCGGCGAATTTGCGCTCCCAGAAGCCATGGTCCAGCACGATTACCGGCCCGGCGCCAGGCTGTGCATCTTCCTCAGGAAGAAAGGTGCGTCCTATGGCGGCATGAACACCCAGAACATCAAAGTAATTTCCGGAAGCAAGCTGGGCATTGTACTGGTCCGGTACGCCATTCACGGTCATGCTCACGCCTGCGCCGATGAAGTACGTCACCCCGGAGAACGACTGCACGCGGCGCTGGATGTCCTGGGCGTTGGGAAATGAGAGTGGAAAGTAATTAACCACTGCGATCAGCTTGCGCTCGTCGACAGTGAAGAGCTCAACCAGCTTCTCCGGATTGGAAACTGGGAGCCCGTGAAAAAACACTGCATTCACCACGGTGAAGATGGCTGTGTTGGCGCCAATGCCCAGGGCGAGGGTGATGATCGCGATCAGAGCGAAGCCGGGCGACTTACGCAGGCCGCGCAGCGCATAGCGAATGTCCTGAGCAATATTGTTCACGGTTCCCTCCAACTGATTCATTAAGAGACGTGCACTGATGCCGTTAGGTTAGCAGGAGACGCATATTGCGAAAAACAACACTTACCGCGAATCAACGCGGATGACACTGATCTGAGGCGACACTGATCTGAAAAGGCAAAGGCTTAGCACGCAAACTCTGGCTTAAATCAGCGGTCATCCGCGGTAGGCCTTGGTAAGTCTTAGCTTGATATAAAATGCCGCCAACCCTGGGGGAAGTTGCGTGATGCACATACATACGATGATGAATTCGCCTTTGACTCTGGTCGGCATACTGGAGCGGGCCTGTCGCTATTTTCCTGAGGTTGAGATTGTCTCGCGCACTCCCGGCAATATCATTCATCGCTGTACCTGGAAATCTCTTTATCACCGTGCGCATCGTCTGGCTGAATGTCTCCAGGCCGCCGGATTGAAAAAAGGCGATCGCGTTGCCACTTTAATGTGGAACCATTACGCACATCTGGAAGCCCACTTCGGTGTTCCTGCTTCCGGTGGCGTGCTACACGCTCTGAACCTGCGATTACACCCTGACGAGATCGTTTACATCGCCAACCATGGACAGGACCGCTTCCTGATTGTCGACGACGTCCTGCTACCCGTGCTGGAAAAGGTCAAGAGTAAGGTCAAATTCGAGCGCATCTTTATCGTCAGTCATTGCGGAGAAACTAAACACAAACACGAAGACTACGAAGCATGGCTGAAACAGTCATCCGGCAACTATCACTTCCCTGCTATTGACGAGCAGGACGGCGCCACGATGTGCTTCACTTCCGGCACTACCGGGAATCCCAAGGGCGTGCTCTACTCACATCGTGCACTGGTATTGCACACCATGGCACAGTGCATGGCTGATTCCTGCGGCATCTCACAGCGCGACTCCATCCTGATGGCGTCTTCCATGTTCCATGTGAACGGCTGGGGACTGGCCTTTAGCGCCGCCATGGTGGGCGCTAAACTGGTTCTGCCTGGCCCCTTTCTTGACGCCAACAATCTATTGGATCTAATCACCAGAGAAGCGGTCAGCGTGAGCTGCGCCGTACCCACAATCTGGCTCGCTGTATTGGCTGAGATGGAGAGGCGCGGCGCGAATTGGCGTCCGGAGCGCGATGTGCGGATTCTGTGTGGTGGCACTGCCGCGCCTGAATCGTTGCTTCGCGGCATGGATCGCCACGGCATGCGCCTGATTCATTCCTGGGGCATGACTGAAACGTCGCCACAGGCCACGGTAAGTTATCTGAAGTCCTCGATGGATCCCTGGTCCGACCAGGACAAATACACGCAGCGCGCTAAGCAAGGCTATCCACTCCCGTTTATTGAGACGCGTCTCGCGAACGCGAACGGCATTGCGCCGTGGGACGGCAAGACGATTGGCGAACTTGAAGTCCGCGGGCCATGGGTTGCCGCCAGCTACTACAACGCACCAGAAACACAGGACCGATGGACGATAGACGGATGGTTCCGCACCGGCGACATGGCGCTCATTGATCCCGATGGTTGCGTCAGGCTGGTGGACCGCAGCAAGGACATGGTCAAGTCCGGCGGCGAGTGGATCAGCTCAGTGGACGTGGAGAATGAATTGATGGGACATCCCGCGGTACGCGAGGCTGCCGTGATTGCCGTGCCTCACGAAAAATGGCAGGAGCGTCCACTGGCCGTGGTGGTATTGCGCGAAGGTGAAAAGACCACGCCGGAAGAACTGCGCGAATTCCTGGGTAAAAAATTTGCCAGATGGCAACTGCCTGACGATGTCGTCTTCGTTGATGAGCTTCCTCATACCTCCACCGGAAAACTCTTGAAAGCCGAGCTGCGAAGAAAGTACTCAGCCTGGCAGTGGCAATGAATCAGGTGAACGCTACCAGCGGAATCCAAAGCCCAGAGCGAACACAGGGTAGAACTTGGCGATGGTTGTATCTTTATTGATCTTCGCCTGCTCGGCCTGCACCTGCGCTTGTACCGTTGGGTCCGTGGCGGCGTTCACGCAAGCCAGACCTGTAACGGCGTCACATGCGCTGCCCGTGAGGTTAAGTGTGGTCTTGGGTTGGCCCTGAAAGACAACGCCGAAGTCGTTATAGAAGGTGAAATGGTGTTTGTGCGGAACCAGTGTGCCAAAGCCAAACAGCACCATGGGCGCGACTTTGGGCACTGTCAGCGTGCCCATTCCACCTATCGGATTTGTAGTACTGCTCTTGAAGCTCACATTGCCCAGGTCAAACACCTGTCCGGCAGGGACGCTGGTTTTGGCCGTGATCTGATTGCCGTTGTAGAGCAAAACGCCGGGACTGATGTGGAACCAGTCGCCCAGCGGCTTGATGTCCAGCAGCGCGTCCGCCGAGCGCAGTTGCAAAGTGCCGTTGTAATCGATGCCATTATTTTTAAACGTATGGCTGAAGTTGAATGCGTTGATACCGGCGCGGAAGTCGAGCAGGCGTGTCATGGAAACGCCAAACTCGCCGCCAATGCCCAGCGACGACGTTTTGATACCGACGGCAAAGCTGGGACGTCCGCCTATTCCCGGAACGGACGGAACGGATGAAGTCGGCGCGGGAGCTGGGACCGGCGACGCGTAGGTGGACGCATTGGCAGAGTCGCTGGGTACTGCGCTGGTCTCAGCAAAAAGGTTTGAGATCGAAATAAAAGAAAAAGTCAGCACAAAGACGCTGAACAAAGTTATTCTTCTCAAAAGAGTACTCCTCACTTCTATCGATTACGTGGGCAGAAATTGCCGGATGATGCAGGGTATAAACGAATTATCGGGTCGACCACGGAGAGGGTCAAATGACGAAGGGGCCAGGGGGAAGTAACGTAGCCCATTTCTCGAACGTAGAACCAACTACACAGCCGAACAATCCTGGAATAAAACGGTCATGGCATAGCCAGAGAAAACTCTTCCACGCGATTGTTGCGATGTTCGTGGTCCTTGGGTGTTCGCCAGCTTTTTGCCAGGGGAATGCCGCGAAAAGACTTTACAAGAATTCCTACACCGAGCTTGTGAAACCCGGTGTTGTCATTGAGAAAGTGGAGAAAGCTTCAGATGCGGAAGAGGCGGGACTGCGAAAGGGCGACCTCATATTAAGTTGGAATCGCGGCAGCGATCATGAAGAAATCCGGTCTCCTTTCGACTGGAGTGCGGCTTTAACTGCACAAAATGTTTTTCAAGATGTGTCGCTCCAAGGCGTAAGAGACACGGCAGTCAAAAATTGGGACCTCCAATCCAAACTGCCATCGGGAATGTCTGTCCGTCCAAATTTTTCAGGACGCCTCCTCCGTGTCTACGAAGGATGCGAGAGGTTGAAAGAGCGAACGCCAGTTTCGTCTGCTAGCTGTTTTAAAATTCTCGCAGAAAAGTTAAGCCGCCAAAGAGAAACAATCACCGCAATTTGGCTGTTGGTCCATGGGGCGGATTTGGAACAATCAACACGCTTATGGCGAGATGCGGATCAGATTTACGATCGAGTATCGAACCACCTTGACGGTTTAGGTGCTCGGGTGATGATTAACTTACTTTTAAACCGTGGATCTTTTCTTTTCAAGCACGGTGAAAACAACAAGGCAGCTAAGTATCTCGGACAAGCCTTACAGCTCTCAAGAAGCTTCGGCAACGATAATGCAGCGACTCTGGGAACTTTAGGAAAACTCATCAGTTTTTACTGGTCCAACGGCGATATGGCGAAAGCTGATGAACTCAGTAGCGAGTATCTAGCAATAACTGAGCGAATGTATCCGGGCAGTCATCTCCTAGCGCGAGCTCTGACCACTGCCGGATCGATTTGTCTGCATAGGAATGATCTTATTTCTGCAGAACAGTTTTACAAGAAAGCTTTGGTAATCGAAGGCGAAAAAGAGACATCCCTGAAAGGTGCAATTCTCCTGTACGAAGCAATCATCGCTTGGCGGCGGGGGGATCTAAGCTTGGCAGAGCAATACTGCACGCAGTCGTATCGCATCTTAATCGAAAAAGCGGCAGACAGTCAGGAACTCGCCTCTTGCTTGGGAGAATTGGGAACTCTCGCGCGAGATCGAGGCAACCTGACCCTTGCGGAAGATTATGAGCTCAAGTCGCTGGCACTCTTTCAAAAGAAAGGCCTTTATCTCCGGACGGGAGACGTGTTCAACGATCTAGCCTATCTGGAGCTTTATCGCGGGGAGGCTCCCGAGGCACAGGATTTTTTCAAGCGAGCGCTGCTTATCCAGGAGCAATATTTGCCTGGCGGGTCAGGAGTCGCCAACTCACTCATGGGATTGGGCATGGCTTTAGCAAGGCAGAAGAAATTTGCGCTCGCTGAGGAAAGCCTGAAACAGTCGCTGGCAGTCCAGAAGAAACTTGCGCCAACGGCTGTTGATGTCCCGAGAAGTCTTGCTGTGCTCGGTGATATTTCGCGAGACAAAGGCGATCTAGAAAAAGCGGAGAACCTGTACCGGAACGCGTTTCATCTGCTAGAGAGCTGCGCACCCGAAAGCGTCTTCATGGTTCAGACTCTTTCCCGTCTGGCCAAGGTTACCGCGATCCGCGGTGCATCGACAGAAGCGGAGAATCTATATCTTCAGGCGCTAACCATGATCGAGAAGCTGGCCCCCGAAAGCACCCAGGCCGCTGAAGTTCTTGAATCTCTCGCAGATCTTAAACGTGAACAAGGCCAGATTGATGGCGCGATTGGCTATTATGAGCGAGCGCTGAAAGCCCTGGAAGGCCAGACCACGATGCTTGGCGGCTCACCTGATGTGGTTGCCGGTTTCCGCGCTCAACACCAGGAATTTTACCGGCGCTACGCAGACCTGCTCGCACAGGGTGGCCAGACGGAAGCGGCCTTTGCAGTCGTGGAACGCTCGCGCGCACGTACATTGCTCGAAACGCTGGCCAAGGGCGAAGTTGACGTCAGCAAAGGCGCCGATCCTGCCTTGCTCAAGAAGGAGAAGGCTTTACAGGCCGATCTTCGCGGCAAGGCTGAGCGCCGCATTCACCTGCTGGGAGAAAACCACACCGACGAACAACTGAAAGACATCGAAAAGCAAATCACCGAGCTGACTTCCGAATACCAGGAAGTTGAATCGCAGATCCGTGCATCAAGTCCCGCTTACGCCGCGCTCACCCAGCCACAACCGCTTACCGCCAAGGCGATTCAGGAGCAGCTGCTGGACAAAGACACTCTGCTGCTGGAGTACTCTCTGGGCGAAGATCGCAGCCATGTCTTTGCTGTCACGCCAGATTCTCTCGAAGCCTTCGAACTGCCCAAGCGCGCCGACATCGAGAAACAAGCCCGTCTGCTCTATCAGCTTCTCACTGCTCGCAATCACCCGGTTAAAGGTGAATCGGAAGCGCAGAGAGATAAGCGCTGGGCAGAAGCCGCCAAAGCCTATGACACAGCGGCAGCCGAACTCAGCCGCATGGTACTCGCACCCGTCGCCTCACGGATGAAAAGCAAGCGGCTGGTCATCGTCGCCGACGGCGCCTTGCACTACATTCCGTTCGCCGCGCTCCCCGAACCCGAAGCACTCGCCGGAACGGGACCGCAGCCGCTCACCGTGAACCATGAGATCGTCAGTCTCCCTTCGGCCTCGGTGCTTGGCCTGTTGCGTCAGCAATATAAAGATCGCAATCCGGCGCCCAACGCCGTTGCCGTCCTTGCCGACCCGGTCTTCGAAAAGAACGATTCCCGCGTTTCCGTCCGGTCCTCGCAAGACACAGCCACAACACTTTCACTCGGACCGGAACTAAAAGTGTTCGAAACAAAAACGGGAGCAAGGACGGAGCTCAAAAAGGCAGCAGCACGAAAAACAATAACCAAAAACAACGACATCGATGCGCTGCTCTCAGTGCCTCTGTCCGCCAGTTTGCTTACCCGCTCCGCCAGTGACCTTGGCCTTGATCGCAACGGAAAGCTTTCCCTGCCACGGCTGCGCTACACGCGCGAAGAAGCGGACGCCATCTACGCCGTCACGCCCGCAGCCAAGGCTCTTGAAGCGACCGACTTCCGCGCCAATCGCGCTACGGCCACCAGTCCCGATCTCGCCACCTACCGCATCGTGCACTTTGCCACCCACGGATTGCTCAACAGCCAGCATCCCGAACTCTCCGGCCTGGTCTTCTCGCTGGTGGATAAAGACGGCAACGCGCAGGACGGCTTCCTCACTCTCCAGGACATCTACAACCTCAATCTTCCAGCCGACCTTGTCGTCCTCAGCGCCTGTGAAACCGGACTCGGAAAAGAAATCAGCGGCGAAGGTCTCATCGGACTCACGCGTGGATTTATGTATGCCGGAGCGAGCCGTGTCGTCGCCAGTTTATGGAATGTCTCTGACGTGGCCACTGCTCGCCTCATGGCAGAGTTCTATCGCTCCATGGAAAAAGATGGCCTTCCACCCGCCGCTGCCTTGCGCGCCGCGCAGATCAAAATGCTGGAACAGAAACGCTGGGCCTCTCCTTATTACTGGGCGGCTTTTCAGCTGCAAGGAGAATGGAACTGAGTCAGACCAACTCACTGACATCGCCGCGCGACCCGCGCGGTCACCCATCCACTCAGGAAAAGGCGTACAATCTCTAACGCTTAAACAGTCCATTTCCCGGAAATTTCCGGGCTGCTAGGATGTTGAGTTTTCCTGCCGTCTTAAAGATGCTGCTGCAACACGATTGCTGCTGAAGAGGTGGTTGAATGAAGAAGA
>Ga0137389_10002272_pt1 | contig 11652 bp, 10 predicted proteins | sample 15con2h14BmetaG_FD_104645 | JGI IMG/M metagenome (GOLD analysis project Ga0137389, IMG submission 104645) | Vadose zone soil microbial communities from Angelo Coast Range Reserve, California, USA - 15con2h1.4B metaG | ecosystem: Environmental > Terrestrial > Soil > Vadose zone > Saprolite...
CTCCTTCTCGTCTTGGATCGCCGGCGCCACGCTCTTGGGAATCGGGACGGCGCTCGTCTATCCCACGCTGCTGGCCGCGGTGTCAGACGTCGCGCACCCGGACTGGCGGGCGAGCGCCGTGGGTGTGTACCGGCTGTGGCGCGACTCCGGCTACGCCATAGGCGCGATCGCAGCAGGGCTCCTGGCGGACGCGTTCACCATGCCCTTCGCGATCGGCGCCATCGCCGCGTTGACCTTCGCCTCCGGCGTGGTCGTGGCCGGAGTCATGTACGAGACCCTGCCGGATCCATTGAGGGCTCGCGTTTCATGACGTTCAGACCGGAGGAAGTCCCTGCCCCCGCCGACCTCTACGGACCAACCCCCATGAGCCGCGCGAGGGGTGCGCCGAAATACGTTATGGCGACAGTGACGACGTAGATTGTCACCGACACCCCCCACAAAACGCGCGACTGCAGCTGCCCACCATCAGGGGGGCACCGGTTGGCTGGGAGCCACCTGCGTTCGAGCTCTCCGACCATGGCGGCCCGCGAGACTGTCAGCAGGACACCGGTAACAACGAAGAGCCACCCGCGGTGGGCGCTCAGGAACGCTAGGCCCGGAAGTGCGGTTGCCGCGCTCGCTACCGCGCCCCCGAGCCCTAACGCACCGAGGACCGCGGGAAGCGTGCAGCACGTCGTGGCGCCCAAGGCACTGAGCAGTGCACTGGCGAAACTCGTGCGTGCAACCCACTTCGTCCCGTCCAAAGTTTATTCCGCAAGCTCGGACAACTTCCCGGTCTTGATGCCGCGCACCAGCTCATTCCACTCCCTGCGCGAAAGGGACGTGAGGTTCGGTGCTTCACCGATCGTCACGTGGCCGTCCTCGTACACGTCCACCGCTGGGCACTCTGAACACTGCGGGCAGAGGGAATAGGTCTGCCTTGAAATTGCCGTCACAGCTTCTCCTTTCGGGTCTTGCGACTCATTCGGCGCCGAGGCACCGCTGTAGACTCGATAATTCCGCACACACAAGAACGCGCGAGCGGAAGGGACCGGCTGCGAACCAGCGCTCGTGCGAGCGACCGCTGCAGCGATTCTAGCTCGGCGATCCGAGCTTGAACTTCCTTCAGGCGACGGGACAGAAGTGCCCGAACGTGCTCGCACGGTGGCGACGCGCTCTCCGCCACCTTGAGCACTTCGCGGACCTCTTCGAGCGTAAGCCCGAGCGCCTGGGCCTTGTGAATGAAGCCGATGCGCTCGGCAATCACGCCATCGTATAGCCGGTAGCCGGTGCGTGTGCGATGCGGCGCGGGCAAGAGCCCGACCCGCTCGTAGTAACGCAGCGTATCGGGCGTCACCCCCGCTTGGGCCGCTAGGTCGCCTATCCTCACCAGGCCGCTGGGCTCCAACGCTCCCTCGGTCGCGGACATGATCCCAGCATAAACCCTCGAGTGTACTCCAGAGTCAAGCCCCGAAGCGCCCCGCAATCTCCCCATCGGCACCCTCGCCCCTCCAAGCCTCGACGCCTTCGCGCACGATCAGCGGCAGCATCGCCAACGCGGCTACCGGATCGGCCCACCACCAGCCGAGTACCGCGTTGAGGCCCAGACCGATGAGAGTCGTCGCCGACAGCCAGGCGCAGACGATGGTCTCGTGCGCGTCCGCCCGGAGCGCCCGGCTCCCGAGGCTGGCCGCCAGGCGGAGCTTCGCTCGGGCGAGTAGGGGCATCACGATCAATGAGAGCACCATGAGCACGATCCCCACCACGCTCTCCCCAGGCCGATCGCCAGTGAGGAGCCGACGGCCTGATTCAGCCACGATGTAGACCGCGAGTGCGAGGAGCAGGACGCCTGCCCAGCGCGCCGCCCGCGCTTCGACAGCGGGCCCGACGTGCGCCGCGCCCAGCTCCGCCCTGAGCCGCCACCACAGCACCACGCCGCTCGCCACCTCGATCACCGAGTCGATGCCGAACCCGGTCAGCGCCACGGAGCCTGCGGCGAGACCGGCCACAACGGCGACGCCACCCTCAATGGCGTTGTAAGCGACGGTAACGCTCTCGAGCCTCGCTCCCTGGCGGAGTAGTGCGACGCGATCCGTCACGTCGGCCTCTTCATGCCCTGCATCATGCTCTCGTGCATCCCCATCAGCCGGCGCATCCGACCGGTGTGCGCCTTGAGCCGCGCATCCAGCGCGCGTCCCGAGAACACCGGCAGGTCCGCAAGGTCCTGTTTGATGGAATCGGTCAGCGCAGTCCACGCGGGGTCCGGCTTCATCCCCATGGCTGTCATGTCTGCCCCCATCGCGTCGAGCATGCGCGAGGCCATGGTCTCGTGCATGCTGAGCATACCCGCGGCAAACGGCGGCGAGATCACCGCCAGCGAGTCGAGGTGCCCGCGCATCATCGGCATCAGGGAATCGCTCCGCATCCCCATCCCCTGCATGCCGGTCATCCCGGGCATGTTGCCCATGCCCGGCATCGCCTGCTGCGGCGCCGACTCCTTCTTCCCACAAGCGGCGACCACGAGCGCGGCGGTGAGCCCCGCGATCATCGTGCTGTTCATACTTCCTCCCTCGCTGTAGTCCGAAGCGCCGCGTCAGTCGAACCCTCCAGCCCTCGGCGGCGCCACAGGTAGTAGATGACGGGGATTACGATCAACGTCAGGATGGTGGACGTCACCATCCCGCCCACCATCGGCGCGGCGATCCGCTTCATCACGCTCGCCCCCGCGCCGTGACTCCACAGCGCCGGCACGAGCCCGAGCATGATCGCGAGCACCGTCATGAGCTTCGGCCGCACGCGGTTCACGGCCCCGTGCTCGATGGCCGCCACGAGCTCGCCGAGCGTCGGTCGCGGTCGGGCCTTCGCGGCATCTTGCCAAGCGTGATCAAGGTAGATGAGCATCACGACGCCGGTTTCCGCAGCCACGCCAGCGAGCGCGATAAATCCCACCGCGACCGCGATCGACAGGTTGTAGTCGAGCAGCCACATGATCCACACGCCGCCGACCAGGGCGAACGGCAGCGACAACATCACGATCGCCGCCTCGGCTACGGTACCGAAGGTGAGATACAGGAGCAGCGCGATGATCCCGAGCGTGAGGGGGACGACGACTCGGAGCCGCGCCTTCACGCGTTCGAGTGCCTCGTACTGACCACTCCAACGCAGCCAGTAGCCGGTGGGGAGCTTCACCTCGCGCGCCACGACGGCCTGCGCGTCGCGCACATAGCTCCCCACGTCCCGCCCCCGCACGTCGATCGACACCTGGTCGTAGAGGTAACCGCCTTCGCTCCGGATCATCGGTGGGCCGGGGCTGAACCGAATGTCGGCCACCTGCCCGAGCGGCACCTGCGGCCCGTCACGGCTGCCGACTAGTAGCCGGCTCATCGTGGTGGGGTCATCCCGAAAGTCACGGGCATAGCGCACCTGCACGGGATAGCGCTCCCGGCCCTCCACCGTGGTCGTGATCTCCTCCCCACCGAGCGCCAGGCTGATCACCTCCTGCGCGTCGCCGGTGGTGAGTCCGTAGCGGGCAAGGGCATCCGCATCCGGCCGGATGTCCAGGTAGCGCCCCCCGAAAGACCGCTCGGCGTAGACGCTCGCCGTGCCCGGGAGCGGCGCGAGCGCGCGCTCGATATCCTGACCGATGCGCTGGATGGTCTGGAGGTCGGGGCCGAAGATCTTGACCGCGAGGGTCGTCCGCACGCCGGTCGAGAGCATGTCGGTGCGGTTCTTGATCGGCATCGTACACGTGTTGACGGCGCCCGTAAGGCGCAGACGCTGATCCATCTCCGCGATCAAGCGATCCTGGGTCAACCCCGGCCGCCACTCCGATTCCGGCTTCAGGTTCACGACGGTCTCGACCATCGACATCGGCGCCCAGTCGGTGGCCGTATTCGCCCGGCCCGCCTTGCCCCACACCGACGCGACCTCTGGAAACGTCATGAGGATACTGTCCTCCACCCGGAGGAGGCGCCGCTGCGTGGTGAGGGATACCGCTGGCAGGGTATTGGGCATGTACATCAGCGATCCCTCGTTCAACGGCGGCATGAACTCGCTGCCGAGACCCGCCAAGGGCAATAGCGTTACCAGCAGGACGGCCGCGGCGCCGCCCAGCACGAACCAGCGGGCGCCGATCGCCCAGCGGAGCACCGGCCGGTACACCCGGATCGCCCACCGGTTGAGCGGGTTCTCCGCCTCCGCGCGGATCTTCCCCTTGACGAACCACCCCATGAGCGCGGGCACGAGCGTCACCGAGAGCAGCGACGCGGCCGCCATCGCGAAGGTCTTGGTGAGCGCGAGCGGTCGGAACAGCCGCCCTTCCTGGTCCTCGAGTGTAAACACCGGCAGGAAGGACAGCGTGATGATGAGCAGCGACATGAAGAGCGCGGGCCCCACCTCACGGGCCGCAGCGAACACGCGCTCCCAGTGCGGCCGGTCGGGCTCGTGCTCGATGTGCTTGTGGAGATTCTCCAGCATCACGATCGCGGCATCGATCATGGCGCCGATCGCAATGGCGATCCCGCCGAGACTCATGATATTGCCGTTGATGCCCAGCCAGCGGGTGACCGCGAGCGACACCAGAATGCCGAGCGGCAGCGTGGCGATCGCCACGAGGGCGCTGCGCGCGTGCAGCAGGAACACCGCGCAGACGAGCGCGACAATGACCGATTCCTCGAGCAGCGTGCGCCACAGGGTCTTGATGGACCCGTGGATCAAGTCCGAGCGGTCGTACGTCGGCACGATCCGGACGCCGGCCGGCAGCGCCAGGGCGATCTCGGCGATCCGCTGCTTGACGCCGTCGATCACGCGCAACGCGTTCTCGCCATAGCGCATCACCACGACTCCACCGACGGCCTCGCCTCTTCCATCCCGCTCAGCGATCCCCAGCCGCAGGTCGGGCCCGATCGTCACCCGGGCCACATCGCCGACCCGCACCGGGCGCCCATCCTTCCCGACGCCAACCGCGACCTTGCCGATGTCCTCGACTCCGCGGAAGTAGCCGAGCCCGCGGATCGCGTAGTCCGACCCCGCAACCTCGACCGTGCGCGCGCCCACGTCCTGGTTCGCCCCCCGCACCGCCGCGATGACCTCGCGCGCGGTTACGCCGTAGGCGAGGAGCCGGGCTGGGTCGAGCAGCACCTGGTATTGGCGCACGTATCCGCCGAGACTCGCGACCTCGGCCACGCCCGGCACCGACTGCAGGGCGTAGCGCACCTGGAAGTCCTGGACCGAGCGGAGCCGGTCGGGCGAGTAGCCGGGACCCTCGAGCGCGTACTGATAGACCCAGCCCACGCCGGTGGCGTCGGGCCCCAGTCGCGTCTTGGCGCCGGCCGGGAGCCGGCTCTGAATCGCGTTCAGGTACTCGAGCACGCGTGAGCGCGCCCAGTAGAGATCGGTCCCGTCCTGGAAGATCACGTACACAAAGGACGAGCTGAACATCGACTGCCCGCGCACGACTTTCACCTTGGGGACCGCAAGGAACGTGGTGAGTAACGGATAGGTCACCTGGTCCTCGACGACCTGTGGTGCCTGGCCCGGCCAGTCCGTGTAGACGATCACTTGAGTATCCGAGAGATCCGGGATCGCATCCACCGGCATCGTGCGGAGCAAGAGCACGCCGGCCACGAGCACGAAGATCGCGCCGAGCGCCACGAGCTCACGGCGCTTGATGGACCACGCGATGAGTTTCTCGATCATGGCCGGCGCGCCCCTTCCTTGGCGGGCATCTGCATGCCGCCCATGTTCAGCCCCATCCCCATCTGGAGCATGAGTCCCTGAATCGCCGCGGCGAGGTTCGACTCCGAGTCGAGCAGGAACGTCGCCGAGGCCACGACTTCGTCGCCCGGCTTCAAGCCCTCGACGATCTCGACGAGAGAGTCACCGCGGAGCCCCACCCGCACCTCTCGCGGCACGAACCGGCCGTCGCCGCGGTTCACGAAGACGAGGTCCTTCGTCCCGGTGGGCAGCACCGCCTCGAGCGGCACGCTCACGCCCCGTCGGCCCGCGGTCGCGAGCGCTGCTGTCGCGTACATTCCCGGGCGCAAGGCGCCGTCAAGGTTGTCCACCGCCACGCGGGTGGTCAGCGTGCGGGTCTTCTCGTCGAGCTGCGGGTAGATGAACGCCACGTTTCCGCGAAACGTCCGTCCGGGGAGCGCGTCCACGGTGATCGTGGCCGGGGTGCCGAGGCGGACCGCCGCCGCGTCCTGCTCGAAGATCGCGACGTCCACCCAGAGCACGCGGGCGTCGGCGATCTGGAACAGGTTGTCCCCCGCCCTCACGGCTTGGCCTTCGATGACCATCTTCTCCGTGACTGCACCGCTCCGCGGCGCACGCAGCAACAGCGTGCGCGTCACGCTTCCTCTCGTCTCCAGGCTGTCGATCTGATCGGACGGGATGTCCCACAGGGCGAGACGGCGCCGGGCGCTCGCGGCAAGCGTATCGTCCTTCAGTCGCCGCGCTAAGAGGTATTCCTCCTGGGCACTCACCAGATCGGGAGAATAGAGTGCCAGCAGTGGGTCGCCCCGCTCGACGCGCTTGCCCACGTAATCCGCGTACAGCTGCTCGACCCAGCCGCCGACGCGCGCGTTGACGTACGCGAGGTTCGGCTCGGCGTACTTGAGGACGCCCACCGCCCGGACGGAGGACCTTACCAGCCGCTCGCTCGCCCGTGCGAACGTGATGCCGAGTCGCTGGACTTCGGTACGGTTCACTGGCACTCCCGATGTGTCAGCGCCCGCCGCCGGCATTCCTGGCATCCCTGGCATCCCCTGCGTGTCCTTCTTGCCTGCCGTCTCGTCGCTTCGGGCGGGCTTGCGCTGGCATCCGGTCAGCGTCACGGCGGCAACGACCAGGCTAGTGATGATTCGCTTCACGGCTGCATCTCCCCTGCGGTCAACTGCCGCAGCATGACACGTTGAGCCTGGTAGTCCGCCGCGACCGCGACCGCTTCCAGCTCGGCTCGGTACCGGGCGTCTTCGACCGACAGCAAGGTCAGGAATTCGGCGCGACCAACCTGATAGCTCCGCAGCACGGATTCGACCGTGCCACGCGCATTGGGCAAGACGCCGTCCACGAGGAGTGCAAGGCGCTGCTGTGCCGCCTGGACTCGGGCGGCGCCCTCAGCGACCTCGCGACTGAGCTGGAGCTCCGCGTCGCGCAGGCCAGCTGCGGCCCCAGTTGAATCCGCGCGCGCGGCATCCGCGAGCCGGTTCTGTTTGCGCCAGGCCCAGATCGGGACGCGCAGTCCCAAGAAGGCAGAAAAGAAGTCGGGAAACTTGAACGTTCCCGCGTATGGCGGGCGGTACCCGTAGCGGGCGGTGAGCGTGAAGTCGGGCCGCGCTCCCAAGCGCTCCACCTGGATCGTCCGCGTCGCCTGCTCGATGGCTGCCCGGCGGGCCGCGAGTCGCGGGTGCGCGGCGAGTGCCCGGGCGACGAGGGAGTCGGAGGGCGGCAGCGGCGAGATCCCAGCCCGCACTTGAGCGGGGTCCAGCGGACTGACACCGAGAGAGTCTCCCGGCGTCCGATTTCGCAACGCGTTCACCGCGGCGAGCGCGGCGACGCGCTCGCTCTCCAATACGAACGCCTCCGACTGGAGACGATCGCGCGCCAGCTTTGCCTGGAGGGGATCGCTTTGCGGCGCGGCGCCTGTCGCGTAGCGCGTCATACTGAGCTGGACGGCGGCTTCAAGAAGCTCCCGCTGGTGCCGCAGCGTCTGCAGCGCCGTCACCGTGTAGCCGAGGTGGTAGTAGGCGACCGCCATTGCGGTCGTAAGCTCCCGGCGGACGGCGCCCTCTTCCGCGCGGGCGCCGGCCGCGGCCGCCCGCACGACCCCCGAACGCGCGCCGAGGCTACCCGGCCAGGGAAGCTCCTGACTCAGCTCCACATCCACCTCGGTGAAGTCGCTCCGGTTGAACTCGAAGTGTGGCAGCAGCAGGTCCATGACGCCGACCGACAGCATCGGGTCGGGCAGCGAACCGGCGGGTCGAATGCGGAGGGTCGCGGCTCGGACGGCGGCCTGCCGCTGCGCGACGGTCGGGTGCCGGGCGAGCGCTTCAGCGACCAGCGCCTGCAGGGCGGAGTCGCTAGTCACCGGAGGGCTCCCCAACGCCGGTTGCTGAGCCAACACTGGTGACGTCGAGCTGACCAGCACGGCCAGCCAGACGAGCGGTCGAATGCGCATGCCTGTCCTCACGAAGATGTTCCCGGCAGTGGGGCCGGGGCCGACGCGACGCGAGCGCGACGCGTCAAGGTAGGCCGAGCACGTGTGTCGGCGGCCTTGGAGGCCTGCCCCTCCAACCGGAGGGGCAGGACCACAGGCCGGAGCGGGAGTGCCGCGCGCGCTCAATCGCTCGAGTCCGCGCTCGAGGCCAGCACTTGCACCGCGCGTTCACGCTGCGGTGGTGTGAGCGTTTTGAGCGCACGATCAAACGCCTGTTGCGGCGACGGGCGGCCCGTCGGGACGATCCAAGGCTTCGAGCTCCCCAGGGCCCGGAGCCGCTGCCAGAACTCCTCCAGAGTGTGGAGATCGGCCGACAGGGCGGCGAACTTCGCCGCCTGCGCGTCGGTGAGCCCGAGCTCGGTCCGGCGGCTGAGGAGGCGATCGGGCACCTCGTAGGCTGGGGCCGATGCGACAGACTTGGGGAAGGCGAGCTCCTGTCTCGTCGCGGTCACTGCGCAGCCAACAGAAAAGGCGGCTGCCAAGACGGCGAGCCGAAGGATACGGATTCGCATAGGTGTCCCCTCCCAGGGACGTAACGACATCAAAGGATTCGCTCTGACACGTGCCTGAGTGCAGCGTCAGGGCACACTACACCTAGGAGAGGTTAGGCTTGGGGGGGAGGAGGGAGAGGCGGCTGCAGATCAGCCGGAACGAACGTGGCTAGACTGAAGGAGACGATGTGAGACTCTCGAGCAGAAACGGAGATCCGCGCTTTCAACGAGAGCGCCGCGCTTGCCGTGATCGCGCAGAACGCCGGATTGGCGCACGGGGTGGCGTGGGCTGTGACGTCCACAATCGGCCCAGACGGGTGCGACGCCATCTGCTGCTCGCAGCTCGCTGGCGTTGCTCTCCGGACTTGGTCACACAACAGCGGTAGGCCAACCGGCAACATCTGGCCGCTCAGCAGCAACGTCGCGACGAGTCTCACGGGTGAGCGCTTCATGCGTGGTCCGCAATATACCACATCCGCCACTGTACCGCCCAGAAGCTCTCACGTGAATCGACCTGCGAACAGCGTGAACGCGAGGAGGAAGGTCACGCCGATCCCAAAGAATAGCGCGGAGAACAACAGTCGCGTGGCGCGCTCGCTCACATGGCCCTGCAGGTGCGTTCCGATGGTCGCGCCGATGATCGCGCCGGGCACACCCCACACGATCAGGTTCCACGGGATCGCGGCGAAGCCGCCTTCTCGGGCGAGTTGCACGAGATGGGCGAGCGCGGCCGCGAACACCGTGACGGCGACGACGAGCGTGGACGTCGCCGCGGCGACCGGCACGGGGAACCGCGAGCGGCGCACGAGCGTGGGGAGCGTCGCCTCCCCGACCCCCGTGGACATGAGCCCGGTGAGAAGGGCTCCAACCCCGGAGAACACCCGCTGCGCGCCGAGGTGGCTGGGGCACCACCGGTAGGTCGTAGCGTCCGCGGCCCTGATCTCCCGCCGCTCGCCCTCGGCGCAGTCGGCCGTGGAACACTCCGACTCGCACACCACACACGGGCACCGGACGCGTCGTCCGTCGGGACGGCTCCCATGGAAGAGCAGCCATGCCACGCCAAGCATGGCTACGCCATACCCCAGCCGCAGCAGCGTGACGGGCGCGTGGTGCGCGAGCACGGCACCCGCGACGGTCAGGGGTACGGTGACGGCGATGAGCGACCGAGCGGTGGGGAGGTCCGGCAGGCGCATGCGCACGTAGTGGTAGACCCCCGTACCGAAGCCGGACGTCTCGAGGAACAACGCCGCCCCGATCGCCGCCACCGTGCCGAGGGGGGGCACGCCCATGAGCGGGAACCCGATGAGGAAGACCGGCGTCATGAGGGCGGCACCGCTGATGCCGCTGAACGTCGCCGTGCCCGCGATCAGGATGCACGCCGGGAGCATGAACCAGTAGACGAGCCAATCCATAAATGGGCCGGGAGAGAATTGGTCTGAGAACCCCCTGCGGGTGCGGCACGCCTTAGCTCTGACTCTTTCTGCTGCTGCAGCGGGGCAATGACCGGTATGACCTATGACCCAGACCTACCTTCGTGAACTCACGTACTCCGCTTTGATAACCGGGGTTCCCTGCGACGCGGTTCCCGATTGGGACGACCGACCTGAAGGTCAGAGCGCCCTTCGTTTAGCGGGCCCTTTCCGTTCCGGCGTGCGTGGCACTTGCGTGGCACTTTCGGGGTGCGAAACGCCCCCTTTTCGGGTTGCCGCGGGCGATCGGTCGGGGTGTTTCTTCTTGTCGCGACGGACTTTCCGCTCAGGGGGCAGGACGGCCGAATCGGGCGGTCGTCGGTTCAAATCCGACCGGTGGCTCTGCTGTTTCTGCGCCGCTGCTCGCTTTTCCTCGGGCCACCTTTCCCAGCGCCGGCTCGTGTGGCATCGCCACGGTCTCATCGCCCTTCGAGGAGCAAGTCTCCGGAAGGTTGCGGCTGCAGGCCCGAGCGGCGTCCCCAAGCGCCGCACAATCAGAAGATCCCGGGTCCTGCGGGGGCCGGCGAGTCGCGCGGTGATCGCTACGTTTCACTCGTAACGTAAGGCCGGTGTTGCGGTAACGCCCACCCGATGGGTTCGAGGGGGGATGTCATGACGGACGCCAACCCCAACATGCCGGGCTCACTCAAATCTCGAGAGGTGTACAGAGTCATGCCTGCACACGATGCGGTTCGTGCTCGACAATCGTCGGGGCGGGCCGGAAGTCCCCTAGCGCCCGGCATGTCGCACTTCTTCTCGTGGCCCTGCGGGCTCCTTGTCTCAGTCATCCTTCTGGCCGCCTCGTGCCGCTCCCCCGCCACGACGCCGGCGTGGCTGGTCGAGCGGGCCCGCCAGGAAGCCGAGCTGGCCGCGCGGTCGCAGGTGGTTCACGACTTCCGGTTCACCGATCGCAGAGAAGCTAGCGGCATCACGTTCCAGAACCGGATCGTCGATGACGCGGGCAAGGCCTACAAGCTGGTGCACTACGACCACGGAAGCGGCCTGTGTGCCGCGGACGTCGATGGCGATGGTCTGCCCGATCTCTATTTCGTGACGCAACTTGGCACCAACGAACTCTGGAAGAACCTGGGCGACGGTCGGTTCGTGAATGTCACCGACAAAGCGGGACTCGGAATGCCGGACGCGATCGGGGCGGGGTGCGCCTTCGCGGACATCGACAACGACGGCGACCCCGACCTCTTCGTCACGACGGTGCGCCACGGGAATCGGCTCTTTGAGAACCTCGGCAACGGGACGTTTCGCGACGTCACCGCGCAGGCGGGCGTGGGATACGTCGGCCACTCTTCGGGGGCGGTGTTTTTCGACTATGACGGCGACGGACTACTCGATCTGCTCGTGACCAATGTGGGTGTGTACACGAGCAACGTGCAGGGGCCGGGCGGTTATTATGTCGGTCTCAGCGACGCCTTCCTGGGTCACCTTCACCCCGAACGCGCCGAAGCGAACATTCTCTACCACAATCTGGGCGGCAACC
>Ga0137389_10002278_pt1 | contig 11637 bp, 9 predicted proteins | sample 15con2h14BmetaG_FD_104645 | JGI IMG/M metagenome (GOLD analysis project Ga0137389, IMG submission 104645) | Vadose zone soil microbial communities from Angelo Coast Range Reserve, California, USA - 15con2h1.4B metaG | ecosystem: Environmental > Terrestrial > Soil > Vadose zone > Saprolite...
ATGCCCTCGGCTATGCGCACAGCCAGGGGATCATCCACCGCGACATCAAGCCCGAGAACATCCTGCTCAGTCGCGGGCACGCGCTGGTGACGGACTTCGGCGTGGCACGCGCGGTCCAGAGTGCGGCCGGGGAAACGCTCACTGAGACCGGAATGGCGGTCGGCACCCCAGCGTACATGAGCCCGGAGCAAGCGACCGCCGAGCGAGACCTGGACGCGCGGAGCGACCTCTACAGCCTAGGATGCGTGCTCTACGAGATGCTGGCGGGCGAGCCGCCCTACACCGGTCCGAGCGCGCAGGCCATTCTTGCGAAGCGCTTCCGTGAGCCGATTCCGCACATCCGCACCGTGCGGGAGAGCGTGCCCGAGGCGATCGAGCGGGCAGTCAGCAAGACGCTGGCGAAAACCCCGGTCGACAGGTACCGCAGTGCAGCTGAGTTCACGGAAGCGCTAGGGCTGGTTAGCGCAGTAGGTGCGGCGGGCCACTCCGGCCGCTTTGCCCTCCTCCGCCTTGTACGCCAGCGGCAGCTCTTCGCTGTGCTTATGGTCGGCTTCCTCGTCGGCGCGGGAGTATTCCTTGGCTGGTGGTGGCGGACGCGGGGCGGAGCAGAGGCCGCGGGCCCCACGCGCCTCGCCGTGCTCCCGTTCGAGAACCTGGGGCGGCCAGAAGACGACTACTTCGCGGACGGGGTGAGCGACGCTGTTCGCGGCAAGCTCACGGCGCTGCCCGAGCTGGCCGTGATCGCCCGCCCCAGCTCGATGCAGTATCGGAAGACGGCCAAGTCGCCACGAGACATCGCTCAGGAGCTGGGGGTGCGCTATCTGCTGACTGGCACCGTGCGATGGGCCAAGGGGCCTGCAGGCACGAACCGGGTGCAGGTGAGCCCCGAGCTGATTGAGGTCAAGACTGCTGGGGCTCCGGTGAGTCGCTGGCAGCAGTCGTTTGATGCGGCGGTAACCGACGTGTTCCAGGTCCAGGCCGACATCGCGAGCAACGTGGCCAATTCGCTCAGTGTCACGCTCGGCAGCGCCGAGCAACGAGCGGTCGCTGCTCGCCCCACTGAGAACCTCGCCGCCTACGATGCCTATCTGAAGGGCGAGGTAGCCTCGCAGGCGATGAACAGTTCGGACCTACCGAGTCTCCAACGCGCCGTCAACCTATACGCGCAGGCAGTCGGCCTCGACTCGGCCTTTGACCGGGCCTGGGCGCGACTCGCGCAGGCGAGCGCCTACATCTACCTCGTCACCAAGCCCACACCGGCGCAAGCCGACGCTACACGGCGGGCGGTGGAAAACGCCGTCAGACTCGCACCCGGCGCTCCTGAGACGCAGCGCGCGGTGGGCATCTACGAAGACGTGGTGCGCGGCGACGCGAGAGCCGCTCTTCAGGCGTTCGACGCCGGACTAGCACGCGCCCCGACCAACACGGACCTCTTGACCGCCGCCGCGGGTGTGGAGCGCGCGCTCGGCCGCTGGGGCCAAGCGCTGGCACGGCTCGAGCAAGCCCAGGCACTCGACCCGCGCTCAGTGCGCGTGGCTCGAGGGCTCGCCGTTGCACTGCTCTACTTGCGGCGCTGGCCCGATGCGCGGGCGGCCGCCTTGCGAGGGCTTGCCGTCGCGCCCACGACGCTCGAGCTGATTGGCGAGCAGATCGTCAGCTACGTCGGGGAAGGTGACCTCGCGACTGCGCAGCGCGTGCTCCGGCGTGTGCCGCCGGAAGTGGACCGGGCGGCACTCCTGGTCGAGCTGGTTGGCCGGTGGGATCTCGAATGGTTGATGGACGACGGGCAGCAACGAGTGCTGCTCTCCCTCCCGGCCAGTGCGTTCGGCGACGAGGCCGGGCAATGGAGCTGGGCGCGCGCGGAAATCTACTGGTTTCGCGGCGATCGGGCACGCGCGCGGGTCTACGCCGACTCGGCACGACGCGCCTCCGAGGCTCTGCTGACGCATCCGGTGGAACGAGCCGCACCTACGTATGCCCTGGAGCACGCGTTCCTCGGCTTGGCGCTGGCCTTCCTCGGGCAGCGGGCCGCCGCCGTCCACGAGGGACAGTTGGCCGTCGCCGGCGGCGGCGCCGGCGCCTATGCGAAGCACCAGTTGGCGAGGATTTACATCGTTGTCGGCGAGCCCGACCAGGCCCTCGACCAGGTCGAGTGGCTGCTCCGAACCCCCTACATTCTCTCGCCCGGGTGGCTGCGGATCGATCCGAACTTCGCGCCGCTGCGCGGCAACCCACGCTTCGAGCGGCTGATCGCGCCGTAGGGCCCTCTATCTGAGCAGTCGCGGACCCACCCCGGCGTCGCACAGCAGCTTAAACTGGAGAGGCGTCGGCGACTTGGTGTACGTACAGGGGGTCGGAATGCGATGAAAGAGCCCCACAGCAGAACTCGCTGCAGGGCTTGTTCTTCACTCAGTCGGGACGGCGGGATTTGAATTCGGCGGCCCCTGCGATGCCATGATCTTTCTGCACTTACGAGTGCGAAAGGGCCGCATCGGCACGCACGGCAGGCATGGAACGGCAAACATTGCGGCAAACCTGAACTAGAGAGCTGTTTTGGCAGTCTTTAAGGAGGCCATCATGATCATCGAGCAGCCTACGTCGGACTGTTGCTCGCATTGCAGGTGAGCACGCTCTCGGCGCAGAACCTTCAACCCTGCTTTCCTTCCCCCCTTCTTTCTCAAGAGAGCGAGCGAGCCTGTCATCCTGAGCGAAGCGCGCGGAACGCGCGCGTAGCGAAGGATCTGCCTTGGTTAATACTCCCCGTACCTGCCCCGGCACCGACTTGTCGGTCAGAGCGGCACGAGGCTGTGCGAACGCCGAGCGACACAGCTTCGGTGCGCGAGCGGACGCCGAGTTTTTCGAGCACGGCGGCGAGATGGTATTTTGACCGTGTGCGTGGTGTGGTAATGCCGAGGTCCGCGTTTCGCATCTCTCAGTAGGCGATACCGATCGTCTGCCCGATGGTCTCAGCCCGATCCACCGCGTCCAGCATGCCGTGCGCCACGTCGGAACGGGAAATGAAAACGCCGCCGCGCACGTTGCGTCCGATCGCCACGCGGTAGCTTGCCCGTAGCCGCCGGTCGATCAGGCCCGGCGGCCGCATGATGGTCCAGTCCAGATCGCTGTCACGGATCAGATCCTCCATGCGCGCGAGGTCGGCGTATTGCCGGCCGAAGGCCGTACGGGCGAACGGCGCGCCGAGGTAGCGCATGAAGAAGCCGTCGCCCGGATCGTGCTTCGGCGGATTCGGTCGCCCGGGCGAGGGCACGGTACCGATCGGTGCCGCGCTGACGACGATGAGACGCCGCACACTGGTCGCGTGCATCGCGCGAATGATGGCCCGCGTGCCCGTCTCCGCGACGCCCGCCTCCGCTGCCGAGACCGCGCCCAGTGCCGAGAGCACCGCATCCGCGCCCCCGATGGCCGATTGGAGTGCGGCGGCGTCGGGCGCCGCAAGGTCCACACTCACGACGCGCAACCCGTTCCGCGTCGCGGGCAGCTTCGCGGGGTTGCGCACGACGGCGGTGACGTGATGCCCGGCGGCCTCCGCCTGTTCCAGTATCTGCCGTCCGACTCCGCCGGTGGCAGCAACGATTGTGATGTTCATGACGCGATCTCCTGTTCGTGAAGCATGAGGACGGCAGGCTGGCGCTCGTGCCGCCTGCTCTCGCTGAGCACTCTGCGAATGGCATAGATGCCGGGTATCATCGGCAGAATCGCCGTGAGCATGCCCGGGAAGTAGTACACGCCCGTCGTCCGGAACCAGTAATTCTTCATGTCGGCGACGTAGTGACCGTTCGCCACCGCTTGCGAGATAGCGCCGGCGACTTCCGGCCGGATCGCCGGTTGGAGCGCGGGGAAAATGAAGTGCGTGAATTCGGCGACGCCGGGACCGATGAAGATGAACCAGGCGACGAAGCCGGCCAGCGGGACGCGGCGGTAGAGACCGAGAGCTGTCACCGTATACACGATCGGCCCGACGAACGCGAAGACCATGAGAAACGACCGCTCCGTCCAGCTGATGTCGAACAGCCGGCTCATGGCGGGCCCGAAACCGGTCAGATATTCCTCGATCATGTGAATTTCCAAAGCCGCCACAGTGACGAGAAACACCGGCAGGATGATCCGCGGATGGATCGGATGGCGCAGGTATGTCCTCGACCACATCACCAGGGCGACGAGGCCGGACCCACCGACGATCACCACCGGCGGCAGGCCGATGCGCGCGTACCCGACCGCCATTGCGACCGCGACGAACAGGATTGCGGCGGTGACACTGAGGACTTGCGTGCGTCTCGTGGTATTCATGACCAAGCTCCGTTCCTGGAAGTCGCCCCGACCGCTGCGCGGACGCGCCGGCGCGCGCGCGAGACGATCTGGCGACATGACACCTGGTTCTTCTGGAGCACGCGGGCGATCTCACCGTAATCGCAGTCGAACGCCTCGCGGAGCACCAATGCGACCCGTTCGCGCGGCTGGAGACGCTCGCGCAGCGCGCGACGCGCCGCGTCCGCACTGGGGAACAGCTCGGTGGTCGTGGTCACTGGGGGCGGGGGCGCCGCGGACTCGCTGTGCTGATGAAATTCCGCGTAGGCACGCTGCTGCTGCGCGGCGCGGCGCAGACCGTCAACCGCCAGCCGAGTAATGACGGCGATCAGCCAGCCAATAGGCGTCCGCACGGCGGCTGTGTCGGCACGAAGCCAGCGGAGAGCCGTCTCCTGGATCAGGTCCTCGGCGTCATCAGAAGAGCGCGTCATGCGAAACGCGATTCTGAAAAGACGGGGCCGGCAGGTCTCGAACAGAGCCCAGCGGTCGGTCGTCATTCGCTCCGAAACCCCTTTCCGTCCCTCTCGCGGTCCATCCACGCCCGGATGTAGGGCGCGCGATGCCGCAGCTCGATGCCCTCTGCTTCGCAGGCGATGAGGAAGTGCACGACTGAGATGTCCACGAGCATCACCTCGTCCAGATCGAGCACGACGTGTGGCCGAAGCTTTCGGACCAGCGCCAGGAGCTCGCCCAGATTCTCGGCCCCAACGCGGCCGATGAGATGCAGGGTGGCTTCGATCTTGAGCGTCACGCCGATGCATAAGGCAAGGCTCGCGCCAGTGCCGAAGTGCTTATGGGACCGTGAGATGAGGCGAGACTGACTGCCGAAACGGATCAGCAAAGGCCGAACTATCGGCGTCGCGTCTGCGCGCGTCAGTCGCGGCAAGCGAGGCTTCGGTCAGCGACTCCACCAGCAGCTGCGGCCTGAGAACGCTGGAGCCTAAACGCCACCAGGCACCCAGAGCGCGCAGCTGCTGGAGATACAGGTCGGTTGGGACGTTCTTGGTGTCCATGATCCCACCGTTGGACTCTCGTCAGAACGAGAGCGTGACTCCGCCCTGCCAGGCGACGTCGTGCTGGGTCTTATCGTAGCCGTAGCGGTCGAACTTATAGACATAGTCACGGGCTTCGGCGCGCACGCCGATGCGGCTGAAGCGGTACTCGATCCCCGCTCCGAAATTCCCGGCGAATTTCGTCCACGTGCTGTCCGAACCGAGCTGATGCAGGCTCACGGCTCCGGCACCGCCGAGGACGTAGGGGATGAACGTGCCGGCGCCGGCCGCGAGCGGATAGCGCAGCACGACGTTGACGTCGTAGGCGAACTTGTTGAACTTGCCGCGGCCGCTGAGAGCGGCGCCCTCCAAACTGTCCTGCGCCCACGTACCGCCCACTCGCACGCCGATTTTGGGCTGGATCCAGTAGTTGGCATCGATCGAACCCGCCCAGCCGAGTTTCCAGCTCGCCGCGCCGGTGGGGTTCACATCGGCGGCACCGGAATGCCCTCCGAACGCCGCGGCGACGGTGAAGCGATCGGCGAGGGGGTTAGGGCTCTGAGCATTCAGCGCCGTCGGTGCCAACGCGGCGGCAAGAGCGACTGCGAGGAACAGCGAACGCTTCTGCATAGCATCCTCCACAAACGGTGAAATGGTGTCGATGAACGACGGAATGAACAGCTCACTGTACACTCCGTTCTCGGGACGACTGAAGAACGTGTGCACAACACGCAATTGTTCCCGTCCGGGGCAGCTAGCGGGTGAGCGCGTCCGTCAAGCGGGTGAGGTGTTGCAGCTCTGGAAGGGAGAGGGGTTTGGTGAGCGTCCGGATCGCCCCCGTGACTTCGTCGTCCATGCGCGCGAGGAGTGCCAGGCCGGCCTTCGTGATGGTCGCGACGGAGCAGCGACGATCGGCCGCCGCCCGCGTCCGCTTGGCGAGCCGCTGCCGGACCAGTCGATCGAGCATGCGGGTGACGTCGGGCGCACGATGGATGCAGCGCTCCGCGACCTCACCGCGCGCAAAGCCCGTGGGATGGGCGTCGCGGAGGATCCGGAGCATCCCGTACTGGTCGGTCGTGATGCCATGACGCTCGCAGATCTCTGCCAGCGTTTGCTGCAAATAGTCGGCCGCCCTCATCACGCCGAGCGCCGCGTCTTCCGCCACACTGACGTTTCGTTGCTGTTTCACAGTCTTGCCAACGGCCATGCCGGAAAATCTGTTCCCAACACGCTTTGTCAAGCCTGCGAATCGTCGTGGGAACATTTCCATGTTCGCAACACGTTTTGCGTCTGTCCCGAAGAACCGGGTGCCGCGTCGGATCGTGTTGACAGTGCCGTGACATCACCGCCTGTCGAAATCGATCGCCGCCATCCGACCATCGGTTGGAAGCTCTCAACCACTACGTAGAACCAGCAGGAGGTCGTCGTATATGCGTATTCGCATTCTCGGTGAGACTGGGCGTGGGTCGGCAATCCTGATCGCTGTCGTACTGGTCATCGGTGTGGGGCTGGCCGCCTGGAAGGTCGCTGCGGCACGCGCCGCCGCGATCGCGGCGTACCATCAGCCCGAGCCAGTCGAAGCGGTCACCACGGCGGTCGCCGAGGAGCAGCAGCATCGCGCGACCACCACGTCGATCGGCACGGTGCTCGCGCTCCGCTCCATCACGTTACGGACCGAGCTGTCCGGCACCGTCAGCCAGGTCGGGCTGGTTCCCGGCCGCATCGTGGATTCGGGTGCGGTGCTCGTGGCGCTCGACGTCTCCGTCGAGCAGGCGGACCGCCGCGGGCAGCAGGCGCAGGCCGCCCTCGCGCAGACCAGCCTCGCCCGCCTCGAGCGGCTGCGCGGGGCCGGCGGCGCGTCGGAGGAGGAAGTCGACCGCGCTCGCGCCGAGCGCGATATCGCGCAGGCGCAGATCGCCCGCACTGAGGCGATCATCGCCAAGAAGACGATCCGCGCGCCGTTCCGTGCTCGCGTCGGCATCACCGATGTGCACCCTGGCCAATACCTGAATGAAGGCACCCAGCTCACGACCTTGCAGGGCGTCGAGGGGGCGGCGCACGTCGATTTCACGGTGTCACAGCAGGTCGGCGCGCAGCTGCGCGCGGGCCAACAGGTCGGCGTGTTGGTGGGTGATGCGACGCCGCTCACGGGCCGCATCGTCGCGGTGGACTCGCGCGTCGATCCGGCGACCCGGACCACGATGGTCCGCGCCACGATCGCCGGCTCCAATGTCCCGGCTCCCGGCTCCTCCGTCCGCGTCCTCGTGCCGGCAGGGGCAGCGATCGACGCGGTCGTGATTCCCGTGAGCGCCGTCCGCCGCGGACCCGGTGGCGACCACGTCTTCGTGATCGCACCGGACTCGCTGGGCAAGCTCCGCGCGCACGAGCGTCCGGTCCGCGCCGGTCCCATGCTGGACGATGAAATCGTGATCCTCGACGGCCTGAAAGCTGGCGAGCAGGTGGCCGCCTCCGGCTCGTTCAAACTGCGCGAGTCCGTTCTGGTCGTGCCCGCCGCACCTGCTGCCCCCGCTGCCCGCGTTGCCCCCAAGGGAGCTCAGTGATGCGCTCGTTCACCGATACATTCATCCGCCATCCGGTTCTGGCGGCGGTCGTCAACCTGGCGATCGTGCTCGTCGGCTGGCGGGCGCTCAGCAGTCTGCCCGTGCAACAGTATCCCAACATCCAGAGCTCGTCCGTCGTGATCTCGACGGTCTACTACGGCGCCAGCGCCGAAGCCGTGCGCGGCTTTCTCACCACGCCAATCGAACGCGCCGTCTCGGCGATTAGCGGCATCGACTATGTCGAGTCGAACAGCCGCGCGGGCGTCAGCACGGTCACCGTCCATCTCAAGCTGAATCAGAACAGCACCGCCGCGCTCGCGGAGGTCACCGCGCGCCTGCAACAGGTTCGCGCCGAGCTCCCGAGCGAGGCGCAGCCACCCCAGGTCGAAGTGCAGCGTGCCGACCGTCCGTATGCGTCGTTCTATCTCAGCTTCTCGTCCAAGCAGCGGGATATCCCGGCGATCACCGACTGGCTCACGCGCACGATGCAGCCGCAGCTCGCGACGATCGCCGGCGTGCAGCGGACCGACATCGTCGGCGGCCGGCCGATCGCGATGCGCGTCTGGATCGATCCCGATCGGCTCGCCGCACATAACCTGTCACCGGGTGACGTCTTTGCCGCGCTGCAGCGGAACAACTATCTCGCCGCGGTGGGCCAGACCAAGGGCAACCTCGTCCAGGTCAACCTGCTCGCGAATACGGATCTGCGTTCTACGAGCGAGTTCGAGAACCTCATCGTCACCGATCGGGACGGCGCGGTCGTCCGGCTGTCCGACGTGGCCAAGGTCGAGCTCGGCGCCGAAGAAGCGGACATGATCGCCAAGTTCAACGACGAGGAGGCGGTCTACCTCGGCGTGTGGCCCACGATCGGCAGCAACGAGATCGAGGTCTCCCGTCGACTGCACACCGAGATCGCGCGCATCACGCCGACGCTGCCGTCGGATATTCAGCTCCGCGTCGCGTACGACGGCACGATCTTCATGCAGGACGCGCTGAAGGAGATCACCAAGACCTTGATGGAGACGATCCTCATCGTCGCCCTCGTGGTATTCCTGTTCATGGGGTCGGTCCGCACCGCGCTCGTCCCGCTGGTCGCCATGCCGGTGTCGTTGATCGGCGCCGGGATGGTGATGATGGCGTTCGGATTCAGCCTCAACCTGCTGACAATCCTCGCGATCGTGCTGTCGGTCGGTCTCGTCGTCGATGACGCCATCGTGGTGGTCGAGAACGTCGAGCGCCACGTGCGCGAAGGGCAGACCCGGCTGCAGGCGGCAATCATCGGCGCGCGCGAGCTGGTCGGTCCGATCATCGCCATGACGATCACACTCGCGGCGGTCTACGCGCCCATCGGGTTCCAGGGCGGGCTCACGGGCTCACTGTTCCTCGAGTTCGCCATCACGCTCGCCGCCGCGGTCATCGTGTCCGGCATCGTCGCGGTTACGCTGTCGCCGGTGATGAGCTCGCGGTTCGTGCATGCGGAAGGCAAGGAAGGCCGGCTGACCAAGCTGGTGAACCACGCGTTCGAAGCCGTGAAGCGGACGTACGCGCGACTCCTCGACGGCGCGCTCGAGATGCGCCCGGCCATCGTCGTGGCCGCACTGCTCGTGATGATCGCCGCGTGGCCGCTGTATCACTTCTCCAAGCGCGAGCTCGCGCCGGTCGAAGATCAAAGCCACATCAGTCTGTTTATGGATGTGCCGCCCGACGCGTCGCTCGCGGCCAACAATAAGGCCTCGCTGGACCTCGTCCGGACGGTGCGGTCGTTCCCGGAAGCCAAGTTCATGTGGTCGCTGACCGCATCGTGGGGCGCGTTCGGCGGCATGGTGGCCAAAGATTGGCACGAACGGGAGCGCTCGACCCCGCAGCTGTTTCCCGCGCTGTACGGCGCCGTGTCGCAGATCCCGGGCGTCCGCGTGTTCCCACATCTCGACCCGCCGCTGCCGACGCCGGGGCAGTACGACGTCGAGCTCGTGCTCCAGAACGACGTCCCGCCCGAGCAGATGCTGCAAGCCGCGGGCGCCGTGGTCGGCGCGGGCTGGCAGAGCGGCAAGTTCCTGTACGTCGATACGGATCTCAAGATCGATCTGCCCGAAGCGAGGGTGGTGATCGACCGCGACCAGATCGCCGACCTCGGGCTCGACCTGGCCACGGTCGGCCGCGAGTTTGGCACCGCGCTCGGCGGCGGCTACGTGAACCGGTTCAACTACTTCGATCGCAGCTACAAGGTCATCCCGCAGATCGGCGACAACGATCGTCGTACGGTGGGGCCACTGCTCGATCTGAAAATCAAAACGCCCACCGGCCAGCTCGTGCCGGTATCGACGTTCACGCGCATCGAGGCGACGACCGCCCCGCGCGCGCTGACGCGATTCCAGCAGCGCAATTCGGTGCGCGTGTTCGGCGCCGTGCAACCGGGCGTCACGAAGGAGGAAGGGCTCCGCGTGCTCGAGAATGCCGCGGCGGCCGTCAGCGCTCCGGGCATGAGCGTGGACTACGCCGGCGAGTCGCGCCAGATCCGCCGTGAGGGCGGGACGCTGACGCTCACCCTCGGCTTCGCGGTGATTCTCATCTATCTGGTGCTCGCGGCGCAGTTCCGCAGCTTCCGCGATCCGCTGATTGTGCTGCTCGGCTCGGTGCCGCTGGCGATCTCCGGGGCGCTGATCTTCAGTTTTCTCAACCTGACAACGCTCAACATCTACTCGCAGGTCGGACTGATCACGCTGGTCGGACTGATTGCGAAGAACGGCATCCTGATCGTGCAGTTCGCGAATACGCTGCAGGAGCGCGGCTTGGCGAAGATGGTCGCGCTGCGCGAGGCGACGTTGACGCGGCTGCGCCCGGTACTGATGACGTCCGCCGCGACGGTGTTCGGCCACTTCCCGCTGGTCCTCGCGATCGGCCCGGGATCGGCTGCGCGTAACAGCATCGGCATCGTGCTCGTCACCGGCATGACGCTGGGCACGCTGTTCACGCTGTTCATCGTGCCGGTCTTCTACTCTCTCATCGCTGCCGAGCATAAGCCGGCGCCGGCGTACGAGCCGGCTGGCCAGGAGGTATTGGCATGACCCGCAGACTTCAAGGATCTGTTCTGCTGCTGCTCGCCTTGGGAATCAGCAGCACCCAGGCGCACGGTCAGGAGCCCGAATCCACCCCTCCGATCGCCTTCTGGAAGACGTTGGGCGACACGACGCTCGAGCGGCTCGTCGGTGAAGTCGTGAAGTCGAATCACGATGTGGTCGCAGCGGAGGCGCGGCTGCGCGGCGCGCGTGCCGCGCGCACGCAAACGGCGCTCGACTTCGCACCGACCGTTTACGCCACCGCCAGTTACACGCGGCAGCGGTTCGCGAGCGCCTCGTTCCCCGGCAGCGTCGGGGGGGCCACGGCATTCCCCGATCAGACAGTTTGGGACGCCGGGCTGCAGCTCTCCTGGGAGCTCGACTTGTTCGGCCGGATCCGGAAATCGACGCAAGGAAGAAACGCGCTGGTGGGCGCGGCCGAAGAGGATGTACGGGACCTCCAGGTCTTGCTCGCCTCGGAGCTGGCTGTCAACTACTTCGAGCTGCGGGGCGAGCAGGACCGCTTACGCGTCGCGCGCAGGAGCGCCGAGAATCAGCAGCACACCCTCGACGTGACCATGCAGCGGCTCGAGGCGGGACGGGGCAACGAGTTCGATTCCGAGCGGGCGCGGACCCAGCTGAACTCGACGCTCGCCGCCATCCCTGCGTTGGAGGCGTCGGTGAGTGCCGTGGAGCATCGCA